>ERZ827423.3701-NODE-3701-length-10206-cov-4.969067_pt1 | contig 10206 bp, 8 predicted proteins | sample MGYA00519775_ERZ827423 | MGnify/ENA primary metagenome ERZ827423 (study PRJEB31778, sample SAMEA3449296) | human gut metagenome | biome: human gut; feature: human-associated habitat; material: faeces | place: United Kingdom | collected 2010/2012 ...
GGCCTTATCCTTCATCCCTTTTTCTCAACTGTCCAACATGTATTGTACCCCTACATTTTTTTGTTACTGAATTGTAATTTCCAGTTGTAATCAGAAAATGGATGTGGTATAATGGCAAAAAGCGATAAAGGGTATCGCTTTGTTTTACTAAGCGGCCAAATGGGTTTGTTTTATGCCATTTTCCGCTTGCGGTAACCGGGCAAAAGGAGTGTAATTTTGTCCCATTCCGTAATAAACAATAGAGGGTGAATGGATGGTATCATTTAAAGGCGGAATCCATCCGCCGACCAGTAAAGAGATGACAAAAGCGCGGCCCATTGAGCACATTGAAGAGCCGCAATATGTCGTGATACCCATGCTGCAGCATATCGGTGCGCCCTGTGAGCCGCTGGTCAAGCGCGGCGACTACGTCTATATGGGCCAGGTCGTCGGCGACACCGACAGCTATGTTTCAGCGCCGGTACACGCATCCGTATCCGGAAAGGTGATCGACGTAGCGCCGCGCTGGCATCCCGGCGGGGACCGCGTGATGTCGGTTGTGATTGAAAACGACTATCTGGACGCCGCGATTCCGGACAAAGCGCAGCACATTAAGAACCCTGACAAAATGACGCCGGAGGAGATTCTTGCCTTTACGCGCGAAGCGGGCCTTGTCGGTATGGGCGGCGCTGGGTTCCCAACGCATGTCAAGCTGAAAACGGCCATGGATAAACGGGTGGATAAATTGCTTATCAACGGCGCGGAGTGCGAGCCGGTCATCGCGGCGGATGAGCGCGCGATGATCGAATACCCCAAATTCATTGTCGGCGGAATCCGTATGCTGATGAAGGCGCTGGGGCTTTCCACCGCGTACATAGGCATTGAGAACAACAAAGGCCATGCGATCTCTACCATGCGCATTATCGGCGAGCCTTACGGAATCCACACCGTTGTGCTGAAGACCAAATATCCGCAGGGTTCGGAAAAGCAGCTGATCAACGCGATAACCCGGCGCGAGGTCAAGGCCGGCAGCCTGCCAATGGACGTTGGCTGCGCCGTGTTCAATGTGGACACCGCCGCGTCTCTCTACCGTTCCGCAGTGACCGGCCTGCCGCTGATCAAGCGTATCGTGACCGTATCCGGTCCTGCGGTCAAGGTGAGCAAAAACGCGCTTACCCGGATCGGGACGCCGATGCAGTACATGTTTGAAACGGCGGGCGGGTTTGTCACTCCGCCTGAGAAGATTATTATGGGCGGTCCGATGATGGGCGTAGCCCAGCATACGCTCGAGGCGCCAGTCATCAAGCAGACGAGCGGCCTGCTCGCCTATGGCAAGAACTATGCGACCTATGTCGAGGACGCGGAGTGTATTCGCTGCGGGCGCTGCCTACGCGGATGTCCCATGCGCCTGATGCCGAACTACATCGGCATGTATACGAAGAAGGAGATGTACGACGAGGCGGAAAAGCTGAACGTGCTCGACTGCATGGAATGCGGCTCCTGCTCCTTCTCCTGTCCCGCGCGAATCCCCCTGGTGCAGTTGATGCGCATGGCGAAGTTCAAAGTTCAAACAAGCAAGAAAAGGGAGGAGAAGTAACAATGGAAGAAAAACTGCTGGTTACCTCATCTCCGCATATACGTTCTAACGATACCACGCGTTCGATCATGCTTTCGGTGCTGATCGCGCTTGCGCCGGCGTCTATCTATTCGGTCGTCATCTTCGGCTTTCGCGCCATGATTATTATTATCATCGGCACGCTGTCGAGCGTCGGCGCCGAAGCGCTGTACAATGTGATGATCAAGCATAAGCAGACGGTCTCCGACCTTTCGGCCGCAGTATCCGGGCTTCTGCTTTCGCTCACCCTGCCGCCGACGGTGCCGCTGTGGCTGCCGGTCATCGGCGCCCTGTTTGCCATGATCATCGTCAAGGGACTGTTCGGCGGGCTTGGCCAGAACTTTATGAACCCGGCCCTCGCCGCACGTTGTTTCCTGTTTATCTCCTGGCCGCAGCACATGGCGGTCTGGCTCAAGCCCTTTGAATACAGTACCGTGCCGCTCTTTTCCAATGTCGATACCCAGGCGATCATTACCAGCGTAACGCCGCTGAAAGCGCTGAAGGATATGACGTTTAACTACAGCGGCCTTGCCGATCTGTTCTGGGGCAATATCGGCGGCTGTATCGGCGAGACGTCGGCGATTCTGCTGCTGCTTGGCGGGCTGTACCTGCTCATACGCAAAGTCATTAACTGGCGTATTCCCGTGTTCTATATCGGCGTGATGGCCGTTCTGTGTTATCTGTTCCCGACTTCGGGCCTGCCCGTGCAATATATGCTCGCGCAGTTGCTCTCCGGCGGTCTGCTGCTCGGCGCAATTTTTATGGCGACAGACTATGCGACTGCGCCTGTGACGCGTATGGGACAGATTATATACGCAATCGGCTGCGCGCTGCTCACCTTTGTCATGCGCAGGTTTTCCGGGTATCCCGAAGGCGTTTCCTTCGCCATCCTTATCATGAACGCCTTCACCTGGCTGATCGATAAGAAAACGAAGCCCAGAAGATTCGGGAAAGGGGGTGCCTTCTATGTCAAACGAGCAAAAGAAGAACGCGTCGCAGAACCGTCGGCCGCGCCAGTCGTCGACGCAGAAGAATAAAGACGGGTCTGACAAAAAGCGCAGCTATAAGCAGCAGGTGGAATGGAAACTGCATCCCGTAGCGGAGGATAAGGACCTAGCGTCCAACATCCTCAAGAACACGAATATGGATATTGATCTGGACGAAATCAACCTTCTGCTGCGCAGTGTTGATAAGCAGCAGCCAACCGCACCGGAGCAGGACAGCGTGCCGGAGCCTGTATCCGAATCTGCCGCTGCGCAGGAGGCAGCGCCGGATGAGGAAAATGTTTCTGTAAGTCCGGAACAGCCTTCCGCACCAACGGAACCGGTGGAGCAGCAGGCGGCGCCGGAGTCTGTTACGCCGGCAAAACCGCAGGCCGGGTTCCCGTCTGTACCCGTTGCCGCGGAAGCGGACCGCACGCGTTTGAAGGTTGTCCACGCCCCGAAACAGAAGGCGTCGAAGTCCTCCTATAAAGCCGCGTCCGCACTGAAGCGCGATAAGGACGGCTGGCGGTCCAATATATTTATACTCGCGCTGATTCTGATGCTCATTTGCAGTATTGTCGCCGGCGCGCTGGCGCTGATTAACGCCAACACCAAGGACCTGATCCAGAAATACGAAGAGGAGACCCGCGTCGCGGCGCTGCAGGCGCTTTTCCCGACGGCCGACGATTTTGAGGACGTTACGGAAATGGTCGCGGGCCAGGCGGATACGGAGAATATACTCGCCATATATAAGGCCTATGCAGGGGATCAGCTGCTCGGTTACTGTGTGGACCTGGAGACAAACGGCTTTAGCAGCAGTACGCCGATTGAACTGATGGTCGGTTCCAGCCCCATGAATAAGGTCACGGCGATTTCCGTGGTGAACCATGGCGAAACTCCTGGTATCGGCGCGGCGGTTCTGGAAAAGAACCCGGAATTTATGAACCAGTTTGTGGACGGCGAACGTCCAATCTCCTTTACGCCGCAGATCACTGCGGTCAGCGGCGCAACGATCACGTCCAACGCTGTTGTAACCGGATTGAACGACGCGCTGAAAGCCGTGGATTTGGTACGGGTTGCGGAAGCGGACGCGCAGAGCGGAGGTGGAACCAATGGATGAGAAAAAGAATAAATCGCTGGCGAAAGTCGGTCGGGTCATTCGAGACGGTTTAATTACGCAGAACCCGGTATTGATCCAGCTGCTGGGCATGTGTTCCGTGCTCGCCATTTCAACTTCTGTGCAGAACGGTCTCGGCATGGGCCTTGCGGTGACATTTGTCCTGACCGGCTCCAATATAGTCATATCCCTGATCCGCGCAGCGATTCCGAACAAGATCAGAATCGCATCCTTCGTGGTGGTTATTTCCGGTTTTGTCACCGCGATCGACTTGATCATCAAGGCATATCTTCCTTCTCTGTCAAAGTCTCTGGGCATTTTTATCCCGTTGATCGTTGTCAACTGCATCATCCTTGCCCGGGCCGAAAGCTTTGCCTCGAAGAACAATCCGCTTTTGTCCGCGCTTGACGGGATCTCCATGGGCCTTGGTTATACGGTTGTAATCGTGATCATGTCCGCCATCCGCGAAATCCTTGGTTTTGGAACGATTCTCGGCTTTGACATCACGCAGTACATACCCTTCGAGCCGGCGCTGATGCTCATCCTTCCGCCGGGCGGGTTCCTGGTACTCGGGTTGCTGATCGCCCTTGTGCAGAAAATAACGCAGAAGGGGGATGCCAAGTAATGCTGCAGACATATCTATCCGTAGCCATCTATACAATTTTTATAGAAAACTATGTCTTGGTACAATTTTTGGGAATCTGTCCGTTTATGGGCGTTTCCAAAAAGACGGAGACCGCGGTTGGGATGAGCATGGCGGTTATTTTCACCATGACGCTTTCTTCTGCGGCGACATGGGCGGCGAACAAGTTTATCCTGATCCCTTATGAGCTCGAATACCTGCAGACGATCACCTTTATTCTCATCATTGCCACGCTGGTTCAGTTTATTGAGCTGTTCCTGAAAAAATCCATGCCCGCCCTGTATAAGGCGCTGGGAATCTACCTGCCGCTGATTACAACCAACTGCGCAGTGCTTGGCTCTGCGATTCTTGGGATTCAGCGCCAGTATGATTTCCTGCTCGCAACTTTTTACGGGTTTACGGCAGGGCTTTCATTCATGTTTGCAATCGTCCTGTTCTCCGGTATTCGGGAACGGATCGAACTGTGCAATATTCCCAAACCCTTCCGGGGCTTTCCGATCGCACTGATCGCAGCATCGCTGCTGTCCATTGCATTTACGGGCTTTTCCGGTCTTAAAATCTTTTAATGAAGGGGAGTAAAACAAATGAGTGAAACAGTTGTATTGGTTTTACGAGCTTTCATTCCGCTTGGAATCATGGGACTTGTGTTCGGCGGCTTGCTGGGCTTTGCCGGTAAGATTTTTGCCGTAGAGCAGGATCCCCGGATTGCGGAGGTTATGAACGTGTTGCCTGGCGCCAATTGCGGCGCCTGCGGGTATGCCGGCTGTTCCGCGTTTGCCGAAGCGGTTGTCGCGGGGACGGCTCCTCCGAACGGCTGCGCCGTGTCGAATGACGCGACCGCGCAGACAATTGCAGAAATTGTCGGCGTGGAAGCGGGCAGCGTCAATAAAATGCGCGCGCAGGTCATGTGTTCCGGAACGGCGGACAAAGCGCGCAAGAAATTCAACTATTACGGAATTATGGACTGCGTTTCCGTCACAAAAATTGGCGGCGGAGATAAGGAGTGTCCCTATGGCTGCGTCGGATACGGTACATGCGTCAAAGTATGTCCTTTTAACGCTATCCGGATTGAGGACAATGTCGCCGTGGTGGACTATGAAAAATGCGTCGGCTGCGGCCTTTGTGAAAAGGCCTGCCCGAAGCACATCATACGCCTGGTCCCGTATGCAAGCGAATACTGGGTCGGCTGCGTGTCCAAGGACAAAGGCCCCATGGTTCGCTCCTATTGTTCAATCGGATGCATCGGCTGCGGAATCTGTGAGAAGAACTGTCCCACCGGCGCAATTAAAGTGGAAGACTCGATTGCAAAAATCGATTATGATCTGTGTATCCAGTGCGGTACCTGCTTTGAAAAGTGTCCGCGCAGCACAATTTTGTTCGGCGAGTTTGTCCCGGAGACACAGGCGATTTCAGCGAGTCCGCCTGCGGAGGACTGAACGCGTAAAAACCCGTCAAAAAGTGAAAAGGGGAACGGCGTTTTGCCGTTCCCCTTTATGCGTTGTCGCAGTACTGCCGGTGCAGTTCCTGAAAAATTTCCGCATGCCGCTTTTCGTCCTGAATAATCCGCCGTAAATTCTCCACGATGTTTCTGTCCAGTATCATGCCAGCCTGGTATTCATATTTGCGAATCGCCGCCTGTTCGCTTTCAATCGCGTCGGTCAGAATAACGGGCAGATTGCGCGAGTAGACATTATATCCCGGGGTCCAGTATACCTTTCTTCGTCCGCGCTGTGTCCATAGCCGCGGGTTTTCGCCGAGCTGTATGGCGAGTTGGTTGAAAATTTCCAAATGCCGTTGCTCTACGGTCTGTATTTCACGGAACACAGCGGCGATAGCCGGTTCCGAAGCCACAAGGCTGTTGTACATATACAGGCTGACAGACGACATTTCCGAGTTGCCGCCGCCGATATTGTCGAGCATGATGCGCGCATATTGCATATTTGGTCCTTCCGCGTGAACGGCAGGGTAGGGGATATGTAAATGGATATCGAGCTGTGTCTGCTGCATGAATCGCACCTTCCTTTACAATAATGGGACACGCTATAATATATGGAAGGAACAGCCGAATCAGAACCAGCAATCATAAATTATTGCTGGACGGAGCCAGAAGCTTGCAAATACACGCTGAACTGACTGAAGCGGCAAAGGTTGGCATATCGTAAAAGTAAGATAAAAAGGGAGAGCCTGTACAATCTCTCCGCTTTTTGCGCAAATTTATTCTGAATGATTCGGAATAAAACATATTTTTAGGTCATTCTCAGTGCTTTTATGGAATCAAAAAACAAAGGCCCCCTAGAGCCAAGCGGCTTTAGGGGGCCTTTATGTGGTGATCCATCGGCGACTCGAACGCCGGACCCTTTGATTAAAAGTCAAATGCTCTACCGACTGAGCTAATGGATCATATGAAGCTATAATAGTATAGCAATTCTTCACTTTTTTGTCAAGGGATATTGTGTTTTTTTCTTGTCAGAAAGGGAACCGCCTTTATTGAAATATACATGGAAAGATGATATAATACAATGCAATGACAGCGCGATGGTAAAATTCCATTTACCATCATGTCCCGAATGGAGTAAAATATGAGCGAAACACTCGAGAAAGAATTTAACAGACTGAAAAGAGCGATTCTTGAGAAGGAATATGCCCATTTAAATGAGCAGCAGCGCAAAGCGGTATTTGCGCCGGACGGACCCTTGCTGATTTTGGCTGGCGCCGGCAGCGGGAAAACAACGGTCGTTGTCAACAGAATCGGATATCTTATCCAGTACGGCAGTGCGTACCATTGCGACAACGCGCCGGAAAACCTGACGGAGGACACCATCGCCTGGCTGCGCGATTATCTGGATCACCCCGATCCGTCCCGGAAAGAGTCCGTGCGCAGGCTGATATCGCATATGCCGGTGCCGTCCTTCCGTATTATGGCGATTACATTTACCAACAAAGCCGCCCAGGAACTGAAAGACCGCCTGTACTCCAAATTAGGTGAAAGCGCGCTCGACGTCTGGGCCTCCACATTCCATAGCGCCTGTGTACGCATCCTACGCCAGGAAATAGAGCTCGCCGGGTATAGCCGGAACTTTGCAATTTATGATACGACCGATTCCCGAAGACTGGTAAAAGAATGCATTGCAGGGCTGGGCCTGGACCAGAAAGTATACAATCCGAAGGGCATCCTGCGTCTGATCAGCTCTTTCAAAAACAGCGGCGCAGGCCCTGAAGACCTGCAGAACGAATATCGGGACAATCCGAGAATGAAAAATATAGCGTCGGTTTTCGCAGCGTATAATCGTGAGCTGAAACGCGCAAACGCTCTGGATTTTGACGATATTATCGGCGTAACGGTAAAGATACTGGAGGAAAATCCGCAGACAAGGAACTATTGGATGCACCGTTTTTCCCATATATTTGTTGACGAGTACCAGGATACGAACACACTGCAGTATAAGCTTGTATCCCTGCTGCGGGAAAAGGCCGGAAACCTGTGCGTCGTAGGGGACGACGACCAGAGCATCTACCGTTTCCGTGGCGCAACGATCGAAAACATATTGCGTTTTGAAGAACAATACCCGGGTGCGACAGTCGTGAAGCTGGAGTGCAATTACCGTTCGACACAGACCATTTTGGACGCCGCCAATCATGTCATTCGGAACAATGCCGGACGCAAGGATAAAACTCTCTGGACAGAAAACGGAAAAGGGGATCCAATCCTGCTTTTTCATGCCTATGACGAAAACCATGAGGCGGACTTTATCGCGAGTACAATACAGAAGATGCGAGAGGAATACGGTTGTAATTATAGCAGTTTTGCCGTACTGTACCGGACAAACGCTCAGAGCCGCGCCATAGAAGCCGCGATGCGCGTTTATCGCATACCGGCGAAAGTGATTGGCAACCTGGGGTTTTACGACCGTAAAGAGATTAAGGACGTGCTCTCCTATCTGTGCCTGCTGGTCAATGATCACGACAATCTGCGCCTGAAGCGCATCATCAACGAGCCGCGCAGAGGTATTGGAGACGTTACAGTCGCAGCCGTGGAGAAGCTGTCAAATGAACTGAATATAGGTATGTTGGAGGTCTGCCGCCGTGCAGATGAATTCAGTGAACTTTCGCGTGCGCGAGATAAATTGCGTGCCTTTGCCGCTGTGATTGACGAACTGCGCGGGTTCGCAGCAGAAAACCCCATGCATATGCTTATCGACGCAGTGCTGGACAAAACGGGATATGATGCCGCGCTGAAACTGGAGGATGACAGTTATCAGGAGCGCCTGGAGAATATACAGGAGCTCAATACGGCCATCGTCCGCTATCTGGAAATGGAGGATGAACCTTCGCTGTTCGGATTTTTGGAACGTATCTCGCTGGTTTCAGATGCGGATAACTATGAGCAGGAGTCAGACACAGTGTCGCTTATGACGCTGCACACCGCAAAGGGCCTGGAGTTCGACTATGTGTTCCTTCCCGGAATGGAAGAGGGCCTTTTTCCATCCAGTATGTCGGTAGACGAACCTGGCGGCTTGGAGGAGGAGCGCAGGCTTTGTTATGTCGGCATCACCCGGGCAAAAAAACGGTTGACGCTGCTGGATACGCGTATGCGCACAATTTTTGGTACGGCAATTCGGCCTGTGGTTTCCCGTTTCGTGGGCGAGATTCCGGAAGATCTGCTGGAAGAACGCGGCGCTCCGAAGCGTCAGGAGTCCTCCGGTGGCGTGCAGCCGTCCGGTGCTCCCATGTTCAGCCTGGATAAGGCCGCTAAAGAGATCAGCAATCGTGTTCAAACACCGCAGGGTGTGGTCTATACAGTGGGAGAGACAATATCCCACCGCGTATTTGGACAAGGGCGTATCCTGTCTGTAACGCCGATGGGGAATGACTCACTGTTGGAAATACAATTTGGCGACGTTAAGAAAAAAATCATGGCCAATTTTGCAAATTTGAAAAAGATTCCCTCGTAAACGGCTTGCATTCATGCGTATTATGCTTTATAATAAAAAAGCGTTTAAAACGTCTCATTGCGTACGCTGCTACGGTTTGCGTCGCAAGGGACGGGAGCATACGTAATGCCGGTGTGATGGAATTGGCAGACGTGACGGACTCAAAATCCGTTGGGCTAATCACCCGTGTGGGTTCGAGTCCCACCACCGGCACCACGTCGCCGCGGACGGCATATCGTTCGCGGCGACTTTTCGCAAAAGTCACCTCTCACTCATTCTGTCGCGGCTCCTTTCCAAACCGCAACCGCTGGCGCTGGGTTGCGGTTTGGTTTCCTAAATGCACACGGGTATCTTTTTGTCAATGCAACCACGTCGCCGCGGACGGCATATCGTTCGCGGCGGCGTTTTTTTAGCAAACGCCATCGCTCATTCACTCCGTCGCTCCTCCTCTCCAACTGCGACCCGCTGCGCTGGGCTTGCAGTTGGTTTTCTTGTTACAACTCTAACATCCTTTTTGCAACGTTTCTCCCAGCGGCGCCGACGTCGTCTACTGCGGCGTTTTTGCAATCATCAAAACGCGTTTACGTTGCAGCGCTTTTTATGAAGCAAGGAAAGAAACCAATAAGAAAGCCAAGGCGCGGTCATATGACCGCGCCTTGGCTTCTTTTATAATCTTTACAGATAATACTCCATCGGGTACGTCAGATACGAGTGGGGTTCCAGCTGGTCGCAGGTCACATAACCGGCTGGCGCAAGGAGAAGGGAAGGGATACGGTTCACAACCGTAGCACAGGTATGCTCAACCGTAGCCGGTTTTACCACATGGAACTCAGTATTCGGTTCTCCGGTCAGCCACCAGTCGCACATATCGCCGTCGTCAGGCCCATAGACCTTGCCGATGGTCTCTTCTTCAATGGTAATGCCCTGCATAGTTTCAA
>ERZ827423.3702-NODE-3702-length-10206-cov-2.820018_pt1 | contig 10206 bp, 10 predicted proteins | sample MGYA00519775_ERZ827423 | MGnify/ENA primary metagenome ERZ827423 (study PRJEB31778, sample SAMEA3449296) | human gut metagenome | biome: human gut; feature: human-associated habitat; material: faeces | place: United Kingdom | collected 2010/2012 ...
CTTGATGGCAAGGGCGGCGGCGTCGCTGGTCACGTTGGGGCGGCTCTCGTAGATGATGGCGATCACACCCATGGGCACGGCGGTCTTTTCGATCACCAGCCCGTTGGGGCGCTCCACCCGCTTCAGCACCCGGCCCACCGGGTCGGGCAGGGCGGCGACCTCGCGCACGGAATAGCCTTCGTAGTAGTACAGGTACACTGCTTCGCGGTATTTTTCGGGCAGCGCCATCACGGCGTCGAGCACGGCGGAGTCGGGCGGCTCGGGAGCGGCGGCCTCCGCGACCGCCTCCAGTCCCACGCACCGCCGGTGAGCGGCGCGGAGCGCATCCTTGCAGGCGTTCGCCGCCGTGCGGAGAATCCAGGCCTTTTCGTGCTCGGGCGAGTCAAAGACCATGCCGCCGGTCAGCAGCTTGAGGAAAACGGTCTGACAGATGTCCTCCGCGTCCTGCGTGGATTTCAGATAGGTGTAGGACAGACGCAGGATCATGTCGGAATAGGTCTGCACCAGACGTTCCGCCTCCGTCCTGTCGATTGGTTTCATTTTGGGGTTTCAGCTCCTTTCAGCAACGTTGCTTTCACCTGTAATACGAATGAGGGGCGCGATTTCTGACAGTTATTTTCGTTGACTTTTGATTTTTCGGACGATATAATAACAGTGTAAACGAGTAGCACAACTGCGTAAATCCAGTTTTCGTGCGGCTCGTTTTATTTTTTTTGTTTTTTGAGCGTGCAGCATTCCGCGTAAGTCCAGCTTGACAAAAGCAGCTTATTCGGGGAGCAGCACGCTCTTTTTGTGCAGGAAGAAGGAGGAATTCATAAAAATGACGGAAAACAACAGAATGAAGGAGATGCCGGTAAACCGGCTGATGATGCGGATGGGGCTGCCGATGATCCTGTCCATGGCGCTGCAGGCGGTATACAACATCGTGGACAGCGCGTTCGTCGGAAATATGCGCGAGGGAGGCGAGGCGGCGCTCAACGCGATGACGCTGGCCTTTCCGGTGCAGATGCTCATGGTGGCGCTCGCCATCGGAACTGGCGTGGGCGTGAACGCGCTGCTCGCGCGCACGCTCGGGCAGGGAAACCGCGAAAAGGCGGCAAAGGTCGCCGGGAACGGTCTGTTCCTCGGCGCGGTCATTTATCTCATCTGTCTGCTGTTCGGTCTGGCGGGGGCAGGGGCGTATATCGCGTCGCAGACGGCGGACGCGCAGGTCATCGGCATGACGCACGACTACCTGTTCATCTGCTGCACATTCTCGTTCGGCGTTGTCTTTTTCTCGCTGTTCGAGAAGCTGCTTCAGGCAACAGGGCGTTCGCTGTACTCGACCATCGGCCAGATCACGGGCGCGGTCATCAATATCGTGCTCGACCCGGTTATGATCTACGGTCTCGGTCCGGTGCCGGAGCTGGGCGTCAGGGGCGCGGCGTGGGCGACCGTTATCGGTCAGGTCGCGTCAGCGGTGCTGCTTTTCGTGCTCCATCTGCGCCTCAACCGCGAGTTTGACCGCGGCATCCGACAGCTGAAGCCGGAGACCGCAGTCATCCGGGATATTTACACCATCGGCCTGCCGGCGATCATCGCGCAGGCGCTCATGTCGGTCATGGTGTATGCGATGAATCTGATTTTGAAATTCGACGCCGCCGCCCAGACCGCCTACGGCCTGTTCTACAAGGTGCAGCAGTTCGTGCTGTTCCTCGCGTTCGGTCTGCGCGACGCGATCACGCCGATCGTCGCCTACGGCTGCGGCATGGGCAGCCGGAAGCGCGTCGAGGACGGCATCAGATACGGTCTGTTCTACACGGCTGTGCTCATGGCGGCCGGATTTGCGCTGACCGAGCTGTTCCCGGGCGCGTTCGCCTCGCTGTTCAATGCGGGTCAGTCGAGGGCGTATTTTATCGGCGCGATGCGCGTGATCTCGCTCAGCTTTGTGTTCGCCGGTATCAACATAGCGCTTCAGGGCGTTTATCAGGCGCTCGGCGGCGGCATGGAGTCGCTCGTGCTCTCGCTGCTGCGTCAGTTCGTCATCGTCCTGCCGCTCGCGTATGCGTTCTCTCTGGTGGTGCGCAGCGGCTTGGCCGGTGTTTCGCTCATCTGGTGGGCGATCCCGATCGCGGAGGCGCTGTCGTGCGCGGCAGGCTGCGTGCTCCTGAGGCGTATCCGGCGGAAAAATTTCTCTTGACATTCACGGCAGGCTGCGTATAATGATTACCAAAGATAATTATCTAGGGTAATCACTGGAGGGACATACATGACCATTGCGATGATAAAATCGCTGCTCGATGCGTGCTATCAGGCCAAGCGCATCCGCGACCTGCTGCCGCCGCTGCCGAAGGGCGTCGCGCCGGCATATATTCACTATCTGGACGTTATCGACCAGCTCGAACGGCAGGGCGTGCGCGTCAGGGTCTCCGACATCGGAGACACGCTCGACATCCCGCGCCCGGGCGTGACGCGGACGGTCAAGGAGATGGAGGCGAAGGGCTATCTGCGCAAGACCGCATCCGAGGAGGACGGCCGCGTGACCTACATCACCGCGACCGAAGCGGGAAAGCTGCTCTCGCTGCGGTACAACGAGCACTATTTTTCCCTGCTCGCGCCGCAGCTCGCAGATATTTCGGACGAGGACGCGGCGTGCACCGTCCGCACCATCGAGAGGATGCACTGCGTGATGAGCGAGAGGAGGGGACGCATCGATGAGTAACACAGCGGACTTTACGCAGGGCAGCATTCTGAAAAAGCTGTGCCGGTTCATGCTGCCGGTGCTCGGCGCACTGATTCTACAGGCGGCTTACGGCGCGGTCGACCTGCTCGTTGTCGGACGCTTCGGTTCGACTTCGGGTCTGTCGGCGGTCTCGACCGGCAGTCAGGTGCTCAATCTCGTGACATTCGTCGTGACGCAGCTTGCGATGGGCGTTACCGTGCTGATCGCGCGGTATATCGGCGAAAAACGCGAAAAGGAGATCGGCGCGGTGCTCGGCGGCGCGGCCGTCGTGTTCACCATTCTCGCAGGCTGTCTGTTCGTGCTGCTCGTGCTGTTCGCACGGCCGATCTCGGTGCTCATGCAGGCACCGCAGGAGGCGCTCGCGCTCACGGCAAGCTATGTGCGCATCTGCGGCTGCGGCATCCTGTTCATCGTTGCATACAACGTGCTCTCGGCGGTGTTCCGCGGTCTGGGAGACAGCCGTTCGCCGCTGCTGTTCGTGCTCGTGGCCTGCCTGGTCAATGTCGCAGGCGATCTGGTGCTCGTGGCCGGTCTGCGTCTGGATGCGGCTGGTGCGGCGCTCGCGACCGTGCTCGCGCAGGCGGTCAGCGTTGGGTGCGCGCTCGCCATCCTGCGCCGCAAAAAGCTGCCGTTTACGTTCCGAAAGAGCGATGTGCGGCTCAATGAGCAGTGCAGACGCTTTCTCGCGATCGGTCTGCCGCTCGCCCTGCAGGAATTTCTGACGCAGCTCTCCTTCCTCGCGCTCTGCGCATTCGTCAACCGTCTGGGGCTTGCGGCCTCGTCCGGCTACGGCGTCGCGAGCAAGATCGTCAGCTTCGTCATGCTCGTGCCGAGTGCACTGATGCAGTCGATGGCGTCGTTCGTTGCGCAGAATATCGGCGCCGGCAACGTGAAGCGTGCGAAAAAGTCCATGTTTACCGGCATCGCGGTGGGCGTGGCGTTCGGCATCGTGATGTTCGCGCTCGTGCTGCGGAAGGGCGACGTTCTGGCCGGTCTGTTTTCGACCGATGCGGAGGTCGTGCGCAGGGGCTTTGAATATCTGCGCGGCTTCGCGCCCGAGACCATCGTGACCGCCGTTCTGTTCAGCATGGTCGGCTATTTCAACGGCAGCAATCAGACGCTGTGGGTCATGATACAGGGTCTCATCCAGACGCTGCTCGTCCGGCTTCCCCTTGCATATTACATGAGCATCCAGCCGAATGCAAGCCTGACGAAGATCGGCATGTCGGCGCCGGTCGCAACCGTGGTCGGCATTGTGCTGAACATCGGATGCTTTCTCTATCTGAACCGGAGGGATGCAGCAAAACGAGGCGCGGAATAAACGGCTTTTACCGTTCTGCCGGTCTCTGCCCGCTCAAAAAAACGCGAAACGCAAAAGTCACCCGTAAGGGTGGCTTTTTGCTGTTTCAGATAATATAGTCATACTCGTCCGGGTTGGTGTGGATGAGGTCGGCGATCGTGATGTTGTCGAGGTAGTCGTTGATGACCTTGTCCAGACCCTTCCAGAGCGTCAGCGTGCGGCATTCGGATGCGTGCTCGCAGGCCTTGGCGCCCGGCTCCAGACAGGCGACCGGCGCCATCGAGTCCTCGGTCAGCCGCAGGATGCTGCCGACGGTGTATTCCTCGGGCGAGCGGGTGAGACGGTAGCCGCCGCCCTTGCCGCGCAGACCGGTCAGCAGTCTGGCGCGGACGAGCAGCTTGATGATGCTTTCCAGATATTTTTCCGAGATGCCCTGCCGCTCTGCGATGAGCTTGAGGGGGATATAGCCGTCCGTTGGATGCTCCGCAAGGTCGATCATGACGCGCAGCGCATAGCGGCCCTTGGTTGAGACCAGCATACTTTCTTTTCCTCCTTCATTCGATAAACCTATTATACGACACGGAAAATAGGAAAATCAACGAAAAAATTTTTCTAAAACCTATTGACAATATAGGAATAGTAGGATATAATTCGGATAAACCTACAGGAAAGGTTGGTATAGAAATGCGATACCAGATGACCTTCCGATGTCCGCGATGTTGACCATGGCAGACACGGAACACAGTTTATCATATAAAAAATAACAACGAGATATATCGGGAGGAAATTATCATGAGCAAGATTTACACATCCGCAGACCAGCTGATCGGCCGCACTCCGCTTCTGGAGCTGGAGCATATCGAGAAGGAGGAGAAGCTCGAAGCAAAGGTTCTGGCGAAGCTCGAGTACTTCAATCCGGCCGGCAGCGTCAAGGACCGCATCGCAAAGGCAATGATCGACGACGCTGAGGCAAAGGGCCTGCTCAAGCCGGGCTCGGTCATCATCGAGCCGACCTCCGGCAACACCGGCATCGGTCTGGCGAGCGTTGCCGCCGCACGCGGCTACCGCATCATCATCGTAATGCCGGAGACCATGAGCGTGGAGCGCCGCCAGCTGATGAAGGCTTACGGTGCAGAGCTTGTACTGACCGAGGGCGCAAAGGGCATGAAGGGCGCGATCGCGAAGGCGGACGAGCTTGCGAAGGAGCTGCCGAACAGCTTTATCCCGGGTCAGTTCGTAAACCCGGCAAACCCGGCTGTGCACAAGGCGACCACCGGTCCGGAGATCTGGGAGGATACCGACGGCAATGTTGACATCTTTGTTGCGGGCGTAGGCACCGGCGGCACTGTTACCGGCACCGGCGAGTATCTCAAGAGCCAGAGTCCGAACGTCAAGGGCGTTGCCGTCGAGCCGGCAAGTTCTCCGGTGCTCAGCCAGGGCCATGCGGGCGCGCATAAGATCCAGGGCATCGGCGCAGGCTTTGTTCCGGACGTTCTGGACACCAAAATCTACGACGAGATCATCACCGTGGAAAATGATGATGCCTTTGCGACCGGCAGGCTGATCGGCAAGCACGAGGGCGTTCTGGTCGGCATTTCCTCCGGCGCAGCTGTCTGGGCGGCGATCGAGCTTGCAAAGCGCCCGGAGAACAAGGGCAAGACCATCGTAGCGCTGCTGCCGGATACCGGCGACCGCTACCTGTCCACGCCGCTGTTCGCTGACTGATCACAGCATACCCATTTCAAAGCTCCAAATGTATTTTACAGCCTTAGGGAGACCTGCACGGTCTCCCTTTTGCATAAACAGACGAGAGGGAGGATGCAGTTATGATACCGACCCCGGAACAGGCATGGGAGCTGCTGTGCGAATATAACGAGGGTGATTTTCACAGAAAACACGGACGCATCGTGGGCGATGTGCTGCGCTGGTACGCGAATGAGCTCGGCTACGGAGACGAGGCGGATTTCTGGCAGGCCGTCGGCATTCTGCACGATCTGGATTTCGAGCAGTGGCCCGAGCAGCACTGCACAAAGGAGCAGGAGCTGCTGCGCGAGCGCGGCATCGACGAGCGCCTCATTCATGCGGTCGCAAGCCACGGCTACGCGCTGACCGTGGACATCGCGCCGAAACATGAGATGGAAAAGGTGCTTTTTGCCACAGATGAATTAACAGGTCTGATTGGTGCGGCGGCCCGGATGCGTCCGTCGAAAAGTGTCATGGATATGGAAGTTTCCAGTCTGAAAAAGAAATTTAAAGATAAACGGTTCGCGGCCGGGTGCTCCAGAGATGTTATCCGTCAGGGTGCAGAACGTCTTGGATGGGAATTGAACGATTTATTTGAAAAGACAATTCTTGCCATGCGTTCCTGCGAGAGCCGGATTAATGATGAAATGAAGAAATTTGGTGTTGAATGAAGACGAATTTTGAATTAATATATATAGTATCTATCTATTATGACGGGGGTGAAGAAGAATGACAGGTGCAGATGCCATGGTAAAATGTTTAGAAGCACAAGGGATCGACGTGGTATTTGGCTATCCGGGAGTAGCGATCGCTCCTTTTTATAACAGCCTGTATGATTCAAAGATTCAGAGTATTTTAGTTCGGCAGGAACAGAATGGCGGACACGCAGCCAGTGGTTATGCCCGTGTAACAAGAAAACCGGCGGTTTGTATTGCCACATCCGGTCCGGGTGCCACGAATTTGATTACCGGTATTGCTACGGCTTATTCAGACAGTATACCGATGGTGGCGATTACAGGACAGGTGTCGACACAGCTTTTGGGAAAAGACGTTTTTCAGGAAGCAGATATCACCGGTGCATGTGAACCGTTTGTAAAATATAGTTATCTTGTTAAAAATGTAAAAGATATTCCTCGGATTTTCAAAGAGGCTTTTTATATTGCATCCACCGGACGTCAGGGCCCGGTACTGATTGACGTGCCGATTGATATCCAGAAACAGGAATTTGAGTATGAGGAACCGGGAGAAGTTTCTATCCGTGGTTACAAGCCGAAGGTCAAAGGTCATATTGTTCAGATTAAAAAGGTCGTTGAGGCGATTCAGAAGGCGAAAAAACCTTTAATCTGCGCCGGCGGCGGGGTTGTTCTCGGACATGCGGAACCGGTGATTCAGGAATTTTGCGAGAAATACAGTATCCCGGTAGTCACCACCATGATGGGTGTGGGCAGCATGCCGAAACGTCATCCATTGTTTTTCGGAATGCTTGGAACAAATGGCAAACCTTATGCGAACCGGGCAGTGGCCGAAAGCGATCTTCTTATTATTGTTGGCGCCAGAGTGAACGACCGATCCATCGGAGCATTATCCAAACTGGAACAGGATCGTCTGATCATTCATATTGACATTGATACAGCAGAAATCGGCAAGAATATCGGACCGACGATTCCGCTTGTTGGGGATGCCCGTCTGATTTTTGAGAGTCTGATGGAATACGATATTGATGTTTCCTTTGAGGAATGGGTTGAACGGCTGCGGAATATTAAAGTGAACTGTGTGGATTACCGGACGTTCCATGAAGGCTTTATTAATCCATGTTTATTTGTTGAACATCTGACAGAACGGATGGATGAAGACGCGATTTATGTTGCGGACGTTGGTCAGAATCAGCTGTGGTCGGCCGACAACTATGTCATGAAAAAAGGTCGATTCCTGACGACGGGAGGTTTCGGAACGATGGGTTACTCCATCCCGGCAGCGATCGGTGCCAAAATGGCGGCGCCGGACCGTCAGGTAGTTGCTGTCTGCGGTGACGGTTCCTTCCAGATGTCCATGAACGAGTTGGCTACCATGCTTCAGAATAATATCAAAGTTAAGATCATTATCATGAAGAATATGTATCTTGGACTTGTGCGTGAGTATCAGTATAATAATTACGATGAAAATTATATTGCAGTCGAACTGGGAGATATTCCGAATCTGAAAAAGATTGCGGAGGCCTATGACATGGATTATTTCCATTTGAGAGATATGTCAAAGATGGATGAGACGATTGAAGCCTTCCTGGCTTGCGAGAATTCAGCATTGTTCGTCTGCCATGTTTATAAATTTGATAAAGTAAAGGAGTAGAGACAGATGAAAGGTATATTTTCCGTACTGGTTGAAAACCAGGCCGGTGTGTTATCAAAAACTGCCGGACTGTTTGCACGACGGGGCTATAATATCGACAGCCTTGCCGTTGGTGAAACGGACAATCATGAGATATCCAATATGACCATCGTCTCTACAGGAGATGCAAAGGTCATTGATCAGATTGAGAAGCAGCTGAATAAAAAGGTCGATGTGATCAAAGTACGGCGGCTGAAAGAACTTCAGAGTGTCTGTCGGGAACTTTTGATGATGAAGGTTTCCTATAACAATACGACACGTAAAGATATCATGGAAGTCTGCATGATCATGAATGCGAAAATTTCTCATGTATCTACCAAAAGTATGATTATTGAATTGGATGCAAGTCCGGATATCATTGAGAGTTTTATAAAGATTGTCCAGCCTTTTGGTATTATCGAGATGGCGCGGACAGGTGTTATTGCTCTTCAAAAGGACGAGTGATCATCGGAAAGTCGGTATTTGCCAAATTTTTGGAAAAGTGGTAGAATGGCGGATATAAGGGAGACATATTTTATTTTTGCGGCGTAACATCGAGGAGAGACAGTTTATGAATCAAAAATCGCAAACCACAGAAGAAGCATTAGTTGCAGGAATGAAACATTTAATAACCGTTATGCCATTTGAAAAAATAACTGTGAAGGAGATTGCCGATGCAGCCCATGTAAAGCGACCGACATTTTATAATCATTTTAAAGATAAGTATGATGTTGTTGAATATATTCTTAAACAGGAGCTGATTGAGCCGGCCCGGACACTGATGGCCTGTGATATGCTTGAGGAGGCTATTCGTCTGATACTTGTAACGATGAAAAAGGAAAAAACCTTTTACATGCGGGTGGCGCGTATCGGAGAGGATCGCATCTTTCACCAGATTGTGCTGCAGCTTTTGAAAGAGTTACTGTTGAACGTTATGCAGGAGCAGATGGTGGAGGACGACGATAATGTGAATCCAATGCTGACGATGGATAATATTGCCGAATATTATGCCTATGGACTGACCTTCGGTATCAGCAAATGGTTACAGAAGGGAATGAAGATGGAAGTGGATGAGGTACTTGAAGCGTTGAAGGTACTGTTATCCGAATCATTGACAGATTTGATTTATCGTCGCGGTGTTGAACAGAATTTGACAAATATCACAGAAAAATGACATTTTGGTGCAAATGTCGAGAATTGTAAACAAATCCAAAAGATTGAATCTTAACAGATTCAATCTTTTTTTTTATGATGAGTGGTAAATAAAGACAGAAATGTTTAATACAATAATAGAAGGGCGGTGGACGAATGGCAATAGGTATCGTTGTGATCATTGCACTTGGCGTAGGCACCCATATTTTTGAGATTACAATGAAAGCTGCGGCAACTCAGGCGAGTTTAAGCAGAAAGCGGATGGTCGTACTGGGAGCGGTTTTTGGAGGCATCCAGATGCTGCTGATGCTTTTGGGTTTGTTTGTAACCTGGATAATTGAAGAAACCTGCGAGATGGATATGGTCAATCATATTTATCGATATGCCGCTATATGTTTTCTGTTTATGCTCATAGTCAGAAGTTTGTTTGAGGGAATACATATAAAGGAATTCCTCGAATGCCGGGCAGAGCCTTTGTCCTTAAAGCAATGGGCGATACAGGCGGCGCGTGCCGGAATTGAGTCATCCGTTGTCGGAATGAGTATTACCTACTTAAATCCGGATACTTTATATGATATGGTCTGTGTTTTGTGCATCAGCATATTATCTGCCATCGGCGGACTTTGGTATGGATATTGGAGCGGCGTTAAAGGTCAGAGAGTATTAAACTTAAGCGGCGCGTTTATGTTGGGAATTGCCGGCGTTTACATGATTATACGTCAGAAGGCAGGAATTTAAAAAGGAGGAAACATATGAATACAGCAATTAGTAATCTTTCTCATGCAATGCAGAGAAAAGCAATCGGAATGTTAGTGGATACGGTATTGAAACAAGTGAATAAGGACCGGGAAAAGGGCTTTCTGGATGCGGTGGATCTGGCGGAGCAATTCTGGGGAAAGGGCTTTTCAAAGGAAGACTATGATAA
>ERZ827423.3707-NODE-3707-length-10198-cov-59.872424_pt1 | contig 10198 bp, 7 predicted proteins | sample MGYA00519775_ERZ827423 | MGnify/ENA primary metagenome ERZ827423 (study PRJEB31778, sample SAMEA3449296) | human gut metagenome | biome: human gut; feature: human-associated habitat; material: faeces | place: United Kingdom | collected 2010/2012 ...
CCTTTCACACTATCCTTCCCTCCGATACTTGTAACCGGGCAGGCTTTTTTGACAGCCTGAGCCGCCCTTGCGGGCGGCTTTTGTTTACCGTAATAGGTGTTATTGTAAACTGATTTTCTCCGGCTCCGGCTGCTCGGCCTGTGCTTCGGGCGCAGGGGCTTCCGCCGGAGGCTCCGGCACGGGCGCAGCGGCGGCAGGGATATCCACTGGGGCAGGAGCCGGCTCCTCGGCGGCCCTGGCCGCCTCCGCCTCCTGCGCCAGCCGCTCGTTCTCGGCGCGGTTGGCCTCCTTCTGGGCGCGGCGGGCATCGGCGGCGGCGAAGAACGCCCGCACCAGCGCCAGCAGCACGAAGAACGCCGCGATCGCCAGCCCGATCCAACCGGCGGCGCGTATCACGAAGAAATCGCGGATGGTGAAGTATTCCTTATAGATACCCAGGAAGTACAGCGCCACGGCGCCCACCGCGCACAGAATGCACAGCAGCAGCCGGAAAAACGCCTTTACCCGGTGCTTGCGTCCGGCCAGATATGCCACCAGCAGCGCCAGCGCCGCCAGAAACAGCGCCGGGGACTGGCAGCAGAGGATATAGCCCAACGTCTTGTCCAGCATGGTGCGTCCTCCTTACAGCTGGCACTTGCCCCGGGGCAGGTACTTGCCCACAGAGCCGGGCAGCACCTTGCCGGAGGACACCACGGGTTTGCCCCGCAGCCACACCTGACGGATGGAGCCCTTGGTCACAAAGCCCTCGTAGGGGTTGTAGTCCGCCGCGCCCACCATGTCCTCGGCACGGATGACATGGTCGGCCTTCGGGTCGTACACCACGATATCCGCGTCGGAGCCGGGTGCCAGCACGCCCTTGCGGGGATACAGACCGTACAGCTTGGCGGGATTCTCCGCCAGCACGCGGCACATGGCACCCAGACCGATCTTCTTTTTGGCCACGCCGAAGGTGTAGATCAGCTCGCCCCGCGTCTCCACGCCGGGGATGCCGCCGGGAATGGCGGTGAAGTTGTCCCGTCCGGCCAGCTTCTGCGCCGTGGTGAAGGAGCAGTGGTCGGTGGACACGGTCTGCACCTCGCCCCGGCGGATGGCGCGCCACAGGGCGTTGCAGTCCGCCTTCTTGCGGATGGGGGGAGAGCAGACGTACTTGGCCGCCTGAAGCCAGTCCTCGTTGTAGTACACGCTGTCGTCCAGCACCAGATACTGGGGGCACGTCTCCACGAACACCTTCTGACCGCGCCAGCGGGCGTTGGCGATCTCGTCCAGCGCCTCGATGTTGGTGGTGTGGACGATGACCACGGGGATGTCCACCTGCTCGGCGATGCGCAGCAGCCGTCCCACGGCCTCGGCCTCCATGATGTCAGGCCGCGTCTCCGGATGGCAGTACACGCCGTTCTCGCCCGCGGCCTTCTTCTCCGCGATCAGCGCGTCGATGACACCGGCATTCTCGCAGTGTACGCCGCAGATACCGCCCTTCTCCTTCAGCTTCTTCAGCGCCTTATACATGGCCTCGTCGCCGATCATCATGGCCGGGTAGGTCATGTACATCTTGAAGGAGGAGATGCCCTCGGCGTACATGTCGTCTATCTCACTTTCGATCGTCTCGTTCCAGTCGTCGATGGTCATGTGGAAGCCGTAGTCACAGGCGCACTTGCCGTCCGCCTTCTCGTGCCACAGACGCAGACCGTCGTGGAGCGTCTCGCCCTTGTTGGGGCAGGCAAAGTCAATGATGGTGGTGGTGCCGCCGTGGAGCGCGGCGCGGGAGCCGCTGGCGAAATCATCCGCCGTGGTGGTGTTGCACACGTCCAGATCAAAGTGGGTGTGCGCGTCGATAAAGCCGGGGAACAGCAGCATCCCGGACACATCCACCACCTGCGCACCGATGGCCGGAATGTCGCGGCAGACGTCCAGTATCTTCTCGCCCTCCACCAGAATATCCGCCCGGCGGGGCCCCTTGCCGGTGATAACGGTACCGCCCTTGAACAGCAATCTCATCACAAGACCTCCTCATTTGCGTACTTTACCATCGATTGACAAGGGCAAACACGCCTGACAGCGTGTCTTTTCGGCGCTTTTTGCCTTTTTCGCCTTGGCGGGCGCCAGCCTCGCTCCAAAGGAACGTCGCTCGGCAGCATCGGCGAGAATATGCCGACTCAGCCCGCCTGCGTCTCAAAAACCAAAAATCACTCGAAAATACATCGCTGGCAGGTGCGAAGCAGTTTTGTCGGAGCAGAAATGTGTCCAGACAAGAAAAGACCCGCAGAGAATACTTGCCGTATTGTCAAGGGGCTTGACGCAGTATGGGCGCATTTCTGCCCGTCAAAACCGTGTCTGCCCTTGTCGATCGATGGTAAGGTCATTATACCACATTTTCCGGTGGGGTACAACGGTTTTGTGGAAGGTCATGCCGGGGCGCTTTTCCGCGGGCGGAAGAAAACTTTCGGGGAAAAAGAGGATTTCAGCAAGTTTTTTGGTATAGTATATTGTACGAAAATCGGCCTGCCAGAGCGCGGCGGGGGAAGGGAGGCGCCTCATGCGGTTCAGCGAAGCGTTTTTGGATGAGCTGGCGGCGCGCAGTGACATTGTGGACGTGGTGTCGAGCTATGTGGAGCTGAAGCGCAAGGGCGCCAACTATTTCGGCCTGTGCCCCTTCCACAGCGAGAAAACGCCCTCCTTTTCCGTGGCGCCGGACAAGCAGATGTACCACTGCTTCGGCTGCAAAAAGGGCGGCGGCGTGTTCAACTTCATCATGGAGATCGAGAACCTCACCTTTCCGGAGGCGGTGGAGTTTCTGGCCAGACGTGCCGGTATGTCCCTGCCGCAGGAGGGGGAAATGCAGAACGACGGCGACCGTCTGCGCAGACGGGTGCTGGAGCTGAACCGCACGGCGGCGCGGTGGTTCTACGACCAATTGCAGCAGCCCCAGGGCGCGGCGGTGCAGGCCTATCTGGACAAGCGGCAGATACGCAGGAGCGTGGCGGTGCGGTTCGGCATGGGCGCGTCGCTGGATCAGTGGGACGCGCTGCTGCGCGCCATGAGCGAAAAGGGCTTCACCAAAAAGGAACTGATGGCCGCGGGACTGGCGGTGGCAGGCAGGGGAGGACGGATCTACGACAAGTTCCGCAACCGGCTGATGCTGCCGGTCATCGATGTGCGGGGCGACGTGGTGGGCTTCGGCAGCCGGGTCATCGACAACTCCGAGCCGAAATACATGAACACCACCGACACGCCCACCTACAGCAAGCGCCGGGTGCTCTACGGCCTGAATCTGGCCAAAAAGACCAAGCGCCCCAACATCATCCTGTGCGAGGGCAATCTGGACGTGGTGACGCTGCATCAGGCGGGCTTTGACAACGCGGTGGCCTGCATGGGCACGGCGCTGACACAGGAGCAGATCCATCTCCTCAGCCGGTTCACCAAGGAGCTGGTGCTGTGCTACGACAACGACAAGGCCGGTCAGATGGCCACCGACCGGGCGCTGGAGCTGCTGGAGAACACGGAGTTCAAGGTGAAGGTGCTGCGGCTGCCCCAGCGGTTGGTGGACGGTCAGTACGTCAAGCAGGACGCGGACGACTTCATCAAGTATCAGGGGCGCGACGCCTTTGAAAAGCTGCTCAGCGGCAGCGCCAACGGCATGGAGTTCACCCTGTCGCAGGTGGCGGACAAATACGACCTGAAGGAGGACAGGGATCGCATCGCCTATGCCGCCGAGATCGCGGAGACGCTGGCCAGACTGGGCGACCCGGTGGAGCGGGAGGTCTATACCACCCGCGCGGCGGAGGCTGCCGGCCTGCCGGCGGAGGCCATGCGCATGGAGGTGGAGCGCGCTCGGAAGCGCAGCTATGCCAAGGAAAAGAAGCAGCAGGAGCGCCGGGAGATGAATCCCGTCAGCGATCGCCAGCCCATCGAACGGGGCATGCGCTACGCCAACATGCGCAGCGCCATGGCGGAGGAGGGCGTCATCCGTCTGCTGCTGCAGGACGACAGCCTGTTCCCGGAGCAGATGCCTGTGCTGCCGGAGGACTTTTCCTCTCCGGCGCTGGCGCATATCTACGACGAGATGTGGAAGCGCCGGGGACGGGGCGGTGTGGCATCGCTGGCCGCCGTGCTGGGGCCGGAGGAGATGGATCACCTGACGGTGATCCTGCAAAAACCGGAATCCGCCGCCAACGCGCCGCAGGCGCTGGCGGATTACATACGCATCATACAGGAGGAATACAACAAGCGCGCCGGCGATCTGGATCCGTTGGCTGCCGCGTGCAAGACGTATAAAGACAAAAAAGGTTACGGAGGAAAGCGAACATGACGGACAAAAAGTACACCCCGGAGGAGCTGGAAAAAATGGCGGATTCCATGCTGAAGGAATCCGCGTCCGGTAAGCCCGGCAAGGGCACGCTGGACGAAAAGGCCATCGCCTCCCTGCCGGCAGCGGCGCTGCTGACCAGCCACGAAAAGCTGAAGGAGCTGTTTGCCAAGGGCAAAAAGAAGGGTAAGCTGGACGCGGGCGAGCTGTCCGAGGTGCTGGACGAGATGGATCTGGAGAGCGATCAGATGGACTCCATCTACGACTCGCTGGAGCAGCTGGGCATCGAGGTGGGCACGGAGGACTTCCTGACCGATCTGCCCGACGATGACGAGCCGGCCATGGAGGAGATCGCGGAGATCGAGGAAGAGGAGCTGGTGGATCCCAACACGCTGGTGGACAGCTTCAACATCGACGATCCCGTGCGCATGTACCTGAAGGAGATCGGCAAGGTGCCCCTGCTGACCGCCGATCAGGAGGTGGAGCTGGCTACCGTCATGTCCGCCGGCCGCGAGGCCGAGGCGCGTCTGGCGCAGGCGGAGGCCGACGGCGAGACGATCCCCGACGAGGAGCTGGCACAGCTGAAAAAGCAGGTCAAGGCCGGTGAACGGGCCAAGCAGAGTCTGGCGGAGGCCAACCTGCGTCTGGTGGTGTCCATCGCCAAGCGCTATGTGGGGCGCGGCATGCTGTTCCTGGATCTGATCCAGGAGGGCAATCTGGGTCTTATCAAGGCCGTGGAGAAGTTCGACTACACCAAGGGCTACAAGTTCTCCACCTACGCCACATGGTGGATCCGTCAGGCCATCACCCGCGCCATCGCGGATCAGGCGCGCACCATCCGTATCCCCGTCCACATGGTGGAGACCATCAACAAGGTCATCCGCGTCTCCCGCCAGCTGCTGCAGGAGCTGGGCCACGATCCCAGCCCCGAGGAGATCAGCGAGGAGATGAACATGCCCGTGGACAAGGTGCGGGAGATCCTGAAGATCGCCCAGGAGCCTGTGTCGCTGGAGACGCCCATCGGCGAGGAGGAGGACAGCCATCTGGGTGACTTCATCCCCGACGAGGCCGCGTCTGAGCCCAGCGAGGCCGCCAGCTTCACCCTGCTGAAGGAGCAGCTGGTGGACGTGCTGAGCACCCTGACGCCCAGGGAGGAGAAGGTGCTGAAGCTGCGCTTCGGCATCGAGGACGGCCGCACCCGCACCCTGGAGGAGGTGGGCAAGGAGTTCAACGTCACCCGTGAGCGCATCCGCCAGATCGAGGCCAAGGCGCTGCGCAAGCTGCGCCACCCCTCCCGCAGCAAGAAGCTGAAGGACTTCCTGAACTGACGATACCCATGAAAACGCTTCGCTGTGTGATGCTTCTGCTGGCGGCGCTGCTGCTCCTGCCCGCCGCCGTCAGCGCCGACGAACCGGAATACACCTTCGTGCTGACGGCAAATGGCGCGGACAGCTGCCGTGCCGCCGCCGGGGACATCGTAACGGTCACGCTGGCGGTGCGCTGCGATTCCGGCACGGACGCCGTATACGCCGCGCAGGATGAGATCGTGTTCGACCCGGCGTTCTTCGCCTTCGAGCCGGACAGCGTCCTGACCCGCAGCGGCGTGAAAACCTCCACCCTGCACCTGCGTGACGGGCGGCAGGCGGTGTACATGAGCTTCATCTCCTACGGCAGCGCTGCTGATTGGGCGGGGGAGACGGTTCTCGGCTCCTTCCGCCTGCGGGTGCTGGCGGAGGACGGCACCGGCGCTCTGTGCAGCAGCAACTACCTGGTGTCGTCACAGGACGGGATGACCCACTTTCCCGCCGGGGCGGAGGACGCCGCCGTGGTGGTGTCGGAGCTGTGCCGGGTGACGTTCCAGACCAACGGCGGCGGCGATATACCGCCCCAGATGGTCTACCGGGGCAACGCGTTGACGCTGCCGGAGATGCCCGCGCGGGCGGGCTATACGTTCGCCGGATGGTACAGCGACATAGATCTGACCATGCCGTGGCTGGAGACGACCCCGGTGACGGCGGACATGACGCTGTATGCCGCGTGGACGGGCGCGGAGACGGCATCGGCGCGGGGCACATGGCTGCCGGCTGCCGCCATATTGCTGTTGGCGGCTGTGCTGGCGTGGTACAACAGACGAAAGCATGAATAAAGCGCAAAAGCCGCCTGCGGGCGGCTTTTGTCCAAAGGAGGACAGACTATGCGTGATCCCATCAGCCCATTTTCCATCAACTGCCACAGCAGCATCCGCTGGGGCGGCGCGGTGACGGTGTGGTTCGACCCCTTCCGGGTGGAAAAGACCACCGGGGACGGCGATGTGATCTTCATCACCCACGACCACTACGACCACTTCTCCCCGGAGGACATCCGCCGGGTGATGAAGCCGGATGCGGTGCTGGTGCTGCCGGAGAGCTGCCGGGCGGCGGCGCTGGCGGCAGGCTTCTCCGCTTCACAGCTGCTGCCGGTGCGGGCGGGGGAACAATACACCGTCAAGGGCATCCCCTTTACTGCCGTGCCCGCCTACAACATCGGCAAGCCCTTCCACCCGCGAAGCAACGGCTGGGTGGGCTATGTGGCGGAGCTGGACGGCCTGCGGGTCTATGTGTCCGGCGACACCGACGACACACCGGAGGCGCGGGCGGTGTCCTGCGACGCGGCCTTCCTGCCGGTGGGCGGCACCTACACCATGACGGCGGCGGAGGCGGCAGCGCTGGCCAACGCCCTGCACCCGCAGATCGCGGTGCCCACCCACTACGGCAGCATCGTGGGCGCCATGACCGACGGCGACGATTTCGCCGCGCAGCTGGCGCCCGGCATCCGCTGCGTAAAGCTCATATAAGACGGGACCCCCGGCCACAGGCCGGGGGTTCCGCTTTATATCGGATCACTCAGTTGTACAGATAGCCGTACTTGTCGCGCAGGGTGACGATCAGCTTCTCCAGATCGGCGGGCAGATCGTTCTTGCCGCTCAGGTCGTACTCCTTCGGCTCACCGAAGGTGCGCACGCGAACCTTGTCGCCGTCCAGGAACAGCACACCGGCGTTCTTGGAGTCCGCCATGTCCTCCGCCGTCTGGAACAGCGTGAACTTGTCGTGGCAGGGCTCGGAGGAGTAGGGGCAGAACTGGGTGCAGTTGCCGCACTCGTTGCACATCTTGTCCACATGGACGATCTGGTGGCTGCCGTCGGCCATGCGGATGGTGACATTGGCGCGGTTGGGGCAGGAGTCCACGCAGTTTTCACACACGGTGGCGCATTGCAGGCAGCGCTCGCCCTCGCAGCAGATGCACTCGCTCATCTTCAGCGTACCCTTCTTGGCCTCGGCCTCCGTCTTGGTCACATAGGCCTGCTCCGGAATGTCGTAGGTGTACGCCTTGCCGATCACGGCCTCGGCAAAGGCCGCGGCGTCCGCGATGCCCTCCACCACGGTGGCGGGGCCGCGCTTGGCGTCACCGGCGGCGTACACGCCCTCGACGTTGGTCTGGAACGCGGGACGACCCTTCTTGTCCAGCTCGATGCCGTTGGCGGCCATCAGCGCGTCGTCCACCTGCTCGCCCACGGCGGAGATCACCAGGTCGCAGGGAACGGTGAAGAACTCGCCGCTGCCCACGGGACTGCGGCGGCCGGAGGCGTCGGCCTCGCCCAGCACCATCTTCTCGCAGGTCAGCACGCCGTCTGCCTGCTTGACAGGGGCGGCCAGCTCTGCGAACTCCACGCCGTCCTGCAGCGCCAGCGCCAGCTCATGCTCGTCGGCGGGCATATACTTGCGGGTGCGGCGGTACACCAGCGTCACATGCTCAGCACCGCTGCGCTTGGCCAGACGCGCCGCGTCCATAGCGGTGTTGCCGCCGCCGATGACGGCGATATTGCCCGCCACGGCGATGTTGCCGGCCTTCACACCCTTCATCCACTGGATGGCACCGGCCACATCGCCGGCGATGTCCAGCTTGCCGGGCTTCCATGCGCCCACGGCCAGCAGGATGTGGGTGTAGCCCATCTTCTTCAGCTCGTCCACGGAGGGGGCGGGCGCACCGCACTTGACCTCCACGCCGTACTTCTCCATGAGGGCGATATCCTTCTCAATGGCCTCGTTGGCGATACGGAAGCTGGGGATCACATGCCGGGGCACGCCGCCCAGGCAGCTCTCGCGCTCGAAGATGGTCGTCTCGATACCGGCGCGGCCGCAGAAATAGGCGGCAGCGATACCGGTGGGGCCGCCGCCGATGATGGCGACCTTCTTGCCGGTCACGCGCTCCGGACGCTTGATGGAGGCCATCAGCGCGTTGTAGCCCTTCTGGGCGGCCAGCAGCTTGGTGTCGCGGATGCGCACGGACTCATCATAGAAGTTGCGGCTGCACTTGGTCTGACAGCGGTGGGCGCAGATGGTGCCGGTCAGGAACGGCAGGGGGTTCTTCTCGGTGATGAGCTTCAGCGCCGGGGCGTACAGACCCTTATTGCACAGCTCCATGTACTCCGGGATGTCCTGCGCGATGGGGCAGCCGCCCTTGCAGGGTGCGGAGAAGCAGTCGATCCACGGCACCTGCTTGTCGCTCTTGCGGCTGGGCAGGGGCTTGATGGGCTTGACGTGATGCACGTCGGTGTGGCTGGCGGCGGACATCTCGCAGATGGCCTGGGTGTCGGTGCCGCCGAAGGACTTGTAGACCATGGGCTCCACCTTCTCCACCATCTGATAGAGACGGTTGTAGCCGCCGGGCTTGAGGATGGTGGTGGCCACGGTGATGGGCCAGATACCGGCTGCGAACAGCTTGTCGCAGTTGAAGTGCTCCGCGCCACCGGCGAAGGAGATGCGCATCTTGCCCTTGAACTGGCGGGAGATACGGTGGCACATCTCGATGGTCAGGGGGAACAGGCTGCGGCCGGACATGTACATCTCGTTGTTGGGCAGCTCACCGCGGGTGGTGTCCACCGGGAAGGTGTTGGAGAGTTTCAGACCGAACTCCAGACCCTTGCTGTCGGCCAGCGCCTGCAGACGCTCGAACATGGGCACCGCGTCCGCCCACTGCAGATCCTCGCGGAAGTGGTGGTCGTCGAACACGATGTAGTCGTAGCCCATGCCGTCGAGAATGCGGCGCGCCGTCTCGTAGCCCAGAATGGTGGGGTTGCATTTCACAAAGGTGTGCAGGTGCTTTTCGGTGATGAGATAGCTGGCAATGCGCTCGATCTCATCCGGGGGACAGCCGTGCAGGGTGGATACGGTCACGCTGCGGCTGACGCGGGGGTCGATGGCGTCGATATAGTCGCTCTCCTCCGGGAACAGCTCCTTCAGAACGGCCTTGCACTCACCGAAGATGGCGGTCTTGTTGGCGTCCTTCATGCCCTCGATGTAGGTGTTGACCTTCTCGCCCTTGATGCCCTCCAGGTCGTAGCCCACGGACATGTTGAACACGAAGCCGTTGGGATCGCCGAAGCCGTATACCTTGCTCAGCACCTTCAGGGCGCACCACGCCTTGATGTACTCGTCCATGGCCTGGGGCACGGTCAGCTCGGTGGACCACTCCTGGTTGTAGCCCTCGTCGTTGGCCAGAATGCAGGGGCGGGGCACACAGGCGGCCAGCTCCTCGCCGTCCATCTTCTGCACGGTCTTGACCTCGAAGAAGCGGGCGCCCGCCATGTACGCGGCGATGATGTTCTGCGCCAGCTGGCTGTTGGGGCCGGCGGCGGGGCCGAAGGGCGTTTCGATGCGCTCGCCGAAGATGGGCAGACTCTTGCCCGTGGCGTGATACGCCTTGCGGACGCCGAAGATCTCGCCGGAATTGGCGTACTCGGTGACCACCCAGTTCATCAGGGACTTAAAGGGAATGGGATACATTTTTTCAGACATGGGTATTCCTCCTTGTATTATAGAGTAGTAGTTATTAGAGCCCCTCTCCAAGGGCTGTGCT
>ERZ827423.3710-NODE-3710-length-10189-cov-7.986086_pt1 | contig 10189 bp, 10 predicted proteins | sample MGYA00519775_ERZ827423 | MGnify/ENA primary metagenome ERZ827423 (study PRJEB31778, sample SAMEA3449296) | human gut metagenome | biome: human gut; feature: human-associated habitat; material: faeces | place: United Kingdom | collected 2010/2012 ...
CGTCCATTATATCATATTTGGCTGCGTTTTGCTTTTTCTATGCGGTATTGCCCTAGATAACGCATGGAGAACACCTGTTTCACGTTCTAGCGTTTCTTTCGTATTCATTATCAGAAGGCGATAGCCTTTTTCAGCCACGATTTGTTCTACTTCCTCAATCAACGTGGCAAAAAAAGCGTTAGCAATATCTGGCACGACAAATGCAATCAGATTGCAACGACCGATTTTTAAACTGCGTGCCATGACATCCGGACGATAATTCAGCGCTTCCACGCTAGACAATACAAGTTCCCGTGTCGCACTACTGACATTGCAGGTGTGATTAACCACGTGACTAACCGTTGCAACGGATACGCCAGCGTGACGCGCAACATCTTTTAGAGTGGGCTTTTTGTTCATAGACTTCCTTTCAATGCAAAAAGGTATGAAGGCAACTATTGCATTATAAAGGCATTGATCAGATATGTCAAGAAATAGAGCAGCATCCAACTCGGCTACATGTAGCGCTATAATGCGCCTTGGACAATATCCCCCAAAAAGTAAGACTTGAGATGTCATCCGTTATTGTTTAGCTGTAGGATTTGCCTTTACCAAAGGGATATGTTCCTGATTTCATACCGATTGATCGCCATCCTCCATACCTTTTGTTGACGCGCTAATCAGAACTTGTCAAAACAGAAAGTTCTAATTCTTTAAGCTTTAATATTCAGCATTCTTCTATTAAATATATAATATTACCATGGGGCGTGGCATTGGGTGAAAATTCAGGTTTTTCACATTATTATTTCACACTTTTTATCGTTTTCCGCTTCATTCAAAATGTTCAATTCCTATAGTATTTGAGAAAACTCGATTTGCTCGCAGTTTGGTCCTACTATTGTAAAAAAACGGATACCGTGTTCAAAGAAAGGCAGAAACCGTACTTGCTCATCCACGCACCGCAGGCTCAACGCCTGAACCTGCTGCCACGCAGCATCGATATCTCGAACATCTAAAGCAATGTGATTTATCGCCCCGCTTTTGTGTTCCGTATTTTTAGTTTCATAGACTTCAATCGTGATTTTTCCCATACGCAGAAAAGCAACGCGAAAATTGCTCTCGGAAATCCTCGCATTATAATAAGGTTCAAAGCCTAAGCTTTTATAAAAATCGACCGTTTCCTCGAATACCTGCGTAGGAATACCAATATGCTGTAACCCAAGAACGTTTAGCTGAAAATTCATCTGCACAGCAGTTCCTCTCCTTTGAAAATTCATCTGACTAACTTTTAAAAAATCACCCGGAAAGCTCATTCCAGCATTCCGGGTGATCATATGTTCTCTTACTTGATCAAGCGGTCACTGATATTTGCTTCCAGTATTTCCAGTGTCCCGTCCGTTACATACATGCTAATTCCATGACCAGATTGATTTTCGTTGTACATTCTTACATTCAGCGCCACTCCATCAATGTAAATGGTCGCAATATCATCATCCACAATGATCTGAATTAAGTATTCCTTGCCCGCCTTCAGCTGAATCGGACGCTCTAGCCCTTTGTTATTGACGTCAGAAGGAATGCATGGAATCCGGTCAAAATAAAGGCGGTTTTCTCCCACTAGCAAGCGAAAATCATAAGATTCTCCAGTAGTTTCATTCTGCTTGACACGCACGCCGAAGGAACGCGTACCCTCAGAAAACTTTACGCGAGCCTCAAACTTGCAAAACTTATCCCGAATCTGTGCCAATGGCAATTCTTCACTGCTATCTACAGTATGCAGCGTGTGATCCTTCGCAAGTACCCGTGGTGTCTCAAAGGCCTCCAAAACACTATCGGGAATTTTCGCCCCCAGAGAACCATCCTCCCGCTGATAGATTTCGTGAGGCACAAAGGTTCCGCCCCAAGTCCAGTGCGCATCATCCTTCCATGTATCCCGCGTATTGACCCAGCCAAACAGCACGCGTCGTTTCCCATCAAAAGCCGTGCGCCCTGCATAATAGCAACGTCCATCAAATGCGTCGTCTATAGGTGCAGTCCAAGGACCGTCCAAGCTTTTGCTGCGGCGATAAACTATTTTGTTCTTTTCACTGTATTCGCTGATGATCAGATACCACCAGTCACCCATTTTAAACAGATCAGGCATTTCATGCATGCTGTAAATATTGGGGGCCCAAAAATCCCCCTGAAATTTCCAATCATGCAGATTCTTGGATGTAAAGCAGACCGTACAGCCGCGGTTGATATGCGGGCTCTTTTTTCGAGCGCCCAAGATCATTAGGTATTCCTGTTTTTCTTCATTCCACATGACGAACGGATCTCTCCAGTCCTCTGGATCGTATCCGGGCTGCGGCGCAACCAGCTTCTCATCGTTTTTTTCCCAATGATACAAATCCTTGCTTGTAGCTTTCATCAGCACCTGCGGGTCTTTTCCCTGCTTTGCGTATTCCCGATTAAATCCGGTATACATGGCATGATACAGTCCTTCTGCCTCAAACACGGTGCCAGCAAAAATATACTGATCCTGCTCTTCCTCAGTTCCACCAGGGATGGCAATGCCATGATCTTCATAGTGTACAAAATCCGTCGTCGTTGCCAACGACCATCCGAAAGGTTCGCCAAATGGACCTGGTTTACGGGTATCCCGCTGATGATACAGATAAAACTTTCCGTCTTTGCCAAAGGGCATGCAGTCGCCAAACCAGGTGTTGGGAAATTGATAGTAGAGTTTGTACATGCGTTAGTTCCTCCTTACTTCGTTGTGTGTGGTTTTATTTGATTTAAGGCAATACCGCACAAATGAGTTGGTGCGATGGCGAATGCATTTTTTGTCAGATGCGATTGCAGAAATCGAAGGTTTACTGGAGGTAAATCGAGATTTCTGCAAGAAGCAGATGGCAGAAAAGGCATTCGCCAGCGCTGCCGACGAATTGTGCGGTAGTGCCCTAAGCATTGTAGCACAACCCGAGCTGGTTGGGAAGAACGAATGCACCCATTTCCAGCTTTTCTTCCCTGCTTCAGCCATCTGAAACCACCCATCGTTCCTGTTGGCTGAACCAATCGTCAGTTCTGCTCCCTTTCCGCTTCCAGAATCATCCGCTTCAGTTCCTTGGCGGCCACGCTCAAGGGCTGCTCTTTTCTCTGAATGAGGACGACGCTCCGCTCGGGGATTTTCTCTTTCAGCTCGATCTGGCATACGGCGCTGTCTCCCCGCAAAAAATCCTTAGGGACAAAGCCCACGCCCAAATCCGCCTCTACCATAGGCAGGATCTGGTCGGCGGTGAATGCCTCGATGTCCGGCTGATAGGGCAGGCCGTGACTGGTGAAGATCTCCGAATAAAATTCGAAGGATTTCGTGTCCGTCCCCAGCGAGATCAGGGGATAGTTCAGCAGTTCTTCCAGCGAGACCGGGCGGCCCGTCAGGGCGGAAAAGAAAGGCGAACAGACGGCCACCTCCGTGACCGTTTTCACCTTCGTCTCCACCAGAGAGGCCGAGTGGGTCGTGGGCGTTGTGACTACGGCAATATCCGCCGTGCCGTCCTTCAGGGCCGCAATGGCCTGCGGCGTGGAATAGTTGCTGATGCGGATGTGAATGCCCGGATGGAGCAGCCGGTATTTTTTCAGGATGGGCAGCAGCAGGCAGCGAAGCGCCACCTCGCTGGCGGCGACAAAAATGGTGCCGTTCTGCAAAGTGCGGCTTTCGGTGATCTCCGCCTCGCCCGCCTCGATGTGCTCCACGGCGATCCGAATATGGTCGTACAGCCGCTGCCCCTCCGGGGTCAGCTTCATGCCCCGGCTGGTACGGGCAAACAGGGTACAGCCCAGTTCCCCTTCCAGATTTTTGATCGTCCGGGTCAGGTTGGGCTGGTTGTTCAGCAGCACCTTGGCGGCCTGCGAGATATTCCCATATTTGGCAACATAGTAAAAAATTCGGTAGCGGTCGTAGCTGACGTACATTTTGATCGCCTCTTTTGCATGTGATATTCATATAATCAATATATAAATCATATATTTTACATATATGCTCGATCTCATTATACTATCCCTGCTCCCGGAAAGCAAGAGCCGCTTCTGCGGCTGCCCAAAAGAATGCCGGAAGCCGCCAAGCAGAGAAAAGGATGGTCGGAACGATGGAACAGTTTCTAATGCTCTGGATGGGAATTTTCTGGGATATTGCCCTGCTGAGGCTGACCCTTCGGACGGTTCGCCGGGCAGGTGAACGGAACGAAAACGTGCAATTTACGGCGCTGACTTTCGGCATGGGCTCTGCGCTGGGCGTGGTTTTCTGCGCGCTGAGCGGTCTTACCGCCCCGATGATCGCGTTTGCACTGGGCTTCATGCTCTCTTATGCTTCTTTTGTCTTTACTCTGCCGGAAAAGAGGAAGGCTCATGAGGCGCTTTAAGCCCTTCCGGGGTCAGATGTCCGACAGTTTTCGGGCGGCAATTTTCATCATTCTTTCCGGCGGCTTTCAGGACGCGTATACCTACTGCTGCCGGGGCGAGGTATTCGCCAACGCGCAGACCGGCAATATTGTGCTGCTGAGCACGGCGCTGTTTCGGCGGGAGTGGCCGGTCGTCCTAAAATACCTCATTCCTGTCGTGTCCTTTTTGATCGGGACCGCCGCAGCGGAAGGCATCCATATCCGGCTGAAAAACGCCGAGAAGCTCCACTGGCGGCAGATCATTCTGCTGGGCGAAATGGTGCTGCTGCTGATCGTAGGCTTTCTGCCGCAGGCGCTGGAGCCACTGGCCAACGCGCTGGTATCCTTCGTTTGCGCCATGCAGGTGCAGACCTTCCACAAGGTGCGCGGCCACGCTTATGCCAGCACTATGTGTATCGGCAATATGCGCAGCGGCACAGAAGCACTCTGCGCCTATTTCCGTACCCGGGAGAAAGAAGTACTTCAAAAGGCGCTGACCTATTTCGGCGTGATTCTGGTCTTCGGCGTAGGCGCGGGTCTTGGCAGTATCCTGACGGCAGCGTTGGGCTGCAAAGCCATCTGGGTCTGCTGCGCGCTGCTTTCCATCAGCTTCGGCCTGATGTTTGTGCCCGAAAGAAAATAAACTTCCCTCGGCGTCGGCTGCATGGCAAAGCCGGCAAATCAAAACGCACCTCTCTCGTTGGTCGAAAGGTGCGTTTTGGTATTGAACGCCGATTTTGATACGGGCGCTTTCCTTCAGCATTTCCGAAGGAAAGCACCTTTTTGTAAGAAAATTCACGGAGCTTATTCGAAACAGCTATTCTCCCCGTTTTTTTTAGGCAGCAGTTTCGTTTCCTGCCATCGTTCTTTCCGTCCATCCAACCCGGCTCATGCCCGGCAGACTGTCAGCACCGCCGTTTCTTCGCACCCGGCGGCCCGCAGGCAGTTCACACAGGCCAGCGCCGTTGTGCCGGTGGTATATACATCATCCAACAGCAGGATTTTTTCGCCGATGAAATCCCGTGTCGCGGCGAACGCGCCCTCCATGGCCGTCAGCCGCTGGTTTCGGTTCCGTTCCAGCTGGGAGCCACTCCGAACGCGGGTCAGTCCTTCCGTATCCAGCGGAAGGCCCGTCATTTCACAGAAAGCCCGTGCCAACACTTCCGCCTGTGCATAGCCCCGTTCCCGGACTCGGTCGGGGTGACAGGGCACAGGGAGAACCGTCGGCCGCTCTGGGAAGAGCCGTTTCTGCTCCTCATAGGCGGCGCAAAGCCCCTGTACCAGTGGGAGTGCCGCTGCCCGGTCGTGCCCGAACTTCAGCTGGATCACCAGTTCCCGCGCTTCTTCTTCATGCCAGTAGGCGGACACGGCATGGCAGTTTTCATCCAGTGAGACCACCGCCTCAAAGGGCTCGATGCGGCAGTAGTTCAAAAGCCCCTGACATCGGGCGCACAGCAGGGTCTCCCCTGCTTCCAGAAACGCGCCGCACAAATGGCATGTGCTGTTTTGGGGCATCAGCAGCGCCCCGACAGCCGAAAGCAGCCGGTTCATGGCTCCATCCGTCCCAGATATTCGAAAATCTTCGCGGCAACGGGCGCGGCCACGCTGCCGCCGGAGCCGCCTTCCTCCACCATGACGCACACGGCGTAGGGGGCCGTCTCACTGTCCAGATAGCCCACAAACCACGCATGGGTCACGGCCTGTCCGTTGCTGGAGCTTTCGGCGCTGCCGGTCTTACCCGCAATGGACAGTCCATCCACCTGCGCCTTAGTGCCGGTGCCGTTTTTCACCACGTCCTTCATGTAGCCGTCCAGCTTCTGCGCCGTGGCGGCGGACATAGCCCGACCGTAGACCTTCTGGGAATACCGCAGCCGCACCACGCCCGAGGGGCTTTCCACCCGGGAAAGCAGCCGTGGCTCCATCATCACGCCGTCGTTGGCGACGGCCGCCGCCACCATGCACATATGCAGCGGCGTGGCGGACACCTGACTCTGGCCGTCGCCGCTCCATGCGATCTCCAAATTGGTTCGGTTTTTCGTGGGATAGGTGCTGTTTTCCACCACCACGTCCCGGAAAAGAAAATTATCGTTGAAGCCGAACTGCTCCGCCGTTTTGCGCAGTGCCGCGTCGCCCAATAGCAGCGCCGTCTGGGCGAAGGTGTTGTTGCAGCTGACGCGGAAGGCCCGAGCCAGCGTGATCTTGCCATGCTGGGAGCCGCCGTAGTCCCGGATGAGCTGATCCATCACCTGCGTCGCGCCGGTGCAGTGGAACTCCCGCTGCTCCGCGTCGGGCCAGTTTTCCAGCGCGGACGCCGCCGTAATGATCTTGAACGTGGAGCCCGGCGGCAAGGTGCCCTGCAGAGCCCGGTTCCAGAAGGGATGCAGCGTGCTGGTCTTGACCTCATCCGTAATATTCATGGGGTCGAACACCGGCACACTGACCAGCGCCAGCAGTTCGCCGGTGCGATAGTTCATTACCACCGCCGCGCCCGCCTTGCCGTGGCTGCTTTTCTGATCCACAAAGGCCTGTACGATGGCCGTACACAGCTTGCTGTCCACTGTCAGGGTCAGGTCGTCGCCCCGGCGGGTCTGCCCCTTGAGAAGGGCCAGCACCCGCTCGGAAAGGCTGGTCTCGAAGCCCAGCAGATAGTTGGCCTGAAAGGACTCCACCCCGTTGGACACGTTGCCCTCGTTATCCCCCAGCAGGTGAACGATGGCGCTGCGGCTTTTCACATTGCTCTGATAGACCCGGTTGCCGTCCTCGTCCGTGGTGGCCAGCACCACACCGTTGCGGTCGATAATGTCCCCGGGAACCACCGTTTTCTTGGCGGTCTGATAGCGGGTGTTCCGGGCGTTGGCAAACCAGCGGCTCCCGTAGGTGGAGACAGAATACACGCCGTAAACGCCCGCCACCACCAACAATCCGATGGTCAGAAAGGCCAGCATCCGATAGCGAAACCGCTGCTGTTTCATGGGGGCCTTGTCTCCTTTCCGTTGGGTTTGTCAGGCTTCAGGCAGCTCGTCCATTTCCTGAACGGAGCGGCTGATGTCGTAATCGTAGCTCAGATCGTCCTGATTGACACTGGCAACGCCCTGCAAAAGGCCGATCAGGCCCATGCAGCTGACCATGGACGTGCCGCCGTAGCTGACGAAGGGCATGGTCACGCCGGTCAGGGGGATCAGCTTCAGCACACCGCCGATGATGACGAAGGTCTGAATGCCCAGCATGGAAGTCGCGCCCATGGCCAGCAGCCCGTGAAAGCTGTGCCGGGCGGACACGGCGATGGACGAGCCGCGCAAAATCAGGATGACGTACATCACCAGCACCAGCACGCCGAAGATGATACCGAACTGCTCGCAGATCACGGCGAAGATGCAGTCGGTGAAATACACGGGGATCACCCGGGGCGCGCCCAGCCCCAGCCCCACGCCGAACAGGCCGCCGGAGGCGATCGCCATCAGCATCTGCACGATCTGGTAGCCGGAGGTCTCATAATACATCCACGGGTTCTGCCAGATGGCGACCCGCTTTTTCACGTGGGCGAACATCTGGTAGCCCAGCACCGAGGCCCCCGCCGCGCCCAGCAATCCCACGCCGGTCATCAGCAGGTTGCCGGTATAGGCATAGTACATGAACAGCGCCGTGAAATAATAGATCAGCGCCGTGCCCAAGTCCTTCTGCAGCATCAGCACGCCCAAACAGTACAGGCAAAACGCCAGCCATGGAATCAGCCGCCGGTGGCTCATGAAATAGCTCAAAATCAGCAAAAGCGCCAGCTTGACCACCTCGCTGGGCTGCAGGCTCATGCCGCCCACCCGGATCCAGTTGGTGGCGCCGTACTGCTCCGTACCGATAGCCAGCGGCAGGGCCAGCAGCAGCACCGCGCCGCCCATCACCACATAGATCAGGAACGACCAGCGCCGCACGTAGCGCACCAGCATGATGCACCCCAGCATAACCACGATGCCCACGCCGTAGTACATGGCCTGCTGCATTCCGCGGGACGTTCCGCCGTCCAGATCGGTGGAATAGAGAATCAATACGCCCAGTGCGCACAGGAAATTAGCGATGGACAGCAGCAGCTTATCCGCCGGGAAAAACCGGGGCAGCCACATGGTAGCCACGTAGATCAACGCCGGAACGATCACGCTCAGAGCAAGGCCCTGCCATGCGATCTCGCCCTTTAGAGAGATCAGCAGAAAGGCGCTGAAGAAAAACAGCATCATGGCCGAGCACAGCCGCCGGTCGGGACGGCTGCGGTGTTTCCGCTCCGCCGAGCTTGGGCGGCGGGTTTGCTTTCTCACTTTGCGCCACCTCCCAGATAGCGATCCCAGAAGGCCTGCTTGGCCTTCTGCGCCTCATCCTCGCCCACGTAGGCGCTCTTAGGCGGTGCGGCCGCGTCGGTCTGGTCGTCGTCCGCATTGGGAGAAACGAAGCCCTCCTCAGACGGGGGCTGCAAATCCTCCGGCCACGGCGCGTAGGGCCACGCGGCTTCCTCCGCATCGGTCATCTCCGGCGGATAGAAGTTTTCGCCGGTATGGAACTCCACGGTCGGCGCGGTCAGATCAAAATCAGGCTCCGCCGTAGGGGGAATGGTTTCCGGGGTCTGTTGCGGCTCAAACGCAGGAAGCTCCTCCGGGGGGGCTTCGTGCTGCTGCGCCGGCCGGGCCGCGGCGCTTTGCTGTATCTGCTTCATCGCTGCCTGTTGAGCGGCCCACTGCTGGGTCATCCACTGGAAATAGGCCTGCTGCTGCATCGTCTGCTGCTGAGCGGCCTGCATCATGTACTGCTGCTGCCAGCGCAGGAATTGTTCCTGCGTCATGACGGGAGCCTCTGCCGCCATTTGCCCGCCATTGGGCTGTGGATCATCCCGCAGCACATGGGCCCGTGCGGCGGTCTCAAAGCCCGCGAACATCCGCAGACGCAGCTCCACGTCCCCCACATACAGGCGGGAGCCGTGATGCATACTCAAATTTTCGCCCCGGCCCGTCCGAGTCTGGTCGTCCACCTGCACGGTACGGCCGTGGTAGGGTTCCAGCTGAAGCCCGTCCTCCCGGTCATAGGAGAACCAGCAATGCTTGGGGGCCACGCCCGGAACAGGCAGGAAAATATCGCAGCCGCGCCCGGAGCCGATAATACCTTCCCACGGCACGGGCAGGATGGTGCCCGTGGGCAGCTGGGCATTGCCGCGGATCGTAACAAGTTCGCCCACGTAGCCCGCGTCAGGCAGCAGGCGCAGGCGTTTCTTATACTGGCGGCGATCCTTCCGATACCAGCGGAAGCTGCGCCACACGATCAGGGCCATCAAAAAAAGGAACCAGTACCGTGCGCCCTGAGCTATGATTTCATAGACTTCTGTCGGCATAGGGAGTGGCTCCTTTCTGAGGGCTATTGGGTTAGAGGGAGGGGGATACGGGCCACGCCGATGGTTTGCCCCCGAAGAAAGTTCTCTGTTCATTCCGTCAAAATTTCGACGACTACGGTCCGAAGGGGTGCAGGGGGCGAGCGGAAAGCCCCCTGCTTGTGTCGGAGAGCAACAACTCTGCCGTAAAAAATTTCCTACCGGAGGCATAATGCGCCGACTACAGTGCGGATTGGGACTTGCCGTCCTATGGGTTTCTCGCCAGCTTCGGTGCCCGAAGGTTTCCAAAGGGCGAGCGGAAAGCCATTTGGTACGCCCGCAGACGCATACTCCTGCCCCGGTGGGGATTGACGCGCCGACTCCGGCGCGGGTGGTGGGCTGCCGCCCCGAGGGGGGTAGTACTTTCTTTCGAAGCGAAAGAAAGTACCAA
>ERZ827423.3712-NODE-3712-length-10189-cov-2.486975_pt1 | contig 10189 bp, 9 predicted proteins | sample MGYA00519775_ERZ827423 | MGnify/ENA primary metagenome ERZ827423 (study PRJEB31778, sample SAMEA3449296) | human gut metagenome | biome: human gut; feature: human-associated habitat; material: faeces | place: United Kingdom | collected 2010/2012 ...
TCATTGCCACACGTTCTCCAAAGGAACGCTGCATGAAATTACTGGAGGATAACTCCGGCACCGGTCTTCTTCTGCCAAACATTGTTGTGACATAGCCTTTTGTCTTGCCATCCTCTACCAGTCCGTCTAAGAATGTCTTGATTCCCGGATAGGTTTCAAAATAGCTCTTAATATACTGTTCTGCTTCTTTTCTTGTAATACTTAAATCCTGACTTAATCCGAAGGAACTGATTCCATAGACAATACCAAAGTTTACCGCCTTTGCATTTCTTCGCTGCAGTGGTGTTACTTCTTCGAACGGCACATGAAATACCTTGGATGCAGTAATCGCATGAATATCTTCTGCATGCTTATATGCATCAATCAGATTTTTATCTCCTGACATATGTGCCAGCAGACGAAGCTCTATCTGGGAATAATCCGCATCTAAGAATACATAACCTTCTCTCGGTAAAAACACTTTACGAATCAGCCGTCCCAATTCCATCCGGATTGGAATGTTCTGTAAATTCGGGTCTGTACTGCTTAAACGTCCGGTGGCTGTTATGGTCTGCTGGAATGTACTGTGAATCCGTCCATCCTCTGCAATAAATGCAGCCAGTCCGTCGGCATATGTGGATTTTAATTTGGTCAGCTGACGGTACTCTAATATTTTTGATACAATCGGATAATCCGGTGCCAGCTTTTCCAGTACATCTGCTGCAGTAGAATATCCGGTCTTGGTCTTCTTGCCATTTGGCATCTGCAATTTTTCAAAAAGAATCACACCAAGCTGTTTTGGTGAATTGATATTAAAGGTCTCACCGGCTTCTTCATAGATTTCTTTTTCAATTTTATCTATGGATACTGCAAGATTCTCTCCATATTCTTTTAAGGCATCTGCATCAATAGCAATGCCTTCCTTTTCCATATCAGATAAGGTATATACCAGCGGCATTTCTATTTTATCAAAGAGTTCTTTCATGCCCTCTTCTTCTAACTGCTTTGCCAGCGGCTCTTTTGCCATTAAATTAATATATGCCTGATAACATGCCATTTTCAAGAATTCTTCCGGCTTTTCTTCCGATGATGTGACAAAATCTTTCTTTCCAAGATAATCCTCTTTCGATGGCACCATCAAATCAAGATAGTCTTTTGCAATATCTTCATAAGCATAGTCATTTTTCAATGGATTTAATAAATAAGCTGCTATTTTCACATCAAAAATATGACTCTTTTCATCGGCTTCTATCCATTTAAGCTGTGGTTTTAAATCAAAGGTGCGAATCTCTGTGCCTGCTGCAAGAAGCTGTCTGCTCTGTTCGAATAGATACTGCTCTGTCACAAATCCCGCAACCGGAATATATGCCACATCTTCTTTTGTGCATGCAACTGCAAATCCAAGCACAACATCCTTTTCATAAATCAACTGGACTCCTGCTGCCTGCTGCTTCTTTGCCTTTGCAAAAAAATCTTCTACCCCAGCAAAATCCTCGATTCGTTTAAAGTTTTCCTCTCCGGTATTTACCGGTGTGTCCACTTCAAACCGTTTCAAAAGATTCTTAAATTCCAGACGCTTACACATCATATAAGCTTCCGGTGTATATAAATTGCCAATTCTTGCTTCGTTGATATCATATGGGATGTCTGCATCTATCTTAATGGTAGCCAGTGTCTTACTCAACTGTGCCATATCATAATGCTCTTTTAACATCTCTTTCGCACGGTTTGGCTTAATCTCTTCTACATGGGCATACGCATTTTCAATGCTGCCATATGCCACAATCAGGTTCGTTGCTGTCTTTTCGCCGATTCCCGGTACACCCGGAATATTATCTGCGGTATCGCCCATCAGCGCCTTTACATCAATAAACTGCAATGGTGTAACCTGATATTTTTCCAATACCTCTTTGGTATTATAATCTTCGATTTCCGTTCCGGTCCGCCTGGTCTTTGGAATCCGGATCTTAATATGGTCACTGGCAAGCTGCAATAAGTCCCGGTCTCCGGACACTACAGACACTTCATAGCCTGCTGCTTCACTGCGCTTTGCTATGGTTCCCAATAGGTCGTCTGCTTCCAAGCCTTCTTTTTCAATTACCGTAACTCCCATGGCACGCAGCATTTCTTTCATCAGCGGTACCTGCTGCCGCAATTCTTCTGCCATCGGTTTTCTCGTTCCCTTGTATGCATCAAACATCTTATGACGGAATGTTGGTGCATGCACATCAAAAGCAACCGTAAGATACTCCGGCTGCTCTTCCTCTAATATTTTAAATAAAATGTTTAAGAAACCATATACTGCATTGGTATGAAGTCCCTCTGCATTGGTCAAATCCGGTAATCCAAAAAATGCCCGGTTTAATATACTGTGTCCATCGATCAGAACTAATTTTTCGCTCATCTTGTCCTAACTTTCCTCATCCATCATCTGGAAGAATTTTGTATCTATTTCAGGGTATGACCGTTTCAAGGAAATCGGCTTGCCACTACGATTTAAGAAGCAGTGCTCACTGGCTGCAATGGTACGGAGTTCTCCGGTCTCTTTGTCTGTCATACGATAACGGACACTGAGTTTGATTCCATTGTAACCTGCAATGGCTGTTTCAATAACAACAGTATCTCCGAATCGCACCATGCTCTTATATTCACACTGTACAGAAAGCACCGGACTGATAATTTCCTGGTCTTCCATCTGTTTATAGCTGAAGCCCATCTGATCCATCAAGTCCATGCGTGCCTCTTCCATCCAACGGATATAATTGGAGTGATGCACAATCCCCATCTGGTCTGTCTCATAATATTTTACATTATGCTCATACGGTTTTACCTTAATTGGTGTTACTCCATGATAAATATCAACTCTTGTATCCTTCATATCTGTCACCTTCCTTACGAAACGATTATACTCAAAAAACGAACGACGTTCAAGCGTCGGAGGGATTCTTTTGGAATTATTCCGCCTTTTCTACTCTCCAATTACATGAATCTGACACATTTTCATAGTGGTAAGCGCTGCCTCATGGGATTCCGGCGTCACTCCGGCACAACATGTAGCATCTACCGTAATCTCTACATCCGGAAATTCTGCTTTCAAAATCAGGGCATTGGATACCACACAGATATCCGTACAAAGACCGCATAATTCTATTTCTTCAAAGTTTCTCTCCGACCAGTGTGTCCATCCAAAGGTCGGTTTATTAATATAGCTGCATCCCGGCACCTCTAAACCTTCTGCAATTTTCCAGCCCTTTGTGCCTTCGATGCAATGTTCCACCGGAAGCTTCTTTCCCTCCGGTGTGTTAAGATAATCTGACTGATGGGTATCCCGGGTAAAAATGATCTCGTCCCCGCGCTCCTGATACTCTTTGATTTTCTCTTTTACCTTCGGTACAATTGCCTGCGCTTCCCTGGTTCCAAGTGAACCATCGATAAAGTCATTCTGCATATCTACTACAATTAATACTTTCATCTTTGTTCTCCCTTCTGGGACATTTTTTTATAAATGCTGCATCCAGCTCAGTGCCAGTGAAATCCAGCTCTGGCACTCTTCGCGTACTGCGTTCTGGTATTCATAGCTCTGTGTCTCCTCGCTTGCAAGGCCAAGGCCGTGGCCGCCGACCGGATAAATATGCATTTCTACCGGAATCTCTAGTGCATGCAGTGCAGTAAAGAACAGAATGGAGTTTTCTACCGGCACGCAGTCGTCCGGCGCGGTATGCCACAGGAAGGTCTTCGGCGTATCGAGGCTGACCTGATTCTCGAGAGACATCTCGTCTACCAGCTCATCATACCGGTCTCCCAGCAGATTGGTGAAGGATCCGCGGTGCGCTTTCGGACCGGATGTGATAACCGGGTAGGATAACAGCAGACCGTTCGGACGAAGCTGCTCTGCGTCTACGCCAAGTTCTTCTGCAAGGAATGTTTTCTTTTTCCAGAACACACCGTACGATGCTGCCAGATGGCCGCCTGCGGAAAATCCCGCTACTACTACTTTGTTCGGATCAATATGATATTCTGCCGCATGCTCCCGCAGATGTGCAACGGTCCAGGCAAGCTGGCGGAGTGCCGTCGGATAGTGAGCTGCCGGAGCAACACTGTAATGCAGAACAACAGCGTGGTAACCGGCTCCGACAAACTTCAGCGCAATCGGCTCTGCCTCACGCTCGGACACCCATTCATAACCGCCGCCCGGGCAGATCACGATGACCGGACGCACGCGTTCCGGAGCAATCTCACGCGAGTTGTCCAGAAAATACGTATATAATTTTGCAGTTTCTTCTGTATCTTTTACTTTGACATCTAATACCTGATAATTCATAAGTTCTTCCTTTCACCCAATTTTTCCGGGTACGGCCACAGCCGCCAGTTTTTACTCTGTTGTCATTATACCGTATCGGCGCAAAATATCAAGCGTATCGCACCAGACACTTTTTTCTTTTCAAATCCAATTGCTCATAGTATAATAAATTTATATTTGCATGTTTTTGAGCGGCAAAAATAACACACAAAGGAGTATATTGCAATTATGGATTCCAATCTTATTGTCCTTACCGATCAGGACGGAAATTCTGTCCGTTTTGAGCTTCTGGATATCGTAGAATACAAGGAGGATGAGTACGCAGTTCTCTATCCGGCCGACGGCGGCGATGACGAACCGGTACACATTCTGCGCATCATTTCCGAGAATCTCGATGTCAACGAAGCCGAGTTCGAAGGCCTCGATGACGATGAACTGATCGACACCATTTATCAGATCTTCCGCGAGCGCAACGATCTGGACGACTGATTCTGCCACGCAAAAAGAGCAGCATTTTTACCTTTCACACGCCGGTAAAATGCTGCTCTTTCTTTATTCTAATTTTCCCTCTTTCTTTGAATATTTTTCCAGTATCACAGCCAGTGGAGAGAATATCTCTTTCTGAGGGACATTACAATTTATACTGCATAAAATTCCCATTGTGCACAAATCCAAAATCTGTATACAACTTAACGCCCATATCCGATGCCGTAATCTGTATTGTTCCGCATCCATATTCTTTTGCATCTTCTATCACACGGGACAGCAATTCTTTTGCAATACCTCTTCTTCGATACGCCGGATCTGTAAACATACTGGACAGTAATCCAATTCTGCCGCTCGGGCATCCAAAGTATGGAGGTTTTTCTACGAATGACATTCCACTTGTTGCGATGATGCTCTCTCCGTCAACAGCAATCCAAGATACAAAAGTACCATCCGCCATATGACGTTCATAGTAATCTTTTAACGCAGGTGCTAAATCAATTTCTTCTTTTGCCCCCTCTTCGCGAAGCTGATGGATTCTCATCTGAATGAAAAGATCCAGTTCCTTTTGGGTAAGTCTTTTATATTCGATTGCCATTTTTATTTCCTTCCGCTTATTCTCTCACATCCAGCACCTGCACATACGGATCATCCTTTGTGCATGGTTTCCAGTCGTCTTTTCCCTCTGCATTCGGGTTTCCGGTTTTCATGAAATTAGTCCAGTCGTCCATCATTTCTTTGCTGAGGGCATAGTCGCCTTCGGTTTTCGGGCGCCAGCTTCGGCCCAGGGTTCCGAACATGTACCAGAGTTCGGAGGAATGGAACGCTCCGGCGTCGTCACCTAACAGGGCACGGGTGAAGTAGTAAACGTAAGCCGGTTTTCTTCCGAGTTTTTCCAGCGCAAGGCTCCAGTTGATGCATCCCTTATAGATGCCGCCGTGCTCGCCTTTTTCTTTCATCTCCGGGAACACGCCGATGTCGTCTGCGGTTGATCCGAGCATGTATGGGATGTCCTTGATTTTTCCTTCGGTTACTGCCTCGTTATAGCCGCAGGTCAGCAGGTGATTGTCGATGTTCGGCACGAAACTCAGCATTCTCGATGGATTTACGCGGCCAAACTCCTCCTGCAGCTCCACAATTTTCTCAGCCGGAATCGCACGCAGTTCTTCCAGCGATTTTGCTCCGCTAAGCTCTACAAATTCCTGGCCGATGGTTTCTGCCTCGGAAAGCGGCATATCGCGGTTCAGTCCGGTGTCGTAGCCGCCGGCGCTCTGGAAAATGGCTTTGCTGATCCAGTTTTCAGTCAGCGGAGAACTGACGAGTGTCTGTACGCTCATGCATCCCGCGGACTGGCCGAATACGGTGATATTTTCCGGGTCGCCGCCGAATGCTGCGATATTTTCTTTTACCCATTTCAGTGCTGCGATCTGGTCGAGAATCGCGTAGTTTCCGCTTCTTCCGACACCGCTCTCCTCGGACAGCCACGGATGTGCCAAAAATCCGAAAGCACCGAGACGGTAATTGATCGTAACGAGAATCACTCCGCGTTCGCAGTAAGCAGCTCCGTCAAATTCGGATTCGTGGCTGAAGCCATGCATGAATGCACCGCCGTGAATCCAGAAGGCAACCGGCAGTTTTTCGTCTGCTGCATTTGCCGGTGTCCAGATATTTAAGTACAGACAATCCTCACTCTGGTTCATACCAAATTCCGGATCGAGATAAAATTCTTTTCCATAGAAGGAGTCCGGCTCATGCTCGGTCTGCGGGCAGACACATCCGAAATGATCCGCCTTATAAACGCCCTCCCAGCACGCCGGCTCTTCCGGCGGGCAGAATCGTTTTTCGCCTACCGGCGGCTTTGCGTACGGAACGCCGCGGAATACCGTGTAGCCGTCTTTTTGCACACCATGAACCTGTCCATATTTTGTTTTTGTCTCTGTAATTGCCATAATTAAAAATCCCCTTTCCATTTCTTATAACTGTGCTAAAAACCCTCATACAGATTTAGTATAGCAAATCTTTTTCTCCCCTTCCATATGCACAATTCCGAAGAATACCGCCTGATTTTGTGACTATTGTTTACCCTTCACCCCTCAAGAAAACATCTGCTGCTTCGCCACGCTGGAAAACGATTTTTCTTCGGAAGTTTAGATTTTATTTTTCTATATTCCTATTGACTCACTATGTTTTGAATAGTATAATTCGCTGCTGGTGAGTCTGACAGTCTACACGGGTGCATTCCAGTTCGTCCTGATTACATTTCTTTCCAGCGGCGCATCTCTCATCACGATTGCCCTCACCGCACTTCTGATGAACAGCCGCCAGAGCTTTTACAGCCTTACCTTCCTGAAAGAATTTAAACAGATGGGACGGCGGAAACTGTACATGATTCACACCATGACCGACGAAACATACGCCGTAAACTGTACCTTAGATCTCCCCCAAAAAGAAAAGGAGGACACCATGTTCCTCGTTGCACTGTTCAGCCGCTGTTATTGGATGGTTGGTTCGATTCTTGGCGGCATCCTCGGTCAGATCATTCCGTTCGACCTGACGGGCATTGATTTCTGTATGACAGCACTTTTTCTCATCATCTTCATTGACCAGTGGGAAAAAGCAAAGAAGCACACACCAGCACTCACCGGTCTTGGCATCGGCGTCATCTGCCTGCTGATCTTCGGTGAAAACCACTTCATGCTTCCGGCACTGCTGATCGTATCTGCCATTTTACTTCTGTTCCAGCGAAAGGAGAACCTCGCATGACAACTTCCTATTTTCTGACCGCCGTCAGCCATCATGGCAGTTCTGATTGTCTACTGTATGAAAGATATCCCATCCGGCGGTATCTCTGCCGCAGTGCCAAAATTACTCGCCGCAGCAGTCGTCTTCATCACCTACAAATGGAAACACCAGACACTGATCTTCATCCTGCTCGGAACGATTTCTTATATGATGCTTCTGCATCTCTTTTAACCATACTTCTGTTCGCCAAAAAGGAACGCAGTCACAAACTCCTATCAAAATTCGTGACTGCGTTTTTCTTTTCCTGCTATGCTCCAATCAACACATTCTTCCCCGCAAATGCAAACCCATAATGCCGGATCCTTTCCTGCGGCACGCCGAGGGCCACCAGTTCTGCGTCGTATTTTTTATCCACGATCTGTTTTAAAGCCTCCTGCACCGCATCTTCCAGTGTCTCCTTTTTTACCCGGCTGCAGACTTTAAATTCAATAATAATCGCCGGATCTTTTTCTCTATTCTTCGGAATCATCATCACATCATACCGTCCAAATCCACTTTCCCGATTCGACCGGATCTGATAACACTCTGCGCGTTCTGCCATCAGTCCCAGGACGAAGCCATGATAGAATCGTTCCGGCTCCAGGCTTTCATTTGTTTCCCCGCCGACATCAAAATGGCTGAAGGTCGCAAGGGACACTTTATTCATATAATAATTCATCGCTTCCAGATCGCCCTGCATCAGTGCTTTCACAAAGCTGCTGTACCCCGCTTCCGATGCTTCAAACCATCCGCTGAACATATCATCAAACATGCTCACCGTTTCCAGATTGGTGATACGGAGCTGATACCACGGCTTCAAAGTAATTCCGCGATACTCCACCTCTTCCGCTTTCAGATAACCGCTCGCGAGCAGCAGACTCCAGATTGCATTTTCATTGTAATCCAGCTGTTCAAACACCATCTGCTCATCAAAGTTCACCGTGACTGCCTGTCCGTTCAGTAGATCTTCCATATACTCTTTGATTTCTGGCGAGGCGGTGCGGATCAGCTTTCCTGCCAGACCGTTCGAACTCGTATCTGCCCAGTACGGGCGCAGTTTCTTTTCTTTTAAATAATTGGTAATCGACCATGGATTGTAGATATCGCGGTGTCCGCCAAAGATAAATCCATCATACCACTGCTTCACAACGTCCTTTTTGTCTCCCATTCCGAACTCGTCCAGAGATGCAAAAACTTCCTTTTCGGTAAATCCAAAACAGTCCGCATACAGATCCGATGTCGTCGTCACCACACGCAGATTATTTAAGTCAGAAAAAATACTTTCTTTCGAAACCCTCGTGATTCCGGTCATCATCGCACGTTCCAGATAAGGATTCGTTTTAAACGTCGCATTAAACAGACTCCGCACAAACGTTGTAAATTCCGCCCAGTAGCCATGGACATATGCTTCCTGCATCGGCGTGTCGTACTCATCCAACAGAATAATCACTCTTCTGCCGTAATACCGCGCCAGATACATACTCATATTATTGAGTGCCGCTGCGGCCTCCGCATCGCCCATATGCAGATTGACCTCGTTGTATGCTTTCTTCTCATTTCCGCTCAGCAGATCCCCATCCAGAAGATAACGGTTTTCTTCATACACTCTCGCAATCTGCTGTTTGATCTGGATTTTCGCTTCCGAAAGCTGATCTGCTTTCACGGCTGCAAAACTCAAAAAGATCACCGGATATGTTCCCTGCAGTTCCCGATATTTTTCTTCTTCCCAAACGCCAAGTCCTTCAAACAGATCTCCCCGGACGGCATATTTATTAGAGAAAAAGCAGTTCAGCATGCTCATATTCAGTGTCTTGCCAAAGCGGCGGGGGCGGGTGATCAAGGTGATTTCATCCCCGTTTTCCCACCAGTCCTTGATGAAGTGAGATTTATCCACAAAGAAATAATGGTTTTCCCTTAAGGATGCAAAATTCTGTTTTCCTATACTGATTACTTTTTCCATCCATCACACCTGCTTTCGGAATTTGTCCTTTTCTCGATTATACACTATCCTTTCCTGAATTCCAATCTTAAAACATCCTATTCGCCGCAAACGTAAAAAACAATAACGCCAGAAACAGCACTTCCAGCACCGCTCCCAGAATGGTAATGATCTTTCCCGTCTTCTCTTTCCAGATTTTTTTCATCCCCAGATACAATAGAATTCCGATCACCGCGCCAAGCGTATTATCGATCACATCCGTAATATCACTCGCGCCGATCGCAAAAATATACTGCGTCACCTCAAAAAACAGGCTCAGTCCCGATGCAAGGAGAATGCGGTTCTGGATTTCGCTGTCCGGATAGAAGGCTGAGATGCAGAGGCCGAACGGCAGAAAGACCAGCATATTTTCGATAATTTCACTAATCTGCACTTTCCCGTTCACCACAACCGACGCCGCATACGGAATCAGATTAATCCCCCGCAGGTGCGGAATTTCTTCCGGGCGCAGAGCGAATTTGAATAAAATGCACCAGACAAGTAGCGCCAGGTAAATGCCGAATACCACAAGTAATGCTTTTGATTTTTTCTCGTTTTTCCAGGTCATGTTCTTTCCTCTCTCATCTTCACTTGATAAGAGGATTCTACCAAAACATTCTTAGGATTCCGCTTCTTCTTTTCCAAAGAAATCCCTATAGATTTCC
>ERZ827423.3713-NODE-3713-length-10188-cov-10.003257_pt1 | contig 10188 bp, 12 predicted proteins | sample MGYA00519775_ERZ827423 | MGnify/ENA primary metagenome ERZ827423 (study PRJEB31778, sample SAMEA3449296) | human gut metagenome | biome: human gut; feature: human-associated habitat; material: faeces | place: United Kingdom | collected 2010/2012 ...
GCCCCGCCGCGCCGATGGTACTGGGAAACCGGGAGAGCAGGTCGCCGCCCCCTTAGAGAGAGAAGTGGAGACAGACGCAGGTCCGCCTCCACTTCCTTTTTTATGTGCTGCAGTTTGATATGAGAGTACTTATTAAATCAGTTTTGAATTCCTGTCGTACAGACGTGTCTTAGATGCTAATTTGACATCTGAAAATATTCCTCTGAAAATATTCTGAAAATAATTTGAGTAAATTTTAAAAATCTAATGCTTTTCCTTATATTTGCGGTGATTCCAATAGGAGGAATCTCACATATTACATACGAGCGTTATTGAAACTTACCTTTGCCGATTAAATTCTCGCAAAATTTAAAATGATGCAAAAGGTGGTGGCAACAACGCTCACGCTGGTGATATATACTTTCTCATATGGGAAATATATATTCAAAGGCGTGAGTTGCTGTTGCTTATCCATTTCGGAGGCAATGCGAGAAGCCTGATTGACGGATAAGCAAAATGCAGTCCTCACGCTTTTGTTGTATATAAACCGTTCTTTTGGGGATTGAAGAACACAAACTAATTAGATAATTTATATAGATAAAAAAACAAAAAACTATGGGAGATAAGTATATAGAAACAGTGTTGGAAGAGAGTGAATATACTGGTGTGGCTAATAGAATAATACAGATTCTGAGTGGTGTCAGAAATAATCCCAATTTGTCTGCAAAGCGTTGTATTTGGGAATTGATGCAGAATGCGAAAGATGTGCCTAATAAATTTGGTAGTGTTTCTGTAGAAATAGAATTAACAGAAGATGAAAATGGAAATAGGAAATTAATTTTCAGGCATAATGGGAAACCATTTACTGTTAAAGATTTGATAGGAATTGTGAAACAAATAAGTTCAAAGGATTCAGAAAATAGGGATGGTCAGACTGGTAAATTTGGAACAGGTTTTATTAGCACACAATTGTTGTCTGATATTATAGATGTTAAATGCTTGGTGCGTCATCCTGAAGATGGTTATGTTTATCATTTTAGTATGCAGTTGAATCGGAAAGGAGATGATGCGAAAGAATTGATATCGAATATCAAAGAAAATATAGATGCTGTAAAGAAATTAAAAGAGAATCCTATTGAAAAGGATTATGATGCAAAGCAATTAGAGGAACAATATGATACATCGTTTACATATTATTTGAATACTGAAAAAAAGAAGAAATATGCAGAAGATGGCATAACAGACTTGCTTAATACTCTACCTGTAACTTTGACAATGATTCCTAAAATTAAAAAAGTCAGGGTAATAAATTCTATAAAGAAAACGAGTATGGTTTATTCATGTCGGTCTAAAGAATTGGATGAAAAAGTTACGGAATATACTGTGTCTATAAATGATAATGATAGAAAATTCCTAAGCTATAGTAATAATTCTGTTGCTCTTGCAATAGAGATAGACAGTACTCAAAAGGGTTTGAATATTATGGCGCGGGATAAAAAGATGCCTGTGCTTTATAGGGATTTCCCACTCATTGGTTCAGAAAAATTTTATTTTCCATTTTTCTTGAATGGATTCCGTTTCAATCCGACTGAACGAAGAGATGGTTTATTATTGAATAATGTGGAGTCATTAAACAGTGCAGGTCAGAATCGAAAAATAATAGAAGCAGCTGTAGAAGCAGCAGTGGAATTTAACGATTGGCTGATTAAAAAGGGCGCAACCCATAGGTATATATTAGCTTCTTCAAGAATTCCTGAGCCTGTAGAGTCGTTTGATGAAGAAGGCACAGAATGGATTGAGAATTTACAGGAATCTTGGAGAGAAAGACTTGTTGAGCAGAAACTCGTGGAAATGGATGAAGGAAATGCTACTTTGAAAGAATCTATAATACCTGCTTATGGAAGTTCAAAAAAGAATAGAGCTGCTTTTTATGATTTGGTGAAAAGCATAGGTTATAAGATGCCTAAGAAAGAGTATTTGCATGAGTGGATAGAGGTACTTAAACCAGATAGTGAATATCGTACTTGGAATGATGTGGAGTTGAAGTATGATATGGATATGCTCTTGGGCTATGTGCAGGATGCCGGAACGGTTGAAAATCTTGCTGCAGAGGTTGGAATAACTATAAATGAGGCATTTTCTTGGCTAAATGAGTTGTATGCATATATTTACAAAGAAAAAATAGGGGATGAAATGTTTGGTAAGTATGCGGTGATACCAAATCAACAAGGTGATTTTAAATTGTTGGAGGAATTGAAGTGCGATGCAAAACATAGAATACCAGAAAAATTGAAGGAAATATATAATACGGCGAAAGATGATTCTATTGATGAATGGCTGTTGCATAAAGATATAGAAGTGAAAGTTTTTGGTAGAGATATGGAAGGGTATGCAATGGAAAATCTTGCAGGGGATTTGAATGAATTTATAAAAGATAAAAATGAGGATTGGGAAAAAAGACAAGATATAGTATATGCTTTGTTGTCAATACATTCTGAGAAAAATGAAGAATACCGAAAGGCTATATATGATATTGTGGAAAAGATTGTGAATTTGGATGAATTTACTAATATTGCCGGGCTATCCAATGATTTATGGGAAGAAGCGGATAATTTCATTCTTGAGAATATTCCAGAGCGGATTCAAGAATATGATACGTTACAGGATATGTGCACAAGTTTTTACCTGTCGGATGTTAGTGATGATATTGCTGTGGAATGGTTGAATGCGTTATTAAAATTTTGCAGAAAGTATAATAAATTGCAATATGTGGAAAATGAAAATATATATCCTGATCAGAATGGTTATTTGTCCGAATTGAATGATCTGTATTATGATAATGACATTGCAGAAGAATTTAAAGATCTATTAATAGAAGCTGAAGGTGAAGATTGCAGGGGAAAGTTATTGGATAGGCGAATCCTTGGATATGAAAATCATCGAGCATTAGGAGTAAGTGATATTTATAGGGAAATAAAAGATAATTATGATAAAGCTAATGATGAAATTCGTTATGATATTGCATTACAAACAATTGTTTTATTCCCTGAAAATGATGATGAAATTCACTCAAAGATATATGACTTTGTGAAACATTTTTTGAAGGAGGATATTCCATCGATAAGATATATTCATAATACGAATGGATTCTCATGGACTTTTTCTCAAGTTTTTATGATTAATTTTTTAGCTGAAAAAATAGCGGAGAGTGTTAGTCTGTGTGGCTTGGAAGATGAAATAGGGTTTGATGAGATAGAGTCTATAAAATTTGTTGATGATTTTATAGAATTTGTTTATGGCTTTAAAGGTGGAAAATACGTCAAAATAATAGAAAAAGAACATGGGATTTGGCTTAATCAGAATAACGATTTTTGCCCATATAGTGATGTGAAAGTTGAAGAGGACGTGATAGATAATAGATTAAAAGATTTAGCTTTGAATAAGCATGTGGGAAAAGATTTCAGAGAGGAAATTTATTCTTTGAAATCGAAAGAGTCACAGCGTATTAAAAATAAAATCTCGCAAAAAGAAATTGCCAGATATATAGATGATAAAATTAAAAATTATGATGGAAATAAGCAGAATCCTGATTTTACAGAATTGATATTTGGTATAGCAAAGTTGGAAAAGGAAGTAAAAGATCTTTCTCATGACATGCCTTATTTTGAGAGTAAGAAAAATGGCTTAATAGTTGGTTCTTTAGAGGATGGAGAAACGCTTGATATTGTCGGGCAGCTTGTACAAGATCCGGATAAATTGGTATGGGCGAAAAAAATAATAGATCATTATGATATTGATTCATTAGAGAAAATAGTTGAGGGAATTGCTCCAGATCTTAGTAGAGTTCCTACGGAGTCTGATCGTGAGACAGGTAGGAAAGGTGAGAAGTTTGTATTTGATGAGTTGAGTAAAGATGCCCGTTTTAAGAAGGTTGAATGGCTTAATGAAAAAGAAGAGAGTTACTGTCCTTATGATATAGAAGCAGTGACAAAGGATGGTAAATGTGTTTATATAGAAGTGAAATCAACGACTACAACGATAGATGATACTGATAATATACCTTGGTTTATCTCTAAGACGGAGTGGGCGTTTATTAATAAGTCGAAAGAAAATGCAGATGATTATTGTATTGCAAGGGTTTTTAATGTAAGAGACGGATTAATCCCTGAAGTGTATTATTTGAGACTCTTGTAAGATAATCGTTGTTGTGTTTTTGTAAATTATCTGGCAAATGACTAAAATTTTTAATAACTTAAAAATGTAATTTTATGAATGTATATTTTTTAAATCCGATATATTTGAAAGCGGAGGTGTTTTCTGACTTGATGAAAAAATTACGTGTCAAAAGAATATGTAGCTTCGTCTCTGAAAAATATTTAGGGGAGGAGTTTGATATTATTGGCGAATTCCCTTTGACTATGAGGCCAAAAGAAACCCATCCTGAAGATTTTTGTTATTCCTATGTTAAGGAATTTTGCAGTAGAGTTGGTAAATGTGACTTTGAAATGAGTAATTGCGACGCGCCGTTTGATAATTTGTCTTGCGATGATGATAATTTATTAGTGTTAATTGGTCCATGGAAGTATAGGGGACTCTATCCAAATGAACAGTGTAAAGAGTATGTTTTTGAACCTAAGTCTTTAGCAAAAAGGATTTTAAATTATTTGAAGAATAAATTTAATAGTAATTTATTCGCAGAAAGAATATGTTTTTTAGAGTTAGATTCATTATTAATGGATTATAAAATTTATTCTTCACAGGACAAGTGTTCTTCTTATGGTTTACAAAATAGAGGATGGCTTTTTTGTGAATTGTTTAAATATACGTATGATTATTACTACGACATTAGGTTTTGTAATAAGGAGTTTGATATTGAAGTGCAGAATATGAAAAAATTGTGTTATGGGTTATATTCATGTGATAGTATATCATCCTCTATGCATTATTTAAAATTAAAATTAATAGAAGGCGGTGACGGTTGCGATTTTGAGCTTTCTGCTAAAATATTTAAAGGATACGAAAGTTACAGCGATTTGTTTAATGAAAGAGGGAAAAATCGTTTGAGAGGATTTGAAGAAGATGCAATATTATGTTGGGAACAAGAATCTTGGCAGGATGATTATGATCCATATGATATCGACTGGGAGAGTGAAAGATTATTTTATTTGTCAGGTAGCCAATTAGATACATTTAATCTGGGTAGTAACTTGGATACCTTTGATTAGGATAAAAGTATGAGAAATTTGGTGATTGGAATGGTGGCGGGGATTGTGTTGGCAGGATGCGGCACTACGCCCGAGATGCTGAGAGGAAAATGGAGCGACGGCCACGGTGTGGAGTTGTCGTTCGGCAAGCGGAAGTATGATTATTACTACTCTGACGGGGAGGGGTATGAAACTTCGACTTCGGGGCGGTGCAAGTTCGTCGCTCCTGATTCGTTGGTGTTGTTCGGGGAGTATCCGGATGCCTATACGGCGGAATCGAAGAACGGGTACTATAAGATTCTGAAGTTGTCGGATGATTCGCTGTCGTTATTGGCATGTCCGTCGTTGGTTGTGCTTGACGGCGACACTTTGAACACAGGCTATGGCGAGACTATAATATATGAGTATGTGAAAAAGTAATTGAAAATAGTGGTTCGATTCCATTTAGGGACAACTAACCCAAAAAAAAACAATGAAATTAATACCTAAGTACAACAATGGAAAACCGATAGCTTATTATACTGATGCAAGTTCTAATTATCAAGGTAAATATACTGATAGTAAAGGAAACAAGTCATTATCAGCTAAGTATATTTATGTAGATGAGAATGGAACACCGATTCTAACAAAAGATTTAGATAAGTATGATACTTCAAATCCTAAATACTTAAAGAAGAAAGTGCTTCCAGAAGTAAAGATAGAAGAAACCAAAACAAGAACATTCCCTGAATGGTTTAACGACGAGATAATGTTAAATAAAGATAATATCAGAGTGAAGAATTATCGTAAGGCGGAAGCAAGAAATCCCGACTTCTCACAGAATTGGGATATGCTTAGTAATATCTATGATTTTACTAATATTGCTACTGCTGGTGCAATTAATAGATTTAGTCCTACTCAAAATATACGCTTGGCAATAGATGCCATCAAAGGAAACAATATAGCTGATAGTTAGATGGGTAATAATGGAATAGTTACTGATAGGTTTGCTGAAAATCATCCTTATTGGTCTACGGCTATTAATGGAGTTGGCGATATGGGATCAATATTAAGTGGTTCTAAATATGGTAGATTTATCAGGGAGAATTATCATAATTTAGGAAGATATACACTTGACAACTTAATGCCTGCAAGTTATGATATAAAAAATTTCCTTACTTTGCCAAAAGTTTTGACAAAACCTTTATATCAAAAACCTCCTACATTTCATAACCGTAAACCTTTATGGTATGATAAATACGCAAAGAATTGGGGTAAGGAAAGTGCAGAGAACCGTTTTCAGAATGGAGCTATCTGGGCTGATATTCCAGATAGCGAAGTTCCAAAAACAATGTATCAAAGAAACTCCGATGGTTCTTTTAGAATGACTCCAGAAGGACTTGCCATTGATGAAAACGGAAATTTAAAATATTCTGCTCTTATAGGAGAAAAAGATGATCCTGACTTTTTTACCATCGGTAGAGTTGGTGGAGAACATTCTGATTACAAAGAGCTTGGTCAGTTACCAAATGGAATAAAGGTGATGCAGTTTAAGGATGAACAGAAACTTAATCCCCAATGGCTGATTACTGAAAAAATAAAGAAAAATAAATATATACCTAAAAAAGTCAAAAGAAGTAAGCATATAGATAAAATAGCAGAAAAACCGTTAGATTTTATGCTTGGTTATAAGCCGTTTACAATAAAACAAAATTATGCTATATTTCCTGACGGAACTACAAAACCTATACTTTCAGATACAGAGGATATTTATAAAATATTGGAACAATGGAAAAGATAATAAATAAACTAAGACAATTAAGAAAGAAATATTTTGATAGTCATTCTACTAATTTTAGAGATGCATTGGAATGCTATCAAGAGTTATGGCGTTTGTATAAGCATGATAATTTAACTACTGAACAATATGACCTTGCAGAAAAACTTATATATATTGGTGGAGGAATGGTAATAGCTGCTGATAAAACTGAAGGTAAATGGGAATATTTAAAAGAATGGTACAGATTCTTAGATAAATATGACTTTGTTCCGGGATACAATAAAGCCGAAGAAATATATAAGGCATTTAAAAAAGAATACTTCAATGATAACTAGATTATTTCAAATAACAGCTAAAATTCTATCTGAATTGGCAAGACGGACAAAATTGACTTATAACGAGATAAATATACTTATATATTATCTTATCATACCTTTATCTTGGACTATTTTGCTCGACATATTGATAGGATTGCCAGTTACAACTATATTATTAATATTCGTATGGGGAATCCTGTTTATGAAGGTTCGCAATAGGTTCAGAGAATGGTGTGACTGGCTGTTTAGGAAATCATATGATTTTCTTATGTATTTCAACAGGTATGGCAGTAACTACATTCTTAGTTCAGTGATATTCTGCATTGTAGTTCCTGTTATTATCTATATTGGGTTGATAATATTGATAAACTCTTAGAATGGGGCAATAAACATTCTTGGGCTATAACTCCTGTAGCAGGAGTTGGATTGGTTGGTAGTCAACTTAAAAACGATAAAACAAAAGATAACAATCTAAATAAATAGTTTTATGATATATATTGATTATAAAATTTATAAAGAAGAGTTTGAAGCTCACAGAGAGGAATATAAAAATTATCCAGAGTATGAGAAAATAAAAAGCATCCATTGTTGTGAAATTGGCTGCTTCGATGGCCCTCAAGAATCAATCTATATAACTTCTGATGACCCTCTTTTCCAAAAAGCTCTTGAAGTAGCTATTTTTTGTAAAAACTATATATTTGCTTCATGTACTAGCTATGATAGTATTAGTCTACATAAAAATGATGAAGAAATAGATGATTTCGATTCAGATTTTGGAATTTTTAGATATTTACTTGGCGAAGAGTACGCTGATAAATGGAAGAAAATAAATTTTGAAGAAATACTTGGTAAATTACAATCTTCAGAAAATAATAATATAAAGTAACACCTACACAATAAAAATAGAGATTATAGATAGAAGCTATAATCTCCGAATAATCTTAAAAATTATATGAATCTAATAAATAATATTGCATTAAGTTTCACGAACTCAATGCTCAATCTATCTTCAACGCTTGCTTATCTATGAATTTACAAGCGTAATATGCTGCTATACTGGTAATGAAACCAATAATAAAATTGAGCATTAAAATCATATTTTTTAAGATTTGAAAGTTAAACAATATAACATTATTGTGTAGGTTTTGCCTTAGTAAAGCAAAGATATTATCTTTACGAAAAATCAAAATAAGATGAGAAAGATATTTTATTTTATCGCAGTGCTGTTATTTGTTAGCTGTGTAAGTAATGAAGATATAGATGTTCCAACTGTAGAATCAAATAAGATTCCAGAAGATACTATAAATATGTATGTAAATGATCCCGATGTAATTTGGGATGAAGAATTTGGTTGGGTACATATTAACTGTATAGAAACATTTTAAATATAATTAATGGCTGATAAAAAATTAATTACTCTTAAAAATAGAAAGTATGGAGTAAACGGTAAAAGAGTTTTTGGATATAAATACAAGAGTGCTACTGATGGTAATTGGTATCAAATAAATTCAGATGGCACAAGAACATTTTTTCAATTCAGATTATAGAATTTTTAGACATTTACTTGGAGAAGAGTACGCTGATAAATGGAAGAAAATAAATTTTGAAGAAATACTTAATAAATTACAATCTTTAGAAAATAATAATATAAAGTAACACCTACACAATAAAAATAGAGATTATAGATAGAAGCTATAATCTCCGAATAATCTTAAAAATTATATGAATCTAATAAATAATATTGCATTAAGTTTCACGAACTCAATGCTCAATCTATCTTCAACGCTTGCTTATCTATGAATTTACAAATATAATGTGCTAATATGCTTATAACTAAATTAATAATTAAAGGTAGCACAAAACTCATATTTTTTAAGATTTGAAAGTTAAATAATATAATATTATTGTGTAGGCTGTTACTTTTATCTTATAAAAATAAACAATTAAAACAAGAAAACATTTACTTAATTATAAAAATCAAAATGAAATTAATACCTAAACATCAAAATGGATATTATTTTAATAGTCCAGAGATGATAGCTCATTCAAGAGCTAATAAGGTTTATAATAATTATTATAAAGCAAAAGATGTTGATGTTGGATTGCCTCAAAGCGATGGATATAACAAACTGCGCTGGCTAAAGGAAAATGTAGCAGATTTTATTACTACATTTTCATCCAACTGTGTCTTAACCGCAACTCAATGGGTTGATCCATTTAATCCACTTATGCGCTCTTCGAGTATTTGGAATACACCTGCTAAATATGGTTACGCACAAATTACAAGTGATATTGCTATTCCAGGGAATTTAGTTATTGCTCGAAACCCGAATAATGAAACATATCATACAATGATGGTTAGTGGGTTTACTGATAAAGATTTTCAGTTTAACTTTAATGGGAAAATATATCCTATTAAAAAAGGTGAAGTTTTGGTTGATTATAGTAAAGGAGGAGATAAACCGAGTAATTTAAGAAAAAATATCCCTCTTTCGGTTTATATAGCAAATAGTGACGGAAAAACCGACATACGGTATTACAGATATAATTATCCAAACTCAATATTGTTAGATGAAGTTACAGTTAACAAACCGAAAAATTAGAATATTCTGTACGATAGTATGGCTTACATTAGCGATACTATATGTTATTGACGAATACTATAATAACCCGTTTGTAGGTGAATACGGTTATGATAGGTTAGGCGCACCAATCTTTTGGGCTGTTGTAAATCCGTTGTCTTGGATATATTATACTTGTCTAATAATTTTTAGAAATGACAATAATTGATATGTAAGAGGGTAAATAGTATAACTATCTTTACAGGGTAAATAAAAAATTCGGAGGAACAATAAAGAAAAGATTTGGTAATTAAAAAGACAGCATATTAGCAAAAATAGTGCCAGCTTGGAGTTGTGGTTAATTATTT
>ERZ827423.3714-NODE-3714-length-10184-cov-10.813901_pt1 | contig 10184 bp, 9 predicted proteins | sample MGYA00519775_ERZ827423 | MGnify/ENA primary metagenome ERZ827423 (study PRJEB31778, sample SAMEA3449296) | human gut metagenome | biome: human gut; feature: human-associated habitat; material: faeces | place: United Kingdom | collected 2010/2012 ...
ATTGAAGAAACAGCAGGTGTCATCATCTGCTTTTTTTTCGTCTGCTGTTCATGGCGGCGCATGATATAATAAAGAAAAGAATTGAGGGATGAATATGACTGTCGGACTGGAGCCTTACCAGCTGCGCAGCTTCCTGCTGCTCAGTGCCGTAGGCGCTTTGCTGGAGAAGAACCGCTTTGCGCCGGTGAAGGCGGAAGCAGAGGGGATACGCAGGCAGAAAGGGCTGCTTTGCGAGATCAGAGGACGCGCTGAATGGCATGATGTGGATGATGTCTATGCGTTCATGGCGCCGATGCCGTTTGGAGAGACGCTGCGGCTGTGCATGCAGGCGCGTTTCTTTGACCGCCGCATCAGCAAGCCGCATATGCGCGAGTTTATCGGCATCATGAAGGATGTGGGCGAGGTCTATCTGAATCAGCGCTTTCTGGATGCGCATGCGATGGAGAAGCATCGGGACCAGGGCATTTTCTTCGCCATGAACGGCTTTACGCCGGAAGCGGAGCATCTGGGGGCGGCGCATGGCATACAGACCATTTCCTATGCGGATCAGCCGCTGATGGGCCCGATCGCTTCAGATATCGTCCGCCTGTCTTCCCTGATCCTGGAGACGGTCTCGTTTCACGATCATGGAGAGATCCATGCCTTCCTCAGACAGCTGCGTCATCAGGCAGCGAGCGGGGACGAGCAGCTCGCCGCGCGGATGAGCGCGCGCTATGGCGAGGAACTGGGCGAGCAGATGCGTATGCTGCATGCTCATCTGAGCGAGATCAGGACCTCGCTGATCGCTACGGCGAAGGGCGGGACATATCTGCATGTGCTCTCTGTCTTAGCTTTTCCGCTCGATCAGTTTCTGCACACGGATGAGGGCAGCTGTCAGATCCATATGGAAAAGCATGGCCGGCGCCGTCATTATTACTTTACGGTCAATGATACATCGGCGCGCTTTTATTTCACTTGTCCCGCTTACCTGAATGTCGGACGGCTGCTGGGAACAGCCGCCGTGCAGCAGCAGTCGCTGTTCGCGCAGGATCCGCATGCGCAGGGATTCCTGCAGCTGTGTGTCCGCGATGAGGGCATCATGCGCTTTCTGCGGCTTCAGATCGATCCCCGCCTGTGGGTGGATTGACGCGCCTGCAGCCGTAAAAGGTTAACAAATGCAGGTTTCTGTGTTATTCTAATCTATATCGCGAATACTATATATGATGACAGAGGTGAAACAGATGAAAAAGAGTATATGGAAACGACCGGGATGGTACTTCTTCCTGGTGCTGGTCGTATTGTCGATCGTGACGCTCGTACAGGCCGGCATCCTGGGCGTGCTGCCTGTGCAGTATCTGGCCATCGGCGGCGTGGTCGTCGCGTTGGTGGATGCCCTGCTGTACCTGATGCTGGTCAGCCCGCGCATCAACAAGGTGAACCGCGTGCTGGGCTTTATCTTATGCGTGGCGATCATCGCGGTGTTTGCGGTGGGCAATGTCTACCTTTTCCGCACGAATACCGTATTGGACAATATCTCGCATGAGGGACAGCAGAAAAACGTGATTTCGGTCATCGTCATGGACAACTCAGATATCCAGCGGATCGAAGACATCCAGGGCGCGATCGGCATGGCGAAGCGCATCGATACGGAAGGCACGCAGGGGCTGTTGAAGGATCTCAAGGACAAGAGCAACCTGACGCCGCAGACCAAGGAATACAACTCGCTGGCAGATCTGGCGAACGGCTTATATGGTTCGGACTGCGATGCGATCATCTTGAACGAGTCTTACCGATCCATGATCAGCGATGAGGAGAAATATGAGGATTTTGACAAGGAGACGCGTGTCATCTATTCCTACACATATTACACGGAGATCCAGCAGACGACGAAGAACGTCAATGTGGCGGAAGATCCGTTCACGGTGCTCGTGAGCGGGATCGATACATACGGCGCCATCGGCACGACGTCGCGCAGCGATGTCAATATGCTGGTGACGGTGAACCCGACGACCAAATGCATCCAGCTTGTCAGCATCCCGCGTGACTACTATGTGCAGACGCAGTGTGACGAAGGCAGCGGATGCGCCGTAGGCGAGATGGACAAGCTGACCCATACCGGCCTGCATGGTGTGGATACGACCAAGCGCACGCTGGAAAACCTGTTCGGCATCGAGATCAACTATACGCTGCGGGTGAACTTCTCCAGCGTGGAAGAGATCGTGGATGCGCTGGGCGGCATCACCGTGAACAACACGGATGGCTATGCCTTCAGCATCGGCGGCTATGACTTCACCAAGGACATGCTGCAGCTGAACGGCGAGCAGGCGCTGATGTTCTCCCGAGAGCGTAAATCTTTCGCTGAGGGTGATAGAGAGCGCGGACGCAACCAGATGCGCGTCATCCAGGGCATGATCGACAAGGCTACTTCTTCCGCTATCGTGACCAACTACATCAGCTTCCTGAACGCGGTCGAGGGCTCCTTTGAGACAGATATGAGCGCTGAGGAGATCAAGACGCTGGTGCAGGCGCAGATCAGCAATATGGGCGGATGGAACGTCGGCACGATGAGCGTGGATGGCACGGGAGGCACAGATTTCTGTTATGAGCTGCAGAACAATGCCTATGTCATGTATCCGGACATGGACACGGTGGATGCAGCCGTGAAGGCCATCCAGGACGTGCAGAATGGGCTCAACCCGACAAGCGATCAGTAAAAGAGCAAAGCGAGATGCCTTCTGTTGGGAGGGCATCTTTTTGTGCGCGGAACGATCAGAAGCGGCAAAGCGGACATGGATCTGCGCGCGGTTTCCAGAAACCGGAAAGCGCCATGAGGATAATGACAGTTTACGCGTATTTAACGTCGTATTCTTTGACTTTACGGGGCACAGAGATTACAATAGATAACGATGTGTCTTGGGTAAGGATGGATAGAAATGATCAACTATATTTTGAAAAATCCACTGTATAAAAAATATCGGGAACTGCTGATCAGCCTGATCGATCTGCTCATCGTCGCCGTTTCCTATTTTTGTGCATTTTTCATCGTCACGCTGAATTTCCGTTTTTCCGCTATGGCGGAACTGACGGTTTTTTCACTGCTTCAGGGTGTCGTGCTCCTGTTGGCTTGTTACTTTGTCAGCTTTATGGCGTTCCGCATCAACCGCAGCATGTGGAAGTACACCGGGCCAAGCGAAGTGATGCATATCGTAGCCGCGGTGATCATGGCGATGATCCTCACGCTGCTGCTGAGGCCGCTGGTGCCGATCCGTACGCAGGAAGTGCGCACCATCGTGGTCACCGGCATGTTTGTCATCTTGCTGATGTGCTGCGTGCGCCTGGCCTACAGGCTGCTTAGACGGCGTGAAGCAGAAGTCAACCGCACGAAAAATGCACTGATCATCGGTGCGGGAGACGGCGGATATATCCTGTGCCGTGAGATCATGCAGAACCGCAGCATCGACGCGCACGTCGTCGGTTTCGTGGACGATGCTCGGGTCGGCAAGATCGTCTATGGCAAGAAGGTGCTCTGCGATACGCTGCACATGGGAAAGATCGTAGAAAAATACGAAGTGCAGATGGCGCTGATCGCGATCCCCAGCGCAAGCACCAAGGATATCCGGCGCATCTATGAACTGTGCCGCGGTCTGAACCTGGAAGTCAAGATCATGAAGAAAGGCGACTCCATGCTGGAAAACGCAGACGCCAAAAGGCGTTATCCCGTGGAGGACATCAACATCGAGGATCTGCTCGGCCGCGGTGAGATCCATCTGGATCAGCACGAGGTCAGCTCTTATCTCAGCGGCAAGACCGTGGCGGTGACCGGCGCCGGCGGATCGATCGGTTCTGAGCTTTGCCGTCAGATCATGAAGTTCCACCCTAAGGAGCTGGTCATGATCGACATCAATGAGAATTCATTATATATGCTGGAACAGGAGTTCAACCGTGCCCGCATCCATCATCGCCTGTACGAGGATATCGTCGTGGATTCCTATATCGCTTCTATCCGCGACCGCATCTCCATCGATTATATCTTTTCGACGAAGCAGCCGGATGTCGTCTTCCACGCAGCCGCACACAAGCATGTTCCGCTGATGGAGACCAGGCCGATGGAAGCCATCAAGAACAACGTATTCGGGACCAACAACGTCATTCAGTGCTGCATCCGCAACAAGGTGCCGCGCTTCATCATGATCAGTACGGACAAGGCGGTCAACCCGACCAATGTGATGGGCGCGACCAAGCGCATGACCGAGATGATCCTGCAGGCCAACGGCGACAACGGCGTCACCAAGATGGCGGCGGTGCGCTTCGGCAATGTTCTGGGCTCCAACGGTTCGGTCATTCCGATCTTCCGCAATCAGATCCGTGAAGGCGGTCCGGTGACCATCACTGACCGCAATATCACCCGTTACTTCATGACCATCCCGGAAGCCGCTCAGCTCGTCCTGCAGGCCGGCTATTATGCGGATCGAGGAGAGATCTTCGTGCTGGATATGGGCGAGCCGGTAAAGATCCTCGACCTTGCGGAAAAGATGATCCGCCTGGCTGGTTTGGAGCCGTATAAGGATATCGATATCATGGAGATCGGCCTGCGCCCTGGTGAAAAGATGTTTGAAGAGCTGCGGCTGGATGGCGAAGACACCGAACGCACGAAGAACGATCTGATCTTCGTCAACCATGTCATGCGCATCACCCGGACGGAGATCGATGAGAAGCTGGATGAGCTCGCCCGCATGATCGCGGACAAGGTGCCTGAGCCGCAGCTGAAGCAGCGCTTGCTCGAGATGATCCACGATCATGAAAAACAAGCGGAGAACGCATGAGGAGGGCCTATGTACCAGGTTGGAAGCTTCTGTTTTGACATCCGCAATCCCCATCACGTCCCTGTGCCGGACAATCTGAAGCGATTCGAGACGGAACAGGGAACACCGGAGCATCTGTACCGGCTGACGCTGGTGAACCATGTGGAGGTAAAGGAAAGCGAGTTCATGTTGAACAAAGACAACATGAAGGTCTATGTGGATGAGCATGTGCATAAGCGTTATCTCTTTTTGAAGGGCGACAGCAGACCTTACGCGCTCTGTCAGAAGCCTATCGAGCACAATGCCACGCTCGTCTATGTCGACGCGCACTATCTTCCGCTGTTTCCGGCCGATACGATATTCGGCTCGATACTGTCGCTGGAAAAGCGGATGTACTTCCATAACAGCTTTATCCTGCACAGCGCTTATATCTGCGTCAATGGCAAGGCAGTGCTCTTCACGGCGCCTTCCGGCGGCGGAAAATCTACGCAGGCGAAGCTCTGGGCGGATCATCGCGGCACACGCACGATCAATGGCGACCGCACCTTATTGTGTAAGGAGGACGGCGTCTATCAGGCGTGCGGATGGCCCATCTGCGGATCATCCCAGATCTGTTACAACGAGCAGTATCCGCTGGCCTGCATCGTGGTCGTCGTCAAGGGGAAGGAAAACGAAGTGATCGAGCTGGACTACAAACAGCGCGTCAAAAGGCTGATCAGCGAACTGACGATCAATTATCACTATGCCGATTTTGTCAATGCAGCTATGGACTTCATTGACGATCTGGCCAAGAGCATAAAGATATACCAGCTGACCTGCGACATCAGCGAGGATGCCGTCAGGTGCCTGGAGGAACGAATGAGACAAGACCGATTGATAGAAAAGAGGGAAGATCAATGAAAAAAATGAAAGAATTTATCCTGCGCGAAGTCGCTGATGAGTACATCCTGATTCCGACCGGAAAGACAACCGAAGAATTCAACGGCATCATCTCGCTGACCGAGACCGCCGCATTCATCTATAACCATATTGAAGAAGCGGACTCCTTCGAAGCGCTGATCAACATGATCACTTCCGAATACAACGTCGATAAGGAAACCGCCGCAAAAGATGCATATGTCTTCATCAATCATATGATCTCCACCGGTCTTGTCGACCTCACAGACCGAGAGAAAAACTGGTAATGCCCGAGCCAAGGTTCGGGTTTTATTTTGCGTAAAAAAAAGAGACGGCTCGCCGTCTCAGTGTCATTAGGAGTGGTTAGGACGTTCATGTGTACGGATACTGTCCATCGTTGCCACATGAACATTGTTGAAATTGTAAACAGGAGTGGCCTCGGTTTCCCAATGCCCATCCAAGAAACCGTCCCATACCCACTTCCAGTCAACAACAAATGCATTTGCTTTTGGCTCAGGTGATGATTGTCCAGTAACTGTAAATCTTTCTCTGCAAGCTGAATTGTAGTATTTGTATTGGTCTACTCCCTCATCGTAGACCCCATTACCGTTTGTATCCATATATACCTCGCCACTTATGTTACAATTTCCTGAATAGCATGCAGAAATATATTCATTCGCAGCGAACACTTCGCTCTCCATCATCGGTTTCACATAGTTCTTCATCTGTCGATTACCCCTTTCTATGTCTCAACTTTTACAAATAAGATTATACTAAGCTTATTATTTAATAAATTTTTCATACTTTCTTAATCTTGTTATAATACTCTTGGGAGGATCGTCATGAAACCATTGCCGATAGGGATTGAAAACTTTAAAGAATTGATTGATCAACAGTATTATTTTGTAGATAAGAGTGATTTGATAAGTGATTTAGCGAAAGAGAAGATCGTCATCTATACTAGACCGAGAAGATTTGGTAAAACACTAGTACTGAGCATGCTTTATTATTTCTTTTCTATTTGCGAGCGGGATAATGCATATCTCTTTGTACATTTAAAGATAGCTGAATATCCAAAGATAATGCAATTTCAAAATCAATATCCTGTTATTTTCATTAGTATGAAAGATTTAAAAAACCGCACCTATGAAATGCAGATCAGAATGTTCAGTCTTTTGATTCAGGAAATCGCAATGAAATTCTCTTTTTTAACAGAAAGTGATGCCCTTACTGAAATCGAAAAGAAGAGATTAAATAAATTGCTTTATGAAAATGCCGATGAATCTGAATTGCAGCTTGCTATTAAGTTTCTGACGCAGTGTCTTTGTCATCATTTCCATAAAAAGGTCATCCTTCTTATCGATGAATACGATGTTCCTTTGCAATCTGCATATTTGCATGGATACTATGACAAGATGGTTGTTTTCCTAGGAAATGTGTTTAGTTCTTCACTTAAAACAAATGATTATCTTGAAAAAGGGATATTGACTGGATGCCTGCGTATAGCCAGAGAAAGCATCTTTACAGGTTTAAATAATTTTTCTGTCTATTCTGTATTGGATGAAACGGCATCAAGTTGTTTTGGATTTACTCAAGATGAAGTGAATGATTTATTAAACGCTTATCAGTTATCCGCTTATTCTAATAAGGTAAAAAGTTGGTATAACGGCTATTTATTTGGAAATACGGAAATCTATAATCCGTGGAGCGTATTGAAATATGTGAACAAACTGCTTACTTCTGAAGATAAGAGTCCTTCAACTTTCTGGGGAAATACAAGCAGTAATGATATCGTATATCAGTATATTCAACAGGCAGATCAACAAATGAAATCTGAATTTGAAGAATTGATAAAAGGCAAAAGTATCGTTAAACATATCAAGCAAGATCTTACTTATCGTGACATGGATGATATCCAAAATATCTATAGTTTTATGTTGATGACCGGTTATTTAAAGGCAATTGGGAAAGAAGGAGCAGATTATCAAATTTGCTTGCCAAACCTTGAGGTTCACGAAATCTTTAAAAATACTTTTGTTCGTTATTTCCAAAACTTCACATCAGTTCGCCGCAATGACTTTGTGCATTGTTTAAAGCATCATGATGTAAACCAAGCACAGTCTTTGCTTAACCAAATGCTTTACCACAGTTTAAGTTATTTTGACAATCATGAGAACTTTTATCATGGTTTTCTGGTTGGTTTGCTTCAAGGATATCACATTAAGTCAAACAGAGAAGCAGGGGATGGCCGTTTTGACCTGGTGATTTATGGAGAAACGATCGATGATCCTTGTATTGTGATAGAATGCAAACATTCTGAAACAATGCGTTCTTTAAAAGCGGACAGCGAAAGAACTGCCCGTCAGATCATAGATAAAAGGTATATCGATGAAATCCTTGATGAAGGATATTTGCAATGTATTGGCTATGGAATTGCGTTCTGCAAAAAAAGCTGTTTGATTACATCAGTTTCTTCTCTTACTTAACGCGTTGTATAGGGAATGCTTTATACAATGCTTTTTCTTTGTTCTTTTCATTCACATGCGTATAGATATTCATGGTCGTAGAGATGTTGGCATGCCGCAATATTTCTTGTGCTGCCTTCATATCTGCACCCTTTTCTGCCATCCTGGAAGCAAGCGTATGACGCAGCATATGATAATTAAAATGAATTCCCAGTTGTTTTGATATCTTCCAAAGGGTATATTCCAGCTGCTTTGGGTTGATATAAGAACCATCTTCATCACTGATGACGTGTTTTTGAGGATGAACATCAAACCATTCAGACATGATCGTTTTCAGATCTTTATGAAATGGGAGAATACTTTTAGAGGTCTTGGACTTCATCTCATTGCACACCTTAAGTTCGGTTTGTTTTTTATTCGCATAGACCATTTTCTTATTTACACAGATCGTAGACGATGCAAAGCAAAAATCGTCTTTATCCAGTGCAAACACTTCAGAAATTCTCATTCCGGTATATCTGCCAATATAAAGTGCAGTAATATATACACGGCTTCGATAAGTGTTGATGGCTTGCAGTTCATCGATGATCCTGAAAAAATCTTTATCAGTATATACCTTTGCTTGTGATGAACGCGCGGAGTCTTTGCCTGAAATACGGACATAATTTAATGGATTAGATGAAATATACCCACATTTGATGGAAAACTTAAAGAGCACACTTAACACCTCTTTCAGTTTGTAATTTGTCGCCATACCGATCTGTTCATTTTCATTGAAGTAATTCTGCAATAATCGAAAATCTACTTCATTGACAAGCACAGAACCAAGACGCTGCTCAATATGCTTGTAATAACGATTCTTGTAATCGATGATGGTGTTGTCTTGATAATAGTAAGATGCTTCCAAATTCAGCCACTCATTGAAGATCTGATTCATCGTGACCTTTTGGCCACTGCACATGTAATGCTTCTGATCCAATTCGATTTTCATCTTCTTTTCATAGTACAACGCATCTTCATAAGTATAGAATCCGCTTTTGGTAAACATCTTCTTTTCATCTGTATACCGGTCATGATAACTGAAATAAACCTGGTATGAATAACCATCTGGTGCTTTTTTGCTTGTTCTTTTTCTGATGCTCATAATTTCCTCCTTATTGATGCCTTAGCATAAACACTGATATTGCATCGATATATAAGATTTAAACCATTTATTTTTGCACATTTTTAAAAGCCAAATCAAGCAGAAACCGTACACAATTTTGGATGGTGCAAGGTGTCTTGTTTCTGTCAATCAATTTATGAACATATGTTCAATTTATGAAAGTTTCATGAAATTATCTACATCATTTTGGTGAATTTGATACAAAACTGCCTTTTTTGACGTCCTTTTCTTCCCAATTAATGGTATTTCACTCATTTTCTCAGAATATGGTTGAAAAACACAAGTAAGACTAGTATAATCTTATTTGTAAAAGTTGAGGAACAGAAAGGGGTTAATCGACGATGAAAAACTATGTAAGACCGATGATGGAGAGCGAAGTATTTGCTGCGAATGAATATATTGCGGCTTGTGGTGAAGTGAATAAAGTATATAAATTTGAATGTAATGCCGGCAATGGAAATAACGGAACAGTTTATTTAGACTCAAATAGTAATGGTGAATGGGATCCGTTGGGGGATGAAATATTGACACTTGCAGGATATCATGCATGCGGAAAGACTCATGAAGCGCCAACAGACGATGATTTTCAAAATGGATTTTATATAACGGGAATTTTTCCTCCATACAATGTTGAAAAAGTAATCGTCTGGACAGAGAACGGAACTAATGTACATTGTACTAACAATCTTGATATGGATTCTTGGGAAACTGCAAAATCTTAATCATTTATTCAATAATACGACAATGCGACAATTGGCCAGAGGGTTCTCTGGTCATTTCTTTTAGGAGGTGGGTATATGGATCCAATGCAGGGGGCAACTACTTTGGAACGACGGCTTGTTCATAAAGCAAAGGCTTCTAAGATTCCGATCAATG
>ERZ827423.3715-NODE-3715-length-10177-cov-4.465916_pt1 | contig 10177 bp, 10 predicted proteins | sample MGYA00519775_ERZ827423 | MGnify/ENA primary metagenome ERZ827423 (study PRJEB31778, sample SAMEA3449296) | human gut metagenome | biome: human gut; feature: human-associated habitat; material: faeces | place: United Kingdom | collected 2010/2012 ...
GCCCCAGCCGAAGGGGAACAGGAACTCGAAGTCCGTGGTGGCCTTGGAGTAGAAGGCCAGCTCCTCCTTCTCGTGGTCCCGGAGCCGCAGGTTCTCCTCCTTGATGCCCAGGCCCATCAGCCAGTCGTGGCAGTAGGTCCGCCAGTACTGGAACCACTCCAGGTCCGTGCCGGGCTTGCAGAAGAACTCCAGCTCCATCTGCTCGAACTCCCGGATGCGGAAGATGAAGTTGCCGGGGGTGATCTCATTGCGGAAGCTCTTGCCCACCTGGCACACGCCGAAGGGCAGCTTCCGGCGGGTGGTCCGCTGGATGGCGGGGAAGTTGACGAAGATGCCCTGGGCGGTCTCCGGCCGCAGGTACACCTCGCTGGCGGTGTCCTCGGTGACGCCCTGGTGGGTCTTGAACATCAGGTTGAACTTGCGGATGTCGGTGAAGTCGCTCTTGCCGCAGCCGGGGCAGGGCACCTGGTTGTCCCGGATGAACTGGATCAGCTCCTCCTGGGTCATGGCCTCCACATTCACGTCCATGCCGTGCTCCTGGACGTAGGATTCCACCAGCTTGTCCGCCCGGTGGCGCATCTTGCAGCTCTTGCAGTCAATCAGGGGATCGTTGAAGGTGGACACATGGCCGCTGGCCACCCACACCTCGGGGTTCATCAAAATGGCGGCGTCCAGGCCCACGTTGTAAGGGTTCTCCTGGACGAACTTCTTCCACCAGGCCCGCTTGACGTTGTTCTTCATCTCCACGCCCAGGGGGCCGTAGTCCCAGCTGTTGGCGAGGCCGCCGTAGATCTCGCTGCCGGGGAAGACAAAGCCCCGGCTCTTGCACAGGGCGACGATCTTCTCCATGGTCTTCTGCTTGTTGTTCATAACCAAATCCTCTTTTCTCCGCCGCTGGCTGCGGCAGTGTGTTCTGACCCGGAGAGGCCCCCTCTCCGGGCGGGCATATGCAGCAGGGGGAACCCGTGGTCCCCCCTGTATGCTCACTTCTTCTCCCGGTCGTAGGCCACGATCACCCGGCGGTTGGGCTCCGTGCCGGTGGAGTAGGTGGTCACACCCGGCACATCCTGCAGCGCCGTGTGGATCACGTGCCGCTCATAGGCGTTCATGGGCTCCAGCGTCACGCTGCGGTGGTACTTGGTGACCTTGGCCGCCACCTTCCGGGCCAGATGCTGAAGGCTCTGCTCCCGCTTCTCCCGGTAGTTCTCCGCATCCAGCTGTACCCGCACCCGGCCGCCGCCGCTGCGGTTCACCGCGTAGCTGGTCAGCTGCTGGATGGCGTCCAGGGTCTCGCCCCGGCGGCCGATCAGGGCGCCCAGGCCCTTCCCCTCCAGGATGACCTTGTAGCGGCCCTTCTCCGCCAGATAGATGTGGATCTCCGCCGTGCTCTCCATCTGCTCCAGCAGGCCGGAGAGGAACTTGCGGATGGCCTGGGCCTTCTCGTCGTCCACCTCTTCGCCCAGGGTCTGGACGGTCTCCGGCTGCTTCTCCTCCGGGGCGGCCTCCGGCGCCTCAGCGGGCGCGGCGGGCTTCTCCGCCGCCTTCCGCTCCTGCCGGGGCTTCCTCTCCGCCTTCACGGGCTTGGACTCCTCCTGCCGCGCCTCTGCCTCGGCGGGTGCGGCGGGCTCCTCTTCCTCCTCCGGACCGTAGCTGACCCGGACCTTGGCTGGGCAGCTCCCCAGCCCCAGAAAACCGGATTTCGCGCGCTCCAGGATCTCAACGGACACATCGTCCCGGTCCAGGCCAAGCTGCCGCAGGGCGTTCTGAATGGCCTCTTCCTCGGTTTTGCCCGTTACATCAATAAACTGTCTCATGGCGTAACAAGCTCCTTACTGATTGTCATAGCGGTCCGCCTTGTAGGACCGGCCGCGGGCGTAGGGCCGGTCGCCTACCCGTCCGGCCTCTGTGGTGCTGGTGGCGGCCTTTTTGGCCTTCATGGCCTTGGCGGCCTGGGCCTCCTGCCGCTTTTCCTTCAGCGACTTCTTCTGGGCGGCCTGCTGGCGCTGCTTCTCCTGCAGCTGCCTGGCCTCCTCCTGCCGCTTCTGCCGGTCCGCCTGGATCAGCTCCTGGCGGGCGTCCTCTTCCTCCTGCAGCTTCTTGGTGTAGAACTTGCCCAGCACCAGCTCCTGGATGATGGAGAACGCGCTCTGGGCCGCCCAGTACACACCCAGGGCAGCGGGGACGATAAAGGCAATGTAGATGGACATCAGGGGCATCATCCACATCATCATCTTGGTGGAGCCGGCAGCCGCCGTGTTCTGGGCGGACTGGCTCATGCTGATCTTGCTCAGCAGGAAGCTGAACACACCGGAGATGATGGGGATCAGGATCAGGCCCACCGCCGCCAGGGTGACGCCGGTGGAGAGGCTGCTGACCGCGCTCCAGGGGGTCTGGATCAGATCGATGCCCAGGAAGTGGTAGTCGATGTTGACCCAGCCGGGATGCTCCGCAATGAAGTCGGGGAACTGGCTGTTGATGATGTTGGAAATGGCGATCTGCTCATAGCCGGGGCTGGAGACGATCTCGATGCCGGCGCCTTCGATCAGGCTTCTGGCGGCCTCCACCACCTCCAGGCCGGCCTCCTTTCCGCCGAAGTTCATGAAGTAGACGATGGGCTCCCGGATGATATAGTACAGGGCCATCAGGATGGGCAGGGGCAGAAAGCTCCACAGGCAGCCGCTCATGGGATTGAAGCCCTCTTCCTGATAGAACTTCTGCATCTCCTCCTGCATTTTCAGCTGGTTGTTGGCATACTTCTTCTGGATCTCCTGCATCTTGCCGGACATCCGGCTCATGCGGACCATGCTGCGCTTGGACTTCATCTGGAAGGGCAGCAGGATCAGCTTGATGACCAGCGTGAACAGGATCAGGGACACGCCGTAGGACCCTGTCAGGTTGTAAAACAACCGCACCAGGGCCGCAAAGGGGATACAAATCAAGTATCCGATGGTTGAAAACATAGATGCTTCCTCCAAATTGTATTGGGGAGCGGGTGGTGAACGCCCAGGGCGCCTCCATCCCCCACCCCGCCGCTTCCTGCGGCGCACCGGCCCCTCTGGCCGGACAAGGGGAAAACGGGAAAGCGGGAGCTTGTCCCCTCTCCCTTACGGAACCGGGTCGTATCCTCCCTTGTGGAACGGATTGCAGCGCAGAATCCGCCGGAAGGCCAGCCAGCCGCCCTTCAGGGCGCCGTACTTCTCAATGGCCTCCAGCGCGTATTGGGAACAGGTTGGGATATAGCGGCAGCAGGGCGGCCGGTACGGGGAGATGGCCACCCGGTAGAACTTCACCAGAGCCAGCAGGATCCGCTTCATCACGATCTCCGCACCTCCGTCAAATCCAGCTTTCTGCAAAGCCGCAGAAAGGTGTCGTTCAGCTCCTTCCAGGAGGCGGTCAGCGTCCGCCCCCGGGCCACCAGAATCATGTCGTATCCCTGCCGCAGACGGCCGGCGTTGAGGCGGTAGACCTCCCGCAGGCGGCGGCGCGCCCGGTTGCGGACCACGGCGTGGCCCAGCTTCACGGACACCGTCACCCCCAGGCGGTTGTGGTCCAGGTTGTTCTTCCTGCAGTAGAGGACCATGCCGCCCCCCACCGCAGACGCGCCCTTCTGATAGAGCCGCCGGAACTGATAATTCTCTTTCAGGGTCACTGCCCGCTTCATACTGCCACCTGCCTTGCTCCCTTTGACACAAACTCAACGAGGGACGGAGGAATCCCAAAATTCCCGCCGTCCCTGAAGACGTTGTTCAAGTGTCTCCCGCGCGGTCCGTTCTTCTCAGTAGGACAGACGGGCGCGGCCCTTGGCGCGGCGACGGGCCAGGACCTTGCGGCCGTTGGCGGTAGCCATTCTCTTGCGGAAGCCATGGACCTTCTGGCCGTGCAGCTTCTTGGGCTGATAGGTACGTTTCGTTGCCATATTGAGACACCTCCTGTCAGAATTCCGGCCGCCCGGAGGGGCGGCACTTACTCGACACCGCCCTCGCGGGCGGCGCAGTAAACAATGCATCAAACGCCATAAGGCGCAACCGATATTATACAGACTGTTTGAAAATATGTCAACTAAAACTTAAAAGTTTTGCGAAATTCCCGGATTTTTTTGAGATTTTCGCGCCTAAATCTGTGATCTTTCAAAATCTGGTGTCCATAAAACAGACGGACCTCTACATCTTGTTGTTCTCTCCCCTTTTGGATTCCGGTTCTTATTATTAGAATAAGTGTTGTAATCCCCCCCTCTTTTTGGTATAATAAAGCGTACTGCTGTGTCCATTTTTTACTAGAGAGAGGTGTTTCCTTTTGAATTCCGTCGCTGACGTGTGGGACAATGTCCTATCCCAGCTGAAGGGTGAGCTCTCCGAGACCACCATCGCCACCTGGTTCGACGAACTGGAGGCTGTGGACATCCAGGGCAATACGTTCATTCTCCACTGTTCCAACGACTTCAAAAAGGGATATATCGAGTCCCTGTTCATGAAAAATATCAAGGCCGCCCTCCACGACATCTTCTCCACGGATTTCGAGGTGAAGATCCTGGACGACCTGGACTACGCGGAGCTGAACGACAACCGTCCCCACCGCCAGAGCGAGCGGTTCACCTCCGCGGAGTTCACCTTTGAGACCTTTGTGGTGGGACCCTCCAACAAGCTGGCCTATGCCGCCTCCGTCTCCGTGGCGGAGCATCCGGCCCAGAACTACAACCCCCTGCTGATCTACGGCGACTCCGGCCTGGGCAAGACCCACCTGATCTACGCCATCGCCAACGTGATCCGCCGGAACGACCCCAGGAGCAAGATCGCCTACGTGAAGGGCGACGACCTGACCAACGAGCTGGTGGACGCCATCCGGGAGGGCAAGACCGCCGAGATGCGGGAGAAGTACCGCCAGGCAGATCTGCTGCTGGTGGACGATGTCCAGTTCATCGCCGGCAAAAAGCAGACCCAGGAGGAGTTCTTCCACACCTTCAACACCCTGTACGAGTCCGGCCGCCAGATCGTCCTGACCTCCGACCGTCCCCCCTCTGAGATGACCCAGCTGGAGGACCGGCTCCGCACCCGGTTCGAATGGGGCCTCCTGGTGGACGTGGCGCCGCCGGACTTTGAGACCCGCCTGGCCATCGTAAAGAACAAGGCCGCCCTGTTGGGCATGGAGCTGCCGGACAAGATCTCCGCCTACATCGCGGAGAACGTCACCGCCAACGTCCGCCAGCTGGAGGGCACCATCAACAAGATCCTGGCCTACAAGGACCTGCTGGGCAACGACACCGACGAGGAGACCGTCACCCGGGCCATTCAGGACATGCTGCGCCGCAGCAACGAGTATGTCCCCACACCGGAGGCCATTCTGGAATACATCTCCAAATACTACAATGTGGAGGAGTCCGTCATCCGGGGACAGCAGCGGGTGCGGGACGCCGTCTCCGCCCGTCAGATCGCCATGTACCTGATCCGCTCCATGACCAATTTGAGTCTGGACGAGATCGGCAAGGTCTTTGACAACCGGGACCACTCCACGGTCCTCTACTCCATCCAGCAGATCGAGAAGAAGATGAAAAAGGACGCCTCCTTTGCCGAAATGGTCAAGGAGATCAAGACCAATATCAACTCCAAACGGTGACCAGATTTCTCCACGTTTCCCGTGGAAAAGAAAAACTTTTCTGTGGAAAACTGTCCGCCCGGAAGATCCGTGGAAAACCATCCGTTTCTCTCCACATCCCCTGTGGAGCCCCAAAATCCGACGGCACAAGCCCTTTCCCACCTTTTCCACAGTTTTTCTCCCTACGGCTGCTTTTGCTAAAAAAATAATTCTTTCTTTTTTATAAAGCGGTTTCACCCCGCTACAAAACCCCGACTAGAGAGGAAGTGCCTACCTTATGAAATTTTCCTGCGAAAAGGCCCTGCTGCAGAGCGCCATCGCTGTCACCAGCCGCGCCGTGGCCGCCAAGAGCTCCATCCCGGCTCTGGAGGGACTGCTGCTGCGGGCCGACGGTCAGCTGACCATCTCCGGCTACAACCTGCAGACCGGCATCCGCACCAAGGTCTCCGCCGATGTGACGGAAGCCGGCGAGATCGTACTGAACGCCCGGCTGTTCGGTGACATCATCCGCCGGATGCCCGACGACGTGGTGACCTTCTCCGCCGATGACAAGCAGGTGGTCCATCTCTCCTGCGGCGACGCGGACTTCGACATCCTGGGCCTCTCCGCCGCCGACTACCCGGAGCTGCCCCTGGTGGAGGACGAGTTCTCCGTCTCCATCCAGCAGAAGCTGCTGCGGGCCATGATCGAGGAGACGGCCTTTGCCGTCTCCACCAACGAGAGCCGCCCCATCCACACCGGCGCCCTGTTTGAGATCACTGACCAGGGCCTGACCATGGTGGCCGTGGACGGCTTCCGCCTGGCCATCCGGCGGGAGCCTCTGGAGAAGATCGACGGCGGTTCCTTCTCCTTCGTGGCCCCGGGAAACGCCCTGAACGAGGTGAAGAACATCTGTTCCGACGTGGAGGACCTGGCCGCCGTGACCCTGGGCAAGAGCCACATCCTCTTTGAGGTGGGGGACACGGAGCTGATCTGCCGCCGGCTGGAGGGGGAGTTCCTGGACTACAAGAACGCCATCCCCCGGAAGAACCCCATCACCGTGGTGGCGGATACCAAGGCCCTGATCGAGAGCATCGACCGCGTGTCCGTGGTCATCTCCGACAAGCTGAAAAGCCCGGTGCGGTGCCTGTTCGACCATGATAAGGTGATGCTGTCTGCCAAGACCGGCAACGGTGAGGCCAAGGACGTGTGCCGTGTCAGCGGTGACGGCGACAAGCTGGAGATCGGCTTCAATAACCGGTATCTGATGGAGGCGCTGCGGTATGCCCCGGCGGACAAGGTGAAGATCGAGCTGAACACAGGGGTCTCCCCTGCCATTATCGTCCCTGTGGAGGGTGAGGAGAACTTCCTTTATATGGTATTGCCTGTACGGCTGAAGAGCGCGGAGTAAACGAATATGAAAACAATGACCATTACAACGGAATACATCAAGCTTCAGGACCTTCTAAAGCTGGCCAACGCCGTGGAGACCGGGGGAGAAGCCAAGGAGTGCATCCAGGGCGGCGAGGTGCAGGTCAACGGCGAGGTGTGCACCATGCGGGGCAAGAAGATCCGCCCCGGCGACGTGGTGACCTTCCGGGGACAGGAATACGCGGCGGCCTATGCGGATTGACGGGTTAAGCCTGGATTTTTTCCGTAATTACGTTCATTTAGACGCTGCGTTTGACCCGAATATCAATGTGATCTACGGTGACAACGCCCAGGGAAAGACGAATCTGCTGGAGGCGGTGGCCTATCTCTCCGGCGTCAGCCATCGGGCCAGATATGACCGGGAGCTGATCCAATTCGGTGTGGATCACGCCTTTTTGAAGGGAAATGTGTTTGCCAGAGAGCGGGACTTTTTGCTGGAGGCGGAGCTGCACCGGGGGGCGCGGCGGGTGCTGCGGTCTAACGGCGTCAAGCTGAAAAACGGCGGCGAGCTGTCCGGTATTTTTCAAAGCGTGCTGTTTTGCCCGGAGGACCTGTATCTGATCCGGGAAGGAGCCGCCGCCCGGCGGGGCTTTCTGGATGACTGCATCTGCCAGCTTCGGCCCCGGTACGCCCTGGCGCTGGCGGAGTATAAGCGGCTCCACGAGCACAAGACCCGCATTTTGAGAGACAGCGAGGAAAAGCCCTCCCTGCTGGACGCGTTGGACGAGTTTTCCATGAGCATGGCCAAGGCAGGAGCGCTGCTGATCCATTACCGGGCGCACTTTATCAAGCGGCTGTGTCAGGCGGCCCCGGCCATTCACGGGGACTTTTCCGGAGGCCGGGAACGGCTTACCTTACGTTATGAAACGGTGTCTACGGTGACAGATCCGGAGGCTGGACCGCAGGTGATCTTCCAGCAGCTTTTACAGCATCAGGAGGAGCACCGGGCGGCGGAGATCGCCAGTCGACAATGTCTGTCCGGCCCTCATAAGGACGATTTACTGGTGAAGATCGACGGGCAGGCCGCGAAAAGCTACGCCTCACAGGGGCAGACCCGGACGGCGGCTCTCTCCTTGAAGCTGGCGGCCCGGGAGATCTTTCAGCAGGACACCGGGGAGTATCCGGTGCTGCTGCTGGACGATGTGCTTTCGGAGCTGGACCCCCGGCGGCAGGAGTTTGTACTGAACCGCATCCGGGGCGGGCAGGTATTCATCACCTGCTGCGAGGACGACCGGCTGCCGCAGCTGTTGGGAGGAAGGATCTTCCATGTCAAAAATGGCACTGTGCGGTGATGAATACCGCGACGGAGCGCAGCGAACGGAGCCGCGCGTCAGCGCGTTTTGAAATGCCGCTCCGTTACGCGGCGCATCACCTGCTGCGAAGATGACCAGTTGCTGCAGTTGTTAGGGGGAAGAATCTTCCATATTAAAGAGGGCTGGATGGCTGAGTAGAGGAGCGGTCCTATGGAGAACCGAAAAATAAAGGTAAAAAGCCTGATCAGTGTGACGGCATGGGCGGTCGCGCTGGGGATGTTCATTGCGTATCTCTTCCTGAAAAGACAGTGGATGCTGTTCACGATAGACTTTGCCATTCTGCTCTGCTGCCTGCTTGGGATCTTGGATCCGGAGGAGGACAGAAGGAGCAAGAATGTATATTGGATCCTTCTCATTACCCGTGTAATGGATATTACGATACGGTGTGTGTAAGGGCGGGCTTTAGGCGCGTTGACGCCGCTTTTTGAACGGAGGGATACCGTGTATTTGCATTTGGGACAAAACGAGATCGTGCCGGATCACCGGATCATCGGCATTTTTGATCTGGATAAATGCAGCTATGAAAAGCGCACCCGGGAGTATCTGGCGGGCGCGGAAAAGGAGGGCGTGGTGCTGGACGTCTCCGGCGACCTGCCCAAGTCCTTTGTGGTGTGCGACCACCCCTATCATCCCCAGATCGTGTATCTGAGCCAGCTGAACACCTCCACCCTGAAAAACCGGGCGGAGAGCGGCAAGCTGGTGCTGTAAACAACAAGAGCGGACCGGAAACGGCCTGCTGTTCCATAAAAACGCAAACATTTTCTTCGGGGCAAGGAGAAACGGGCCGGAAAGGCTTCCGGCCCGGCTCTTCCTGTCCCGCGACGAAAGGAGAACCTACATGGCAGACAATGAGATCCTGCAATCCACGGCGGTGGACGCCGCCAACGAGTATGACGCATCGGAGATCCAGGTGCTGGAAGGCCTGGAAGCCGTCCGGAAGCGTCCCGGTATGTATATCGGCTCCACTTCCACCTCCGGTCTCCACCATCTGGTATACGAGATCGTAGACAACGCCATCGACGAGGCTCTGGCAGGCTACTGCACGGAGATCTCCGTCACCATCAACGAGGGAGACACCATCACCGTGGTTGACAACGGCCGCGGCATCCCCGTGGACATCCAGGCCCAGACCGGCAAGCCCGCTCTGGAAGTGGTGTACACCGTGCTGCATGCCGGCGGCAAGTTCGGCGGCGGGGGATACAAGGTCTCCGGCGGCCTTCACGGCGTGGGCGCCTCCGTGGTGTCCGAGTGGCTGACGGTCCAGGTCCATCGGGACGGCAAGATCCACGAGATGAAGTTCGCCCGGGGCCATGTGACGGAGCCTATGACCGTGGTAGGCACCACGGACCACACCGGCACCACCGTCACCTTCAAGCCGGACCCGGAGATGTTCGAAGACCTGATTTACAATTACGACACCCTCCATACCCGCATGCGGGAGGAGGCCTTCCTGAACGCCGGCCTGCGGATCACCATTGCCGACGAGCGGAAAAACTCTGCCGACAAGCCGGAGGAGGAGCGCTACCACTCCATGTGCTATGAGGGCGGCATCCGGGAATTTGTCACCTACCTCAACCGCACCAAGACCCCCCTCCATGACCAGGTCATCTACGTGGCGGGCCAGAAGGGGGACTCCATGGCGGAGATCGCCCTGCAGTATAACGACGGCTATAACGAGACCACCTTCTCCTTTGCCAACAACGTCCACACCCCGGAGGGCGGTATGCATGAAGAGGGCTTCCGCCGTGCCCTGACCACCGTGCTGAATAACTACGGCCACAAGATCAAGATGCTGAAGGATGACGAGAAGGTCTCCGGCGAGGACTGCCGGGAGGGCCTCACCTGCGTCATCTCCGTAAAGCTGA
>ERZ827423.3716-NODE-3716-length-10175-cov-11.767490_pt1 | contig 10175 bp, 8 predicted proteins | sample MGYA00519775_ERZ827423 | MGnify/ENA primary metagenome ERZ827423 (study PRJEB31778, sample SAMEA3449296) | human gut metagenome | biome: human gut; feature: human-associated habitat; material: faeces | place: United Kingdom | collected 2010/2012 ...
GATGAAGCTCAGGCATTTGCATACAACATTCTTCATCCGGCAGATACGAAATGAAGGTATTTTCAATATTACCTTCTAACCAGGTCACCAATTAGTGGGTTAAGCCTTTCTGAAAAGCGTGCTGCCCGTGGCGGCGGCCATGATGCTGTATTGCATTTTCAAATCCGCCTGTATGAAAGACGGGCAACTGGACTATGTGTGGCTCTGGATACTCTGCGGGCTGCCCTTCGGGCTCCATCGAATGTGCCTCTGGATCGTGCCGGGCGGCGGCTCCTTCGAAGGCGGGATTGCACTGTTCGCGCTGAACTTTATCATCGGCGGTGTGATCGGCGGATTCATCCTGGACTGGCGGCTGATCGTGGCGGTTCTGTATGTGCCATTGACCATGTATCGGCTGATTGCCGGATAAAAGTATGCGTCATGGAAATGTGGAAAACTGCCGCTTGCGCCGATGGAAAACCCATTCACAGCACATGGAAAAGGACAGGCCTTTCCCACATCCTGCAAACAGGTTTCCCACAGCGCCGCCGGGACAAGCAGTTTACGCACATTTCCACAACGCCTGCGGCAACTATTATTACAGCTACAGTTCTATCTAGCCTTAATCAAGTAAATAAAAAAAACGGGAATGCCAAACTCGATTTGAACCGAAAAAGCATTCCCAAATTACTATTATTCAAAATATAAAAATTATTGCTAATCCGTTTACTGCGCTGCCTTCTTTATCTCTTCAAGTAAGACTGGCATACACTTTTCTTCAGCAATTCGATGATCTTTATACGCATTTACTAATGCCTGTTTGACCTCTGCCCGTCCAAAACGTTTATAATGTTTCTCTTGAATTAATTCAGTCATAATAAGAACGGCCAGATCTCCAAGCGATTTATATGTAATTTTGCAGGCATCCCGATGAAATTGCGCTAAATCTGAAACTATCGTATCTCCAGGGCTATCAGTATCTAGTTGGATATTTCTGTCTAGAAGAGCCTCTTCTGGAAACCATACTAAACTTACATTTTCAATTTTACTACTCTTTGAGGATGCTGCTAAAGCCAACATGGCAGTTAGTAATTCAGCTTCAGAATCTACTCTCCATAGGGAAATAGTGTTGTTAGTCGTTCGCAAATCACTAATCGCATCACCACTCAACATATTTATAGAACAAATCTCTTCAGGCCATTTGGCTCGTGCTATTTTTCTGACCAATATAGCCACGTTAATCACCTACACTTAGTTCACTTATAACTTCCTTGGCATAGTCTTGTAACCATTCAGAATTAAACTTGATGGCGCTTAGTTTTTCAATTCCATCTTTATGGCCCCAATCTTCAAAACATTTAATGCCAAATTCTTCAACTTCGCTATTAGTATGGGACAATGCACAAATCGCAATCATTTGACCCAAAGGATAAACAAGAGTATATTTAAAATGAGATAAAATATGCAAAATACCTATTAATATATTCACTTTACGACCCTGAACAGAAAAATTATTCATAAACAATGAGCTAATTCCGTTCATAGCGGACACTCTATTTTCGTGAAGAAGTTTTTCAAAATATTTTTCTGATGCGTTCGATATACCAGTATCGAATTCTTCATCCTGAAGCATTGATGATAGTATCGTCATTGTTTCTACTTCCAGAGGAATATGCGGTTCGATTTCATCTGTATTTGAAGTCGAAGAATCATTATTCTCAAGGAAGTTAGTTTCCGATATGTTTTTACATTCATTGATAGAAATTTCGTGAAAAATTTTACTATCACTTAAAGGAGTTTGTGAATCGAATGCTGGAATGCTTATGTTTGCACTTTGATTTTGAAAATCAATCGTCTGATCTATAGCAATATCAAAAGCATTTGTTTCTGCATTCAATCGAACTCTTTGCATAAAATCATCCCATTTCCGAAATAATTGTATCCCACCAACTACCAACAATTCCTATAAACTCTCTTATGCTTGCATAAGTAAAACGTGGAACAGCATTTTCAGCCACTGTATTGATATCTGTATTTACAGTAAAACCTACTGATTGGCGAACCTCTCCTTCAACCTGCTTTTGCATATTAGCTTTGGCAAGAATTGTAATTATGTTAAATGTCTCATTAATTCCAGATATCGGTGCCTCTTCGCGCACCATCAATCGAGTATTCCACTCATCCAAAGGTCTTGTGTTATAAAGAGAAATAGGATTTGTATATTTACTCATAAATTGATTTACTTCGGTATCGTCAAGATTGACAATAAAACTTTCTGTATTTAGCGCTAAGCGAGTAGACTTTTTATTAAATTTCTCAAAAATAACTTGAAAGCAGTGCTCTATCTCCTGATTAATAATCATTAATTGATCGGGCGATAATTTGATGTCATCTTGCGCTTTCACCTCAAAATCAATTCTGTTAGAAGAAATCGAAATCTGCTTTTTATTATCACTTGAAAGAAGAGCAACTCGTTGAACCGCCACTGGTTGAGTAGAAGGCGGTGTAATTTGAAGCTCCTGAAAAATAGATGGAACAAGTCCATATTCTTTAAATGATTCCAAAAAAAACATCATCGTGTCCGTATCTGGGACAATATCTAAAAAACTTCCGAAAGCACTAATCTTATAGCTGCGATCAATCACCATGGTATTGACCCCCCTTGAAAGATGAATTAAAATAATACACTTACCTCCTTTTATAATAACACAAATTGTTAAGTTGTCAATCAAAGTATTCCTATACTAAACGGATACAATCACTTTATATGCACAGTTTTGTACAACTATGTACTTCAAAAACAAAAAGTATTAGATGTTCAATAAAAAGAAGCGGGAACGTTACTTTAGGCCCAATCCAAAGTAGATGCTCCCGCTTTGCTATGGAGAAGTATTTCTAACAGTCTTTTTGACTTTAACATTGAGGCAAGAAATCTAAATGATTTTATAGGGGAATTTCCGTAAAAGCCCGTCACAGGATATTTCTCACTCCATTTTCATCCTCTATTCATATATTTTGGAACATTTGGAAATAAAGTATGGGCAGGCCACTAGGACCGCCCGGAAACTCTGCTTGCAGGGATGGACACATCCCCTGCATATTTTATTATGCTGGCGGCTTATGTTCGGAGCATTCCTTCTTTGCGTCCTCCAGCCGTTCCCGGATGGAGGGCTTTTCTCCGTCTCCCTCCGTCCATGTTCCACGGTCTGCTCATGCTACCACTCGTCCCCGGAGAGGGACAGATACCCATACTTCGTAAAACACCCGCGATTTTCCTCCATGGCCTGTCTGCCAAAGGAGATCGGGTCGATGGCCGCCTTAAGCACCAGGGACAGCTCCAGGTCAAGGTGCTGCTCCAGGTACCGCCATCCCAGGTCCTCCATCTGTTTCACCTGGGGCTCCAGGACGAAGAAATCAATGTTGTCCGGAAATTCCCGGAACTGTTTCGCCGTGGTCAGTCGGTAGGGGGGATGCCTGGACCGCCGCCGGTAGGCTTTTGTCCTCCGGAAAGAGGGCGGCGACAGCCTCCGCCACTGCCGCAAGATCATCCCGACTCATATCCGGCTTTTCACTGCCGAAAGGGAATACAAAATCAGGGATTGTCTTATCTGCCATTGCCACCAGCCTTTCTTTTTGAAAATTCCAGTTTGAAATTGATGTACTTGCCGCTCGTGTCGTCCAGGATCACCGCCGCGTCATAGGTTCTGACTTGAATACAAGAAAAATAAGAATCAGAAAAAGAAAAAAGAGCTGAAACGCTCAGATGATCCGTGAAAATCATCTGTTCGTTACAGCCCCCTATGTTTAGACTAACTCTTATCGCAAATCCACCAGGGAAGAAATAAGTGTTCGTCAGATAATCATATGGTGGAGCTTAGGGGGCTCGAACCCCTGACCTCTACGCTGCCAGCGTAGCGCTCTCCCAACTGAGCTAAAACCCCAAGTGCTTTCCCAGTATATCATAGCAGGAAAGCGATTTCAATGTGTTTTGCGTGAAACAAAGCGGCATATATGATGAAAGAGACGAAGCGCGCTCCGTCTCTTTATACCCGTTATTCTTCCTCTTCGTCAAACTGTGAATTATACAGCTGCGTATAGAAGCCGTCTGCCTTCATGAGCTCATCATGACTGCCAGCCTCGATGATGTCGCCGTCTTTCATGACCAGGATCAGATCCGCGTCACGGATGGTGGACAGACGATGCGCGATCACGAAGCTGGTGCGGTTTTCCATCAGCTTCTGCATGCCCTTCTGGATCAGCACCTCCGTACGGGTATCGACGCTGGATGTTGCCTCATCCAGGATCAAGATCTTAGGATCCGCCAGGAAGGCGCGGGCGATGGTGAGCAGCTGCTTCTGTCCCTGCGAGATATTGCTGCTTTCTTCATTGATCACCGTCTGATAGCCATGGTCGAGCGTACGGATAAAATGATCCACATACGCTGCGTCAGCGGCCTTGATGACCTCCTCATCCGTCGCATCCGGGCGGCCATAGCGCAAGTTTTCCATCACCGTTCCGCCAAACAGCCAGGCATCCTGCAGCACCATGCCAAACAGCGAACGCAAGTCACTGCGGCGCATCTGCGTAGTAGGGATGCCGTCAATGTAGATCGTTCCGCTGTTCAGCTCATAGAAACGCATGAGCAGCTTGATGATGGTCGTCTTGCCGGCGCCGGTCGGTCCGACGATGGCGATCTTGCGCCCCGGTTTGATATACATGGAGAAATCATGGATGATGATCTTATCCGGGCGATAACCGAAATGCACATTTTCAAACGTGACCTGGCCCTGAATATCCGTATGTCCGTCCGCATCGTAGATCTCCACCGGGTTTTCACACTCCGGCACCTCTTCCTCTTCTTCCAGGAAGGCGAAGACACGCTCTGCGGCAGCGGCCGTCGACTGCAGGATGTTCATGTTCTGCGCGATCATGGAGATCGGCTGGTTGAAGCTGCGCACATACGTGATGAACGACTGGATATCACCGACGGTGATCGACCCATTCATCGCCAGATAGCCGCCCAGGATGGCCACGCCGACATAGCCCAGATTGCTGACAAATGCGCTGATCGGCTGCATCAGTCCGCTGAGGAACTGTGACTTCCAGGCTGAATCATACAGCTGGTCATTGAGTTTTTCAAACTCTGCCACGCTCTTCTCTTCCCCATTGAATGCCTTCATGATCATATGCGCGCCATACATCTCTTCGATATGGCCGTTCACCTCGCCCAGAGAGCTCTGCTGCGCGGCGAAGTATTTCTGCGAATGCTTGACTACCGTGGTCACCAGGATCAGCGAAAGCGGCACGACGATGAGCGCGAGCAGCGTCATCGTGAAGCTGATGCTCAGCATCATCACCAGATAGCCGATGATCTGCACGAAGCTGCTGATGAGCTGTCCCAGCGACTGGTTCATCGTCTGCTGGATCATATCGACATCGTTAGAAAAGCGGGAGAGCACCTCGCCGTGTGACTGGCTGTCAAAATAGCTGAACGGGAGAAGATCGACCTTGTGCGCCATTTCCGCACGAAGCTGATAAGCGACCTTCTGCGCCACGCCGGCCATCATCCAGTTCTGGATGAACCCGCACAGCGTAGAGATGAGATACAGGCCGATCAGCTGCAGCAGGATGGTCTCGATCTTGCCGAAATCGATGCCGCCGGTCCCGGAGATCTTCGCCATGAATCCGTTGGTCAGCTCCGTCGTCGCATTGCCCAGGATCTTCGGTCCGATGACCATGAGCGCCACGGAGACGATCGAAAACAGGAAGGCGATGATGATGTTGATCCGGTAAGAACCCAGATAGCGGATCAGCTTGGCCATGGTGCCCTTGAAGTCTTTTGCTTTTTCTGCCGGCCCTCTGCCTCTGCCATGGCCCATGGGGCCGCGGCGCATGCCGGATGAATGATTACTGCTCATGACCAAGTTCCTCCTTTGACAGCTGACTGAACGCGATCTCGCGGTATACATCACAGGAATCCATCAGTTCCTCATGGGTGCCGATGCCGACGATCGCGCCCTGATCCAACACGACGATGCGGTCCGCATGCATGATGCTGGAGATGCGCTGTGCCACGAGCAGCACCGTGCACTTCGTCTGCTCGCACAGCTCGCCCAGCGCCTTGCGCAGGCTGGCATCCGTCTTGAAATCCAAGGCGGAGAACGTATCATCAAAGATGAAGATCTCCGGCTTCTTCACCAGCGCGCGGGCAATGGACAGACGCTGCCGCTGACCGCCGGAGACATTCGTTCCGCCCTGTGCGATCTCTGTCTGGAAGCCCTTTGGCTTGCCCTCGATGAATTCCATCGCCTGTGCCGTCTGGGCAGCCTCGCGAAGGTCTTCTTCACTGGCATCTTCTTTCGCATAACGCAGGTTGCTTTCGATGGTGCCGCTGAACAGATAGCCCTTTTGCGGCACATATCCGATGCGCTCGCGCAGATCATGCTGCGCGACATTGCGCACATCCACGCCGTCCACGAGGATCTCTCCCTCGCTGGCGTCGAAGAAGCGCGGCACCAGATTGATCAGCGTCGACTTGCCGCTGCCGGTGCTGCCGATGAAGGCCGTGGTCGATCCGCTCTCGGCCGTAAAGCTCAGATCATGGAGCACATCCTCCTCGGCGCCTGGATAGCGGAAAGACACGTGGCGGAATTCCACCATTCCCTTCTTGGACTCATCAAACGCCTGCGGCTGACTGGGATCCTGGATGGACGGCTCGGTGTTCAGCACTTCATTGATGCGTCCTGCCGCAACCGATGCACGCGGCAGCATGATCGACATCATCGTGATCATCATGAACGCCATGATGATCTGCATCGTATACTGCATATACGCCATCATATCGCCGATCTGCATCACGCCGGCGTCCACCTGATGTGATCCGACCCAGACGATCAGGATCGAGGTGCAGTTCATGACCAGCATGATGAGCGGCATGAGCAGGCCCATCGACCGTCCGACAAACAACAGGTTCTTCATGATGTCGCGGTTTGCTTTCTCAAATTTGCCTTCTTCGATTTTCTGGTTGTTGAAAGCACGGATGACCGGCATACCATCCAGGAACTCACGGACGACCGCATTGAGCCGGTCCATCAGCTTCTGGGTGATCCTGAACTTCGGCAGGACGATCGCAAACGCACTGCCCATGATGCCGATGATCACGATGATGACCAGCGCGACGATCCACGTCATGTCCGCGTCAGAATTCAGCACCTTGAGCAATGCGCCGATCCCGATGATGGGCGCATAGATGACCATGCGCAGCATCATGACCATGACCATCTGGATCTGCTGGATGTCGCCGGTCGTCCTCGTCAGCAGCGTATTGGTCGAGAACCGGCTGAATTCAGCCAGGGAAAACTTCTCGACCTTGGCGAAGACATCGCGGCGCAGATTCCGCGACATCCCGGCCGCGATCCGCGAAGCGAGGAAGCCGACAGCGACCGCAGTGGCGGCGGATCCCAGCGCCAACGCCAGCATCAGCGCACCATTGGTAAACAGATAAGAATACTGGATGGCATCCACATCCATGCCGATCGCCTCGTATTCGCCTCTGATATATTGCGCATTGGCCGTATCGGCGCTGCTTTGTCCCATGGCGTCGCTCAGCTTTGTCATCTCCGCTTTGATCTGATCGATCTGCTCCTGCGGAAGCTGGCTGAGCACATCGCTCAGTGATGTGCCTTGCGGCATGCTTTGCATCATCGCCAGCATCTGCTGCTGCTCCGCAGAAAGCGCCTCTGCCTTCTGCGGATCGTCCATCGCCTCCTGCAACGTCTTCTCCATCTCATTGACGCCGCTCACGCACAGCTCTGCATCTGATAAAGCGAGGTTGAGCGCCACACGCTGTTCCTCATCCACCGGTTCCAGGATATACAGCGTTTCTTCGCTCAGCAGCGGATATCGCGCGGTCTGCTCGCTGTCTGCCGCAGACGGGCTCACTTTTTCATAATGTTCCTCAAACAGCTGTTGCTGCTGTTCATCCATGAATACTGACAGTTTCTCATATTCTTGCTCACGGATCGCCTCCGGCACGCCGTCTTCGATACCGTTGGCATTGATGCCGACATTGACGATGTTGGACATGTAGTCCGGCATCGTCAGCTCACACATCGCCTGCGCGAAAAGCAGGACGATGATGGCAAGGATGGAAACGGCAAACGGCTTCAGATAACGTCTCAGTTTCAGCATTCTGATTCTCCTTCCAGTTTTGTCTGTTCACGGTCGTGATGATCGCGGTAAAAGTCAATCGCTTTTTTCAGGATGCGCACCATGGCGGCGGCATCCTCCTCTCCCAGCTGTGCGACGAACGACTGCAGATTGCTCTGCATCTGATCCATGCATTCCTGCATATGCGCACGCGCCTTTTCGCTGACCCGGATGTAGACTGTCCGCCGGTCATGCTCCGGGCGCACCCGCTCCACCCATTCTTTTCGTTCGAACGCGCGGATCGTCTGCGATACCGCGGCCGGCGTCACTCGGAAAAAGGCGCTGAGGTCGCTCATCTTCACCGGCGTGCCATCCGGATGCATGCGGCAGATCGCCTGCAGCACCATGACCTCCCGGTGATTCATCTCCTCCGGCTTCGGCCTGGCCTTCAACATCGTCCCGTTTTCCTTCTGAAACAGGTAGAGCATGTACAGGATCTCCTGCACGACCTTCTGTTCGTTCATCTCATCACCTCTGTCAGTTAAGCAGATTAACTGTTAACACTCTTAACCATTATATGCCTTTTGCCTTGATGGTCAACCATAAAGTGTATTTTCACATCATTTTCCATAAAAAAGAAGTGCCTGCGTTCAGACACTTCTCTTCATTGCATTTGATTACTGCTCTTCGCTCTTTCTCCTGCGCAGGCCTGGAATGATCATCATTCCGCCGGACAGGGCCATCATGGCAAGCAGCGCGCCCATGCCGCTTCTGGTTCCCGTTTCTGCCGTATCGGCACGATCCGGAGAATCAGCGCTGCCTTCCGCGGTCACATCCGATGCAGATGTGCCTTCCGCCGGCTTCAGCGCATCCAGTTCAGCGTTGAGCTCTTCCACGATCGCATCCACGGTATCCTGTGTCGCATATGGATCATCACTGATGGTCTTCGCTCTGGTCAGGATCGCATTCAGCGCTTCAACGTCCGCTTCGTCATACAGGCTGAGATCCAGCGCGGCCGCGCGGGCAAGCGCCTCGTTCAGCGCGGTCTTGTCGGCCTTCGTCCTTGCGTTCAGCCTTGCCTCCAGCAGCATGCTGCTGGCATCATCGATCTCTTTCTGCGTCGTCGCGTTTGCCAGGACTTCTTCGGCCTGAGCCAGCTTGTCCTGCAGGCCCGCAACGGTGGACGGGATATAATCATCGATGTATTCGATCATCTCTTTGACGATATCGATCTCAAACTGCAGCGCGGACTTATCCAGCGCTTCGCTCTCCAGCGCAGCGATCGCATCGCTCAGGTTCATGATGGCGCCGGTCACCTCTGCCGTCGTGGCATCTTCATTGTCTGCCACGGCCTGTGCCGCGTCGATCGCCGCCTGCAGCGCATCCTTGCTGGCCTGAGTATACTCTTTGCTCAGATAGCTCTTTGCGGCTTCGATCATATCTTCCAGTTCAGCCTTGGATACGATCTCCCACAGCTCCTGGGCCGCCTTGCTCATCGCTTCATTCGCTGCCTTCAGCTCATCGGCGGTTGCTTCAGGATTATCAACCAGTGTCTGTGCAGCTTCGACCGCATCTATCAGCGCCTCTACCTTACCTGGACGGAGTCCTTCTACGTTGGTCAGGATGTTCTCATTGATGAAGTCGATCGTCGCCTGGACGTCTTCTCTCAAGGCATCCGTGCTTTCATCCGTATTCAGCGCCTGCATCGCTTCGCTCAGATCGAGCAGTGCGGTCACGACCTCGGTCGTGGTCGGTGTTTCCTTGGCCAGCACGGCCTGTGCGTTGGCGATGGCTTCATTCAGCGCCGCATCCTCAGATCCCAGGGCAACGGCCTTCTCGACCATGTTCTGCAATGCCTGGACCGCCGCATCGCTGGCCGGCTGCGTGATCGTCAGCTCATCCAGCGCGCCGCGCAGGCTTGCGATGACCTGCTCAGTGTCAGAAGAGCCGGATGCATATACTTTCTGCGCTTCGATCAGCGCGGAGATCATGTTCTGCACCTTGGCCGGATCCTTATCAGAGATATCGGTCTGCTCCGCTTCCAGGAT
>ERZ827423.3717-NODE-3717-length-10173-cov-2.570963_pt1 | contig 10173 bp, 8 predicted proteins | sample MGYA00519775_ERZ827423 | MGnify/ENA primary metagenome ERZ827423 (study PRJEB31778, sample SAMEA3449296) | human gut metagenome | biome: human gut; feature: human-associated habitat; material: faeces | place: United Kingdom | collected 2010/2012 ...
AGATGTAAAAATAAGTCTGCTGTCTGCTTCATATGACGGTAGTCCAGTCCGCTGGTAGGTTCGTCAAAAATCAGTACTGACTTATCCGCCAACAGTGCCGATGCAATCGCCACCCGCTGCTTCTGTCCGCCGGACAAGGACATGGGATGCCGTTCTGTAAGTTCTGATAAATCAAGTTCTTTTAATACCTGTGGCACTTTTGCTTCTTCGGCTTCATTCATGCCAAGGCGGATTTCATCCTCCACAGTCTCGCAGAACAACTGGTGATTCACATCCTGCATGACCATATAGCACTCTTTTAACATCTGTCCCGGTTTCTGCCATTTTCCATGCAGCTTTGTCTGCCCTTTAAACTTCTTCTCAAGGCCGCACATGCACCGCAAAAATGTGGATTTTCCTGCTCCATTATGTCCGGTGACTGCCACAATGCTTCCCTCCGGAAGCGAAAAATCTTTTACTTTAAGAACCGGCTGCTTTTCATAGGAAAAATTGTAATTGTGGAATTCTATTGCTTCCTGCAAATTCGCTGTTTCTATTTCTGTCTCTACTGCCGGCTCCTCCGGGAAATCTGCTGCAACCGTTGTCATGCGGCGCAGTCCCAATTCCTCTAACCGTTCCGGCGGAAATGCCCGGAATTCTTCCATGGATATGTCAAATAACACTCTGCCCTCTTTCAGATAAATGACACGGTCACATATTTCCTTCAGCCAGTAAAGCCGGTGTTCGGCAATCACGATAGTCTTTCCCTGCGCCTTCCACAGTTTTAGTGTTTCTTTTAAATCTTCAATGGCATCCAAATCAAGATTTGAGGTAGGCTCATCCAACACCAGCACTTCCGGCTGCATGGCTGCCACTGACGCACAGGCAACCTTCTGCTTTTCACCTCCGGATAATCGAAAGATATTGCGGTTCATTAACTTTTCCATGTTTAAATCACGGACTGCCTGTTCTCTCCGCTTTAGGATTTCCTGCTCCGGCAATCCCATATTTTCACATCCAAATGCCACCTCGCTGTTGGTATCCAGACAGAAGAACTGGCTTCTTGGATTCTGGAATACACTTCCGACCCTCGATGCAATGATATAAAGCTCTTCTTCTTTTACCTTAAGCCCGTTTACTGTTATCTCGCCCTCTAATGTACCTTCATAAAAATGTGGAGTCAGTCCGTTTAAAAGTCTTGTAATCGTAGTCTTGCCACAGCCAGATTCTCCGCACAATAAGACGCAGGAGCCGTCCGTAACAGACAGATTAATATTATGGAGTGCGCCTATGTCAGCGGTTCCATATTGAAAATTAACATTTGAAATCTCTATCATTCGTCCGTTCCACCTTTCTATGCTACAAGCCCTGCAATCCATGCCGCATACGGACTTAATGCAATGAGAAACAGCAATATATCCTGCATATGAAAACCGATTTTGCATACATTGGTGCGCCGCACTTCTCCGCCTAAGCCTCTGGTCAGTGCTGCCGCATTTAATTCTTCCCCTATTTTTGCAGAACAGACCATCAACGGAACCAGCCGGTACTCTATCATTTTCGTCACGTTTTTGCCGCCTAGCCGGATATCACGCATCCGCATGGCTGCATTGATGGATGAAAATTCATCTGCTACCGTTGGAAAAAAGCGGAACATGACGGACAGCGGAATCGTTATTTTATCTGTCACATGCATTTTCGACATAGCTGCCGTAAATTCGCTTACCGTTGTTGTCTCAATCAAATACATGCCCAGCATGATTCCTGGCAGGAACCGGGATAAGATGCCGCAGATTGCCAGCAGCAGGAAATTTACAATGCCTGTGGTGCGTGGTCCGAAATACCAGAAACAAAGATACGCCGCCGTATAAATGAGGGTATAGGTAAATGCCCGTTTCCATTTTCCAGCCAGTAAAAAAAGAACAACAGGTAGCACACACAGCATCGGTGCCAGCAAATCCACATTTTTCCCTCCGGCGCCGCCTAAAACAAATACTGCTACCGTAAGAAGCAGAAACATTTTCGTCCGCGGGTCAAAGGTTATTCCTGTTCTTTTCTCATCGGGCTGTAATAAGCTACCCTGCATTATGCAATTCCTGCCTTTACGAAATGCTTTTTCAAAATCGCTTTACCGATGAAGCCGCCGATAATTCCGCAGACCAGACAGGAAACTGCCAGTAATGGAGCAAGCCAGGTATTTCCCATAATTTCAGTAAGGCTGGTGATGTATGCCTCACCAAAACTCTGGCGGGTCAGGAAATATTCTTCTGCATTGATTAAAAGCGGAACGAAGTTTCCAAAAATAATCAGAGAAAATACAGCATAGCTTGCAATGGTCTTTTTACTGCTCTTATAATTACCGCTCTTTGCAATCAGGTCTGCAATGAAACCGAATACAATTCCAAAGATAAACGGCCAGTATCCCATTCCGGTAACCCACAGGAACAGTCCTACGATTATGGAATAAATCGTAATCATTCCAAATTTTTTGACTTTGGTCATAAACAGCATCATTGGAATTCCGCCCAGTAACGGCACCAGAACACATAACATTGGCATCATAATCGGAATGAAGCCAAGCATGGCAACAGCTGTCATAATGACACAATAAATTGCTGCATAAATACCTACATTAATCAGATCTTTTCCTTTTAACTTTGCATCGTTTTTCATTTCTAATGCTCCTTTTGATATTTTTATTATATATCACTGTCTAACGAAAATTAGGTTTGACTAACCAATATTTTTAAGAAAAGACTGCTTCCTGCTGTTACAAGATAAGCAGTCTTACTATCTTTTACACTTCGAATTTTAAAATGGTATTCCAGCCTGCATAGTTGAATTTTTCCAGCATATGAACGTATTTCCGTGCAGTTTCTTTCTCCATCTTATGACGCACAACTTCAAACATGCTGTCAAATAATGCCCTTGTCATAATATGGATGAATTCTCCCGTCACTTCATTTTCCTCATCATTCTGAAAATGAATAACCTCCATGAACTTGTAGGTATATTCTGCCTCTACTTCTGCCAACTGTTCTACAAAATTCTGGAACTTCGTTCCATAGGATGCCTCTAATAACAGCTGAAATGCGGTAAAATTATCATAGATGTAATCCAGCATTTCATCCATTCCGGATATTACATAGTCATCCATTTCTTTCGGCTGCCGCTCCGGCTCTACTGCATGAAATTCTTCCTGCGTCTTCACAAAAAGATTCATCATATACTCTGCCACCGGTCCTACAATTGCTGCAAACAGCCCTTCTTTGTCTTTAAATCTGGAATAAATAGAACCTGTGGTTGTTCCCGCTTTCGCCGCAATGGTGCGAAGCGATGCATCGGAATAACCCTTTTCTAAAAATTCTTCCGTTGCGCAGGAAAGAATTCTTTCCGATACGCCTTCGATTGGTTTAGTCACTGATGCCTCCGTTTCATTTATAACAGTGTTATATAACACTGTTATAAATATAATAAGTTTTGGATGAGATGTCAAGGGGTTTTTCGTTACCTTACACTCTTAAAATACTGTATCAGTATATTCTTAATGTAATTATACCTTCTAGCATAAGAATTTTCCACCCGGATTAACTCAAATCCATGTGCCCGGCAAATTGCATTTTTCTTCTCGTCTCTCGCCCGCACAATGGCATTCTCTTTATGTTCTTTTCCGTCTAACTCAATGGCGAGTATCGGCATGTCCTGTCCCCGGTATCCTTTTTCATATACCACAAAGTCAAATCTTCCGGTATAAAAAAGGTCGTCATAGGATTCATTTTCCTGAAATACGTGTGCAATGCTGACTTCTCTCTGCACAACGCAGCGGTTATTTGTATTCAGCACATTATCTAGTGCATGATTTAATGTGGTTAAAAATGCAGCCTCTGTCTGCGTGCTGTACGGCTTGATTCCCAATGCCCTGGAAGAAGTCTCTCTTGCTGTCACCTGCGCCTCACCGTTGGTCTGGACATAATCTACCAGCTCATAAATATCATCATCCCCAGCGGAATGCAGACGCTTCAGTTCCTTGATATCCGACAATATTACCAACTGGTCTTTTGCCCGGGAGGTTGCCACATTAATCAGTTCTTTATTATTTTTCAGCCAGTCATAAGTTCCCTGATAAGTCTGCTGGGTGATTGCCAGTGAAAAAAGCACAACATCTTTTTCATCTCCCTGAAATGCATGAACCGTTCCGCAGGGAATATTTTCCATCCTATTGTCTTTCAACGCCTTGTTAATCAGCTCTTTCTGATTGGTAAACGGAGTAATGATACCAATGCTCTTATCCGGATGTTCTTTGATAAACGAAATAATCTCTTCCACTTCCTGCGGCGCTGTATTCTTATAGTTGGTGGTATTTGCTGGAATATTCTTAAAAATCAGCGGATTAGCTTCTTTATCCGGACTGTTGATAATCAGCTTGTTGTTATAATATTTTTTATTATTAAATGAAATAATTTTTTTATTGCAGCGGTAATGGTGGCTGAGCAGAATTTCCTCGCTGACTGCATCACATGCCAGATAGGTCTTATAAATGGAATTCTTTATATAATCATACTCATCTGTCACTCCATAAATCCGCTTAAGCTTCTCATTATCTATGGGATTCAGCAGAATTACGGGGCTCAACTGCTGCGGGTCACCTACTAACATAAGACTTCTGCCCCGGATAATCGGCACTAATGACATAGCAATATTTCCCTGGCTTGCCTCATCCATGATGACCATATCAAAATAAGTTCCCGGCTCACCAATCTTATGTGCCGATATGGATGTAGTTGCAATAATCGGGAAAATTCTCTGGAACTTCTTCAAATTTTCTTCCTGACGGATATAGGTATTAAACTGCTTGACTTTCTTTTCCTCATCCGGACAGTTTACAATCTCCATCAAATCCTGATTTTTCGGTTCCTTCAGACGCTGAATATATTTTGCAGACGTATAGTAGAGATATTTCTTAAACAGCTCCTCATCTTCCACTACAAGTTTCAATGCTTCTTCATCTGTAATCTCACCAATTTCTGCTAATTTTTTCCGTACCTCCTGAAGCTGAACACCCTGCAATTCTGTCTGAAAAGTCAGATGCTGATTGGTCTCTATCATTTTAAGAATCGCTTCTTCCCGCTCCTTTAATTCGATTCTCTCTTCATGCCTCTGTAAAAGCTTGGTCAGCTTCTCCGTCCTTCTCATCTTATCGTCCTTGTTCTTCTCAAGGGTACTGTCAAATATGGAAATATCCTTTGTCCGCTTATACAAATCCCGAATATCATCCAGTGCCTGCAGCACGCATTTATCATTTCCAAGGCGGATAATCGGAAATGGTATCATCCCCTTATTCCGATAAGGAATGGACTTTAATTTATCGCACACTCCATCAATGGGATGATTGTTATAAGACGCAAATAAGACCGTTTTCTCGTTAAAGAAAGCAGTCACCATAGTATTTACGATGGTATTTGTTTTGCCGGTTCCCGGCGGTCCCTGGATATATGCCAGTGGATATTTCATGGCATTATGAATTGCCAGAAGCTGGTCCAGATTGATTTTCCGGTCTAAAAGTGTTATCGGATAATTTTTCCTTCGGTCTACCTGTTTTAACAGTTCTCCGAAAAATGCTTTTATCGGAATGGTCACTTCATCTTTTTCATACATTTTATGAATTGCTTCATACTCCTGATGAAGATCCACCAGCAAATCCCTGCCGATTGCAATTACATACGGCATATCATCCACACCATTTATCTGGGAATTGGACTTCGTTATTTTATCTTTTATCAGTTCCTGATTCTTTTCAAAATCATTTAAAAGTTCATAGTCATCTGCATCTAGGAATTTCCTTATTCCGAATTTTGCTTCCGGCTTATTCTTCTCCAACGCAAACTCCATGCAGACGGTTATTTCTTCATCCTGCCTTAAGGTCTTCTTCTGCACATCCAACTGCAGCTTTCGGTATGCCAGCACATATACGCCTTTGGGCGTATGTATACTTAATACATTTATTGCCATCTGCTTCATTTTCTTCTTGGAAGCGGCATCCTTTGCTCCATATTGAAACTTTGATACAATCTGCCTAAACTGCTCCGGTGTGAGCTTATAAGTCCCCTGCCATTCACCATCCAGATTGCATAATCTGTTTTGTAAGGTACAGAATCCATTTTATTGCAGTCAACAAGATAATTGAGCACCTTCAGATTTGCAATATTATCAAAGATTCTCCGGTATTTTCCCTGATTATATGTAATATCATCTATCAGCTCCTGCTTTGTTTCAAAATAAGAGCCTTCTATTACTGCCGATGACAGTATGGAATCAATATAAATGTAAAGGCTCATTGTGGTATACTGCCCCAAATGCAGTCCCATTACATGCATGGATTTCCGGATAGGGTCTATCTCCATAATTCCAATCCAATATTTTGTTACTTCATCTTTTCCATTTTTGTACTCTATACTTAGCCATTTTCTCTCATGAATGGCCCGGAAGATATCTCTGCAAATTGTGTTCATGGTTTATAATTGTTTGTTTTGTAATGTTTCGGGTTGATAGGTTGCTTCATTAGTATTTGTAATTTTCTTTATCCTGCTCTACATTTTTCATAACCCCCAATTTATATTCTACAATGTGTCTTTCCTATTTCTAACAATTTTTCTGTCATTAATCTAACAAGTGTAGGAATCAACATCCATCTGTTGTCTCTATTTAATACCCATCATCATATTATAATGCTCTATATGCCCTGTGTAATCAAAAATCTTTTTAAAAACTTCCTGATATCGTTCAGCCGAATCATCTACCACTTCAACATATAAATCATCTGGTATACAATGCGAGCCATCATTTATCCAAGAAATCAACGATCTGCAAATTTCTTTACTTTCATAATCCTCAAATTTTTCTAATAAATCCTCATCCTTATATTTTCCTAATATTTTGAAATAATTTTCAATTATTCTTCTCATTACATTCTGTATAGTTATAAATAAATTTTCCTTTGATTCCTTCAATTCTCTCCACAATAATTCATACGATGAGGAAATAGGATTTTCCATACCATAATATTGAATGTTTGTAATTTCGTTTTTCTTCCTCAATATCCAATAATGGATATTTTTGCTAGGATTGTTTCCATTTCCAATAAATGATAATTCTTTATGAAAATAAACATTATGCGTCAAAACCACAATCTGGTTGATATTTGATACTCCCTCTAGTACATTGCGAATGACTCCTTTTAGTAATGAACTGACTACAAATAATACATTACTGTCCAAACTGGATATTGGATCATCTATCACAATTATTCTATCCTCTGTAACTGTTTCCTCATTTTGACTTCCTTTAATCCATTGTAAAAAATAAAGAAACGTTATGAAAGTTGCTTCGCCCTCGCTTAATGTGGATTCCGCTAATGTTCCATCCGGTCTTTTTATTTGATAATGATTCTTTTTTTCTTCTGAAGGATAAATGGAAAAATTATTGAATCCATAATTATGTAAAATCCCATTAATTTCATCAACCGCTGGTTGTACACTAGTTACATTCTTATTCTTTTCTCTAATTTCCATTTCAACAGTTCTCTGCTTCTCAATATATTGATTTTGTTTTTGTGTTGCTTCTTGAATTCCTTTCTTAAAGCCATTTATTTTTTTATTATGTCGATTTATTAGTTCACTATTTTCTTTTGCAATTAACTTCCATATATCAGAAATAAGTTTTTCCCTTTCTTCTCGATAATTATCTACTAAATTGTTGTGTTTGCTAATTTCAGCATTTCTTTTCTTAATAATACAATTTATATTTCCAATATATTTATCACTACTATGAATAGCAATCTTTTTACTTGGTTCACTAATTTTTTTCTCAATGTTTCTTTCATTTGTTTCAAGACAATTATTTATCGTTTCTCCCAACTGATGAATTAATAATTTCTCATCATCTTCAAAATCTTGATTTTCTAATTCTCTTAATATAGTTACTAAATTGTCTTTTTCTATAATATATTCTTCTTTTCTATCTTTAAGTCCTTCAAGTTCTTTTTCATACTCCTTATCGAAAAAGCTCTCTAATTGTTTTCTAAAATCATCATCTATTGTTTCTTTTTGACAAAATGGGCATCTTTTTCCTAAATGAATATATTTTCTTCCTTGATTTACCCAATCACCATTTCCTAATTTTTCAATAAATTGCGCTATTGGAATATCCGACTTTCCTACAATGCATTTTCCCCATATTTCCAAATTTTCAATATCCTTCAATCGTCTATTTGATATTTCACTTACAATTTCTTTTTTAATTGGAGGATTTCCCAATAACTCTATAGCTCTTTCCTCTATATCTTTTCTATCAGGATTATCATTCTCTGATAAAACAATCTCTTTCAACTTTAAAACAAATAAATCTTTTTTCAAAGCTCCCTCAAAAGCCTTCTTAAATTTATCTTCATTTGTTTTATATACATCCTTCCAAATAATATTTTTAAATTCCAATTTTTCCTTTTCTATTTTATCATTTAAATCCTTTTGAGTCTTAGAAACAGCAACTAGATTCTTCGTTATATTATCTAATTCCAATTTCTTTTGATTAATTTCATCGATATCATCTGAAGTAGCTTGTCCTAATGTAAAAATTCCTGCAATTTCACTTTCTCTAAAATTTTTTTCTCTAAAAGCTTTATTATATACATATACTTTCTCAACAACGTCATTTTCCCATTCTATTTTACAATCTGAAAATTGTTCCCCTTCTGTATTATTCAAAAAATTACTAATTGTAGTTTTTCCACATCCATTAGCACCATAAATAAAATTAACCTTACCAAGATTCTCAACAGCAACCCCAACATTATCATATGTTGCAACATTCCTTATCATAATTTTACTTATCATATCTATTTCTCCTATCAATTCATATACTTAATTCTTAACAAAACCAATCTGCTGACTTGTCATTTCTCTTCATCTACATAAATACCTTCAATAACAATTTTCCCCTTTTTATGCTGCACTTTTATATAATTATCATTCTCCTCAGAAATATAAATTTTATCTTGTGTCTTTTGTTGCTCTAAACTCATTTTTGCTGCATCATAAATGCAATCCTCTACAAGCCCAAAAAGAATTGATGACAAAATACAAATAATAAATTTTGAAATAATCGGATGCTTCTGAGCCTGTTCTCTTAACATCTTATATAACTTTTTTTCACAATTTTCTTCTTTGCATATTACATTCTTTACTCTTTTCCATACCTTTTTTAATTCATCACACATTGACTTTTTGTCATCATCGATTATATAAGAAAATGCTTTTTCCACATCTTTTTCATTATCTATTGATTCATTTAGAAAAAAAGCATCGTAATACATCTTCCAATCCTCTACCTGTTCCAGACACTTTATATATTTTTTCCACACCTCTCCAAAACTATCATTTTTCATCATTGAATAATAATAAAGATAATATAACATTCTTTTGTCTTGTGAAATTTTATCAAACCTTATTGTTAATATAATTATCCGTCTTCTTTCTCCTCCATGTTACTAACTAATGCTAATTTTCATATTATTCTAAGTTCTTCCTATACTGCTTATAACATCTACCTTCTGCATAATATTCTAGTAAAATAAATTTCCTCTTAAAATTCACTTCATAATATATACCTAATTTATACCCACAAACATGTTCTGGAAAAACTACTCCTCCATAACTCCATACATCCTGTTCTGGATTCTTTGTTAAACATTCAATTCTATTCCTATCACTTTCCTTGGCACATTTGGAAGCTGTCGACTTTTTCATTTCAAGTGCAATAAGATTATCACAGTTTTTCTTCTGCCCTCTGCTATGTACTAACAAATCACAATTTATTGTTACAATTTGCTCTTCTACCTCATTTATTGTCCTCTTAAAAGTCTTTAGTTTTCCACCAGCATTACGATTATATTCAACATCTACAAAATATTCAAAATACCTTGTTTTCCTCAATACTTCATGTAATTCCAACATTAATGCCCCGCATAAAGTTCTCTCTGATACCTTTGTTTCAAATAACATTCTATTATTTCTTAAAAAGGAATCATTTGCTATTTCAAAAATTTTCTCTAATTCTTCTCTTTCTTTTCCCATATCTCATTCCTCCAACAATTTACTTTTTAAGATATATGCTATTATTTTTCTAAATTTTAAAAACAAA
>ERZ827423.3718-NODE-3718-length-10172-cov-2.157952_pt1 | contig 10172 bp, 9 predicted proteins | sample MGYA00519775_ERZ827423 | MGnify/ENA primary metagenome ERZ827423 (study PRJEB31778, sample SAMEA3449296) | human gut metagenome | biome: human gut; feature: human-associated habitat; material: faeces | place: United Kingdom | collected 2010/2012 ...
ATGCAAATCTTGAAGCTCCAATTAAGCTGGATCACTATCATTTTGTCCGCAACGGCGATTTTCATGTTATGATCACTCTTACCATCAACGGGCAGCAAAAATCGTTTCAAGGGGATGGCAACGGCCGGCTGGACGCTGTCAATGATGCTCTTGAAAAAGGCCTTGGTATCGTTTATTCGGATTTGACGTATAAAGAACATGCTCTTACCAAAGGTTCAAAATCACAGGCAATCGCGTATGTCGGTATCACTGCTCAAAGCGGCAAGATTTTCTGGGGAGCAGGTACGGATAACGATATTATAACCGCATCAATCAAAGCGCTTTTAAGTGCTATTAACCAAATCACGGAATAAAGAAAACAGAATTTTTCCCCTTTTGTATCTCAGCGTCAGACTATCTTTATAATCAATAATTAGTTAAAAAACGGTGTAAAAAAGTAAATAGAAGGTGTTTGTCACAGCAAACAAGAATCCCTCAGAACGCAAACGTTCTGAGGGATTTCTATTTTTAATAATCAAAAACAATCATTTTGTGGCAGGTAAACCGGTCGATTTTAACCTGTATCCTGCCGTCAGGCAATAATTCAAACGGTATTTCCTTTTGTTCCGGTGCGAGATAAGCACGTTTCGGTGCTTTATCCAGCCTGAGCTCCAACACCGTATCAAGTATTGGCGGCAGGTCTTCGATAATCTGGATATTCTTTCCCCGGACGACAGGTGCAGCATAGAGCAGATGTGCGACATAGCGGCTTTCCTGCTTTTGCTCCATGACAGTAACGATACCCTGTGCAGGAAGATTGGTTACAACAGTTTTGTCCATACCCAGCAGCCTGTCAATCACTTCCAACACAATTTCTTTGCTGTAAAGACTTCCGTTTTCCGCATAATCAGTGAAAACCTCCCATGCAATATAGGCACAGGACTTTTGACAGATGATACCGGGAGCTGTTTTATACTTCGCACACGGCGTATGCCGATGGGAGCAGAAGTGCTCTGCTGACCTGTTAAAGTAACTGGGAGACAGCCAACCGGCAACCTCCCCTTCCCCTTCCACTTCATATGCGTCGGTATATATCACAAAATCACTCTTTTTGAGGTCTTTGAGATCATTTACCGGAGTAAAGTATGTCGGGCGATACGCATGCTTCCCTTTATAATGCAATGCAAAGCAATCTAAAAACCTTTCCTGATCTTTTAATAAGCCGCTTTTTCCGGTCAGCAATACCTTCCCGCCCTGATTCACATAATCCCTTATTTTCTGTTCAGTCTGATCATCTATGTAAATCTGGTCCGGCAGAATCAAAAGCTTATAATTGCTGAAATCACTGTATGGATCTAACCGGTCGTAAAGGTATTTCCCTTCCAGCATGATACGGTTACAGCCGACATCCCCTAAAAATTTACCGCGGTCAACCGTGCGCTTTTCTAAATACTTTTGGTCGATTCCCTCTAAGCATAAAATTCCGATATCCGTAACCGGCGTAACATGATCGCACCAAGGCTCTTTTTTCTCTACCTCCGCATAGGCTTTCCCGATTAAATCATAAGTCGCCTCGTCCATTGCGCCTTTGGGATGGAGCTGGTCACCGATAGAGCATTTTGCCCCATTCGCAATGGATAGGGCTGTCTCATACTTTAATGCATTAGGATGTTTAAACCCGCCGAATTCTCCCCAAGAAGTATGGAATTTTCCGGTCATGCCCAAAAATTCTTTTCCCAGCCTTTGCACGTATCTGGCAGAAGCAGGAAAATGGTCGTACCCCCAGCCGCCGGTGGGCAGGGATTCCAGTTCCAGATGGGTATTGGCCTCAATTACATTTTTAGCGCCCGGCCCTACATGGCCGCCATTGTGGAACAGCGGCAGTCCCGGCCTGATTTCATCAATCGCATCACGAATCGTTTTGGCATACTTTAAATAAGTCCGTTCAGCCAGTTCCTGACGTGCCTGCTCGTCAAAAATACTCTTCCCCTCTCGCTTTAATATTTCATTACAGGTATGGCAATAGCAGGGCCGCTCGCTGACAATATCCATAAAAATTCCGTCCGCGTCATAATTCCGCAGTACCTCTTTCACCTGCTCGGCCAGCAAGGAAAGGTAAGGAGTATTGAAGCAAAGAACGTGATATCCGGCCGTCATAAAATCTTTTACCCATGTGGTCGACTCATCCTTTTGCCGCACCACCCACTCCGGATGATCCACCGCGCATTTTTCATCCAGCCCGGCCGATAAATATACGGGTGTTTTTACTCCGATTTCATGCGCCGCTTCAATTTGAGCTCCAAGCAAATCAAAGGATAACCCCGGGTGCATCTTATTAGCCTTTGTTGGATGATAGGACCAGCCATGATGGCATTTGGAAAATACTGTAATAGAATCCACATGACCGGCTTTGAGCATTTTTTGAAAATTCTCTTTTGTAAAATCCTTGCCGATATCAGGCACCGCTTCACTGGTATGAAAATCTAAATGAACCTGTCTAAATTTCATTCTATTTCCTCCTTTTTTAGTACTACCAGTATATCCTATTTTGAATGAATATACCATGGAATATATTAAGGTTATTTTTAAACAAAAAAACCGCATTTCTGCGGCCTCACATTGTCGAAAAAGTCGGTCTGCCGCAAGCACGAAAAAATCAAGAAACAATTTACAGATATTTTAAAAAGCTAAAAAATGACGCGGAAAACATCAAGTTTTCCGCGTCATTGCTTGCTTTTCCGCAAAACAAACTCCCCCTTGTACGCCGACGAATTTGTTTCGCGGAAATATCCCTTCCTTTTTCGGCATCTGCCAGCGTGCCGATAAGTTCATCGACACGCTGAAACCGCATTTCTGCGGCCTATTGTGCATTTACTTTTTCAGTTAAGGTCTGAAATAATACAATCTGTGATTCTGTCATACCATCTGTGCTGTTTATCATATCCAACAACACTTTAGCTTGCTCTATCTGCTCATTTTCAAGATAAACAGCTGCCATGACCAAAATATCGTTCTTTTCTTTAAAGTCTGTTATCTGCTGGTTTTTTAAATTCATATCGGCTGTAAGAGTATCATTTTCCTTACGCAGGTCCTCATTAGCTTTCGTTAAGTCTACAATGCGGTTTTCAACTCCCTGCGCTTGTTCTGTCGTCTGATTTACCGCCATTTGGCTGGTCGATGAAATATAAATCAAAACAAAAGCAGCGGTAAAAAAAATCACCAGGTAAACCCAAAAATATTTCATTGTTCTGCCTCTGGTGCCCATTTATTTCCCCTCCTTTTCCAGCAGTTCCAAAATGCGTTCCAGCTCTTCCTTACCATAATATTCGAGCACAATTTTTCCTTTTTTCCTGCCATGCTGAATCGAAACCTTTGTACCAAACTGTTTTTCCAGCTCTTTTTCAACTGTTTCCAGCTGGTTTTTAAACAGCATCATATCAAAGCTGTCCAATTTCTTTGCTTTTTCTATTTTTGGCTTTGTCATCTCCTGTACCAGCTTTTCAGTCTGCCGGACATTCAAATCCTCAGCAATAATACGCTGTGCAATATCCTTTTGCAGTTCAGGGTCTTCCAGCGCGATAAGAGCACGGGCGTGCCCGCTGGACAGTTCGCCATAGGTGAGCATATCCAAAATGTTTTCAGGCAGTGAAAGAAGGCGCAGCGTATTTGCAACAGCGCTCCTGCTCCTGCCAACACGTTTGCTGACTTCCTCCTGCGTCAAGTGGTAGTCCTCCATCAAAGAACGATACCCTGCCGCTTCTTCTACCGGATTCAAGTCCTCCCTCTGGAGATTTTCCACTAATGCAATTTCAGATTTTTCCTGTTCCGAAAAATCTTTTATCAACACTGGCACCATCTTTAACCCCGCAAGCTTGGAGGCCCGCCAGCGCCTTTCCCCTGCAACGATAGTATAAAAACCGTCTTTATCAGGACTTACGATAAGCGGCTGGATGATACCATGCTCTTTAATTGATGCAGCTAATTGCTCCAGTTTTTCCTGATTAAACTCTTTTCTTGGCTGGTTCTGATTCGGCTGTATCTGACTCAGCCGCAGTTCTTGGACATCCTTGGCAGCCTCTGCCGCTTTTTCTTCCTGTGTATCAGTTAAAAGGGCTCCCAACCCTTTTCCTAATCCTCTTGGTTTAGCCATGATTTCCTCCGTTCTTTTCAATTACTTCTTCCGCTAACTGTTTATATGCAAGTCCGCCCTTAGAAAGCGGGTCATATTCCGTAATCGGCGCTCCATAGCTAGGCGCTTCTGACAATCTTACATTTCTTGGAATAACAGACCGGTAAACCAGCTTTGGAAAAAACTTTTTCACCTCATCTGCTACCATCATCGAAAGATTTGTCCTGGAATCGAACATTGTCAGCAGAACGCCCTCAATCTGAATTTCCGGATTCATTCCCTTTTTGATTTGTTTAATCGTCTGGGTCAAGCGCGTCAGACCTTCTAACGCATAGTATTCGCACTGGATCGGAATCAAAACAGAGTCAGCGCAGCAAAGTGCATTAATAGTAAGCAGACTGAGAGAAGGCGGACAATCTATTATGATAAAATCATATTCCTCTTTTACCCTGCTAACCGCCGGTATTCACGCTTGTCCAATTCAACCAGCTCTACTTCAGAACCAGCTAAACGGATATCGCATGGGCATACCTCTAAATTTTCAAAGTCTGTCTTTAAAATAGCGTCTTCGATATTTTTACCTTCGATCAACACTTCATAAATTGTGAAATCCATACTTTCAATCCCAGTTCCGCTGGTAGCATTGCCCTGTGGATCAAAATCAATCAGAAGGACACGCTTACCAAGAACTGCAAGTGAAGCACTGAGATTTACAGAGGTGGTTGTTTTACCGACTCCTCCTTTTTGATTGGCAACAGCTATTATTTTTCCCAATAATATCACACCGTCCCTGTTTTTGATACAACATTCGTTTATTTTTTTATTGCGCGCACCCGCGTTTTCGAGCAAAGCAAGGAAAAGTTCAGCGGCGCATTGTTTAGCGTATAATAATTGTTTACAGTTATTATACCATATATTAATTTATTTGGAAAGACTTTTTGTTTCACGTGAAACAAAAAAAGAGGAAAGAAAGAATTCTTTCCTCTCCCCTAATGAATATGTTATTCTTCTTTATTCATTTCTATATCAGCTATTGTTTCAGTTTCATCTTGTTCTTCATTTTGTATTTCTTCATTAATCATGCTGTCAATCTGCTGTTTTTTCTCTTCTATTGTTTCTGCAACAATTTCAGGCTGTGCTTCTGTAATATTGATTTCAGCAGCAAGAAGTTCTTCCTCATGTTCCTGATAATATTTTTCTGCATCCGAATTGATTATTTTAAAACCAAACGTCCGCCATATTCCAAATAAAGCAGCATAAGGCAAATAGGTAGCAAGAGAATGTTCCAAATCAGAATCAAAAATAACATAAGAAAATAATTCGTTGAGGCCTAATATCAATAATACAAAGAATATTATCCCCGCGATATATAATGCAGCCAATTTTTTTCCTTGATGAGGAATGATATATTTCTTAATTTTTAAATTTGCAGTTTTTATCCAATAGATCCCATCTTTAACAAATAGAAAAGTAATTGCTAAAAAGGTACAAATCGTAAAGCACCATACCTGGTATGTAAGACTCGTGCTTTCCATCGCGTCAACAGAGAACCACAAAGCAATGAGTGTGATAACAACTAAAATAACCTCAAGCAGTAAAATGAGAATTAGATGATCCTTGCAGGATTTCATAAACGATTTTTTGTTTAGGAGTATATCATTGACAATGACTCCAAGAGCAAAAACAACTGCACCAATTAAAAAAATAAAGTTTTGTAAATAGGAATATCCAAAAATTAAAACCGCTGCATATAAAAGACAAACAAGAACATTATTGGCAATTAAACCAATTGTTTTCCCCATAAAGAAAAACCTCCCTAACGTTTTTGTTTCACGTGAAACAAAAAATTTTTTTATTTACTATTTTATTAAATATAATGTTATTATAGCACTAAAATAACTATTTAACAATATTTTCCTCCCACATATCATAGAATTTTAATCTTATTGTAATAATAAAGTTTCTTATAAAATAACTCTAATCACAATATCCCTATTTTCCCAACAAAAAATCTTTCTTCCAACTAAATCCAAATACTCAGACCGTATTCTTTTAAGAAAGCGGAAAAAAAAGTTGAATATTTTGTATTTTTTTGTTATGATATCATATAGATGACTTTAACCATAACCGAAAGGATGAATATAGAGTGGATATCAATTATATTTGGGAGGAAGCAACCAATAAGCTGCGGGACGAGCTGACTGAAATCAGTTTTAAAACCTGGATCGAATCAGCAAAACCAGTCTCTTGCGAAAACGGGACTTTTACCGTTTCCGTCCCGGATAAAATACATAAAGACACCTTGGAAAATAAATTCAAGTTTCTGCTGGAAAATGCCCTTGTGCTGGTAACAGGTGAAAACTATACCTTATTGATAGAAACATCTATCCCGGAATTTAATCCGGCTATTCGTTCCATGCCTGTTTCCGGCGATCAAATACAAGCAACAAACCTCAATCCCAAATACACCTTTTCCTCCTTTGTTATCGCAAAAAAGATCTGATCAGCACCCACAACATGATGATCACGATGCCGAACTGGCTGTTGCAGAAAATCCCGGCCTTTCCTATAACCCTCTGTTTATATATTCCAACGCAGGCCTTGGGAAAACACACTTAATGCACGCAATCGGTAACTATATAAAGGAAAACCGTCCGACATCCAAAATTTTATATGTATCCAGTGAAAAATTCACCAACGACGTCATTAACGCCCTCGGAAATACCGCTTTTGCTGAACTTCGCAATAAATACCGCTCAATAGACGTTCTGTTGATCGACGACATCCAGTTTTTAGCCGGAAAGGACCGGACGCAGGAGGAATTTTTCCATACTTTTAATGTATTATATGAAGCAAACAAACAAATCATTATGACTTCCGACCGGCCGCCAAAGGAAATTTCACCTCTTGAAGAGCGTCTGCGTTCCCGTTTTGAATGCGGTATGCTGGCTGATATGCAGCCTCCTGACTATGAAACCCGCCTGGCAATCCTCAAAAAGAAATCAGAGCAGGATCATATTGAACTGCCTGAAAATATTTTAGCTCTGACAGCAGAAAAAATCAAATCTAATATCCGTGAGTTAGAGGGTGCGATTAAGAGAATTTACCTCTATCAGAGCCTGACTAATAAAAACATCTCTGAAGAGCTTGCAAACGAGGCGCTAAAAGACTTTATCAAAAAAGACAGCTACACTCCGATTTCCTCCAAACAGATATTGGAGGAGGTATCCCGCTTCTTTGATATTTCCATTGACGACCTTAAATCCAACCGGCGTACCAAGGAACTCTCTTATGCCCGCCAGATAGCAATGTACCTCTGCCGAAACCTCACAGAGGATTCGTTAAAGTCAATAGCAGATGTATTCGGCAAAAAAGACCATACTACCATCATTTATGCATGCGGTAAAATTGACGAGCAGATGAAGGAAGATATCACCCTCAAAAATTCAATCCAGGAACTGACAAAAAATCTAAAATCCATGTAATTGATTTTCAATTATTCACACTAAAATTATCCACATTGTGAACAATCCTGTGGACTAAATTTCAATTTTCCCACATTGTGGATAAATAGATTGTGGAAAACGAAAGTTATCAACAAACCAAACCAAACTTATTAGGAGTTATTAACATCTTGTTCTGCAAAAAAATTAAGTTATTTGAAGGGTTGGATTCGCTTTTCCACATTTTAGACATGCTTATTATGATTATTAATAAATACTATTATATTTATATATATAATAAAAAATAGGAGTAACCGATTATGAAAATAATATGTGAAAGAGAACTGTTCTCAGAAAGTATTTCGGTCGTTCAGCGCGCAGTCGCAGTAAAGTCGACCATCCCCCATCTGGAAGGTATTTTAATCAATACCAAGGAAAATTCGATCAAACTCACTGGAAACAACCTGGAAATAGCAATCGAATGTGAAATTCCGGCCAGAATTTTAGAGCATGGAAGCGTTGTGCTCAATTCCCGCATGTTCGGAGAAATTATCCGCAAAATGGACGGAGAAGATGTAACGCTTGAGGTCAGCGACGACCTGGTAATCAAAATTTATTCCGGCGACATCTTCTTTGAAATTACCGGTATGTTTCCGGACGAGTACCCGGAAGTTCCGAATAATGCCAGCGATATGACCTTTACCATTCCGGAAAAGGTGCTGCGCAGCATGATCAAACAGACGATTTACGCAGTGGGTACCAATGCAAATAAAATTGTTCTGACAGGCTCCCTCTTTGATATCAAAGGGGATGAACTTACAATTGTATCCCTGGACGGATACCGGCTTGCGCTGCGGAAAGAAAAGATGAACGAAGCGCTGGAGGATACTAAGTTTATCGTTCCGGCCAAAGCGCTCAATGAATTGTTGAAGGTGTTAAAAGAAGACGATAAAAATGTGACAATTGGAATCAACGATAAATATGCAGTTTTTGAAATAGACGCATACCGATTCAATACAAGGCTGATAGAAGGCGAGTTTTTAAATTATAATCAAATTATACCGGCTGACAGCAAAACAACAGTTACAGCGGACGTGAAACGCCTCTGCGACGGAATTGACCGTGCAGCTTTGGTCATAGACGGAGATATTTCAAAATATCCGATTAAAATTGAAATCAGTGAAAATATGATGGATATCAGCTGTATCTCAAAGGTAGGCCGCATGGAAGAAAAAGTGGCGGTCAGTACTGAGGGAGAAGGACTTACAATCGGTTTCAATTACCGTTATTTGCTGGACGCACTGAAAAACTGTGAAGAAGAAAAGGTGCATCTATTCCTGAATTCTCCTCTTTCTCCTTGTGTGATACGCGGAGAAGAAGACAATTATACGTATTTGGTTCTTCCGGTGAGGATGAAAAACGAATGATCATTGAGATAACCCAGGAATATATAACCCTCCAGAATCTGCTGAAATTTGCAAATATCACCATGAGCGGCGGAGAAAGCAAGGTGATGATTCAGGAGGGACAGGTAAAAGTCAATGGAGAAGTATGTACCATGCGCGGTAAAAAAATTCGGTCAGGCGACCGAATAGAGGCTATGGGAGAGGAAATATCGGTGCAAAAGGCATGATCATAAAGAGTCTGTATTTACGGAATTTCAGAAATTATACCGAACAGCAGTTTGATTTTTGCAGTGGGGTCAATGTCATTTACGGCAATAACGCACAGGGGAAAACCAATATCTTAGAGGCAATCAATCTATTTTCCTGCGGACGGTCCCACCGCGCGGTCAAAGAAAGGGAAATGATCCGGTTCGGGGAAGGAAAGGGAAGCGCAGCTGTTATTTTCGAAGGATATGAGAGAGAAAATACAGCCAGCATCATCCTGTCCATGGACAAGCGCAAAGAGATACTGTTAAATGGTGTGAAAATCGGCCGGATGGACAGGTTGATTGGTTATTTTCATTGCGTTTTGTTCTGTCCTGACGATTTAACCATGGTAAAAGGTATGCCCTCACAGCGCAGAAGGTTTTTGGATATGTCGATTTCCCAGCTGAAGCCAGGGTATTTCCAGGCATTGGTGCAGTATAAAAAATTGATGGAACATAAGGCAAGAATGCTGAAAAATCAGGATTTTAGCGAAATGTATCCTGTTTTCTGTGAAAAAATGGCAGAACTGGGAGCAAAAATCATGGTATATCGAAAGTCTTACTGTGATAAACTGTTTTCCTATGCCAAAATAATCCATGAAGAAATAACAGAAGGCAGAGAACAGCTGGAAATCAGGTATATGCCGACTTTTGAAGCAGACGATTATACAAACGGGCAACGATTAAGCGAACAATTTATTCAGGTTCAGAGAGAACATGATGATAAAGAGCGGATATTGAGGCAATCGGTAATCGGCCCGCATCGGGACGACCTTGTCTTTTTAATCAATGGAAAGAACGTTAAAAATTTCGGTTCGCAGGGACAGCAGAGAACAGTTGTGCTGACGCTGAAAATGGCTCATCTTGAGATGATACGGCAGTATTCCGGAGAAAACCCCATTTTATTGCTGGATGATATTCTGTCAGAATTGGACTTGAGCCGCCAAAAATATCTGCTGGACAAAATAGA
>ERZ827423.3719-NODE-3719-length-10171-cov-4.545670_pt1 | contig 10171 bp, 9 predicted proteins | sample MGYA00519775_ERZ827423 | MGnify/ENA primary metagenome ERZ827423 (study PRJEB31778, sample SAMEA3449296) | human gut metagenome | biome: human gut; feature: human-associated habitat; material: faeces | place: United Kingdom | collected 2010/2012 ...
GGGCAAGCCTCAACCTTGGTTGAGGCTTGCCCGTTTGTTATCGGTGTCACTGCCCGTCCTCCGCCCACTGCACTTCCTCCGTCATGATGACGGCGGCAACGGAATTCATGCCTACGTGGCAGGCGATGCTGCATGGCAGGTTGGCATAGCTCACCTTGGCAAAGGGGAACTCCGCCTGCACCTGCTGACGCCAGGACTCCGCCAGCGCCTCATTTTCCAGCGTTCCGGCGGTTTCGATCAGGAGGCGGGACTCCGGAACATCCCGGAAGCGCTCTGCCCGATCCTGGTGAAGGGCATCGATCATCTTGCTCTCGGCAAGCTTCATGCCCCGCACCTTGGCGAAGGCGTCCAGCTTGTCTCCCTGAATGGTCAGCACCGGCTTGAGGTTCAGCACCGTGGCCAGCGTCGCCGCGGCGGGGGTGACACGGCCGCCCTTTTTCAGGTACTCCATGGAGTCCACGGTGATGTAGATGCTGGCGTCATAGGCGTGCTTTTCCAGAAATTCCCTGATCTGTCCGGCGTCGTACCCCTGCTTCGCCAGACGAAGGGCGCTGATCACCGATTCTCTCTGGGTCACGGAGATCCGGTGGTTGTCCACCACCTGCACCTTGCCGTCATAGTCCCGGGCAAACAGGGCGGCGCTCTGACAGGAGCCGCTCAGGCCGCTGGACATGGGGATATAGACGATCTCATCATAGCCCTTTGCCAGAATCCCGTCCCACAGCTCCATGAGCTGCCCCGGCGACGGCTGGGAGGTGGAGACCTCCCGGTGCTGCCGCATGGCGTCATACAGCTGCTCCGACGTGATGTCTAGCCCCTCGTAGTGAATGGTTTCCTCCAGATTGACGGGCATGGCCAGGACATAAACGCCCAGCTTTTCCCCCTCTGAAGCGGTAATTCCGCTGTTGGTATCCGTTGCGATTGCGATTTTCATAGTGCGATAGTACCTTTCTTCCTGCGTTGGGGAAGTCATCAGCTGTTGAGAATCTTCATGAATTCCTCGCCGGTGATGGTTTCCTTTTCGTACAGGTAGCTTGCCAGCTCATCCAGCTTCTGCCTGTTTTCCGTGAGAATGTTTTTCGCCTTTTCGTGCTGCTGCTTTACAAGCGCAACCACCTGCCGGTCAACCTGCGCCTGGGTCTCTGCGGAACAGGCCAGGGACGCGTCTCCCCCCAGATACTGGTTGGTAACGGTCTCCAGCGCCACCATGTCAAAGTCCTCGCTCATGCCGTAGCGGGTAATCATGGCCCGGGCCATTTTGGTAGCCTGCTCAATGTCGTTGGAGGCGCCGGTGGAAATGGTGCCGAACTTGACCTCCTCCGCCGCGCGGCCGCCGGTATACGTAGCGATCTGATCCAGAATTTCCTCCCGGGTCATCAGATAGTGGTTCCCCTGCTCCACCTGCATGGTATAGCCCAGCGCGCCGGAGGTGCGGGGAATAATGGTGATCTTCTGCACCGGGGCGGAATGGCTCTGCATGGCCGCGACCAGCGCGTGACCGATTTCGTGATAGGAAACCGTCCACTTTTCCTTGTCGGTGAGGATGGCGTTCTTCTTCTGATAGCCCGCGATGACCACCTCGATGGACTCCTCCATGTCCGCCTCGGTGGCGAATTTCCGTCCGTCCCGGACGGCGCGCAGCGCCGCTTCGTTGACGATGTTGGCAAGCTCCGCGCCGGAGGCGCCGGAGGCCATCCGGGCGATCTGCTTGAAGTCCACGTCGTCGGCAATTTTGATTTTCTTCGCATGTACCCGCAGAATCGCTTCCCGCCCCTGAAGGTCGGGCAGCTCCACCGGTACCCGGCGGTCAAACCGGCCGGGACGGGTCAGGGCGGGGTCAAGGGATTCAGGGCGGTTGGTGGCGGCGAGAATGATGACGCCGGAATTTCCTTCAAAGCCGTCCATTTCGGTGAGCAGCTGGTTCAGCGTCTGCTCCCGCTCGTCGTTGCCGCCCATGACGCCCGCGTTCCGCTTCTGGCCGATGGCGTCGATCTCGTCGATGAATACGATGCAGGGGGCTTTTTCCTTGGCCTGCCGGAACAGGTCGCGCACCTTGCTTGCGCCCATGCCCACGAACATTTCCACAAATTCGGAGCCGCTGATGGAGAAGAACGGGACGTTCGCCTCACCGGCGACGGCCTTTGCCAGCATGGTTTTGCCGGTACCCGGAGGGCCTACCAGCAGAACGCCCTTGGGCATGGAGGCGCCGATCTCCCGGTACTTGTCCGGATTGTGGAGATAATCCACGATCTCCTGCAAGCTTTCCTCCGCCTCGTCCACGCCTTCCACGTCGTCAAATTTGATGCCGTCGGAAGACTGGACATACACCCGGGCGCTGGAATTGCCGCCGTTGAACATCAGGGAGTTGGGGCCGCCGGCTCTGTCCATCAGCTTTTTGGACATGAACTGCCCCAGAGCGACGAACAGCACAACGGGCAGCACCCAGGTCAGCAGGATGTTTAGGAGCGGGGAGGTTTCCTCCACGATTTCTCCGCCGAACTGCGCGCCGGAATCGTGGAGCCGGTTTACCAGATCGGGGTCATTCATCAGGCCGGTTTTATAAATCTTGCCGTCCTTCCCTTCAAAGAGAATCTGGTTGTCCTCCACTTTCACCTGACTGATCTCCTTATTTTCCGTCATGGTGATGAAGGTGCCGTAGTCCACCTCGATGATCTGCTGCTCCGCAATCCAGGGAACCAGCAGGAAGTTGACCAGCACCAGAGCGACCATGACCAGGGTATAGTAGAAAATCAGGGGTTTCTTTGGCTGTTTGACTTCATTCATATCCGTGTTTCCTCCTTTTTCCACCGACCCGGATACCGTCGGCAGATGTAATTTTTTCTGATTTCAGGCACTCAGGCCGTTTCCTCCCGCTTGGGAAGCTCCACGGTAAAGGACGTCGAACCGCTGCCGCTGTCCACCGTGGCAGTGCCGCCGTGGAGCTGCACCACCTGCTTCACCACGGCAAGGCCGATGCCGTTGCCCTCCGAGGAATGGGACTCGTCCGCCTGGTAGAATTTTCCCCAGATTTTGTTCAGCTTGTCCTTGGGGATGTCGGGGCCGTAGTTGGTGACGGTGACCACCAGCGTCTCCGCCCCCTCCGAAATCCGCACGCCGATCTCCCCATAGTTGGGGGAATACTTGATGGCGTTGTCCAGCAGATTGATCCATACCTGCTTCAGCAGTTCCTCGTTGGCGCAGATGGAATATTCCGGAAATTCCAGATCTAAGTCCAGCTCCTTGCGGCTCCACTTTTCCTCCAGCAGCAGCACGCAGGCGCGAATCTGTTCCGATAAATTGAAGGTGGTCAAATCCGTTAAAATCGTCTGGTTTTCCACCTTTGTCAGATTCATTACGTTGGCGGCCATGGCTGCCAGCCGGAGGGATTCCTCCTCGATGATGGCCAGGTATTCCTCCTTCTGCGCGTCGGTGAGATTGCCCCGACGCAGGAGCTTGGCAAACCCGGCGATGGAGACGATGGGGGTTTTGAATTCGTGGGAAAAGTTGTTGATAAAGTCGCTTCGCAGCATCTGGGTGTTTTCCAGCTCCTCCGCCATGGCGTTGAAGCTCTCCGACAGCTCCTGAAAAACGGGGTTGTCCCCTATGGCCTTACCGTAATGCATTCTGGCCGTGAAATCCCCCGCCGCCAGCCGGTTGATGTTGTTGATCAGCCGGTTAAAGGGGCGCAGCGGAATCTTTACGGTGCCGATGGCAACCAGGCTCCCCACCAGGACGCTGATCAGCAGCATCACGATCAGCATGGCAAAGCCGGAATTTCTGGGAATGCCCAGATTATCCAGCACCCCCAGCTTGGTCAGCAGAAAGGACAGCGCCGCCGTAATGAGGACTGCCGCCAGCTGAATGAGAAAAAACGCGGTGGAGTAGAGCAGCGTCAGCGACCAGCGGTGCTTCCCCGGCTTTTTGCTCATACCCTCTTCACCGCCTTATAGCCCAGTCCCCGGACGGACTCGATGGTGAATTCCGGCCAGTCCTGAAAGCGCTTGCGCAGACGGCCTACGTGTACCGTCACGGTCTCCCAGCCGGTGTTGGAATCCGCGCCCCAGATTTCGTCCATAAGCTGAATGCGGGTGAAGATTTTGCCGGGGTAGGACAACAGCTTGTATAGAAGCAGGAACTCCTTCTGAGGAAGCTCCTGGGTCTCCCCTTTCCGGCTCACCGTCAGGCAGTCGTAGTCCAGCACCACGTCTCCCACCACGATCCGGCGCTCGCTGGCGATTTTTGCCCGTCGCAGCAGCGCCTTGATCCGCCAGAGCATTTCCTCTTCGTCAATGGGCTTGGTCATATAGTCGTCGGTGCCGACTAAGAAGCCGTGCTTCTTGTCGGAGGGAAGCTCCTTGGCGGAAACCATCAAAACGGGCAGGTTGTTGTTCGTCTCCCGCAGGGTTCTGGTAAACTCGTAGCCGTCCATTTTGGGCATCATGATGTCCAGCACCACCAGATCGACGTACTCCGAGTCCATCAGCGTCAGGGCGTCCTCCCCGTTTTCGGCGGTGAGTACCTTGTAGCCGTCCGCTTCCAGCACCGCCTGCAAAAGTCTCCGGGTGTTTCGGTCATCGTCCACGACCATGATCTGAAACATGCCTTTTCCTCCCCTCCCATATATTATGTCACCGAATGCCGTCTCTTCCGGCGGACAGCCCAATAACTCTTGCCGTAGGCGATTTCCTCCGCCAGCAGACAGACGGGCAGCGCCACGAAGAAGTCCACGGCAGAATGCTGCTTGATAAACATGGTGGCCAGGCAGATAAGCGCTACGGACACGAGAATAAACGCCTTGAACCACTTACGCACGTCCTTTTCCTTCAGCCACGCCGACGCGATACCCATGGAATAGGCCACATGAAGCGACGGACACACGCCGGTGGGCGTATCCTGCCGGTACAGCAATCCAATACACGCCGTGAGGAAATTTTCTCTGGGGAACACCTCGGGGCGCATATCCTGCCGGTTGGGATAGATGATATAGATCGCCATGGCCACCACCTGGGTGACGATGATAAAAATCTGGAACCGCTTGAAGCCCTCCACGTGATACAGCATCAGGTACAGCAGCGTAAACACGATCAGAAAATACCAGAATACGTAAGGAATGAGAAACCACTCGCAGAAGGGAATCCAATCATCAATCCGGCAGTGGATCACATGGCAGCTTTCCGCGGGAATCAGATTCTCCGTCAGAAAATACATAATAAAGTACCAGATCCAGCCGCCCAGAAGCTTTAAGTGGGCAAACTGCGGGTCGTTGAGCTTGGACAACCGAAAGGTGCGGTAGTCAATTTCCGGTTTTCTCATAAACAGCCTCCTGAGGAACATTGCAAGGATATTGCTTCTTGGGCATGTTGGGGTAAGGCACGACGATGTGCTTTGGCAGTGCCTGCGCCATCTGTGTAACCTGCTCCATTAAGTATTCGCAGATGCGCCTGCGCTCTTCTTCCAGGGGCACGTCGGGCTGAAAGCGGATGGGCTTGCCCAGATACATGGTTTTCAGGCTGGGCGCCAGATACTGCGGCACAAAGGCAAGCGCTTTTCCTGTGCGCTTGTAGTAGAGCTTCGCCACGTCGATGAACCTGTCCTGGAACTCGCAGATAATGTTGTTTCGCGGCACGTGATGCTCCGGGAAGATCACCACGCTTGCCCCCTCCTGGAGCGCCGCCACCGTCTTCTTGAAGGTGGAAAGAATTCTGGTGTCATGATACACGCCGATGGTATTGGCATTGGTGAAAACCAGCTGGGACAATGGCGCGATGATGTAAGACAGCAGCTTATAAAACCAGCGGACGGCCTTGGGCTTTTCCGACCAGAAATCCTGATAGGCGTAGGCAGGCACTTCCTTTTTGTCCATCATCTCACCGGCGCACCAGATATAATGCTCGCCGGGGGTATACAGCTCACAGGCAATGGGGCCGTTCATCTGGCTGTGGTTGCCCACGTACACCACCGGCTCCGGCGGAAGGTTCTCCTCCCCCACGACCCTGATTTTGGGATAAACCGCCCGCACGGCGGCCTTAATCAGCCGGTACAGCGGAGAAATTTTCCGTTCTCCCATCTCCTCACTCCTTTTTCAGGAATTTCCTACAAATGTTTTGCCAAGAATATCGCAGGAATCTAAACCGAAAATAAACAAAGTTTCGTTTCAGTTTAGATTCGCATGGTATACGGGTGTTATAATTATCGTCGAAAGGACGGAAACTTTCAAGGGGCAAAACCGCATAAATTGTCGCGGCAGCACGGAAAAGATTTTGCTCCACCAAATTTTTAGAGAGAGTGTGTACTTATGGCAAAAAAATTCGGAGACAGAAAAGACGGCGCAAAGCTTAGAAACATCCACGCCATGCATCTGGTCATGCCCCTGATGTATCCAAACCGCTGTGACAACGAGGCGTTCATCAGCGAGCGGATCGACCTGACCAATATTCTGGCCTATCTGGACGAGAAAAACGCCTCCAACCCGGACTACAAATACAATTTCTTTCAGGTGATGGTCACCACCATGCTGAAGGTCATCACCCTGCGGCCGAAAATGAACCGCTTTATCGCCAACAAGACCATGTACCAGCGCAACGAGGTCTCCGCGGCCTTCACCGTGAAAAAGGAATTTGCCGACGATGGCAGCGAGGCGCTGGCGTACATCCACTCCAAGGGCAGCGACACCATCGACACCATTCATGACGAAATTTTCCGTCAGATTTCCATCTGCCGCAGTGACGACGAGGTGGATAAGGGCACCCAAAGCCTGAACGCGGTGCAGAGCCTGCCGGGCTTTCTCGTGCAGGCGGTGGGCGGCATCGCCCGGTTCCTGGACCGTCACGGCTGGATGCCCCAGAGCGTCATCGCGGGCGACCCCTACTATTCCTCCGTGGTGCTGACCAATCTGGGTTCCATCAAACTCCACGCGGGCTATCACCACCTGACCAACTGGGGTACCACGTCGGTGTTCTGCGCCATCGGCGAGATCAAGAAGCGCCCCTTCTTCAATGATGACGGCACCTTTGAAATGAAGCCCAGCATCGATCTGGGTCTGACCATCGACGAGCGCATTGCCGACGGCTATTATTACGCCAAAACCGTCCGTCTGTTGCGAACGCTGCTGGAAAATCCCCAGCTGCTGGACAAGCCGTTACAGGAAGAGGTAGATTACTGATGGAGACGATCACCGCAAAGACCCCTTGGGCTGGCTCCATGGGCAGCACGCCCATGCACCTTGACTATTTTGAAGGCTCCATGTTTGAGGCCGTGGAGGCCATTGCCGAAAAATACCCCAATTACGTTGCCTTTGACTTCATGGGCAAGCCCACCACCTACAAAAAGCTGGTGCAGGAGGTGGAAACCTGTGCCAAAGCGCTGAAAACCATCGGCGTCCGGGAGGGCGACAAGGTCACCATCGCCATGCCCAACTGCCCCCAGGCCATTTATCTGTTCTACGCCATCAATCTGGTGGGCGGCATTGCCAACATGGTGCATCCTCTGTCCGCCGAGAAGGAGATCGAGTTCTATCTCAACGAATCCGAAAGCGTCACCGCCATTACTCTCGATCAGTTCTACAACAAATTCGAGTCCGTCCGCAAGAACACCAAGGTGGTCAACATCATCATTGCCAGCATCAAGGATGCCCTGGCACAGCCCATTAAGGCGGGCTACATGCTCACCCAGGGGCGGAAGATCGAGAAGATTCCCGAGGACGCCCCGGTCATCCGGTGGAAGGAATTCAAGCGCCTGAGCCGCTGCTGCTTCTATGACTACAAGATCAGCCGCACCGCCGACGACCCCGCCGTCATCCTCTACTCCGGCGGCACCACCGGCACCACCAAGGGCATCGTCCTGACCAACAAGAACTTTAACGCGCTGGGTCAGCAGGTCATCGCCGCCAACCCCATGTTCCGCCCCGGGGACAAGATGCTGGCCGCCATGCCCATCTTCCACGGCTTCGGTCTGGGCGTGTGCATCCACACCATGCTGACCCAGGGCGGCCGGTGTATTCTGGTTCCCCGGTTCACTCCCAAGAGCTACGCAAAAGACCTGGTCAAGCAGCGCTGCAACTTTATTGCGGGCGTTCCCACCCTGTATGAGGCGCTGCTCCGTCTGCCGGATATGGAGGGCGCTGACCTCAGCTGCCTGAAGGGCGTTTTCTCCGGCGGCGACTCTCTGTCCATTGAGCTGAAAAAGAAGCTGGACAAATTTCTGTACGACCACAAAGCCTCCATTCAGGTGCGGGAGGGCTACGGCACCACCGAGACCGTCACCGCCTGCTGCCTGACCCCCAGCCACATGCACAAGGAGGGCAGCATCGGCCTCCCCTTCCCCGATACCTACATTAAAATCGTCAAGCCCGGCACCGAGGAGGAGCTTCCCTATGGCGAGGAGGGCGAGATCCTTCTGGCGGGTCCCACGGTGATGAAGGAATACATGCACCATCCGGAGGAAACCGCGAAAACCTTGCAGCACCACGCCGACGGCCTGACCTGGGTCTGCACCGGCGACCTTGGCACCATGGACAGCGAGGGCTTCGTGTATTTCCGGGGCAGAGCCAAGCGGATGATCGTCACCTCCGGCTACAACGTCTACCCCGCCCAGATTGAGAACATTCTGGACGCCCACGAATTTGTGCAGATGAGCTGCGTCATCGGCGTGCCGGATTCCTACAAAATGCAGAAGGTCAAGGCCTTCGTCAAGCTGGTTCCCGGCGTGGAAAAGAACGACGAGACCAAGCACGCCATTATGGAGTATTGCCGGAAGTACGTTGCCAAATACGCCATGCCCTACGACATCGAGTTCCGGGACGAGCTGCCCAAGACGCTGGTCGGCAAGGTAGCCTACCGGGTTCTGGAGGAGGAAGAACTGAAAAAGCTGGGCTTTTGGGACCTTAGGGTCAGGGTGCGCTCGGGTATGGCCTGCCTTCAGCTTAAAAGCGATCAGTTTGAAAGGGCGGCCTTAATGGCCGACCGGATAAAAACCGGCCTTTCCCCCTATTTTAAAAAAGCGCTTTTGGATCTTGACAGAAGGTGATGATTATGACTCAACGGGATATAAAGGATACGCTTACACGCTTCAAAGAGGGAAAACTGAGTTTGGACGAGGCCGTGCTGGCCCTTAAAGAGCAGCCCTTTGTCGACCTGGGCTTTGCCAAGTACGACAGCCACAGGGCTTTAAGGCAGGGGGCCGGCGAGGTCATTTACGGCGCGGGCAAGACGCCCGAGCAGATTGCCGCCATAGCCTCGGCCATGATAGAGCGGGGCCAGAGCTCGGTTTTGATAACAAGGCTTTCCCCCGAAAGCGCCCAGAGGGTCAGGGAGCTGGGGCTTTGCTTTACCTATTACGAGCTGGCGAAAATAGGCATTGCCGGGAATATGAAAGAGCCGGACGGCAAGGGCACCATTGTCGTTGCCACGGGGGGCACCAGCGATATGCCCGTTGCCGAGGAAGCGGCTTTGACGGCCGAGTTTCTGGGGAATAAGGTGACGCGGCTTTATGATGTGGGGGTGGCCGGGCTTCACAGGCTGCTTTCCCATATGGACGATATTATGAGCGCCAGGGTCATCGTCGCCATAGCCGGGATGGAAGGCGCTTTGGCCAGCGTCATAGGGGGGCTTGCCGACTGCCCCGTCATAGCCGTGCCGACAAGTGTCGGGTACGGGGCCTCATTGGGCGGACTTTCGGCTCTTTTGTCAATGCTCAATTCCTGCGCCAGCGGCGTCAGCGTCGTCAATATCGACAACGGTTTCGGCGCGGGCTACCAGGCCAGCATGATAAACCATCTTTAACGGAGGAAATATATGAAAACCCTTTATCTTGAATGCAATATGGGGGCTGCCGGCGATATGCTGACCGCCGCCCTTTTGGAGCTTTGCCCCGATAAAAAAGAGGCTTTTTTGGAAAAAATGAACTCCCTGGGCCTTAACGGCGTCGAGGTCAGGGCCGAGGAAAGCGAAAAGTGCGGAATCAAGGGCACACATATAAGCGTCAGCGTCGGGGGTGTCGAGGAAGAGAGCCTCGATGTGCATGAGCATCACCACGACCATGAGCACGGGCATTGCCATGACCATGAGCACGGGCATGAACACAGCCACGAGCATGAGCATTGCCACGAGCATGAGCATTGCCACGAGCATGAGCATTGCCACGAGCATGAGCATTGCCACGAGCATGAGCATTG
>ERZ827423.3728-NODE-3728-length-10160-cov-2.709253_pt1 | contig 10160 bp, 5 predicted proteins | sample MGYA00519775_ERZ827423 | MGnify/ENA primary metagenome ERZ827423 (study PRJEB31778, sample SAMEA3449296) | human gut metagenome | biome: human gut; feature: human-associated habitat; material: faeces | place: United Kingdom | collected 2010/2012 ...
TATAAACCACGTCGTCGTCTGGATTGTGGCACCTGGGGTGTCATGGGCATCGGTATGGGCTATGCCATCGGTGCTAGCGTGACCTCTGGTTCTCCGGTTGTCGCCATTGAAGGTGATAGTGCTTTTGGTTTCAGTGGGATGGAGATTGAAACGATTTGTCGATATAACCTGCCGGTGACGATCGTTATTTTTAATAATGGCGGCATCTACAGAGGAGACGGTGTTGACCTCAGCGGCGCTGGTGCACCATCGCCAACGGATCTGTTGCACCATGCAAGGTATGACAAATTAATGGATGCGTTTCGTGGCGTTGGCTATAACGTCACCACGACAGATGAACTTCGTCATGCTTTAACCACCGGAATTCAGTCGCGCAAACCGACCATTATTAATGTGGTCATCGACCCAGCAGCAGGAACTGAAAGTGGCCATATTACCAAACTTAACCCAAAACAAGTCGCTGGTAATTAAATACTGACATCGTCTCCTCTTGCCAACTTATTATGCGATGGTAAGGGGACCCTTATCGGAAATACTATTATGCTAACATTTTTTATTGGCGATTTATTGCCTATTATCGTAATCATGCTGTTGGGTTATTTTAGCGGCAGACGAGAAACTTTTTCAGAGGATCAAGCTCGGGCATTTAATAAACTGGTATTAAACTACGCTCTTCCTGCGGCTCTATTTGTTTCTATTACCCGGGCAAACAGGGAAATGATTTTTGCGGACACTCGCCTGACCCTTGTATCACTTGTGGTTATTGTCGGATGTTTCTTTTTCTCCTGGTTCGGTTGCTACAAATTTTTTAAACGTACCCATGCAGAAGCAGCAGTATGTGCATTAATTGCAGGTTCACCTACCATTGGATTCCTGGGGTTTGCAGTTCTCGATCCTATTTATGGTGATTCCGTATCAACAGGTTTAGTGGTAGCAATTATTTCTATTATTGTTAACGCAATTACTATTCCTATTGGTCTGTATTTGCTGAATCCTTCCTCAGGAGCGGATGGTAAGAAGAATAGTAATCTGAGCGCATTAATTTCTGCGGCAAAGGAGCCAGTAGTATGGGCACCTGTTCTGGCAACGATCCTGGTGTTGGTTGGGGTAAAAATTCCGGCAGCATGGGACCCAACCTTTAATCTGATTGCGAAGGCTAACTCAGGGGTGGCGGTATTCGCTGCGGGGTTGACTCTGGCTGCACATAAATTCGAGTTCAGTGCCGAAATTGCTTATAACACCTTCCTGAAGCTGATTCTGATGCCACTGGCGCTGCTTCTCGTAGGTATGGCATGTCATTTGAATAGCGAACATTTGCAGATGATGGTACTGGCAGGCGCATTACCGCCGGCATTCTCCGGAATCATTATTGCCAGCCGGTTTAATGTCTACACCCGCACTGGTACAGCGTCATTGGCTGTGAGCGTACTGGGTTTTGTCGTCACGGCTCCTTTGTGGATTTATGTCAGTCGACTGGTTTCATAATTAATCATGTTATTGATTTTACATAAATGCCGAAGTGTCTTTTCACCTTCGGCTTTTTTCAAGGCATAAGCAAATGACAAATAATGAATGCAAAGGGCCGTTTGAAGGCTTATTAGTTATCGATATGACGCATGTCCTTAATGGGCCTTTCGGAACTCAACTTCTTTGTAATATGGGTGCAAGGGTAATTAAAGTTGAGCCGCCGGGTCATGGTGATGATACCCGCACATTTGGTCCCTATGTGGATGGACAGTCGCTCTATTACAGTTTTATTAATCATGGAAAAGAGAGTGTGGTTCTTGATTTAAAGAATGATCACGATAAAAGTATATTTATAAATATGCTTAAACAAGCTGATGTATTAGCTGAGAATTTTCGCCCAGGTACAATGGAAAAACTCGGGTTTTCATGGGAAAGGTTACAAGAAATCAACCCGCGCCTTATATATGCTTCATCGTCAGGTTTCGGACATACCGGTCCGCTAAAAGATGCTCCTGCCTACGATACCATCATTCAGGCAATGAGCGGGATAATGATGGAAACAGGATACCCTGATGCTCCGCCAGTGCGCGTTGGTACCTCTCTTGCGGATCTCTGTGGCGGTGTTTATTTATTCAGTGGAATAGTGAGTGCACTTTATGGCCGCGAAAAGAGCCAGAGAGGGGCGCATGTCGATATAGCGATGTTTGATGCCACTCTGAGTTTTCTGGAGCATGGACTGATGGCATATATCGCGACTGGGAAGTCACCACAACGCCTGGGAAATCGCCATCCCTACATGGCACCTTTTGATGTTTTCGATACTCAGGATAAGCCGATTACGATTTGTTGTGGTAATGACAAGCTTTTTTCTGCGTTATGCCAGGCACTGGAGCTTACGGAACTGGTTAATGATCCCCGATTTAGCAGCAATATTTTACGCGTACATAACCAGGCTATTCTTAAAGAATATATTGAGCGGACGTTAAAAACGCAGGTAGCTGAAGTTTGGTTAGCCAGAATACATGAAGTTGGTGTGCCCGTCGCGCCGTTATTAAGTGTGGCTGAGGCCATTAATTTACCACAAACTCAGGCGAGAAATATGTTGATTGAAGCCGGGGGAATAATGATGCCGGGTAATCCGATAAAAATCAGCGGCTGCGCGGACCCGCATGTTATGCCGGGAGCGGCAACGCTCGACCAGCATGGGGAACAAATTCGCCAGGAGTTCTCATCATAAATGTAAGATGTGCTGGTAAATAGCTCCCACATTTGAACATTGTGGGAGCCGCTATTTAGTCATTTTGCTGACAGAAAACAGTAATCTCCTGGTCCAGCTCTGCAATGTGTTCTTTTACAGAGTTCAGCAACTGAAGAATTTCAGGCTTACTGTCATCTGAAACAGGTGTTATTTCTAACTGGTGGCTAATATTAATCAACTTTTGCAAATTCAGGATGTTAGCCGCACCGTGGATGCGATGAATACACTGATGGAAAGTTCTGTTATCGCCAGCTTCTAGTGCATGAAACGCAGCGGGTAGATCTTTATGCGTTTCATGCTGGAAAGTCATGAGAATCTCCTGCATCAGTTGTAGATCATTCGCCGTATTATTCTTCAGGGCCTCGATATCAAGGTGGCGATACTGAGGTGCAATATGCGCAACCTGGTGTAACTGACTTAAATGTGTTTTCAGTACATCCAGAGTCAACGGTTTGAACAAACATAAGTTCATGCCGCAATTTAACCCTTTTTCACGTTCGTTAGCCTGTGCGTTGGCTGTAAGCCCCCAGATGGGTAAGGAAGAATTTTGCTCACGGAGTTTGCGAGTCAACTCAAAACCATCCATATTCGGCATATTAACGTCAGTAATAAGCAGATCATAATGTTGCATACTGACTTTGTGTAGCGCTTGCACACCATCAGTGGCTTCATCAACATCATATCCTAATAGATTTAGCTGGCGTTTGAGTAATAGCCTATTGGTCGGATGATCATCCGCGATTAATATGCTCAACTTTTCAGGTAGTGTTATAGGTTGTTCTGCTTTTGCCTCGACAGCCGCCACTTGTTGGGTAATTTCTACCGGGATTGTGATCGTAAATATCGTTCCTATGCCTGGATGACTTTCTAATGACAAATCGCCCTGCATGTTTTTAATTAATTCTTTGCAGATCATTAAGCCTAAACCAGAACCTGTTTGCTGACGACCTGCACTTGTTTGGCTATAGCGTTTAAACAGTTGTTGTTGTTCTTCCTGCGATAATCCACTTCCAGAATCCATAATCGTCATTTTGATAACAGCGTGGTTGTCATCAATGTGACCCAGGGAGGTCGTAATTTTTACTGCCCCCTCGGTAGTAAATTTGAGAGCATTACTCAGTAAATTAGATAAGACCTGCTTAAATGCCTGAGGGTCGATCTTAACCAGGTAGCGTTCAGGAAGCGTACTGCTGCAACTTAATGCGATCGATTTGCTTGCAGCAATCGCAGCGAAAGAGTGACAAGTGTTCTGGACTAAAGTAGGGATATCGACCCATTGTGGTTGAAGTTGATAGTTACCCGATTCAATTTTGTCGACATCAAGGATTTCACCAATTAAGCCGAGGAGTGATTGTCCGGTGGCGTAGGCAAGTGAAATCGCCTCCACCCGTTGTTCCTTGCTAAGACCAGAACCCGACAGTAGTTCCAGGAAGCCCATAATGGAGCTTATTGGTGTTCTTATTTCGTGACTCATTGTTGCCAGAAACTGGCTTTTTGCGACAGTTGCATTGATCGCTTTATTTCTCTCTACTTCGAGTGCATGAATTAAATCACGCGTCTCGGTAATATCTTGCCAACCACAAATATAAACAGCATGTTCGCTTGCTGGCAGATTACATAAGGTATGCCAGTGATTAATGCATCTTTTCTCGATGCCATTATCAATTTCAAATACCTGTGTGTATATTGTTCGGTTTTCTTTCGTTTCTGCTGTGACTTCATGCGTATTAGAAAAAACATCTTTAAAGGGGGATTCACTATTTTCTAATGGTAACATTGCATTTTTATAGTAATCAGCAGTGAAATAATGTTCAAATGCACTATTGTGACTAATGACATTACCTTGCCAGTTTACAACATAAGTTGGATTCGGTAAGGAATCCGAGAGCGCTTTCCGGAATGATATTTGGTTTTCTAAATCACCCTGAATAACTTTACGACGACGAACTGAGCGTAACAGGTAGAATCCCCATAAAAGGCTACTGCCAACTAATAAAACGGATAATGTCGTAACAATATAAAATTGCTCGCTATAGAGGTCCCATGTGTCAATGGTCACATTGGGCATTTTAATCCATTTTTCGGTCAGGCGCAGAACTTCGCTTGGGGGAATTGCATTCAGTGCTTTATTAATAATATCCTTAAGTTCCGGTTCTCCGCGAGGAAAAGCAAACGAAAGTGATGCATTCTGAACGCCGGGAATAAGAAAATGATAAAGTTCATTAGGATAGTAATGGTCGATCATGTAACGCGAATTTAACTGTGTCGCGACCAGAGCATCAAGTTCACCTTCCTTGACCTTGTGAAATGCAGCGCTGGCGTTATCGACTTTTATCCACTCTACCTCCGGATACATCTCTTTTAATTGCGAATGAAGCTCATAATAATATGGAATGGCAACTTTCATTCCTTTTTTTAATGTTTGTTCACTGTCAGGCGCTTTTTGCATGACAAAAACGTAAGGCGTTGTTATGAAGACTTCAGCAAATGAAACATTATTTTCTCGATCTTCACTATAAATAGCGGCGGGCAATATATCCCATCCACCGGGGTTAAGCTGTGTCCCAGCATGAATATTATGTGAAACGGTGATCGGAGAAAAATTTAAACCTGTTTGCAAGGTAATAATATTAAGAATATCACCCATCACGCCCCGAACTGAGCCAGTTTCATCTGTCATAGAATAGGGTGGCGAGTAAGGATTTTCCAGCACCTTTAAATCGGGATGCTGCTTAATCCACTGTTTTTCATGTTCAGTGAGTTCTAATGGTTTGTTCAGAAAGGCCAGGTTTCCTGTATCAAGCCAATTTTGTGATACTTCATAGCGAACTTCATTTGTTAAAGCATCAACAAATCGATTGAGTACTTCATTAAGAACGATTGAATCTTTTCTGGTTAATAAAAAGTTATATTGACGCGGTGAGTTATAATACTTCACTACATTTAAGGAGTGAGTAAAATAACGGGAAATCATACTGCTGGTAATGATGTTACTACCAATAAAGTAATCATTCTGTCCGGCTGAGACGGATGCTAATGCCTGATATAAATTTGTAAAAGAGATAATTGTTGCTTTTGGAAATGATTGATGAATTACCTCGTCTGGGGGATAATTTGCTACTCGAGCAATATTTACTGGTTTTGATGAGGTAAGCGGTCGCATTGAATCGTGAAGGGTAGTGACCAGCGCCGGAAAGGTAATTATCAGAGGATTAGTTGCAGCAATGTCATCATTAAGAGGCGGCGAAGCAACTAAATGTGATAACACTATATCAACTTCACCGTCTTCCAGCGCGTCCATTGCTTTTTGATGATCTGCGTATTCCCGGAGTGTTAATTTGATATTTAACGCTCTTTTTAAAAGATTTAAATAATCAGCATTAATACCACGAATCCGTTGCTGCGAATCGGTATGCAACAACGTAGCTGTTTGGGACTTGTGTACTGCAATCACAAGATTTTTTTTGCTCGCGAGCCAACGTAATTCCTTGTTGCTCAGACGTAGTGGATCAAGTGTGACACGGTTGTTACTACTGATGCCACGATATTCGATGTAATCTCCGTCTGCGAAGCTTATGGTCGACCAAAGACCACAACAGAGAAGAAAAATATAGGGTAAAAACTTCATGTGGTTAGCCGATTTTGTTACGTTGTGCGAATGTGTAAAGATCCATCAGTGATTTGCATTCTAATTTTTCCATCAAGCGACTTTTATAAGTGCTGACAGTTTTGTTGCTGATGAACATTTTTTCAGCAATGTCATTATTATCCTTGCCATCAAGAATATACCGCATGACACTAATTTCTTGTTTTGATAAGGAGTCGAGTTTTTGCTGGTCGGACGTTAAACTTCCAACAAACCGGTTGAGAGAGAAGGGGAAATAGCAGTAGCCATTTTTTGCAGCTTCAATAGCCGCAATGATATTGTTCATGCCTTCTTTTTTACTCACGAAACCATTAGCGCCAGCATCAGCACAATGTTTCCCGTAAAAATGGTCATTTTTAGCGGAGACAATAATAATAATTCCGCTATATTGGCGCTTTCTCAGCGTTTCTAACACCTGGATACCGTTAACTCCGGGGATATCGACATCAATGATGACGATATCAGGCTTAAGTGTTTCCACCCGCTGAACGGCGCTTCCGCCTTCAGTCAACTCTGCTAAGATTTCAATATCGTTTTTGATCAATAAATTACGAATTGCTGCGATAGCAAGAGGATGGTCATCAATAATTATTGCGTTCATAGATTATTCCCTTTGCAATGAAGCATTTCCCTTCTCCTTGTAGTAATACAGACATAAGGTATCATCTCATTTTCTCAATAAAAATAAGAAAATTTGAGCTTCCTTTAAGATAATTCGACAAGTATACCATATAAATAGTCGGCATAAATAAAATGTCAACAATAAAATCAGGGATGATACCGATGATTTATAGTTTCAAATGAGCACTATAAGTTTTCTCACTAATCCTACAGGCGTAAGAATTGTATTGCAAAAGCCGCGGTTTAGTCCTCTGTTGTTTTTTTTGCACTTCATTTAAATTAGCCCTCCAACGTTCCCGGGATAATGTGCAAAACATGCACTGTGTTTGATATGAGGAATGAATACTCTTTTCATTCAATTCATAAATTTCATCTATGCGAAATGAGAGATAATAGTGGAACAGATTAATTCAAATAAAAAACATTCTGACAGAAGAAAATATTTTGCTTTGTTAGCGGTAGTTTTATTTATTGCGTTTTCAGGTGCCTATGCCTATTGGTCAATGGAATTAAAAGACATGATTAGTACAGATGACGCCTATGTCACGGGAAATGCAGATCCAATTTCTGCACAAGTCTCAGGCAGTGTCACTGTCGTTAATCATAAAGATACGAACTACGTTCGACAAGGTGACATTTTAGTTTCACTGGATAAAACTGATGCCACTATCGCACTCAATAAAGCTAAAAATAATCTGGCAAATATTGTTCGGCAAACGAATAAACTATACTTACAGGATAAACAATACAGTGCCGAAGTCGCTTCAGCACGTATTCAGTATCAACAATCTTTAGAAGATTATAACCGTCGTGTGCCTTTAGCGAAGCAAGGGGTTATTTCAAAAGAAGCGCTGGAGCATACCAAAGATACGTTAATAAGTAGCAAAGCGGCATTGAATGCTGCTATCCAGGCTTATAAAGCGAATAAAGCTTTAGTAATGAACACACCATTAAACCGTCAGCCACAAGTCATTGAAGCTGCAGATGCAACCAAAGAAGCCTGGTTGGCGCTTAAACGTACGGATATTAAGAGTCCGGTTACCGGTTATATTGCCCAGAGAAGTGTTCAGGTCGGCGAAACAGTGAGTCCCGGACAATCGTTAATGGCTGTCGTACCGGCGCGTCAAATGTGGGTTAATGCCAACTTTAAAGAAACACAACTCACGGATGTACGGATTGGTCAATCGGTCAATATTATCAGCGATCTTTATGGTGAAAATGTTGTGTTTCATGGTCGGGTGACAGGGATCAATATGGGAACCGGCAATGCGTTCTCCTTATTACCTGCACAAAATGCGACAGGGAACTGGATCAAAATCGTTCAGCGTGTACCGGTTGAAGTTTCTCTGGATCCAAAAGAACTCATGGAACACCCTTTGCGCATTGGTTTATCGATGACTGCAACTATTGATACGAAGAATGAAGACATTGCCGAGATGCCCGATCTGGCTTCAACCGTGACGTCCATGCCTGCTTATACCAGTAAGGCTTTAGTTATCGATACCAGTCCGATAGAAAAAGAAATTAGCAACATTATTTCGCATAATGGACAACTTTAATGGCAATCACTAAATCAACTCCTGCACCATTAACCGGTGGGACGTTATGGTGCGTCACTATTGCATTGTCATTAGCGACGTTTATGCAAATGTTGGATTCCACTATTTCTAACGTCGCAATACCGACAATATCTGGCTTTCTGGGAGCATCAACAGACGAAGGCACCTGGGTTATCACCTCGTTTGGCGTAGCAAATGCCATTGCGATCCCTGTTACCGGCAGGCTGGCACAAAGAATAGGCGAATTAAGGTTATTTTTACTTTCAGTAACCTTTTTTTCGCTGTCTTCATTAATGTGTAGTTTATCGACCAATCTAGATGTGCTGATATTTTTTAGAGTCGTTCAGGGGTTAATGGCGGGGCCGTTAATTCCACTGTCACAGAGTTTATTATTAAGGAATTATCCACCAGAAAAAAGAACATTTGCTCTGGCATTATGGTCAATGACCGTGATTATCGCTCCGATATGTGGGCCGATATTGGGCGGCTATATTTGCGATAACTTTAGCTGGGGTTGGATATTTTTAATCAATGTCCCTATGGGGATTATCGTCCTGACATTATGCTTAACCTTACTTAAAGGAAGAGAAACTGAGACTTCACCGGTCAAAATGAATCTACCAGGACTGACCCTGTTAGTGCTCGGTGTTGGTGGCTTGCAAATTATGCTTGATAAAGGGCGCGATCTGGATTGGTTCAACTCGAGTACAATAATACTACTAACAGTAGTATCAGTTATTTCTCTGATCTCTTTAGTCATTTGGGAGTCGACCTCAGAGAATCCGATTCTTGACCTCAGTTTGTTTAAGTCCCGTAATTTCACCATTGGTATTGTGAGTATCACATGCGCGTATTTATTTTACTCTGGAGCGATAGTTCTTATGCCGCAGTTACTCCAGGAAACGATGGGGTATAATGCGATATGGGCCGGACTTGCCTATGCGCCCATCGGTATCATGCCGCTATTAATATCACCTTTGATAGGACGTTATGGCAACAAAATTGATATGCGGTTGTTGGTGACATTTAGTTTTTTGATGTATGCGGTTTGCTATTACTGGCGTTCTGTGACATTTATGCCAACGATTGATTTTACAGGCATCATTTTGCCACAGTTTTTTCAGGGATTCGCCGTTGCCTGTTTCTTTTTACCCTTAACAACGATTTCGTTTTCAGGCTTGCCAGATAATAAATTTGCCAATGCCTCGAGTATGAGTAATTTTTTTCGCACCTTGTCAGGATCAGTTGGTACGTCGTTGACAATGACACTGTGGGGACGCCGCGAATCGTTACACCATAGTCAGTTGACAGCAACCATCGATCAATTTAACCCCGTGTTTAATTCATCGTCACAAATTATGGATAAATACTATGGTTCGCTTTCAGGAGTTCTTAATGAAATTAATAATGAAATAAGAAAACAAAGAAGAGAAGGAAAAATTGAGGGAATTGCTGAAGGAAAGGCTGAGGGTAAAGCTGAAGGTATTGCATTAATAGCAAAAAAGCTAAAAGGACAAATGCACATAAAAGATATAAGTCAAATAACTGGATTAAGTGAAGAAGAAATTAAAGCTTTATAATTATTGATTAATGTTATATTCTTTCTATA
>ERZ827423.3730-NODE-3730-length-10157-cov-38.594635_pt1 | contig 10157 bp, 2 predicted proteins | sample MGYA00519775_ERZ827423 | MGnify/ENA primary metagenome ERZ827423 (study PRJEB31778, sample SAMEA3449296) | human gut metagenome | biome: human gut; feature: human-associated habitat; material: faeces | place: United Kingdom | collected 2010/2012 ...
ACCAGCGTCTGGCGGAGGACGCCGTCCTCCTCGGTGAACAGCCGCCCGGCCACCGACAGCGGCCTGTCGAACCAGCTGGACATGCGCAGGCCGCCGTAGACCTCCGTGTTCAGCCGCAGATAGCCGCCGTCCCGCAGGGCGGCATTTTCCTTCAGCTTGAAGCAGGGGGAGTCCCCGTGCGCCGCCGCCAGACGGAAGCCCTCCGGGGCGTGCTCCGGTACCCGGAAGGCGATCAGGGCAGAGCCGCCCCGCGTCATGTAATATTTCCCGCCGGGGCGCAGCTGCCAGCGCCGCCCCTCGTCCAGAGGGGCATATCCGGCCGCCGCCAGCAGCTCTGCGGCGGTGGCTGCCGCGTGGTAGCAGGTGGGGCTGCGCGCGATGAGCTGCGCCAGTGTGTCGATGTATGTCCGTTCCATGGTGTTCCTCCTATGCCCGGTGCCGGGCGGTATGTGGTAGTTTGTCAGGCGCTCACTCCGCCAGCTCCAGCACCACCGGGCAGTGGTCGCTGCCGGTGACCTCCGGCCAGATGTCGGCGCTTTTTACCCGGGGCATCAGCCGCCGGGACACGATGAAGTAGTCGATGCGCCATCCCGCGTTGTTCTCCCGGGCGTGGAAGCGGTAGCTCCACCAGGAGTAGGCGCCGGTGCGCTCCGGGTACAGGGCGCGGAAGGTGTCCACAAAGCCGCTGGAGAGCAGTTGGGTCATCTTCCCGCGCTCCTCGTCGGAGAAGCCGGGGTTCATCCGGTTGGTTTTGGGGTTCTTCAGGTCGATCTCCTGATGCGCCACATTCAGGTCGCCGCAGTAGACCACCGGCTTCACCGCGTCCAGCTCCAGGAGGTATTCGCGGAGGTCGTCCTCCCATTCCATGCGGTAGTCCAGCCGCGCCAGCTGATCCTTGGAGTTGGGGGTGTAGCAGCATACCAGCCAGAAGTCCTCAAACTCGGCGGTGATGACCCGCCCCTCGTGGCGGTGGATGTCTGCGCCGAAATCGTAGGTGACGGACAGCGGCTCCCGCCGGGTGAACACGGCGGTGCCGGAGTAGCCGGCCTTGTCCGCGCTGTTCCAGAACATGCGGTAGCCCGGCAGGTCAAACTGCGCCTGCTCCGGGCGCATTTTCGTCTCCTGCAGGCAGATGATGTCCGCGTCCGCGAAGGCGCAGAAATCCAGAAATCCCTTGCCCAGACACGACCGCAGGCCGTTGACGTTCCATGAGATCAGACGCATATCAAGCGCTCCTTTGTCTGTTGTTTTCCCCAGCATACCATATTTTCAGGCGGGACACAATGGCGGCGGGAAGAAAAACATTTTGAAAAGGAAAAACTGAAAAACTTGCGGCAGGACACTTGCCTTTTTCAGAAAAGTATGGTACAGTATGGTCGCTGGAACCACAAATTAGTGGGTAATTGACACAATGCAGGGGATTTGGGGGATCTGCGTGCGGATCAGAGCCGCACAAACGGGGTCAACCGAATACCGGGTGCAGCGTTATGCTGCGGATGCGATCAGGCACTGTGTCGTCAGATGACTGTGCGTGGACGGATATCTGCCGTCCCGCCGGGCGGACATCGGTGCCGTTTGACATGGTAGGGGTATGTGTGGAGACACCACACTTGCGTGTCGCATAGACATAAATCAAATATGGGCTGGACTCGCCGTATATACGGCGACGCGCGTTGTCACATCGTGACAACGCGCACAGAGATTCGCGCGGACTGTTGGAGAGGAATACTGTAATGGCACCATCGATTGACGAGGGCAAACATGCCCTTGCCAATCGATGGTAGAGAGAAAAATATAAACAGATGAAGGAGAGGGCAAGATGAGGAGAAGAGTGCTGACAGCTTTGCTTGCGCTGTGCATGGCGGTATCACTGCTGCCGGTGCATGCGCTGGCGGTGGATGTCGCGGCCGGAAGTGGTCTTGACACACTGGGCATACGGCAGATCTCGGAGAAGAAATATGCCGTTACACCGGATGTCACCGAGTACGAGTGGATCCTGAACAATACATCACTGACCCAACAGATGATGGGGCATGTGATGGAGATCAAGGTCGGCGAGGGCTCCACGGCCTCTGTGGCAGTGGGCTACGGTGACGATGACATTGACACCATTAAAACCGGCAGAAACTGGTCCATGACGGAGACGACCAAGCAGGCGCAGAGCATGCAGACCCGCCGCAACACCAATGTTGTGGGCGCGATCAATGCCGGCGGCTACGACATGAGCAATGGCCGCCCCAGCGGTGCTTTCATCATGAGCGGCACCGTGATCAATGAGCCGACCGGCACTACATTCTGGATCGATAAAGACGGCAATGCGCATATCACAAGCGCGCAGGAATGTAATGCAGCCCTTGCTGCCGGCAATGTGCTGGAGGCTGTTGCCAGCTTTGGCGATATTTTTGAAAACGGACACGCCCGCAGCGGACTGGACAACACCACCCGCGCGTCCCGCACGGCTATCGGTATCAAGGCGGACGGTACCGTGGTAATGCTGATGGTGGATGGCCGCCAGGCACCCTATTCTGTGGGTATGACTATGGCGGAGGTCGGCGCGGCCATGGAAGCGCTGGGCTGCGTACAGGCGGTCAACCTGGATGGCGGCGGCTCCTCTACCTTTGCTACCCAGCGTGAGGGTGAGTCGGAAAACAATACATCGGCTGGCCTGACCCTGCGCTGCCGCCCCTCCGACGGCTATGAGCGCAAGGTATCCAACACCATTATGGTGCTTTCTAAGGCACAGCCCACAGGGCAGTTCGATCACGCAGTGCTGACGCCCAATAACGAGGTCTATACGCCTGGCAGGACGGTACAGTTTGCGGCGGCGGGCGTGGATGCGGCCGGCGGCCGTGCGGATATTCCCGCGGGCGCTGCGTGGACGGTGCTCTCCGGCAGCGGCCGCATTGACGCGGACGGTGCTTATACGGCGACCGACGACTGCGGCGAAGTCACTGTCGGCTTGCAGGTCAACGGCAAGACTGTGGGACAGACCGCCATTCAGATCCAGTGGCCGGACAAGCTGGACTTTACCAACAGCAGTGTTTCCATCGATTTCGGCGAGACCAGCGACCTGACCTTCAAACCCACATGGCAGGGTCGCGAGGTCAGGTATAAGGATGGGGATTTTGCGTGGACGCTGGACGAGAGCAAGCCCATCAGCTATAAGTATAATTTACAAGTTGAAAGCTACTTTTATCCGGGATGGGTGCCCAGTGGTACTTCCCGCTGGAAAGATGTATACATGTCTATTACAGGCAGTGGGAAGGGTGTAGGAACATTTGACAATGGTACGCTGGCCCTGTATACGACCAGATACGATGAGGAGGTTCATCCTAACGTCCTTGAGGATGGTACGATCCAAATTATCGCTAACCTCACCCATACATCCTCGACGATCCTGAATACCGACGGTACAGTTTTTAAGGATAATATTACCGAGGATGTGGTGCCGCATGAGGAAGCACCAAGAACTGCGGGAACAAAGGGCATTCAGGATCAGGTGGCTCAATTCACAGTCGGTAAATTCACGGGCAATCGCTTTGCCGCGGATCAGAACAACTCCCTGCGGGCGACTGCAAAAGTTTCGTTGTCCAATAATTCTGCTGTGACTGGTGAGGTTGAACTGGTCGTAGGATTGGAACCGTTGGTGCTCATGGACTTTGAGGATAAGAGCGGCGCCAATTGGAACGCTTATATTACAAACAAGTCTAACGGCGGTGACGGTGATGATACTGCCTCTGGTCAATTGTCGAATGAGCATGTTCAGCAGTACGGCCTTTGGGTGCGGACTGCTACTAATGCCGCTGTCGACTTTAGTGGGTCTGGCGTAGTCAGTGCAGAACAGGATGGCCGCGTTCGCTTTGGCGAAAAAGCCTTTAAACTTTGCTTTGATTTTAAAAATGTAGGTACAACTGCAGTCGGAGCGGCGGATGCTGGATTTTCCTGCGATCTATATGTGAATACTGTGCAGCCTACCAAGATTGGTATGTGGGTCAATGTTCCGGAAGATTTGAAACATTGCCCCTATCTTCTGAAGGCGATTATGGCAGGCGGTGTGACTGGTACAACAGAAGCAAAAACCGATGGCGGCTATAATATACTGAACGCCGATGGTAGCTTTACTTACGTTGGGTGCGGCGAAAATGGACAAAAAGGCCAGATTCCCAAAGGAACGACAATGTATACCCAGTATTATGGCAAGGATACCGATGCTGAGGGAAATGAAGTTGTGCTGACTACTTTGGGCGATATGGCCGGTAAAGGCTGGATTTGGGTGGAGGCTGATATTTCTTCCATGCAAATGCCCATCGATGTATACCGCGCTTATACCTTCCGTGTAGTCAAGACAGCGACGGTGTCCGCAAAGATCACGGGCAATATCTTGGTGGATAATGTCCAGTTCATTTACGGTACCAACACCAACGACGTTACCCGACCAGTGCTGGAATCCGTTACGGAGACGGGCAGCGGCACGGTGCTGGCCGGGGACAGCTCTACTGTGCTGAGCAGCGGTAACCTCACCTTCTCGGCGGTGTATTCCGACAGCGAGCTGACCGACAAATATGCCACCGGTATCGATCAGAGCGGAATCCGCGTGCTTTTGGACGGCACGGACTACACCGAACAGCTGGAAATCAACGAAGGCTCGCTCTACCTTAAGGGCGTGAACCTCCGTAACGGCTCTCACACTCTCTCAATCCGGCTCAAGGACTTCTACGGCAATGTGACCGAAGAGACGCGTACCTTCCGGGTAGAGGATGCCGAGGGTCAGAGATCGGCCATCGATGTGCTGCCCCAGCCGGAAGCGCCGGAGATTGGCAAGGAATACGCCCTCTCCATCGTGAACAACACGGGAGAGCCTGTGACCAAGGCCGAGATCACCGTAGATTTCAGCACCATGGGCAACGCCGCCAAGTATCTGCAGGGCGCGACCGTGGAAAGCTCCGATGATTATCTGCTGACACTTGAAAAGACAGATAAGCAGGCGAAGATCACAATCGAGCGGAAGCCGACACAGCGGTCACTGCTGGCACGGCTCTTCGGAGCGGAAACCGCAGCTGAATATGACTATGTGTCTGAGCTGGGATACCTTATCATCAACATCCCCGCGGACGTCGCGGAGGGGGACACGCTGCGGTACACTGTCACAAAGGGCACCTATACTATTGACGACGGCACGGAGAGCGGCAAGACCTATACTTTCTCCGGTACGGAGCAGGAGGTCGCGCTGACGGCGGGGTATCAGCTTAGCTGTGAGCAGGTCGTTGCCGGAATGGCGACGGCGCTGACTGTGACGGATGCAGAGGGAAAGCCTGTTTCCCGTGCAAATATCTATCAGGAAAATAAAGATTCTAATGGGGCTACCAAGCTGGGCAAAACAAATATGAAGGGGAAGCTGACCCGTACCTTTGATACGGCGGGAGAGTATACCTTCTATGCGGAAAAGGCCAACAGCGGGCGTTCTTGGAATCAGCGGGTGATCGTCTGTGAGCGGACGGCGGAGAACGAGGGCAAACCCTTTGGCATCATGACCAATGGCGTATCTGAGCCAGATGTTAAGAGCATAACTTGGCTTACCCAGATTGATGGTTCTGCAGCAAAGGCTTTCGTGAAATATTCTACCGCAAATGACCTGACCAATCCTGTCACGGTGGAGGGGAACTCTACCATCCAGACCTTTGTGCAGAGCAGCCATGGTGATGCTTTGCGGAGCAATAAGGTGTCCCTTACCGGTCTGCAGCCCGGCGCGACCTATTACTATCAGGTGGGTGACGGGGAGATATGGTCTGATACGCAGAGCTTTAAGATGCCTGCGGCAGGGGCTGAGTCGACCAACTTCTTTATCCTCGGCGATATTCAATCCTCGGATACTGCCAACCTGAGCCATGTCCTTAAGGATCTGGCAAGTGACGAAACGGTCTATGATTTTGCTATCCAGACCGGCGATGCTATTGACAATGTAACGGAGTATGTTAAAAACTGGCGCCCCTTCCTGACCACGGTCAACAGCAAAACGCTGGGCGGTGTGGACATGATCCATGTTATGGGCAACCACGAATATTATGGCGATCTGGACGGTGAAATTAGTAACGCGATCTATGATTTGCCTGTCAGTACCCAGAACAGCTGGTACAAGATGGAGTATGGTAAGGTTTGTGTTGTTGCTATTAACAACGGAACGAAACTGGCGGAGACCCTTGCCGATATTGCCGAAAACCTGACCACTGACTGCATCTGGAAAGTTCTTGTAGCCCATGAGCCGATTTATGGCACAGAGTCTGTTTCTGCAACGCCGGAGATTATCTCTTCTATTGAAAAGGCGGGCTTTGACTTTGTGTTCGGTGGGGATGATCACGCTTATGCGCGGACTTATCCTATGATCGGAGGCGTAGCGAAGGATGTAAATAGCCGCGGCGGTGTCGTGTACTATGTCTGCGGTGACCTCAGTGGCAAGAGCAATGAGTTCCATGAGCGCGATGAGTATGTAAAAGCGATCCCGCACAACGATTATGCCGGTATGTACCTGACGGTGAAGGCCACGGAGGAGACCTTCACGGTGAAGGCGGTCAAGTATGACGGCACGGAGCTGGATTCTTACACTGAGACGCGCACCGACTGCGAGCTGGGCAAGCACAAGGTGGATGCCGCCAGCAAGTACGATATGTCCAAGGGGACGATTACCTGTACGGACTGCGGCGAGGCATTGGAGCCCACGGGCGAGTATGCATTCAGCGGCCTGCTGTCTACCACGGACGGCAAGCAGGTTTTCCTTGCAGAGGGCAGCGTCAAGAAGAACGAGTTCTCCTCGCTGGGATCGGGCAGATATCACTCCTGTGCAGACGGCTATGCCTATGTGACGGCGGCGAGCGACAGCCGTACCTGCGTGACCGGCGGCTATATCACCTATACCTGCCCGGGCTGCGAAGCGACGGATAAATCGGATTTCCAACGGCCTGTGGATCACAAATGGGATGACAATCACATCTGCACTGTATGCCATACGAAGGGTATTGATATAAACAGTGAGGAAGTCGTCTTTATGCTGGGAACACCTGAGAACCCTCGCGACCTTACCTCGATACCCAGTTACTACTATAGTGGCAGTGGAGTTCGTCCCGGCAGCTTTGCCAAGCGCGGAGACTATATTCTGACGCAGAATAACGACGCCAATCTTATTAATGGCAGAATCCCGGATCTCTATGTGCAATGGCCTGACAGCAAAAATGTGGGCAAGGCTGAGATTAAGTGCGAGGGCCGCGGTGATTACTACGGAAGTAAAACCTTGAGTTACATTATTGTCCCCAACGATGTAAAGAATCTCAAATGCGAGACTTCCACAGAAACAACGCTGACACTAAGTTGGTCTGCGGCCTTGGGTGCGGAGTATTACGAGGTATTCCGGTGCAGCGAGGACAACAGCAGCAGACAGTCCGTGGGAACCACTGCGGAGACGACCTTTACAGTGACCGGTCTGACTGCGGATAGGGGCTACTACTTTGTGGCGGCTGGCCGCACGAAAGTTCCTACGGAAAACAACAAGGTCTACAATAGTGCTAAGTGGTCGAATGTTCTCTATGCGCAGACGGATCCCGCACCGGCAGATGTCACCTCTGTGGCGGCTACCGTAGACGGTTATCAGATCACCCTTACAGAGAAGGACGGCGTCAAGTATCTCTTCCTGCCTGCCTCTGCGGACCTGACGAAGCTCTCCCTGACCGTTACCACGACACCCGTAAGCGATAAGGTACTCCTTACTGGCGATAAGGGGACAGCTTACTTGCAAGGCACCGTGGATCTCACCGCTGTTGCGGCAGCCAATGCAGACGGCTATCGGGAGATCACCGCTGCCGTCGGTAAGGGCGCCGATACGCTGACCTTCCGCGTGATGCAGGCTTCTGCCATTCCCACCATGTATCTGACCAGCAGCGGCGCTGCGCAGGGACGCGATTGGGTAGATGCAAGTAAGAGCAATGCTGCGACCGGCACCATGAATCTGATCGGCACTGATGGCGTGCCTGTTTACTCCGGAGAGCTTAAGCAGATTAAGGCGCGGGGCAATTCCACGTTCACCTATGCCGAGAAGAAGTCCTATCAGATCAAGCTGGCAGAACCCAGCGATCTGTTGGGGAAGCAGGAGCAGGTCAAGACGTGGGTGCTGCTGGCCAGCTACTTCGATGCCACACAGATGCACGATAAGCTCATCAAGGATCTGGCGGCTAAGCTGGGCCTTGCGTATACCGCAAGCTGCGACTGGGTGAACCTCTATTACGACGGCGCGTATCGCGGCATCTATCTCCTCAGCGAGAAGAACTCCGTGGGAGAGACATCTGTGGCCATCACGGATATGGAGCAGGCGTATGAACAGCTCAATGAAGGCTACGGTACCGATATGACCACCGCTCTGGCGGAGAATAGCTACGGTCAGCAGTACCAGTACACCAAGGATCTGACGGAGCCTGAGAACATCACGGGCGGCTATCTCATCGAGCTGAATCACGACATGTGGGATGAGGCCAGTGGCTTCAAGACCCGCCAGGGCGTTGCCTTCAATGTCAAGAGCCCCGAGTGGTGCGGCGATTCCGCCATGAAGTACATCAGCGAGTACTATCAGGCTTTTGAGGACGCTGTATATGCAACGAATGAAGCCGGCGCGTACACGGGCTATAACGAGGATACCGGGAAGTATTTCTATGACTATGTGGACATGGATTCGCTGGTCAAGGTATTCCTTCTGCAGGAACTGTCGCTAAACTGTGACGGATTTATCTCCTCGGTCTACTTCTACAAGGATGCAGACGGCAAGATGTTTGCCGGTCCCATCTGGGATCAGGATATGACCTTCGGTACCGGCTGGACCAAGACAAATGCTGCCGACATTGAGGACTATCACTATCTGGCAAAGGCACTGATTCAAATTCCGGCCTTTAAGACTGCGGTAGTCGAGTATTACAGCAGCACCTTTGCCCCGGCAGTGCGGGAGTGGCTGGGTAATAATGGCACGATTGCACATCAGTATGGCCTCCTGAAGAACAGCGCCGCCATGAACTACACCCTCTGGGAGTATATCCGCATCGGCAACCCGGAGAATGAAGGCCACATTTGGCAGGGCGCGAGCTATCAGGGTGTTGTGGATGAGATGACAACCTGGATCGAAAACCGCTTGGCCAACATGGACAGCCGCTTTAAGCTACAGAGCACCGTGGCTGGCGATGTTGATGGCGACGGTGAAGTCGATATTTCCGATGCGGTCGCGCTGCTTCGCTACCTTGCTGGATATGTGGATGAAGGCACGATTTCTGCAAACGGCGATTTTGATGGCGATGGCGTAGTCGACGTTTCGGATGTTGTAGCGCTCTTGCGGTATCTGGCCGGTTATACCGACTGATTTATCCCTCTTCTGCCAGGGGATGCCGGAAAAAGGCGTCCCCTGACAGAACATCCCTTACTTGTGTATCATGTGATACAACACATTTTTATAATGAAAGGAACGACAGATATGAAGAACAGAAAAAGATGGCTGTCTGTGATTCTGACCTTGGCCATGGTGTTCACCCTGTGTATCACCCCGGCCGCCGCAGTTGGGGCTGACAACGAAAACGGCGCAACGATCACCGTTGAGAAGGTTACAGGTGAGTACACTATAGGCAGCGAGGTCACGCTGGAGGTTTCCATTGCCGGCAATCCCGGCTTTGCGGGCTTCACATTTGAGGTCATCTACGATGCTGGCAAGTTGACCCTGAAGGAGATCACCCAAGGGACAGTTACGGGCGGTATATTTATGCCGAATCCGGGGAAGAACAAGGTTGTTCTTGCTAACTCTAAAAATCTGGAGGGCGATGGGACTCTGTTCACCCTGAAGTTCACGGTGAACGAGGCCGGTGTTGACGGAGCTGCTGTGACCGTTAAAGCTGACGAGCTTAGAAATGTCGCAAGGGAAGATGTTGCCGTGACCATCTTGGCTGGCGGCATCAATGACACCACCGGCGGTAGCACCACTGGCGGCAGCACCACCGGCGGCAGCACCACCGGCGGCAGCACCACCGGCGGCAGCACCACTGGCGGCAACACCACTGGCGGCAGCACCACTGGCGGCAGCACCACCGGCGGCAGCACCACTGGCGGCAGCACCACTGGCGGCAGCACCACTGGCGGCAGCA
>ERZ827423.3731-NODE-3731-length-10152-cov-2.866792_pt1 | contig 10152 bp, 9 predicted proteins | sample MGYA00519775_ERZ827423 | MGnify/ENA primary metagenome ERZ827423 (study PRJEB31778, sample SAMEA3449296) | human gut metagenome | biome: human gut; feature: human-associated habitat; material: faeces | place: United Kingdom | collected 2010/2012 ...
AGAGCATAGAGCGCGTATTCGGGGACGCTAAAGAAAAACACGCTATGCGTTATACACATCACAGAGGCTTGGCTCGGGTCACAAACTGGGTCACGCTTAAATTTGCGTGCATGAATCTGAAAAAGTTAGCAACATGGAGCTGGAACAGCTCTGACTTTTTCTGCTGTTTTGCTCGTTTTTTCAACAGTCGCGTAAATTTTGCCGTTCCTGCTTAACTTAACGCTGTGTTCTTTGACAGACTGAGCCGGTACGCGGCGCGTACCGGCTGGATCTGATTCAATTTATGCTCTGGGATGCGCCTTGTTATATACATCCTTGAGCTGCTTCTTGACGAGCTGAGAATACATATGCGTGGAGGATATATCGGCGTGACCGAGCATTTCCTGTATCGCGTGTATATCTGCGCCGTTCTCGAGCAGATGTGCGGCAAAGGAGTGGCGCAGTGTATGCGGCGTGATGTCCTTTTCGATACCCGCTTTCTTTTGGTAGTGCTTGACTATCTTCCAGAAGCCCTGGCGCGACATACGCTCACCACTGACGTTGACGAACAGGGACTGCTCGTCCGGCATGAGTATCATCTGCGGACGCACAAGCGTGATATAATCGTTCAGCGCCTTGACTGCCGCCGGGTACATCGGGATGAACCTCTCCTTGTTTCTGCTGTGGCAGCGGATGACGCCCGCGCCGAGATTCACATCTCCGATGTCAAGATCGATAAGCTCCGTTACTCTTATGCCCGTCGCGTAAAGTAGTTCGAGCATGGCCTTGTCTCTGAAGCCTTTCGGGTCTATGCATTCGGGCTGCTCGAGCAGGAGCTCGACTTCCTTGCTGGTCAGTATCTCCGGAAGCTTCTGCGTACTTTTATCGGGAATAAGCCCCTGCGCGGGATTCACGGTAATGATCTGCTTTATAAACAGATGCGTATACAGGCACTTTATAGATGCAATGCTTCTGGACACGGTCGCGACCGATTTGCCCTCGGCTCTCAGCATCGCAATATAGCCCTGAAGGTCTTCGCTCGTGGCCTCTGCAATGGTGTTCTCCGAATGGCTGTCCAAATATTCGCCAAGCTGGCGGATGTCCCTGAGGTAGGAACTGAGGGTGTTTGCGGATGCTTTCTTTTCTTCGGTAAGATGCTTTTCAAAAAGCTCTATGCATTCCGAGTTCTGCATTCAAACGCCCTCCTTTCAGTTTAAGATATCTATATTCTCAATATGTACCGGATCAGCAGCGCTGCGGCCGCAAGCCCGGCAAGCATAATTGCATACGTATAAAGCGTCTGTTTCCTGCTGTATGTTCCAACCTGCCGCATTGCCGCTCTGGCAATGCCGCTTTGAGCCATCCCATATGAGCACACGAGGAAATGAAGCGGTATGAGCACAGCCATGATACCCATCCGCCCCGCGGTCTCTTTAGCCGACAGCTCTGTGACAGCGGAGTACATCTCAAACGCAGCCGCGCAGCCAAGAACCACCGTCGACAGCGGCTGGACTGTAATGCAGCAGGCCGTTCCGCACGTCAGTGCCCCGATTGAGAAGCTTGCAGCCGCCGCGATGACCGGCATATCCTCCGCGAAACGAAATGGAACGTTCGGGATAAGATATATCAGCGACAACAGCGAGCCGCACATGAAGGAAAACAGCAGCGTAATTGAATGTGTACCGCAATTTTCTCTTATCATGTATGTCAAAATGTAACCTTCGGTAACAGTTGCGTGATTAACATAATTGGCTCTGGTAACAATATATTACAAATCCGCAAAATAATCAAGTCCTTTTTTCAAAAAAAGCAAAATTTTTTCTCATTTATGTTAACTGTTGTTACAATTCGTTTCCAAAAAGCGTTGTCTTGCAGGAAAATAAACGCGAAAACCTCTTTATGTATTTCTGTTATGTCAAGCACGTGGCCGCGGGGCATAGCGTTTGCGCTTGGAAGAGTTCCCTCTTCCGAAGATCACCGCCCCGGCTATGCTCCCCGCGAATGTAAAACTCACGACGCTGAGCACTGCCGACGCTTCTGTTTCTGCGCCGTTTACAATAAATCCTACCGTAAGCAGGACAGTCGTAATGACCGCTCCTGTCAGTGCACCTGTATACACGGTCCCCTTTTTGCTTTTCCCGGCCGATGCCGCCCCGGCTGAAAAAGCGCTCAGGAAACTCAGTGCAGAGCAGGCATATCCCATTATGTACTCTCCGCAGCCGGCCGCGTTTATTACAGCCGACGCAATGACCAGCAGGATGATCGCGCTCGCTGTCCATGCCGCCGCAGCTCTCGCCGCGGCCTTGCCGTCAAAGGCACTGCTGTTCGCAGATAACAAAAAAACACCTCCCGTTAATAAGATCAATCAATCTTATTAACGGGAGGCTGAAATGATTCGGGTTATATTACTTTTTCTTGCCCTTGCTGCTGCGCGCTTCAGCTTCGGCTGCTTCCATCTTAGCGGTGGTGGAAATGCCCCACTTCTTGATCTGAATGCGGACTCTGTCCTCACCGGTCTCGAAAGTGACGGTGTCTTCAGTTACCTGAACGATCTTACCGGTCATGCCGCCGATAGTGGTGATCTCGTCGCCAAGGCTCAGGGAGTTGCGCATATCCTCAACCTTTTTCTTTTTCTTGTTTTCCGGACGGATAAAGAAGAAATAGAAAACGGCAAACATGAGCACGAGCATAAGGATGGTGGAGCCGCCTGCGCCTGCAGTGGAGGAAGCTCCGGTAAGGATAAGATTCATTTTGGGTTTACCTCCGAAAAAAGTATATTTGTATTATATATGTTAGTTCGCCAAAATTCAAGATACTTAGATGCGTTTATCGAGAATTTCCGTAAATTTGTTTCTGAAGCCGTCGAAATCCCCGGCGTCGAGGCTGTCGCGTATGCGCTGCATAAGGCTGTTGTAGAAATAGAGGTTATGCGTCACGGCAAAGCGCATCGCAAGCATCTCCTCAGCCTTGAAAAGATGGCGCACATACGCCCTTGAATAGCGGCGGCACACCGGGCAGCCGCACTGCGGATCTATCGGCTGCTCATCCCTTGCGTACTTCTCGTTCTTTATATTGATAACGCCGCCCCAAGTGAACAGGTGCCCGTGCCGCCCGTTGCGTGCGGGCATGACACAGTCGAAGAAATCAACACCGCGCGCGACCGACTCAATGATGTTGGACGGCGTGCCGACGCCCATGAGGTAGCGCGGCTTATCCTTCGGCATGTACTCCTCCACCGCCTCGATGGTGTCGTACATCTCCTGATGCGTCTCGCCCACTGCGAGCCCGCCTATCGCGTAGCCGGGCAGTTCGAGCTCGGAGATCTTCTTCATGTGCTCGATGCGGATGTCGTGGAACACAGTCCCCTGATTTATTCCGAACAGCATCTGCCCCGGGTTCACCGCGTCGTCCATGGAGTTATACTCTGCGAGCGCAGCCTTGCAGCGCTGGAGCCAGCGATAGGTCCTGTCGCAGGAGCGCTGGACATATTCGCGTGGTGACGGGATCTTGATGCACTCGTCAAAGGCCATCGCGATGTCCGAGCCGAGATTAGCCTGGATGCGCATGCTCTCCTCTGGCCCCATAAAGATGTGCCGCCCGTCAACGTGCGAGTTGAACTTTACGCCCTCCTCGGTTATCTTGCGCAGCTTCGCAAGCGAGAATATCTGGAAGCCGCCGCTGTCGGTCAGGATGGGTCCGTCCCAGGTCATAAACTTATGCAGCCCGCCCATGTCCTTTATCAGACCGTCGCCGGGACGCACATGCAGATGATAGGTATTGGATAACTCGATCTGGCAGCCGATATTTTTAAGATCGGCTGCGCTCAGCGCGCCCTTTATTGCGCCCTGCGTGCCGACGTTCATAAACACAGGCGTCTGCACCGTGCCGTGGGGAGTCCTGAACTCACCGCGGCGGGCATGTCCCTCCTGCTTTATCAGCTTATACATGAAATTCCCTCCTCACAGCAAAATGCCGTTTTGCCAAGGCTTCACAAAAATCCCGGATAACCGCTGCTTTCGCAATTATCCGGGACTACTCTTGGATCTGGTAATGTGAATTGCTGACTCATATCGATTAGGATATAAATATAACACGAACCCAAGCTGCTGTCAATCCAGGCGGCTTCTGTATGCACAAAATCTGCGTCGGTGTGAACAAATAAGGATAGCGTTAATATTACATCATTCTTTAGTCTCGGCAGATGCTGAGTTGCCAACGCAATCAGAAATCAACTCTTTATCAGTAGTGCTGCCATGCTCAAGTTCAGCAGTGCCGTTCGAAAATTTTTTCTCCAAAATGGTATTCACCAGAATCCCCGCTGCAATCAATACTCCGCCATAGAACACACGCCCAGAGAAATCCACGCCCATAAGAATATCGATAGCTGCGCTTGAAAAGACTTGACCGACAAACAACAGCAATGACACCTGAAACGCAGAAATCCTGCTCAGAACTACATTTGTTATAACTATTATGAGCATACCGACAACGCCACCCAGATATGACCATGCTGGTGCTCCAGTCAAGCTTCCTGGAAGTGCAGCAAGTTCACTGCTGCCAACAACGAACAACAGCAATACCGCAAGCGGGAGACCTATCATGTGGTTAATAAGCGAGCTGCCTACAGTTCCCGAATACTCGGCAAGCGATGCGCTTATCACCCGAGACACCACAAGTCCGATACCGGCAGCAAATGATGCAGCAATTGCAGAGAATACGCTCATTTCAGAACCGTAAAGCATATAGACAATACCGCAGGAAGAGAACGCTATGCAGACCCATGTCGCAGGTCGTACACGGCGCTTCCGAGCTCCAAGCAGCCCAAAGCAGTCGATTATCAAACTTGCGATTGCCTGGGCAAGCAGGCCAAGTGCTGTGATAGCAATGAGGTTTATTTTACCGAAGGCATAATTACTGCACAGAGTACACATCACGCTTATAAGCCCTCCGCAGTACATCCACAGCGGTAGCTTTTTCTTAGGGATAAAGGAGTTCTTCCCAATCCATAAAATGATGAGAGCAAAGATTATTGCTGTTACATGGATGATGACTGTTGTCAGATACAGTCCTGCCGCGGCGGTCAGTGTGCCGTTGAGCAGGGCTATAAGCGATATAAGAATACCTGCAGTCAGAGTAAAAAAAAGATACATAAAATTCACCTGTCATAAATATTCCTCCGGCCAGTGCCAGGCCGGAGGAATGGAGCAAGGAGTTCCGGAACTGCTTACACTTTGGCGTCCTTTTTGCAGAACCGAAGCGTAACAAGTCCAAGGATAAGCATGATTATCGGCGAAACGAACATAGCGGTATCAGCACTGCCGCCGAAAGCCTCAATAAGAGCTATGTACGGAGTGCCAAGGAACGCGCCGATGTTAACACCGGATTCAGCAATGGAAGTCGCGAGGAACTTATTCTCCTCATCCACGCTCTCGCTAAACGCACTTATGCAGGCTGGGATGATCCCAGTTGAGAATATGCCGCTTACGACCAGCCAAGCGGCGACCGATGCAAAGCTGTAGGAGAGGTACAGTCCAAGCATTGTAATGCCGGTAACAGCAAGCATGACAAACATCGTCTTATTCTTAAGAAACTTTTCTGCAAACCCAAAGACAATGCCTCCGATTATGGTCGCAACAGAGTAAAACACCATCGCGTTGCCTACGGTAACAGAATTGCCTATGCCGCGTCCGACGATGATTTTGGAGATAACAAGGAACATCGGGTAATAGCAAAGCATATAGCCGATGGCAATAGCTGAAAAAACCCACACTATCGGCGGCAGACTTTTTATAGCCTGCTTGAGAGAACCAGATTTAGCCATTGCCTCAAGTTTCCCTCCGGTGCTGGAAACGTCGTTTTTATCCAGTTCGAACTTAGGGCAAAGGAATAGAACCACAAGGAACGGAATGGCGCTCCAAAGATAAACGAAGAAGCTATAATTCCACTTTATAGCGCAGAGATGACCGACGGCAACCTGCGCTATCATGTTCATCGCATACTGGGCGGCAACAGCCCATCCCATGGCATGGCTTCTGAATCTGCTGTCTTCTACGAGCTTAAGACTCATGGAGATGCCGATACCCTGCATAAGGCCATAGCCTATGCCGAAAGCAAAGCGGCCGAGGAACATCATCGTCATACTGGTATCTCCAAACAGAGCGGGGAGTATGCCGCCGATACAGTGGCAGCCGATACCAATAAGGAGCATATTGCGCAGGGTGATCTTTCTGTTTACAAGGACGCCTGCAACGATCGTGAAGACAACTGCACAGAGGTTCGGGATATTGTTTACAAGAGTGATAATGCTGTAAGGAACATCAGGGAATACATTTGCGATATCAGCCAGCGCGGAGGAACACCACTCCGCACCGCCGGCTGCGGTATTTGCGAAAATCAGAACGATTATACCAATTATGGTTCTCGCCTTTGTCGATTTATCCATCTTTAACTCCTCAAGCTTTTCTATATTGGTGAAATAAATAACTATTGATTCCGCTCAATCGCCATACCGCCCCCAAACAGCGGTATGGCGATTATGTTTTTTCAGGAAACGCTGAGCTTATGCAGCTCTTTTCTTCTTAGCGATGGAGACCGTCAGAGCAACGAGAAGTGCCAGAGCGGTGCAGACGCACGCTGCGAAGAGGAAACGGAAAGAAGTGTCGTTGGGCTTGATGAGTCCTGCGACAGGAGTGTAGAACAGTGCGGAGCAAACAGTGCCGAGCTGACCTGCCATATGGATGACGGCGCAGGCTGCCGTGGAGGCTTCAACAGTGTTGTAGTTTGTCGCAAAGAGCAGAGTGCCGGGCATCTCGAAGCCGATGGAGGTACCGACTATGAAAGCGCCGATGAAGAGGACTGCGAGGGACTGGGCGAAGTAGATGACTAGGAAGCCGATGACCAGCGCGGCGAAGCCGCAGCACAGAACGTACTCATGGAGCTTCTTCTCAAAGGCGTTGAAGATCAGGCCGCCGAACATACCGCCGACGAGGAATATAGCCATTGCGGTGCCGGTAAGGGCAGCGGAGCCCAGGCCGCGCTCGGTGATGATGAAGGAGATGTTCGCACCCATGACGCCGTAGGAATTGATGAACACGAAAATGATCGCGCCGAACAGCCAGGTAATGGGAGCAACCTTGAGGTGGCTCTTCTCGCCGTTTGCCTCAGCAGGCTTGTCTGCGGGGAAATAGATGCAGCCGAGAACCAGAGGGATAAGCGCGTAAAGGAAAGCGAGGTAGGTGTAATTCCAAGCCTTTGCAGCAAGAACGCCGCCGATGAGGGTCAGGTACATGCCGCCGCCGTTTGTGAAAAGATCCTGAATACCCATGAGCTTGCCGCGCTCTTCTTCGGCATAGTTCTCAGCGATGATGCCGTTGGAGGTGGGCATCAGGAGGCCGAAGCCAAGGCCCAGGACTATCTGCCAGGCGTAAAGCTGGAGTATGCTTCCATGGAAGAAGAAGCCCAGAAATGCAATGGCTGCATAGCAGCCCACGCCGACCTGGCAAAGGACTTTCTTGGAGACTTTGGTGGCAAGCAGAGTGGAGATGAGGCAGCCGATGAGCATTGCAAAACCGGGGAAGTTGGACATGGTCTGGATAAGGGTGGCGGGCGCATCGGGGAAGGATGCCTGGATGGAGGCCAGGGCGGGCTGGAGACCCATACCGCCCATCTCCAGAGCGGAGATGAAAAGGATCGCCAGAGTCATCATTGTTCTGTTCTTAACTTTTCCTGTGTTTTCCACAACACATTCCTCTTTTCTATAAGTTGTTTTAAACATCCAGAGCCATATTAAAGGCAATCTGGTTTGCGTTCTTGATGTTCTTCACCTCGTTGCAGTCGCCTACGGCAATCACATCGGGGATAAGCTGGCGCAGCTGGTTGAGCAGCTTGTCGTTTTTCTTCATGCCGAAGGCGGCAACGACATCGGTGCAGGGGAGAGTGGTCTGCTCGCCGCTCTTGCTTTCAATAACAACGCCCTCATCTGTAAATGCGGTGACCCGGCTGGAGCCGATAAGCTTTACTCCGTTCTTCTCCAGCAGCTGAAGCAGCATGCCTCTGGGGGCGGGGGAATGGTCCTTGGCAAATTCCTCTACCGGAATCATGTCAACAACGGATACCCTCTTGCCCTCGTTGGACAGCTCCAGGGCAGACTCCATGCCGGACAGACCGCCGCCGCAGACCACCACGGTGTCTCCCACTTTGACTCTGCCGGTGTCCACATCCAGAACATGGTGGATGTTCTCCCTGTTTATACCGGGGATAGGGGGCATGAATCTGTCGGCGCCGGTGGCCACAAAGACCACATCGGGATTGAGGGACAGGACGTTCTCAACGGTACCCGGGGTGTTCAGCAGTATCTTAGCGCCGCACTTCATGGTGCTGCGCATGAGCCACTGGAGGTGGCGGCGCATGTCAAACTTGAAGCTGAGACAGCTTATCTCGTGGAGTCTGCCGCCCAGCTTGTCGCTGCTTTCCATGAGGGTGACGTCGTGACCGCGTTCTACCAGAGTCTTGGCGGCCATGCAGCCGGCAACGCCGCCGCCTATGACCAGAACCTTCTTGCTCTTCCTGGCCGGGCCTATTTCTCCCAGTTCGGCCTCGCGGCCCAGGATGGGATTGGTGGCGCAGCGGAGGTGAACTATGTCGGCGGGGGCGCACTCATGGCAGCGTAGGCAGGGGCGGGTGTCCTCTTCACAGCCGTGCCAGGCATTGTACAGGGTCTTGGGGTCGCACATAAGCTGACGGGCCATGGCCACCATGTCCGCTTTGCCGGAGGCGATGATCTCTTCAGCCTCTTCAATGGTGGTTATGCTGCCCACCACGGTGACGGGTATTTTTACCTCCGGGTCTGCCTTCACTGCCGCCGCCCATTTAACATTGTGGCAATGGGGGAGGTAGAAGGGAGGCATTGTGTAGGGCATGTAGCGGGGCTCGACTATAAGGCCCTGGGAGACGTGAACAGTGTCTATGTACTGCTGAGCCAGCTTTATGAAAGCTATGGTCTCGTCAATCTGCATGCCGCCGGGTATCAGCTCGTCGCCGCTGATACGCATATCTATGCGGAGCTTGCGGCCCACACGCTCACGCATGGCCTTCAGGACCTGAAGGGGGAAGCGGCAGCGGTTTTCAAAGGAGCCGCCGTAGATATCGCTGCGCTGGTTGAATTTGGGAGAGAGGAACTGAGCGATAAGGTTGCCGTGGGCGGCGTGTACCATGACCATGTCGAAGTTGGCCTTCATCAGCCGCTCGGCCACGTCGCAGTACTCTCCGATGATGGTCTGCATATCCTCCTCGTTCATCTCCCGTATGTCGGTGGCTCCGCCCTCTACGGGAATGGGAGAGGGAGCTATGGCCATCTGACCGGGGCGAAATTCCTTCGGCGCCGAACGGCCGGCGTGGACCAGCTCTACGGAGAGCTTTGCGCCGTATCTGTGGACAGCCTCGCTGAGGCGGCGCAAATCGGTTATGTTATCATCGCTGGTCACATCCAGAGCTCCGAAAAAGTCCACGCCGTTAATGTGGTCGATGGGGGTAGAGCCTATGGTAATCACGCCTACGCCGGTGCGGGCCTGGGACTTCACATAGCCCAGAAGCTCGCTGGACACTCCGCCGCTGGGTGTGGAGAGGCTGCTGACCATGGGGGAGAACTGGATACGGTTTTTCACCGTCATATTGCCGATGCGTATGGGCTCAAAAACGTGGGTGTATTTATTGAAGCTAGTCATATCTACTCCTTAGATTCGTCCGATGTCTCTGGATGCGTAGTATGCCTGACTGGTGGCCTGGTAAATGGTGGCGGGAGTGCCGCAGTCGCCGACTATATAAAACTCAGGGGCGCAGAAGCGGAACTGCTCGGCCTCGTCTGCCAGGGGCCTCTGGCCTACGGCATAGATTACGGTGTCTGCCTTGTAGAAGGTGTCGCCCTGGGCGCTGCGGCCAAGCACGCCATCTTCGGTTATCTCCACAGGGCTGGTGGACATGGCGGTGTTTATCTTAAGAATCTTTATCTGCTCGTTCACAGCCTGGCCGTGGAGGCCGTTGGCGCCGAACTTTATCTCCTCATGGCGGTGCATAAGGGTCACGTCACGGCCGTTCTGAGCCAGATGGATGGCCAGCTCGGAGCCTACAAGACCGCCGCCGATGACAACGACCTTATTGCCGACCTCATTGACATGG
>ERZ827423.3733-NODE-3733-length-10151-cov-1.938986_pt1 | contig 10151 bp, 10 predicted proteins | sample MGYA00519775_ERZ827423 | MGnify/ENA primary metagenome ERZ827423 (study PRJEB31778, sample SAMEA3449296) | human gut metagenome | biome: human gut; feature: human-associated habitat; material: faeces | place: United Kingdom | collected 2010/2012 ...
GAGATAGCGCTCGTGCTCGGTCTGCAAATCCACGCCCCAGCTCACCGGGTATTCGAACGCCGCGCCCGAGCCAGCGAGGATTTCGATGGCCTCGGTATATGGCACGCGCGCGAAATCCGCGTCGCGCACACGGATCAGCCGCTCGATCAGCGGTTCCCCCTCTACTTCCAAAAGTCCTTTCGGCGTTTCCATATTGATCGGAACCATCCGCATTCCATATCCGGCAGCCAGAATCACCGCATTTTTCGGGCGATGCTTTGCCATCTCAAGCCTGGCTTTTTCCGTCAGCTCCATATCTGTTGTTAAAAAACCCTGCCCCTGCAGCGCTTTCACCGAACGGTTTACCATTCCCAGTGAAAACCCACACCGCTCCGCCAGCGCACGCTGGTTCCGGCAGTGGTATTGCAGGATCACGTTCAAAATATCAGATTCCTGTTTGTTCATGTACATCTATCCTTTCATTTTCGTGAACATCGTTATTATAATACAGGACCGGCGACATGTCAAGCTGCCAGCCGATCCTGTGAACCAATATGCCCAGATTAAGTTACGGTTCACTGGTTCCCCGCGAACCGTAACATTCGCAGCCCTAATCCATGTGCAAGTTTTTTCACCATCCTCCTTCCGGTACAAGATCCACGCAGACAATCTCCGGAATATTGTTGAACCGCGGAATCACCTCCGTATTTCCAAGCCCCGCGGACAGAACCAGATGCCGTTTTCCATCCTCTGAATCAAAAACACCCTTCAGCCGTCCCGGAAACCAGCCCATATCCGGCGCATATACACCGCCGATCCCAGGTAAAATGACCTGCCCTCCGTGAAGATGGCCGGAAAACACGCAGTCCACGTTCCATTCCTCCAGGGCATCATTTTTCAGCCAGGCAATCGGAAGATGACTAAGCAAAATCTTGTAACGGTCGGTATTCTCAAAATCCCATAAAAACATGCATTCGCTAAGATCAGCTTCTTCCGTTTCCAGGTATTTGTCCGGCAGACAGTAACCGTAAATGCCGCCGATGCGAAGAGACTGGCCTTTTACAGTGATATCCCGGTATTGGTGCTCCAGAACAATAGCACCGGCGTCCTGATACAGTTGTGTGATATCTGTGCCAAAATTGTCCTGGTATTCTATCTCATGATTTCCCAGGGACAGGTAGACGGGAGCAATCTCACAGAGAGAAGAAATTAAATTGGTAGCAATCTCTGTGACAGGCTCTCCGGAATTTAACAGATCCCCCGTAAGCAGAATCAGATCGGGTGACTGACTTGCTATCCGGTCAATCAGCTCCTGATTGTCTTCTCCAAACTCGCTGTTGTGCAGATCCGTCAGCTGCACAATCCGGATTTGGGTGTCGATTTTGTCGGAGGGGATCTGATAGGAAGAGTAGCTTAGGGAGTGTTTCGATTGATCGAGGTTTTGGCAGGTTGTGATTCCGAGGAATAGAAGTACGCTGATAATGAGCGTCCATTTGTGCTGCCGTAACCATTTCATTGATAATGTCCTCCGTTATCGTGACTCATCCTAACCCACACAGCTTTTTGAGTACACGCTTAATTATTTCCTTCTTACTTCGCCTTTGTGGTTGTTTTACTTGAAGTAATGGCAATATTTCCTGAAAATTTTCGCTTTCAATAGTTTTTAAAACAATATCTCTATTTTGTTTATGAACTGATGATCTCAATAACGATGGATTTTCTCTTGCCGCCTGTTCCAAATAAACTTGTTCACATTTTATGTTTTCAGAAACTGCGTTCATCATTTTTTCGCCTTTTGCAGTATGCGTTAATATAAGAGATGTTCCTTTATTATCGTCCATTTTGGGATTAATATTCCATATTCCCCAGAAATCGCCTAATGTTATATCACTAACACGATGATATCCTTTAAAATGACAGCTACTACAAGATTCCCGCAAAATATAATCTTTTACAAATAATTGCATGAAGGGATCATCACCATTTTTACATAAATAGCGTTTCTTGTCTGCATAAGCAAATTTAACCGAGTATGCGTAATGACTCCAACCACTTTCCTTATTTCGCAAATTTATATGCTGTGGAAATGAATCACTATTATCCGTTAGAGATCGATACTTTACATATTTTTCCCATACCATCGGAGACGGTACTCCATGACATACAAAATCTATGCAGACCAAATTCTCATAATCTCGTTTTAAAAAGGCTTTCAATCCGGCTACCTGACAAGGTGTACCTGAAAACAACACTATTCGTCCGGAATCCAGTTGTTTTTTTATGCTTAAAAAGCTGTCTCCTAAAATACTTTGCGAATATTTCGCTCCTCGTAGTTTACCGAGTTCCGTTTGCTCTTTTATCTCAATATGTCTGACTACGCCTTCGTCATCATAGCTTGCACCATAGATCACTCCGCCTCGCTGTAAAATGGTAGCTGCTAACTCAGAGAAAATTCCACCGGAGGAACTCTCCAGTCGAAGTGCATTATTGTTAGAGAATGCCGCATATGCAGACGTTGATAGGTTTTCATCATCTTTTTTCTTCATTAACACGGGACATACTCTTTCACAAGCCCCACAAGCAATACACGCAGACCGCTCCATAATTACCGGAAACTCAAATCCTGCATTATCTTTTTTCATCTGAATACAGTTCCGTGGACAAATGCTTACACAGGCAGTGCAACCTGTGCATTGGTTCTTCTCGGCAAGTTTGGGCATAGTTTTCACCTTCTTATCCCTTGATTCTTTTGATTATCCTCTTCAATGGTTCTCTAAAAATACTTCTTTCATATTCATTAAATGAAACTTCATACATTAACACAATATAGATGCCAGTAAAAACAATTATCCCGATCAAAAAAATAATCCAGTTATCAATTTCATATATTCTATTTATCAGTAAACCACTAAACATCATTATTCCTGGAACAATGGCCATTTTTAAAATATTTTTCCAGAACAAAGGAATATCCAATCCTGTCACTTTGTAGTAGTAAATATTCATCACAATACCTTGTCCTAGGATATATGCAAAACAAGAACAAGTAGCCGCCCCCAAAATGCCACAATATGGAACCGCAATATAAGTTGTCACTACATTAAGTATTGCAATAATCATGTATATGATGGATCTAAACTGATGCTTATTCTGAGCAGTAACAATCGTTAAACCAATGTTTTGAATCAACGGAACGCACAGAGGAAACATTGTCAAAATAGCAACCCAATATGCGTCATGATAATCCTTTCCAGCCCATAATGTAATAAAAGCTTGTCCAAAAGCAGTAAAACCAGACACTATCAAAGCAATTACAATAAACTGTAATCTTCCAACTCGAATAAACAAATTCGTTAATTCATCCTTGGATGCATCTTTTACGACCATCCCCGTCACTCTAGGTGTCAATACTCCAGATATTGATGTTGACAAATTCATAACCATATTATTAAAAGTACCGCCCACATTATAAATTGCAACAGCGACACTCCCGGATAACATTCCTAAAATAACTTTATCAGTAGCCCAGAATAACATATCTACAATCGAACCAATAAAAACAAACACCGAAAATCCTAACATTTCTTTAATTAGTGCTATTGGAAGTTTTTCTATAACTGGTTTAATATGTAACTTTCTAAGACAATAATAAATATTCACAGGGAGCATCAAAAATTGAACCACGGTTGCCGCTGTTGCCATTCCTACAGAAGCGTACCCCAAATACAACGCAACTAAATTTGCCAGTGGAGCTAATACAGTTGAAAACATATCAACAAGTTTTCTAAAGATATACTTCTCATTCGCTGTTATCATTGATGAAAAGACACTGTTTGGAAATGATAATGCTGAGTTAAATGTCATTATCATTACCAGAACTTTCATTTTTTTCAATTCATTAGCTGATAATCCTTTTTGAAATATTGCTTCAACATTATTTGCAATGATTGCCCCACATAATAGAACTAGCAAAGCTAATACACAGTATAAAATTAAGAAAAAACCAAATGCCTTTTCTTCTGATTTTTTATCTTTCTCTGCACGATATTTAGAAATATACCTAATAATAGTACTTCCGAATCCAAAACTCAATAATGATAAGTAAGAAACGGCGGACGAAGCAAGCGAAAATAAACCATATTCTGCTTGTCCTAACATTCGGAGCATAATTGGTGTATATATAAAAGGAATAACTGTGCCAAGCCCCAAGTTAATGTACGACAAAATCACTCCCGATTTCAACTCATTTTTTTGCACTGCATTCACCTCATCGAACTAATTTATCCAGTGCCATTTTCCCTGAATATGCTTTCGAAATATATTCCGGCATAATTTTTTCTAAATGATCTTTTATTTCTTTTTCATGCCCTACAAGCCATCTGAAATGCTTTGTCAATTCATCTGGTTCTTGTAACGATTGCACTGGTAAAACGTAGTTTTCTTCATTGCCAAATAAATCTCTCGCAATGCCACGCGATTTAACTGAGTATCCTAATACCAGTGTGGGCACACAAGAAGAATATGCAGCAATAGTAGCATGCGTTCTTGCACCAACAAAAAATCGACAACGTGCAATATATCCTTTCAGTTCCATGCAGTTATGATCTCCAATTAGCATGATTCTATCATTATCTTTAAATTCATCATAGAGTTGCGCAAGCACTTCCAAATCATTATTACCATCACATACCACATGTGGGATCAGTGCAATTTCTTGAATAAGCATTCTATATGCCATATAAACAGTATTTGAATCTTTTCCATTCTGAAGAATCAATGGACTAGCATTTATTCCAACCATGTTTCTTTCTAACCAATTATCTGGTAGAGATAACAACTTCTTAGGAAGTGTAAATGCCGGATCTGCAACCTTTACAGTGTTAATATTAATTGTTTTTAATGCATTATAAGAAATTGACTCTCTTGCTGTAATCAAATCAAATTCTTTTAAATCTGCTACAATTTCTGGATTTTTAAGCAGTTTTGGTTCAACACTACATCCCCAAAGAACTAACTTGGCACCTTTTTTCTTTATATTTCTATTGACCGCTGCCAAAACATCTGTTCCTGGGTAGCAATAATTATCTCCACCTATCGAAAGAAAAATTTCTTTGGATATAATATTTTTAAGCAACTCTTTCCTTTGAATTTTGACAGCTAAATCTATTTTTCCACTAATTTTTGTCTGGGCTGCAGAAATAAACCATTTCAAACTCTTCTTGGGATATACCGTTACCGTATCTCTCTTTATATCGCATATTGTATCTAATCCATATTTCAAGTCTTTATCCGCATTTAATGAGTATAGTCTACTTTTTTCATTTAATATGCTTACGGTAGAACGAACAATAGCTTCACATCCATGATTATCGCTTCCCGCATGAAGATATAAATTAATCATTTGATCTCTCTCTGTTCTTTTTAGTGCACGTTCAACAAAACGCCTTGATTTTACTGGATTTGATGAACAGTTAATAAGTTACATATATCTCCAAAATAGAGTTTTCTGGATATGAAGTGACTTCATGGAGTCCATTTCTGATAATTTTAGATACAAGAACTAAAACATCTTTTCTTCTTTTTATGAAGGCCTTCCTGTTCCCCACCTTCACCTACAGTAACTAACCTCTCATGTCTACTAGAATCACCGCCATCTGACGGATCCTAAATTTCTTCGTTCTCCTTATCCATAGTTGTGTGCTGCTCATGCTCCTTTAGCAGGGTCGTTGCCCTATAAAAAATGTCAATGCAGCTACTGGCTCTACTTTTTCTCATATTTTTTGCATTCCTGTTTCACAGCACCATTGATGGCGGACGCTTTCCTGTTTACAGTACTTCTTGCTCAAGCGGCTATAAAGTTGCCTTCCTGATGGATATCTGACATCATTTTCGCATAAAATACACGGATCAATTTACCGCTGACAGCAACCTTTTCCTGTCACCGTTTCAACGGATTCTTTACACAGATTACATAATGATCATAAATTCCACGGAACTCCTTGTTTCTTGCAAGCAACGATACCATTACCTGATACCAGATCTTTCTGTGTTTTCTTCTCCCGCGTTTGCTAATCCGGGTTCTCCCTTTATGCTGGATCTGTTTCGGTGAATCAAAACGTCTGATATCACCCACCTCAGCTATGAATCCTGCTATTGTGATGCTTCCTACTCTTTTAATGGCGAATAACTTCTCCACATACGATACTCTTCGGATTATTTCCTCAAGTACTTTTTTGATGGCTTCCAACTGCGAAGTCCATAATCGCTGCTCTTCAAGCAGCATATACAATTCACTTTTTGTTTCAATTTTTCCGTTAAGTCCAACACTGTTGTGCGCAACTTCAACCAGGGCTTTGCTCTATCTTTTTCTTCTAATTAACGCACCTAACGTATGTATTGAAATCAATGCTCTAATCATTACAACTGGAGCTCCTATACACTCAGCAATGACTTTAGTGCTATATTTACCTATCAAATCGCATGAAAAAGTATAATACATTTTAATTCTTTTTATTAGAGAAAAATTCATAAAAAGTGCTTTTTCTTTTAACCAAAGTCCATACCCTCTTGGATTATTCAAAAAAAGTGAATTACCCGCCTTGGTTAGTCCATCACTTCGATATTCATATATCCAAACTATATCATTGTAGAATCGCATCTTATATCCATCATTAGCCATTCTGTTATATATTACTGCTTCAGTCATAAATTTTTCTCCGGAATACTCTGGATATCTATATTTTTTATGAATCTCCGTAAAAAAAGCCAACGCTCTCTCTCCGTCAATATTCCGGTATCGATCCAGCAATGTCCCATCATAATAATCTGTTTCAAACAATGTGTTCGGTGTAAAATTGGAACTCATACCAAGATTTCCGGCTACACCACAGTATTTTTCATCTTTTGGTAATGACTTTTCCCATGCAATTATTTTCTTCAACGCATCATCTGTCAAATAATCATCTGAATCAACAACAAAAAACAATTTTCCCTTTGCAAGATCCAATGCGAAATTAATTGCTCTACATTTTCCACCATTCTTTTTTTTGTAATAACGAATAGGAAATTTACTTTCGTTGTTCATCCATGTTCTAAATAGCTCCTCTGTTTCATCCACAGATCCATCATCCACAACCAGCCATTCAAAATTATGAATTTCCTGTCTTTGCAATGACTCGTATAATCGATTAATAATATAAGCACGATTATACGTCGGTGTAAATACAGTTATCTCTACATTCACAATCATCACTTCCTTATTTTTCTCAAAAGTCTCTGAACAAAATATAATAATCCATAATCCAACAAATCATACGCAATGAATGTATATACTTTATCTATTTTAGTTCCTCTCACACCATCAAAAAAAGAAATAAAGCGAGGATTTCTCAATATGGTTTTTATCTTCCAGATCACTTTTGTTCTACTAGATTTCTTTTTATCCGCCATAATATCAGCTTCTCTTTTTTTCCGTACTTCGTCATCTGCCCATGTATATGTATATAAATGTGTTGCATACTTACCATAATCTTTTAATCCGATTAACATAATACCATTTACTAACTGAGTTCTATCAGTTTTTTTCCACTCTGATAGTTGTTTTTCAATAACCACAGTATCACGAGTAACATTTGTCCCCGAAGGATACTCATATCCTTCATATGCCTCCATTATTGCTTTAATTAACCAATTTCCCTTTTCTGCGCCAAAGCCAAGCCCCGTACTTATATATCTCACATCATCAGACGCCATCCAACAGCTATTTTTCAACAATTCATCAATCCCGTTATGCAATAATACATCCGTGTCAAGATATACTCCTCCCTGGTTATACACAATGTACAGTCTGACATAATCTGACACAAAAGCCCATTTCTTATCTTCATACGCTGCTTTCACATATGGATTACAATTTATATCAAAATTGCTCTCATTCCACTCGATAAGCTGATAATCAGGACAATATTTTTTCCAACTATCAATACACTGTTTTATAAGATTTGATTTGGGATTTCCCCCAAACCAGCAATAATGAATTATTTTTGGTATCAACTTTTTCCTTCCTATTGTCTAAAAATGATAGTTTAAAAAATATTGATAAATACTTTCACTACCATCAATTGTTCTTAATCTATACGTTTCTCTCCAAGATAATTTATATAATACAGTATCAGATTTGATAACTTGTTCAAAATTTTCGCTACCAATTGCCTGATTCATTGCAGCCTGTAAATCATCTCTATGCAAATTGTTATTTGGCACTTTCTTCAGGAACATAGATATTGCCGGAATTTCACATCTTGCTACTTCTATCAAATAATCAAAAAACAAATAATCAACTGCTGCTTGCTCTTGTGACCAGTATTCTTCAAATGCTTCTTTTATAAATCGATAGAAAACATTTCCTCTCCATCCCCCTAATACAAACGTTGTCCATCTCATTTGTGACAAATAACCACAAGAGGTCGGATTACTTTTACAAGTAAAAAAAGGCAACTCGAAATATGATTCTGGCAAAGAAGATGCACAAAATATTGTAGAATCTAACCATAAGCCACCGTACTTTTCAAGCAACGAAACACGTATGTAATCCGATAAATGTGCTATTCCCATTTGTCCATTTTTTACTTTGTGCATCATATAATCAGGTATGTCTATATAAACCGAATATGAATTTTGGTCAATAACATGTACTGGATGAGAACCAGTTTGTTTTCTAATACTTTTTATACACTGCTTTACTAAATCAGGTGCCATTTCTACACCAGTCCACCAACAAACCCATACAGGTGCATTTTCTTCAAACACGCCTATATCATCAATGTTTTTATATTTTTGGATCAAGTCACTCAATTGTCTTTCCAAATAATTTAATATCCATTTATCTTTTTTTTCGTGTGCTATATTTGAAAGTTTATTCAAGTGAACTCGTCCACAAAGTTCATCCATAACTCTTAATAGCGCATACAATATCGAAAAGGCACAATCTGATTTAAAATTATTAATAAGCAATAAAACTCGTCTTTTTATTCTTGACGTTAACGTTTTCATTTTAATTTATTCCTTTTTAATGACATTAACTGACTCAATAATCCAATACATACACGACTGCCAACTATACTGATACTTTCTTTTAAAGAGTATTGTTTTAACTCAGAACAATTAAATCTTATGCTATGTCTACTAGACTTAATTCTATTCTTGCACTCTCTTTTTTCTTTATCATTTAGCTTGAAGGTTTCTTGATAAAAATATATACATGCTATGCAAAACCTCATTTTGTCGATTTTATATAATTTGGGATACAGGTCTTTGAAATATGCAATTCTCTCCAAATATGCATCCAACGCATCTAGATGTTTATAAGATATAGAGTTCATAATGCTACCTTTACGTTGAAAGTAATAGTATAATTTCTCATCTACATAAGCCAGTTTATTGGTTTTTGCCATAATTCTATACGTGAAAAATTCATCTTCGTGATAACGTCCAGTTTCGAATTGCTCACCAATCAGCATATTTTTATGATATAGTTTATTCCATGCAACAGCTCTAAATGTTTCACCATTAATCAACGTTTCTAATGCTTCCTCGGTTGAATATATCTTTACCGATAGTTTGTTTATCTTCTCATCCTGTTTTTCAGTATATACCTGGCAAATATCACATGCTGCGATATCCACTTTATAATCTTTTATTGTTATGTATAAATGTTCTATAAATTTTGTATGAATCCAATCATCACTATCCAAAAATGCAATATATTCACCTTTAGCAACCTTTAAGCCTGCATTTCTTGCTGAGGATAATCCTCCATTCGTTTTATGTATCACATGGATTCTATTATCCCTTTCGCTCCATTTGTCACATATATGGGGACATCCATCCAGTGATCCATCATCTACTAATATGATTTCCAAATATTTGTACGTCTGTCGAACAAGTGATTCAATGCACCTATTTAAATATGATTCTACATTGTAGACAGGAACTATAACACTGATCAGGTCTTTCATCCTTATCTCCTTATTCTATCTTATACTTCTTATCCAAGCCGGTAATTTTGGCATATAACGTATGAAACCAACAATAACTATCCGGAAATAAAACGACCCATCCTGCCCTTATCTTTACTGATTTACTCATATAAGAGTTTGATAAAATCAACTTTA
>ERZ827423.3734-NODE-3734-length-10150-cov-3.432194_pt1 | contig 10150 bp, 8 predicted proteins | sample MGYA00519775_ERZ827423 | MGnify/ENA primary metagenome ERZ827423 (study PRJEB31778, sample SAMEA3449296) | human gut metagenome | biome: human gut; feature: human-associated habitat; material: faeces | place: United Kingdom | collected 2010/2012 ...
AGCCCTCGTTTGCTTCAAAATACGCAGTTTTATGAGCATATTCGGCGCTTATCTCGTTAAAATGCTTTTCATTCTCATGTATCTCGGGGCGTGCCATTTCGGCTTCAAGTCGTCTCAGCTCGTCCTGAACCGCAAGCAGCTCGGAGAAAACGGACATCATCTCGTCCATGACCTTTGAAGAGCGGTCAAGTCCTGAGTTCTGCTCCAGAAAGCCCACAGTGGAAGCCCTTGTTATGGCAAGGTGAGGCACATTTGGCTCAGGCTGGGACTCGTATTCCTCCTTGCCTGTGATTATGCGCAGCAGGGTTGATTTTCCGCAGCCGTTTATTCCCACAAGGCCTATCCTATCGTTATCCTCGATAGTGAGGGAAACGTTGTCAAGGATAGTCCTGCCGTTATATATCTTTGAAATATTTTCCATTGAAAGTATCATTTGCTTTTCTCCCGTATGATATTATCACAATATTCTTTTATTATAGCATACTGCGGAGAATATTGCAACTGTGAGCGAAAGGATTTTTAAGCATCGAACGCTTATAAATGTGTTGACTTGATGGTATAAAAAGAGTATAATATAATCAGAATATTACTACCGAACAGGAGGGGTAAGTATGATAATTCGTCCGTCAGCAGCAATACGCCAGAATTACAATGAAATAGCCGATATGTGCCGCAAAACGGCAGAACCTGTATTCCTTACCAAAAACGGAGAGGGCGACCTTGTGGTCATGGACATTGAGACCTACAGCCGACGGGAAAAAATGCTGAAACTGCGTGAAGAGCTTCTTGCCGCCGAAGAAGAGCGCATGGCGGGAATAAAGGGCTGCACCATTGACGAGCTTAATGCCTACCTCGATGACATTATCAAAGAGGTTTAAAAATGGCTGACAAAAAATATAACGTCATTATTTCCGACAGAGTTAAAAGAGAGCTGGGAACATCTATCCGCTTTATTGCACAGGTCAGCAAGGAAGCGGCAGCTGCAAAAAAGAAAGAGCTTATAGCAGCAATGCGTTCACCGGAACATATGCCGCAGCGTTTTCCGTTTTTTAATGAAACCTGCATTCCTGCCAACAAATATCACAAAATGTATGTGGAAAATTGGTACCTTGTACTTTATCAGATACAGGACGACACTGTTTATGTAGATCATATCCTCGACTGCCGCCGAGACCACAGCTTGCTCATAAAATAACAGAACAACAAAAAAGGCTGCTCCGAAGCTCGGAACAGCCTTGTGTTTTTTGGTAGCTATTAGTCAACGATGTACTGCTTGATCTTTGCGAAGAACTCGGAAGCGTCATCGGTGTGAGCCTCAAGAATGATGGGCTTGGAAAGGTCGAGGCTGAAAATACCCATGATTGACTTAGCATCTACTGCGTATCTGCCGGAAAGGAGGTCAACGTCGTAATCGCACATGGAAACCTCTGAAACAAAGTTCTTTACATCGTTAATGGTAGCGAGCATAATAGTTGTCTTTTGCATAATAATTCCATCCTTTCATGATGTTCGTGGAAGGGCTTATATACATTTCCTTCCTTATTTAAAAGAATAGCAGTTTTTTTGGATTTAGTCAAGAGGATTTGCAATTTTTTTATTTTTATTGTATAATAGCATATATTATCCTGCCCGCAAATAGGCACGATATGCACACCGCACAAATTTTTACGGAGATTTTTATGTATATTTACTTTTACACATTTGGCTGCAAGGTCAATGTATATGAGACTGCGGCTATGTCCGAAGCCTTTGAAAAGGCAGGATATACCGTCACGCAGGTACGTGAGCTGGCGGATATCCTTGTCATAAACTCATGTACCGTCACCTCCGAAAGCGACAGTAAGCTCATGCAGACCATAAGGCGGATAAGGCGTGAAAAGCCCGACGGAGTTATCGTTCTCACGGGCTGCTATCCGCAGGCATTTCCCAATGAAGCCAAAGCCTGCGGAGCGGACGTTATCACAGGCACCAAGGACAGGAGCCGCATTGTGGAGCTTACGGAGGAATTTCTGAAAAGCAGACAGCAGACCTGCGGCATAACGCCTTATATGCCCCACGATGAGTTTGAAAAAATGCCGGTATCGGCGGTGGAGGGTCACACCCGTGCGTTCATGAAGATACAGGACGGCTGCAACGCATTCTGCACCTACTGCATAATCCCCTACTCCCGTGGGCGGATACGCTCCATGCCCATTGACGGCGTTATAAGCGAGGCAAAGCTGCTGGCGAAAAACGGCTACAAGGAGATAGTTCTTGTGGGCATAAACCTTGCATTTTACGGTGCTGAGTTCGGGCTGAGACTGGCGGACGCTGTGGAAGCGGTATGCTCCGTTGACGGCATTGAGCGGGTTCGGCTGGGTTCGCTGGAGCCTGAGAAGATAACCGATGACGACCTGAAACGTCTGGCTGCTCAGCCAAAGTTCTGCCCCTCATTTCATCTGTCGCTGCAAAGCGGTTGCGACAGGACGCTGAAAGCCATGAACAGGCGCTACACCTCCGCCGAATTTGAAGAGCTTGTGGGCAGGATAAGGAACATCTTCCCCGACTGCGGCATCACCACCGATATAATGACGGGCTTCCCCTGCGAGACGGAGGAAGATCACAAAAAGTCCCTTGAATTTGCGGAGCGGATAGGCTTTTCCGATATCCACGTCTTCCCCTATTCAAGGCGAAAGGGCACAAAAGCCGACCTTATGGAGCCGCAGGTGCCCGGCGACGTGAAAAAGCGCAGGGCAAAGGAAATGGCGGAGGTCGGAGCAAAAAGCCGTGACAAATTCCTTCAAAGCCTTGCAGGAAAAGAATTTCCCGTGCTTTTTGAGCGTGAAAAAGCCGACGGTATCCACCACGGATATGCACCCAATTACGCTTATATCAAAATCTTAACAAAATATTCAGAGAAAAGCTTGCGTAAAATGATTTTTTATGTTAAAATAGATAAGATAGAGGACGGCTGCTGTTTTGGTCATATTGTTACCGAATAAAAGCAAGTCCATTCATAAAACACAAAGGGGAGTATTGAACCTATGTCAGTTTACAGAATTTATGTTGAAAAGAAGCCTGAATTTGCCGCAGCTGCAAAAACGCTTCTCGGAGATATCAAAACAGCCCTGAGGCTTGATTCTCTGCGCTCACTCAGGATAATCAACCGCTACGACGCAGAAAACATCTCAGAGGATAATTTCAATTATGCGGCGGATAACGTTTTCTCCGAGCCTGCCGTTGACGTTACTTACAGGACGCTCCCCGCTCTCAAGGACGATGAGCGTGTTTTTGCTGTGGAGTATCTTCCCGGTCAGTTCGACCAGAGAGCCGATTCCTGCGAGCAGTGTATCCAGATACTTACCCAGGGCGAAAGATGCAAGGTAAGAAATGCCCGTGTTTACATCACCGAGGGCAGAATATCCGACAGCGAGTTTGAAGCACTGAAAAAGTACATCATCAACCCTGTTGAGAGCCGTGAGGCTTCCCTTGATGAAGTAGAGACCCTGAAGTTAAACTACACTATCCCCGAGACTGTTGAGACCCTCACAGGATTTATCACCATGAACGATATGGGTCTTGCAAACTTCGTTACAAAGTACGGCCTTGCAATGGATTCCGATGACCTGAAGTTCTGCCGTGACTATTTCCGTGACACCGAAAAGCGTGACCCCACTATCACCGAAATTCGCATGATAGATACATACTGGTCTGACCACTGCCGTCACACCACATTCTCCACAGTTATTGATGAAGCAAATATTGATGCTGATTACATCAGAAAGACATATAACGAGTACATCGACGCAAGAAAAGAGCTGGGCAGAGAAAACAAGCCCATCACTCTTATGGATATCGCCACCATCGGCGCAAAGAAGCTGAAAAAGGAAGGCATTCTCAAGGACCTTGACGAGTCCGAAGAGATCAATGCTTGTTCCGTAAAGATCAAGGTAGATGTTGACGGCGAGCTTCAGGACTGGCTCCTTATGTTCAAGAACGAAACTCACAACCACCCGACAGAAATCGAGCCTTTCGGCGGTGCCGCAACCTGTCTTGGCGGTGCAATCCGTGATCCGCTTTCAGGCCGTTCATATGTATATCAGGCTATGCGTGTTACAGGCTCGGGCGATCCGACAATTCCTTTCAAGGATACAATGCACGGCAAGCTCCCTTCACGCAAAATTACAACAGGTGCCGCTCAGGGTTACAGCTCATACGGTAACCAGATCGGTCTTGCAACAGGTCAGGTAACCGAGCTTTACGATCAGGGCTATGTTGCAAAGAGAATGGAAATCGGTGCTGTTATCGGTGCATCTCCAAAGGAAAATGTTATCCGTGAAACTCCTCTCCCCGATGATGTAATCGTACTTCTCGGCGGAAGAACAGGCCGTGACGGCTGCGGCGGTGCAACAGGTTCTTCAAAGGCTCACGATGAAAACTCAATCGAAACCTGCGGTGCAGAGGTTCAGAAGGGTAATCCTCCGACAGAAAGAAAAATTCAGCGTTTGTTCCGCAACCCCGAAACTGCAAAGCTCATCAAGAGATGTAACGACTTCGGTGCAGGCGGTGTTTGCGTTGCTATCGGTGAACTTGCCGACGGTCTTACGGTTGACCTCGACAAGGTAACAAAGAAATATGACGGCCTTGACGGTACGGAGCTTGCTATATCCGAAAGTCAGGAAAGAATGGCTGTTGTTCTCGATAAAAAAGATGTTGACAAGTTTATTTCACTTGCATCAAAAGAAAACCTTGAGGCTACAGCCGTTGCGGTTGTAACCGAAAGTCCTCGTCTTACAATGAACTGGAGAGGCGACACAATCGTTGACCTCAGCCGTGAGTTCCTCAACACAAACGGTGTTACTCAGGTTGCCAAGGCTTATATCAAGGCTCCAAAGTGGGAAGGCTGCTACCGTAAGGTTGCTCCCGCAAAGCTTAAAGATATGCCTGCTGACGAGGCATTCCTTGAAAATATGTCAAGACTTGAAGTTTGCTCACAGATCGGTCTTGCAGAAAGATTTGACGCATCAATCGGTGCGGCTACGGTAATTATGCCGTTCGGCGGTAAGAATCAGCTCACTCCTCAGGAGGCTATGGCTGCAAAGATTCCGCTTGAGAAGGGCGAAACAGACGATGCAACAGCAATGAGTTACGGCTATATTCCCGGTGTTTCACGCTGGAGTCCGTTCCACGGCTCTGCTTATGCAGTTGTTGAGTCGCTTTCAAAGCTGCTTGCAATCGGCGCAAACCCGATGACAGCAAGACTTACATTCCAGGAATATTTTGAAAGACTTAAAGATGTTCCTTCCCGTTGGGGTAAACCTGCCGCAGCACTCCTCGGTGCTATGCAGGCTCAACTCAAGCTCGGACTTCCGTCAATCGGCGGTAAGGACAGTATGTCGGGTACATTTGAAGATATTGATGTTCCGCCTACACTCGTAAGTTTCGCCGTTGCAATGACAAAGGCATCAAAGACAATTTCAACAGAATTCAAGAACGCAGGTTCAAAGGTTATCTTTGTTCCCGTTCCCGAAAATAAAGAAACACTTATGCCTGTATGGGATAAGCTTATCGAAATGTACAACGCTGTTTATGCTCTCTGCGAGGACGGCAAGGTGCTTTCTGCATCGGTTGTTAAAGAGGGCGGTACTGCCGCAAGCGTATGTAAGGCTTGCTTCGGTAACGGCTTTGGCTTTAAGTTTGCAAACGAACTCACAAATGACGAGCTTTTCGCTCCGCTTTCGGGTTCGCTTGTTATCGAACTTGCAGACGGTGCAGAGCTTTCAAACGATGTTCTTCACTATGACCTCGGTACTGTTACGAACGATGCAAAGATTACGGTAAACGGCAAGGAAATCGAACTTTCCGCACTCCTCGAAAAGTGGACTGCTCCGCTTGAAAAGGTATTCCCGACAAAGGCTGAAGTGCCTGAAATCGAAGTTGATGTTCCACTTTACAGCGAGAGAAATACATCTTCACCTGCAATCAAAACTGCAAAGCCTACTGTATTTATCCCTGTATTCCCGGGTACAAACTGCGAGGTTGATACGGCAAGAGCATTTGAAAAAGCAGGTGCAAATGTTGAAATGCTCATCGTCAAGAACCTTTCTTCAAACGATATTGAAGAAACAATTGACGAAATGGAAAAGCTCATTGCAAAGTCACAGATGATTATGCTTCCGGGCGGTTTCTCAGGCGGTGACGAGCCTGACGGTTCAGGTAAGTTCATTGCAACAACATTCCGCAACCCGAGAATTGCAGAGCAGGTTAACAACCTTCTCAAGAATCGTGACGGTCTTATGCTCGGTATCTGTAACGGGTTCCAGGCTCTTATCAAGCTCGGACTTGTTCCTTACGGCGAAATCAGAGAGCTTAAAGCAAATGACCCGACGCTCACATTCAACACAATCGGCAGACATATTTCACATATGGCTTATACAAGAGTTACTTCCGTTAAGTCACCGTGGTTTGCAAATGTCAACGCAGGCGATGTGTTTGCTGTTCCCGTGTCACACGGCGAGGGCAGATTTATGGCTGATGTTGAAACTGTAAAAGAACTTGCAAAGAACGGTCAGATTGCAACACAGTATGTTGACCTTGCCGGCAACCCAAGCAGCGACATTGAGTTCAACCTCAACGGTTCTGTTTGCGCAATTGAGGGTATCACATCACCTGACGGCAGAGTTCTCGGTAAAATGGGACACAGCGAGAGAAAGGGCGAAAACCTTTACAAAAATGTTCCTTTTGCAAAAGACCAGCAGATTTTTGAAAGCGGCGTAAAATACTTCAAGTAATTTATAACCGAATATTTTATATAAAAACTAAGGACATCCGTTTTTCGGATGTCCTTGTTGTTTGTGCGGTGTAGTACGCAATAATATTGTATTGTTATTGTGGCAGCAACCACGGTTCGCCACTACTGTATGGCAGTAGTATTGTGACCATTAAAATATAATTGGCAATGTTACGCTCGGGCATTTATAGCTTCGCATTTGTAAAACTGTCTGCACGAACGGGGTACGGCGACACGCAGACAATAGATGATTTACCGTAATCGGAAATGTTACGCTCGGGCATTTATAGCTTTGCATTTGTAAAACTGTCTGCACGAACGGGGTACGGCGACACGCCGTTAATAAATGCCTTGTACGGTGACTTCGCCTGAATTGATAAGTTTGGTGGTTTTGTCGGGAAGCTCTGCAATAAGCTCGCCGTCAGGGTTTACTCCCACAGCTTTTGCAGTAACGGACTTTCCGTCTTTGGTGAATGTTATATCTCTGCCGACTGTTGCGCAAAGGCTTGTGTATTCCTTTAATGCGACAGGGGAAAGCTTTAAATCGTTTTTGATGAATTCCTCTTCAATGTGGTTAAGCACACAGGCAAAGAATTTGTTCTTGTCAAAATGACCGCCTGTTGCAAGATAAATTGAAGTTGCCTTTTCCTTTATGTCATCGGGGAAATCCTGAGTATCGGCATTGATTCCGATGCCTGTAATTACATATTCTACGGCGTCAAATTCGGCACTCATTTCGGTTAAAATACCAACAAGCTTTTTCTTTCCGATGATGATATCGTTCGGCCATTTTATACGGCAGTCAAGTCCCGTGAATTCTCTGATTGCCTTGCAGACCGCAAGACCTGCAAGAGGGGTGATTGACGATACCTCTGACGGGGCAATCTTTGGTCTTAACAAAAACGAAAAGGTGATGCTGTCATCCTTTTTTGCTTTCCAAACTCTGCCGAGTCTGCCTTTGCCCTGAGTTTGTTCTCTGGCAACGGCAACCGTGCCGTTTTCACAACCGTCTGCACCCAGCTTTTTGAGGTAATCGTTTGTTGAACCAACCTCGTCAAGGACGATGAGATTTTTGCCGATTACGGAGGTTTTCAGGTATTTTTCGATTGCAGGCTCGTTGAGGTGTGGGGGATAGGCAACAAGGCGGTATCCACGGTTTGTTACAGAGTCAATTGTGTAACCCTGCTCTTTAAGTCCGTTGATCGCTTTCCACACTGCCTGTCTTGACACACCGAGCTGTTCGGAAATTTCACTGCCCGAAACATAGCCGTCTGTTTTTGTTAAAAGTTCAATAATTTTCTTTTGCATAACATCACCGATTTTAAAATTTAATGAAAAAATTACGGACGATTCTAAACAAAATCGCCCGTTTTTGAATGTTAATTATTTACTTTTGTTTGCCGCAACAATTTTCTTGACTGCAATGCTTACTGCCGAACCGACAACAAAGCAAGCAATGATTTCAAGAATGCAGTTGATTGAAAGAGCAGGGATAACCACGGCTGTGATTACATTAAGTCCCATAACTTCGATACTGCCGAAAAGGATTGCCATAAAGCCAAGGAAGAAGGCTGTGTTCATAACAGGGCAGAGTATAGTAGCAATAAGGTCGTTAAGATTGAACTTGCCTACAGTTTTACCTTCAAATACCTTGCCCAGACCTTTTGCGATAAGTCCTGTGAACCAACCCATAAGAGCTCGTGCAACAACACAAATTATAAAGGTGTAAAACCAGTTGATTGAAAGCATTGCCGTGCCGAATGCGTCCATACCAAAGCATTGTACAAAGCTTGTGATACCAAAGAGTGTGCCGAGAATCAATCCTGCTGTAGGACCGAGAACGGTTGCACCGATTGCAATCGGAATGCAAAGGAATGAAATGGAAAGCGCACCGATCTTCAGATATCCGAGCGGTGTGAGCGCCATTACAAGCGTCAATGCGATAAGCACTGCAAGAATAACCATTCTTTGCACCTTTGAAAAGTTTCCTGTCTTGTTCATAAAAAATTCCTCCTGCTGTTTCCCTGCTCATTTCTCCGCAGGTGAAACGCAAATAATATTTACAAGGGGAGAACCCCGTTGCATCAAATTAATAATTCAAAAACAAGTTGTATATTAAATTGTCTTTATTTTTTATTTCTCTCGTAAATAATTTTGAGTCCGTCAAGAATAATATTCTCATCAAAGATAATATCGTGACGGCAGTTTTTGATTGCAAGCGGAGCAAGACCGCCTGTTGCAATAACCTTGCATTCTGCCTTGCATTCCTCGGTAAACATATCAACCATTCCGTCAAGCATACAGGCTGTTCCGAACATAATTCCCGAACGAATGCAGTCGGATGTGTTTGATGAAATTACCTTCTTTGGAGCTTTCATATCAACCGATGAAAGCAATGCGCCGTGATTTGTGAGTGCGTCAAGCGAAATTCCCATACCGGGGGCGATTGCACCGCCGTGATACGCGTTGCTTGCGTCAACATAGACAATTGCGGTTGCTGTTCCCATAAAAATCATAATGAGAGGACCGCCGTATTTTTCACACGCTCCCACACAGCCGGCAACGATATCTGCACCCAAGGTTTCGGGATGTTCTATCTTGATGTCAAGACCTGTCTTGAGTCCCGGACCGATGAGCAGACTTTTTCTGTCTGTAACGGTCATAATCGCACGTCTGAGATTATATGTAAATTTCGGAACAACAGAGCTTATAATAGCGCCGTCAATGTTTTTTGCATCGATGTTGTAAATCTGCAAAAAAGTGTAAAGTTCAACGGCAAGCTCGTCGCTTGTTTTGTTTTCATCGGTTGAAAAACGGAGCTTGAATTTTAAATTATCTCCGTCAAAAATGCCGAGCTTGACATTGGTGTTTCCGACATCGGCCGCAAGCAGCATTGCTGTTCCCTCCAAACGGTTTTTATAAATATGCTTTTAAAAAAGTTTAGATTTAATCGTATTTTACTTTGCTTATTATATCATATTATATCATAAAAAATTATTTCTTCAAGGGCGAATTTAAGGAATTTATCCGATTTTTGGAAAATCCGAAAAAATTGTTGAAATTTGCGTTGGATTGTGTATAATTAAAATAGGTGTGTATAACACGGTCATGTATTACGCAAAATTCTGAAAGGAATGGTTTATTAAATGGACAGTTCAGAAATCAAGCAGCTCCGAATTCTTGCCGCAAGGTCAAGAATGGGCGCAATTCTCGGCACTTACCACGCCAAATCAGGTCATCCCGGCGGATCGCTTTCGGCAGCAGATATTTTCACATATCTCTACTTTAAGGAAATGAATGTTGATCCTAAAAATCCCGATATGCAGGACAGAGATCGTTTTGTTCTTTCAAAAGGTCACTGCTGTCCGGCTCTTTATGCAA
>ERZ827423.3736-NODE-3736-length-10134-cov-7.462248_pt1 | contig 10134 bp, 7 predicted proteins | sample MGYA00519775_ERZ827423 | MGnify/ENA primary metagenome ERZ827423 (study PRJEB31778, sample SAMEA3449296) | human gut metagenome | biome: human gut; feature: human-associated habitat; material: faeces | place: United Kingdom | collected 2010/2012 ...
GTTTTTAGCAATGGTGCTGGCGCTGATCATGGCTCTGTCTCTGGTGGCCTGCGGCCAGCAGGGCGGCGATGCGCAGCAGGGCGATGATTCCGCTTCCGGCGACAAGGTCATCAAGATCGGCGTGTTCGAGCCCCTGTCCGGCGACTCTGCCTCCGGCGGCAAGAAGGAGCTGCTGGGTATGCAGTACGCCAATTCCGAGACGCCCACCATCGACCTGAACGGCGAGACCTACACCATCGAGCTGGTCACTTCCGATAACGGCTCCTCCAGCGACAAGGCTCCCTCCGCTGCCTCTGATCTGGTGGCCAAGGGCGTGTCTCTGGTTCTGGGTACCTACGGTTCCAGCGCGGCCATGGCCGGCGGCCCCAAGTTCGGCGAGGCCGGCATCGCCGCCATCGGCGTGACCTGCACCAACCCCAACGTCACCGCTGGCAACGACTACTACTTCCGCATCTGCTTCCTGGATAACTTCCAGGCTGACGTGCTGGCCAACTTCGCCATGGATAAGTTCCAGGCCAAGACTGCTTACTGCCTGGGCGAGAACGGCAACGAGTATGACCAGGGTCTGATCAGCTTCTTCACTAAGGTGTTCGAGGGTGCCGGCGGCAAGGTCATCACCGACTCCTTCCCCACCAACAACTCCGACTTCACCACTTATCTGAACAAGGCCAAGAGCGAGGGCGCTGACGTTATCTTCACCCCTGTCTCCATCGCCTACGCCACCCAGATCATCCAGCAGGCCAGCTCTCTGGGCATCACCATCCCCTTCGTCGGCTCCGATACGCTGGACGATAACATGGTTCTGGCTGCCGCTCAGGGTACCGATGTCAAGCTGTACGTGTCCACCTTCTATCAGGAGGGCGGCTCCCCTGAGTTCGATGCCGGCATCAAGGCCTACATCAACGGCAACGCCACCGCCAAGGAAGCCAACGGCGGCAACGACACCATCTCCGCTGTGACCGCTATGGGCTATGACGCCTACTATGTGGCTCTGGAGGCCATCAAGGCCGCCGGCTCCGGCGACGGCGCTGCGATCAAGGCCGCTCTGCCCAGCGTGACCTACACCGGCGTGTCCGGCGCGATCTCCTTCGACTCCATCGGCGATGCTGTCCGCGACACCGCGTTCATCAAGACCGCCGACACCGCCAACGGCGTGTGGGCGCTGGAGACTGTCCAGACCGGCTCCTCCAACTAAACACAGCACCCGGAAATATATGCGGCACTTGGCGGGGGCTTGCCCCCGCCAAGTGATGGCTTTTTCCGGCGTGACCGCTGGCCAAATCGGAGCGCGCGGGATCGTCAGATGCTTCTGCCGGCCGTGCGCGGCGATTTGCCCAGTGGTTGCGGAGGAGAGTCCGGGAGAAACGCGCAGGCGGGTCTTTTCCGGACGTTCTTTTTCTATTCAAAAGAGGGAGGAAACCAAGTGGAATTTATTATTTCTGTCCTGCTCTCCGGTATCGCGGTGGGCGGACAATATGCCCTGATCGCCATAGGCTATACCATGGTCTACGGTATCCTGCGGCTCATCAACTTCGCCCACGGCGATGTGTTCATGGTGGCCGGTCTGATGGGCATTTACTTTGCGGCCACCATGCCGCTGTACATAGCGCTGCCGCTGGTCATCATCATGACGGTGGTGCTGGGCTTCGTCATCGAGCGGGTGGCCTACAAGCCCCTGCGTACCGCGCCCCGCATGTCCGTCATGATCTCCGCCATCGGCGTCAGCTATCTGCTGCAGAACACCGCCACCTATATCACCGGCGGTCAGCCCATGGTCTATCCGGAGATCGCCGGCCTGACAAAGACCGTTACCATCGCGGGTACCCCCACCAAGCTGGTGGTGCTCATCACCCCCATTCTGGTGATCCTGCTGGTCGTCGGCCTGACCCAGCTTATCAACCACACCAAGGTGGGTATGGCCATGCGCGCCGTGTCCGTGGACTTTGAAACGGCGCAGCTGATGGGCATCAAGATCAACAGCGTCATCTCCGTGACGTTCGTCATCGGCTCGGCGCTGGCGGCCATCGGCTCCATTCTGTACTTCACCTGCTATCCGGCGGTGAACCCCACGGCCGGTGCGCTGCCCGGTCTGAAGGCGTTCGTGGCCGCCGTGTTCGGCGGCATCGGCTCTGTGCCCGGCGCGGTGATCGGTGCGTTCATCATCGGCCTGTGCGAGAACCTCATCAAGAGCACGGACTACACCGTGTTCTCCGATGCGTTCACCTTCGCGCTGCTGATCGTCATTCTGGTCTTCAAGCCCACCGGCCTGTTCGGTGAAAAGACCACCGACAAGGTGTAAGGGGGGGCGGAAGATATGCTGAAACAACAGACAAACAAGAGAAGCTCCATGATCGCGCTCCTGTGCGTGGCCGGCGTGCTGCTTCTGGTGACGCTGCTGGAGAACATGAGCCTTATTTTCCCCAAGGTACCGGCTATCCTGCTGCCCACCAGCCAGCTGTTCACCGTTCTGAAAAAGGGCGCGGTGTACTCTCTGGTGGCGGTGTCCATGAACCTGCTGAACGGCTTCACCGGCCTGTTCTCTCTGGGTCAGGCGGGCTTCATGCTGCTGGGCGCGTATACCTACGCCATCCTCATGGTGCCCATGGCGGTGAAGGATCAGGTCTATTACCTGTTTGACGGCTCCGCCGTGAAGTTCTCCCTGCTGGATATGTTCCAGAGCATCTTCGGCGCGGCGGGCTTCGGCTCCGGTGTGGCGCTGGTGCTGGCGGTGCTGCTGGCACTGATCCTGGCCGGCTGTGTGGCGGCGCTGTTCGCCTACCTGATTGGCCTGCCCGTGCTGCGGCTGAAGAGCGACTATCTGGCTATCGCCACGCTGGGCTTCGCGGAGATCATCCGCGCCATCTTCCAGTGGCAGGTGCTGGGTCCCGTGACCAACGGCGCCAATATGATCAAGAGCTTCCCCACCTTTTCCAGCTTCAACATCAAGGGCGCCAACGGCTCCACGGTGCTGTATCTGTCCACCTTCGTCCCGTTCCTGATCGTGGCGGGGTGCATCATCGTTATCGTCATGCTGGTGAACTCCACCTACGGCCGCGCGTTCAAGGCCATCCGCGACGACGAGGTGGCGGCAGAGGCCATGGGCATCAATCTGGCCCGCCACAAGCGGCTGGCCTTCTGCATCAGCTCGTTTTTCGCTGGGGTGGGCGGCGGCCTGTTCGCCATGTTCGCCAATCAGGCGCAGGCCAAGGTGTTCACCACGGCCATGACCTACGAGATCCTGCTGATCGTGGTCATCGGCGGTATCGGCTCCATCTCCGGCAGCTGCATCGCGGCATTTCTGTATGTGGCGGCCAGTGAATGGTGGCTGCGGTTTCTGGACGCCGAGACCTACATCGGCAGCTTCAAGGTCCCCTTCCTGCGCACCGGCTTCCGGATGGTGGTGTTCTCCGTCATCATCATGGTGGTGGTGCTGTTCTTCCGAAAGGGCATCATGGGAGATAAAGAGCTGCCGGATCTCCTGAAAAAGCGGCAGAAAAAAGCAACGAAGGAGGCGGTACAGCCATGAGTGAGCAGCTTTTGAGACTGGATCACATCACCATGCAGTTCGGCGGCGTTGTGGCTGTGGACGATCTGGAGCTGGAGGTCAACGAGGGAGAGATTGTGGCCCTCATCGGACCCAACGGCGCGGGAAAGACCACCGCCTTCAATGTCATCACCGGCGTGTACCAGCCCACCAACGGCGCGGTGTGGTTCGATGGGGCAAAGATCATCGAAAACCACCCCCAGGGCAAAATGAAAAAGCAGTACAAGGGCCAGTGCGATGGACTTTTCACGGAGGCCCTCTCCCCTACCCCGGATAAGATCACCCGGGCGGGCATGGCCCGGACCTTTCAGAACATCCGTTTGTGGAAGACCCAGACGGTGTTCGACAATGTGCTCATCGCCAAGCATTGCCGCTCCACCAGCAGCGTGTTTTCCGCCGCGTTCCGGCTGAACCGGAAGGAGGAAGCGGCCCAGCGGGCGCAGGTGGAGGAGCTGCTGGAGATCGTAGGGTTGTCCGACGTGAAAAACGAGTTGGCCACCAGCCTGCCCTACGGCAAGCAGCGGCGGCTGGAGATCGCCCGGGCGCTGGCGGCGGAGCCAAAGCTTCTGCTTCTGGATGAGCCGGCCGCCGGCATGAACCCTCAGGAAACGGAGGAGCTGACAGCCTTTATCGGGGAGATCCGGGAAAAATTCAAGATCACGATCCTCCTCATCGAGCACCACATGAATCTGGTCATGGGCATTTCCGACCGCATCTATGTGCTGGATTTCGGCAAGCTGATCGCCCACGGCACACCGGCGGAGATCCAAAAAAATCAGCGCGTCATCGACGCGTATCTGGGGGTGGCGGACGATGCTTAAAATTGAAAACCTCCAGGTCCACTACGGCGGCATTCAGGCCCTCCGGGGCATTTCTCTGGAAGTGCCGGACGGCAAGATCGTGACGCTGATCGGCGCCAACGGCGCGGGCAAATCTACCACCCTGCGGACCATCACCGGACTGGTAAAGGCCTCCGGCGGCTCCGTCCAGTGGGACGGGCAGGAGCTGCTGGGCAAGTCCATCGACAAGATCATCTCCACCGGCATCGCCATGAGTCCGGAGGGCCGCCGGGTCTTCCCGGATATGACGGTGCTGGAAAATCTGAAGATCGGGGCCTATCTGCGCCGGGACAAAGCGGAGATTGAAAAAGACATCCAGTGGGTGTACAGCCTGTTTCCCCGTCTGGAGGAACGGAGCTGGCAGCTGGCGGGCACCCTCTCCGGCGGCGAGCAGCAGATGCTGGCCGTGGGCCGTGCCCTCATGTCCCGCCCCAAGCTGATGATGCTGGATGAACCGTCTCTGGGCCTGGCCCCGCTGGTGGTGCAGGACATCTTCTCCATCATCCGGGAGATCAACCGGCAGGGCGTCACGGTGCTGCTGGTGGAGCAGAACGCTAACATGGCCCTGAAGATCGCGGACCTCGCCTATGTGCTGGAGACCGGCACCATCACCATGTCCGGCACCGGCGCGGAGCTGCTGGCGGACAGCCGGGTGAAGGAAGCGTATCTGGGAAAAAGCAGCTGATTTCTGCCGAATACACGCAATGCCCGAAGGAACATCTCCTTCGGGCATTTTACTGCGGGAATCCAACCTTCTACTGACCGCAAAAAAGCCGCCGGGGAAATCAACTCCCCGGCAGCTTTTTCACTCGTTCAATTTCTGAAGTGCGGTCTCGGATGCACATACGCGCCTTAGCACATTAGCAGGATAGATTTACGTGCTCCATCAGGTCGATGAGAACCCGAATGCCCTACAAATAGGCCCGCACCGGGATACGCTCGTTGGTCCCGTGGACACCGGCGGCCGCCTCCTCCGGCTCCGCCATGAAGGGACTGCACCGCAGGCAGGTGTCTCAGATCTGCTCATAGTGGTGGGCGTCCGTTGCCCCCATGGTCATGGACGGCAGGAACGTCACGCCGGGGTAATATCTCTGCAATCTCGGACAGCGCGGGTTTCTCGCAGCACGGCTAACAGATAGGCCCTGCTCTTGTGAGGCTTCCCGCTTGAGAGCGGTCCCTTTCAGTTCCTTTTGCGGGAGGGGAGTTTTGCCCGAAGACTTTCCAGTCGGTTCAGGGCATTCAGAAGCGTCTCGTCCTTCTTGGCAAAGTGGAAGCGGATCAGATGATTCACCGGCTCGCGGAAGAAGCTGGAGCCGGGCACTGCTCCGACGCCTACCAGCCGGGTCAGATCCTCGCAGAATTTCAGATCGCTGTCATAGCCGAATTCGGAAATGTCCAGCAGGACATAATACGCCCCCTCCGGATCGTTGTGGATGATGTGCAGATCATCCAGTCCCTTGAGGAACAGCTCCTTCTTGTGGGTGTATTTCGCCAGCAGATCATCGTAGTAATCCTGTCCGAATTTCAGTCCCGGGATCACAGCCTCCTGTAAGGAAAAAGGCTAACCCCTCCCAAACTGCTTTGGAAGAGGTGTGCGCCTTTTATTAATCAATTTTTCCAAATCACAATTTCTGCCCGGTAAAAATTTAAACACTTTGTCCCGCTTACTCCACAGCTTGGCCAGTCCGCATCACCAGAACCGGTTGATCTGCATGCCTAAGCTCTGCCCTTTGCGGCAAGTGTCTCTGCCGCTCAGTCCAGCGCCGCCAGCAGCTGTCAAGACAGTCCGCACTCACTTTTCTCGCCGAAGTCCTATCAGGAAAATAAGAAAGATACTTGACGCAGCTCCGTTTTTTCTCCGGCGGTGTTTGACAATGCATCGCCCTGCGGTATAATAACCGTATTGTAAGCTTGCCGGAAACGGCGCAGTTCAAAGGAAGGATGACGTGCTATGACCATGGATACCAAAGCTCTGCTGGCAGAGGCGGAAGCCCTGAAGCCCCAGCTTCTGACGGATCGCCGGACCCTGCACAGGGACCCGGAGGTAGGCCCCTCCCTGCCCCACACCGCCGCCTATGTGACGGAACGGCTGACGGCGCTGGGGTATACGCCCCGCCCGCTGGCCGGGGGCGTGGTGGCGGACATCACCGGCGAGGATACCGGCCGGTGCGTGCTGCTCCGGGCGGATATGGACGCTCTCCGGGTCCGGGAGGCCACGGGGCTGGATTTTCAGTCGGAAAACGGCGCCATGCACGCCTGCGGCCACGATATGCACGCCGCCATGCTGTTGGGCGCCGCCGCTTTGCTCAAGCGGCATCAGGCGGACTTGAAGGGTACGGTGCGGCTGGTGTTCCAGCCGGATGAGGAGGGCTTCACCGGGGCGAAGTCCATGCTGGCGGCTGGGGTCCTGAAGGATGCGCCGACGCCCAAAGCGGCACTGGCCCTTCATGTCAACTCCGGCACCCCCTCCGGCATGGTGCTCTGCGGCCGGGGGACATTCATGGCGGGCTGCACCCTGTTCCGGGTCTCCGTCCGGGGCACCGGCTGCCACGGGGCCATGCCGGAGACCGGCGTGGACCCCATCAACATCGCCGCCCACATCTACCTCTCCCTGCAGGAGCTGACCGCACGGGAGATCTCCGCGAAGAAGCCTGCCGTGGTGACGGTGGGCCGGTTCCAGGGGGGACAGGCCCCCAATATCATCCCAGAGGAGGCCGTGCTGGAGGGCACCATCCGCACCTTTGACCGGGAGCTCAGCGCCCGGATCATGGAGCGCATCCGGGTCATCGCGGAGAACACGGCGGCGGCCTTCCGAGGCAGCGCCCATTTGGAGGAGATCGCCTCCGCGCCGCCGCTGGTAAACGATCCCGCCCTGATGGAACAGGTCGCGGGCTGGGCGGAGGAGCTGGCGGGCAAGGAAGCCGTTTTCCACGTGAAGGTCAACGGCATCACAGAGACCCAGCTTCCGGCGCTTGACGACGATTTCGCCAAGGACATCAGCGAGTTTGACACGCTGGACGCATACAAGGCCGACGTTCGCGCCAAACTGGAAGCTCAGGCTGCCGAGCGCGACAACAACGTGTTCACCAACGCGGTGATCGGCAAGGTGATGGAGAACGCCACGGTCGAGATTCCGGAAGCGATGATCGAGCGCCAGATCGACTCCATGATCCGCAACTTCGAGGCGCGTCTGGCTCAGCAGGGCCTCAAGCTCGCCGACTTCATGAAGTATACCGGTCAGGACGAGAAGAGCTTCCGCGGCCAGTACCGCGATCAGGCCGAGAAGAGCGTTCGCGCGAACCTCGTGCTCGAAGCGATTGAGAACGTCGAGAACTTCGAAGTGAGCGACGAGGAGATCGACGCGGAGATCGAGAAGTTTGCCAAGCAGATCGGCCAGAGCGTCGAGGAGCTCAAGAAGAACCTGACCGAGGGCGACCGCGAGTATTTCAAGGCCGACGTGATCCGCGACAAGGCCGTGAAGTTCCTCTGCGACAACGCCAAGGCCGAGTAATCGACCCGACGCCGGTTTCGCGTGCGAAATCGCTTTGACGCATATTCAAGCGGGCATACAAGCGAAAAAGGAAATTGAGAAATAAACGCCTGTTAAGGAGGCGTCCATGATGACCAACAACAACTATTACTTTGAACCCAGCGTCATTGAAAAGACGCCTTACGGCGAACGTTCTTATGACGTTTACTCCCGCCTGCTGAAGGATCGCGTGGTCTTTCTGCGCGGCGAGGTGAACGAGGCGCTGGCCAACAGCATCGTCGCCCAGCTGCTCTTTCTGGAAATGGAAGACCCGGACGCCGATATCTCCATGTACATCAACAGCCCGGGCGGAAGCGTGACCGACGGCATGGCCATCTTTGACACGATGCGCTACATCAAGCCGAAGGTTCGTACCGTCTGCCTCGGCATGGCCGCCTCGATGGGCGCGTTCCTGCTGATGGCGGGTGAACCCGGGATGCGCCTTGCGCTGCCCAACAGCGAAGTGATGATTCACCAGCCCAGCGGCGGCGCGAGCGGGCAGGCCACCGACGTGCAGCTGCACGCCCAGTGGCTGCTGCGCACCAAGGGCAAGATGAATAAGCTGATGAGCGAAATGACCCATCAGCCGCTGGAGCGCATCGAGCGCGACGTGGAACGCGATTACTTCATGACGGCCGAAGAGGCGCTCGCCTACGGCATCATCGACGAAATCTACCAGCCGCGCAAAAAGTAAGCCAGAGCGTTCTCCCTTCCCGAAAAGGGAGGGGAGAATTGCTTTTCGGCCAAGACGTGAAATCAATGTTTTCTGAGGTGCGAAATGCCGAGAGATAAGGACGAAACCCGGCAGCCGCGCGTGGCGCGCTGCTCCTTCTGCGATAAAACGCAGGATCAGGTTCGCCGCATCATTGCGGGCAACGGCGTGTATATCTGCGACGAGTGCATCGCGCTGTGTCAGGAGATCATCGCGGATGATCTGGGCACGGCCCCGACGCAGGAGCCGCAGAACCTGCCCAAGCCCACCGAAATCAAGGCGGTGCTCGACGAGTACGTGATCGGTCAGGAAAAGGCCAAGCGCGCGCTGGCGGTTGCCGTCTACAACCATTACAAGAGGATCAACGCGCCGAAAAAGCGCGGCGACGTGGAGCTGCAAAAGAGCAACATCGTCATGGTCGGCCCGACCGGCTGCGGCAAGACGTTCCTCGCGCAGTCGCTGGCGAAGATCCTCAACGTTCCCTTTGCCATCGCGGACGCGACCAGCCTCACCGAGGCGGGCTACGTCGGCGAGGATGTGGAAAACATCCTGCTGCGCCTGATTCAGAACGCCGATTACGACATTCAGGCTGCGCAGCGCGGCATCATCTACATCGACGAGATCGACAAGATCGCGCGCAAGAGCGAGAACCCCTCGATCACGCGCGACGTTTCCGGCGAGGGCGTGCAGCAGGCGCTGCTCAAGATCATCGAGGGCACCGTCGCCAGCGTGCCGCCGCAGGGCGGACGCAAGCACCCGCATCAGGAGTTTATCCAGATCGACACGACCAACATCCTCTTCATCTGCGGCGGCGCGTTTGACGGGATCGACAAGATCATCGAAAAGCGCGAGGGCGCGGGCTCCATCGGCTTCGGCGCGGACGTCAAGAGCAAGGAGACGCGCAACGTCGGCCAGGTGCTCAAGGATATCCGCCCGGAGGATCTGCTCAAGTTCGGCCTGATTCCGGAGTTTGTCGGCCGCCTGCCGATCATCGTGACGCTGGATAACCTCGACGAGGACGCGCTGGTGCGCATCCTGACCGAGCCGCGCAACGCGCTGTGCCGTCAGTACGGCAAGCTGCTGGAGATGGACGGTGTGGAGCTGGAGTTCGAGCCGGACGCGCTCAAGGCGATTGCTGCGAAGGCGATTGCCCGCAAGAGCGGCGCTCGCGGCCTGCGCGCCATCATCGAGGATGCGCTGATGGGCACGATGTTCGATCTGCCGTCGCGCAGCGACGTGGCGAAGGTCGTCGTCACGCCGGAGGTCATTTCCGAGGGCAAAGAGCCGACGCTCGTGCCCGGCGAACCCAAGCGCAAGCTGCCCGCGGGCAAGACCCGCCGGGAAGGCGACAGCGCAGCGGCGAATAGAAGGCCGTCGGTTTCCTAATCCATAAATGTTTCCCCCATGGGTCTGTCAAGCTAACAACACGATATTTCAAGAATAAAATCAGGTATATGCGCCCGAAGGTTTCCAAAGGGCGACCGGAAAGCCCTTTGGTGGGGCGATGGGG
>ERZ827423.3739-NODE-3739-length-10132-cov-2.199266_pt1 | contig 10132 bp, 9 predicted proteins | sample MGYA00519775_ERZ827423 | MGnify/ENA primary metagenome ERZ827423 (study PRJEB31778, sample SAMEA3449296) | human gut metagenome | biome: human gut; feature: human-associated habitat; material: faeces | place: United Kingdom | collected 2010/2012 ...
AGCTGTATGTCAGCGTGAAGCAGCAGATCAAGGACATCAACGGTGAGGTCATTTCGCCGATGGATATTCGCCTTGTGCGCCGCATCTCGCGTGATATCCGTTCCCGCGATACCATGCCGGAGCGCACCATCGCCATGTGGGATAATGTGGTGGCGGGCGAAGATAAATACATCCGCCCGTACCGCCTTTCCGCGGACTACACGGTGAACTCCATTCATATCTATGAACCGTGTGTGCTGCGCAGGCTTGTCATTCCGCTTCTGCGCGAGATCCCGGAGGATAACCCGTGTTACCGTAAGGCGCGCGATTTAGATGCCCGCCTGATGCGCTTTGAGCCCATTGATGCCGAGCTGGTGCCTGCAAACTCCATGCTGCGTGAATTTTTGGGTCCGAAAGTAGAAAACGGTACGAATTAAGGTTATTGTCAGGAAAAATTTAACCTTTGTTTACAAAATTGCCGGTTTGTCATTTGCTTTTTGACACAAATTGCGCTATAATGGGACTGAAGAAAGGTACATGAAACGGTGTGCTTCTTAAGGTTCCGTTTCCAAACCACAAAAGGAGAATTTGTTATGGGAATTTTTGATGATGTTGTTGTCAACGCAAAATCCGCTGCACAGACCGTAGGCAAAATGGCAGGCCAGTTTGTGGATATGTCCAAGCTGCGCATCAATATGTCCGAGCTGAACGGCGAGATTACGAAGCGCTATCAGGAGCTTGGCCGCTTCATTTACGAGGCCAAGAAGGCCGGTTCCGCAGACGAAGCCGAGCTTGCAGACCAGATCGCCGGTATCGATGATCTGTATGCACAGCTTTCCGCAGTTTCCGCACAGTACGCTTCCATGCAGAATAGAGTGACTTGCCCGGCATGTGGCAAGAAGATGCCGACGGATTCCTTGTTCTGCAGCCACTGCGGCGCAAAGCTGGAGAACGCACCGGCAGAGCCGGAAGAAGCTGCCGAAGCAGTCGAGAAGGCCGAAGTTCCTGCAGAGCCGGAGACGACGGAAGTCACAATCGAGACAGAGAAGACGGCTGAGCCGACCGAGGAAGTCAAGACCGAGGAATAATTGAAAACGCGGGTCCGGCCTGCAAGGATGTAAAACCAGAAGGAAAGAGGTGCCCCCTCTTTCCTTTTCTTTCGCCGAGAAACTTTTTTGAAACGGAAGGGTTTTATGGAGCAAAAACGGCCCGCGGCGCGCGTACAGCAGGGATTTCTGCACGGCGCGTTCATTTTAATGTTCGGCGTTCTTCTGGTGAAGGCCATTGGGGCGTTGTTTAAAATCCCGTTATCGAGTATCATCACGGAAGACGGTATGGGATATTTCAGCACGGCGTACAGTTTTTTTAACGTGCTGTTCAGCCTTTCCACCGTCGGTTTTCCCGTGGCAGTGGCGCGGCTGACTGCGGCGGAGGACGCCTTAGGACATTTTCGTGACGTGCGGCAAATTAAAGCGGCGGCGCTGCCGGTGTTTTCGGTCATCGGCGTTCTCTGTGCTCTGCTGATGGCAAGTTTTGCACCGTTTTATACGCGCTTGGTGCAAAGCCCCGGCGCACTTTTCTCCATGTTGGCGCTTGCGCCGTGTGCCGCGCTGTGTAGTATTTCCTCCGTGTACCGCGGTTATTTTGAGGGCCTGCGCAATATGCTGCCTACGGCGCGTTCGCAGGTTGCGGAATCGCTCGGCAAGCTTATTTTCGGGCTTTCCGGCGCGATTTTTGTGATGCATATGGGCACACGGGAGCTGCAAGCGAGCGGCACGGTATTCGGCTGTACCGTGAAAAGTGAAGCAGATGGCTGTCAGCTTGTCTGCGCTTTAGGTGCTGCTGCCGCAATCCTCGGCGTGACGCTCGGCGCGGTGCTGGGGCTTTTGACGCTTGTCTTCCAAAGTCGCAGGGACGGCGTCACAAAAGCGATGCTGCAACGCGCGCCGAAGCCGAAAAGCAAGCGTATTTGGGCCGGAAAATTGCTGCGCACTGCACTGCCCATTTCGCTTGGGGCAGTCGCCATGAGCTTTTCCGGACTCATTGATGCGTCATTTTTGCAGACGCGTGTCGCCTATGCCGTGCAGACAGACCCCGCAGCTTTGCTTTCCATGTACGCTGGCGCGATCCCCAAAGGGAATCTCGCCGCGCCGGAAACCGTGCCGAACTACCTTTTCGGCTGCTACAATATGGCGCTGACACTCTTTTTGCTCGTGCCAAGCGTAACGCAGTCGTTCGGGGTCAGCGCGCTGCCGAGCGTGACACGGGCATTCCAGACGGGGGATTCGCAGAAACTGAAGCGCACCGTGGAAGCGGTGCTGCGTATCACGTTTTTGACGGCACTGCCGATGGGGGTGGGGCTTTCCGTTTTGGCGCAGCCCACCGCACTGCTGATCTACGGTGCACGGCCGGGCACGGTCATCGTGGGGCGCGTGCTGACGGCTTTGGGCGCGGCGTCCGTTTTTGCGGCGCTGTGCGGGCCGCTGAACAGCATCTTGCAGGCGATGGGCCATGTGGAGTTGCCCGTGGTGCTGACGCTCACTGGGCTATGCGTAAAAGCCGTGCTCGATTACACGCTTGCCGCTGTGCCGAGTGTGAACGTGCTTGGCGGCGCTGTCGGCACGCTCGTGTGCTATGCGCTCGCAAGTGTGTTGGCGTGCATTGCGATACGGCGTATTGCAGGCGTGAAAATAGATTTCTTTTCCACTTTTAAAAAGCCGTTTCTGGCATCCGTTTGCTGTGGCGTGGCGGCTCTTTTAACACACAAAGCATGGTGTGCGGTGCTGCCGGAATCGCGTTTTTCCGCGCTGCCTGCGGTGTTTTTGGGGGCGCTTATCTATGTTGTTTTCCTGCTGATTGCACGCGGGATCTGTGAAGAAGACATCAAAGCACTGCCGAACGGAGAAAAAATTACAAAAAGACTTGAAAAATACTTGCAAAAAACAGGGGGATAGGGTAAAATATGAAAGCTGCGTTGAAATATGTAGGAAAATCCCGTTATACACTGGAAGATCTCAAGGAGATCATCACGATTCTGCGTGCGCCGGACGGCTGCCCGTGGGACCGCGAGCAGGATCACAAGAGCATCCGCCGCGATTTTCTTGAGGAGTGCTACGAAGCGATAGAAGCCATCGATACGGAAGACCCCGTGCTGCTGCGCGAGGAGCTTGGGGATGTGCTTTTTCAGGTGGCGTTTCACAGTGAGCTCGAGCGTGAAGCCGGACGGTTCGACCTTGACGATGTGATCAGCGACGTTGCTGCCAAAATGGTGCAGCGTCACCCGCATGTGTTTGCCGATGTGACGGCGGACACGACCGAGCAGGTGCTGACAAACTGGGATCAGATTAAGCGCGAGACGAAAAAACAGAAGTCCGACCGCGAGGTGCTTGAAAGCGTAACGCCCGCCATGCCCGCTTTGATGCGTACCCAGAAGGTACTGAAAAAGGCGGCGAAAATGGGCGCGGATAACGGCACGACCGATGACCTGCGCGAGAGTGTTTGCAAAGCTGTAAGCGGTGCAACCGAAGAAAACGGCGCGGAATCGATTGGCAAAGCGCTTTTCAATTTAACGGAGCTCGCACGACGTCTCGGCGTAGATGCAGAGCAGGCGCTGTCTGAAGCCTGCCGCGCGTATATTGAGCAGTTCGGCGCAGAAAAATAAAGCAATTCACGCTCCGGCGATGGTTCGCGCCGTGGGTGATGAAGATAAATCTAAAAATTTGGAGGTTATTCATAATGAATAAAACAGAACTCATTGCTGCTGTTGCAGAAAAGGCTACCATTTCCAAGAAAGATGCGGAAAACGCTGTTTCCGCTGTTATCGCTTCCATCACAGAGTCCCTCGCAGGCGGCGAGAAGGTTCAGATCGCAGGTTTCGGCACCTTTGAAGTTCGCGAGAGAGGCGAGCGCGTTGGCCGTGACCCGAGAACGAGCGCTGAGATCGTGATCCCGGCTTCCAAGGCTCCGGCATTCAAGGCCGGCAAGGCCCTGAAGGAATCTGTCAATAAGTAATTTTGGCAAATAATTTGTGATGGAACGGATCCCGAAGTGGGTCCGTTCTTCTGTTATAGGCAGCTGCCTCCATATATTAAAGAAAAGGAGTTTGAACATGAGACTGGATAAATACTTGAAGGTTTCCCGCATTATCAAGCGCCGCACCGTGGCAAACGAAGCCTGCGACGCCGGTCGAGTCGTCGTCAACGGCAAGATTGCCCGCGCTTCCTACGATGTGATGCGCTACCGCGATTTGGAGAACACGCCGCTGTACCCGTTCGGCTTCGGCTTGCACTACACGACGTTCAAGACGACTGTAAAGGACGGCACGCCGGAAATTTCTATTGCGGCACTTGAAAACGGAAAAGCGCATACCGTGACGTGCGAGGTGGAAAACACCGGCAGCACAGCGGGCCATGCGACGGTGCAGCTGTACATTCAGGGCGTGAGCGGCACAATCGTCCGCCGCGTGCGCGAGCTGAAAGCGTTTGAGAAGGTGTATCTCCAGCCCGGCGAAAAGAAGACGGTTGAACTGAAGCTTGACCGCGACGCGCTGAGCATCTGGAACCGCAAAATGCAGTTTGCGCCGGAAGAGAGTAAAGTGGAGCTTTACGTTGAGGAAAGCGGCAGCAAGGTCTGGAACGGCGAGCTGAAAATTACAAAGTAAACGAATATAGTCAAAACAAAAACACCGTGCCTCGCAAGGACACGGTGCTTCGTTTATTTATGCTTTAAGAGAAATTATTTGTGCGTTTTCATATATTCGAGATTTTTCTCGATGAGGGCACAGCGCTGGCGGACGCAGTCTGCGGAACGCAGCGGGTCGGCCGGGGTGCCGAACGCATAGTCGAGCAGCTGTGCAATGCTCGTCTCCGCGACGTGCATGCGTGTATCGGAGGAAGCGTAGTAGACGTAGACCTTGCCGTCGTCATCAGCGATGGCACCGTTCGTGAACACGACATTGGAAACATCGCCGACGCGCTCTTTGCCCAGCGGGGCGATGAAGAAGCCGCCCGGTTCTGCGATGAGCTTTGCAGGGTCCTGCAGGTCGGTCACGAAGACATACAGCACGTAGCGCAGGCCGGCTGCGGTGTTGCGCACGCCGTGTGCAAGGTGGATCCAGCCCTTTTCGGTCTTGATCGGCACAGCGCCGGCGCCGTTTTTGGACTCGGTGATGGTGTGGTAGCGGCGCGGACTGACGACTTTTTCTTCGTCGATGACAGCGTTTGTGATGTCGTCGCATAGACCGAAGCTGACGCCGCCCTGGTCGCCGGCTTCAATGAAGCTGTCCTGTGGGCGGGTGTAGAACGCATACTTGCCGTTGACGAATTCCGGGTGCAGCACGCAGTTGCGCTGCTGGGGAGATTTCGTCTTGAGGTCCGGCAGGCGCTCCCAGTTGACGAGATCCTTTGTGCGGACAATGCCGGCAGCGGCGAATGCGGCGGAGAGGTCGTTCACGGTCTTATCCTTGCTTTCGCTGCAGAACACGCCGTAGATATAGCCGTCCTCGTGTTGCGTCAAACGCATATCGTAGACGTTCGTTTCCTCGGGGGAGGTGTCTGGCAGGATGACCGGGTAATCATCAAAGCGGAAGCCCTGCACAGGGTTATTGCTGCGCGCGACGGCGAAGAAGGACTTTCTGTCATTGCCTTCTACGCGGGCGACGAGGCAGTACTGACCGTTCAGCTTGATGGCGCCGGAGTTCATGACGGCGTTCACGCCGAGACGCTCAAGACCCAGCGGATTTGTCTCCTCGTTCAGGTCAAATTTCCAGAACGGCGGAATGTGGTCGCGGGTGAGGACAGGATTCTTGTAACGCGTGTAAATGCCGTTGTAAAAAGCGGCAGGCTTGTTCTCTTTTGCGATGAGCGCTTCGTAATCGTGAAACGCCTTTTCAATGTTCGGGTTCATGTTTGTACCTCCATACAGAATATTACAAGCATACTATACCACGCGACGTGTATTCGGTCAAACGGTATGTGTTGCCTGTTATTGCAAAAAGGTTGTTTAGCGGATATCCTTGTACTCGGATTTTTCTGCGCGGCGCTGCTGGATGTAGGTGATGAGCTCAAAGAGACCGTCTGCTAAAATGCTGATGCCGAAGAACATGATGGCGGCTTTTGCGGCACGGAACGGATTTACGAGCAGCACGATGCCGAGAATGAGCGGCAGTACGGCGGAGATGAGTACCCAGAAGCGGTAGGGGCTGTACACCGAGAGGGCATCAACGGCGAGCGGCATTTTTCCGATGCCGTCTACAAGCAGCATGATGCCGAGCGCGATGGGCAGGAAAGAGAGGACGACGTACGGGCGGGAAAAGCAGAAAATACCGAACGCAAGGCAGAGAATGCCGATGACGAGCGTGCCGCCTGCAGTGAAGCCGAGGTTTCTGGCTTTTATAAAATACCAGAAGCTATGTGCGGCGTACAAAATGAGTGCAGCGGCGATGCCCCAGCAAAAGACGGTGCCGGACATGCCCGGCCAAAACGTGAGCACAAGGCCGAGCGCCATGTAAATGACGGACGCCCAAAGAGATGTGGTGCGGAAGAAAATGTTTTTCATGAAGATAAGTCCTTTCTATAATTTACTGTGAGGTGGTGATTTTTCTAAGGACTTGCTTTGGCAAGTCCTTTAGGGAACCCATGCAACTGGGTTCCCTACGATTTGAACGTCCCCCGGACGTTCAAATCTACCTTCCTGGTTTTGAGTTAGGCAAAAGTATTCCGAACTCTGCGGAGTTCGGCTTAGGGCTCAGCCTTAAGAATCCGCGATCTTTTTTGAAAAAAGGTCGATCAAAAACTTTTAACCCACGTTTTGCGTCATCACTGCGCTACCTTCTCCAACAGCTTGCAAATATCCATGGCTGCATTTTGATTGATAACTGCTCTCTGCCGTTTGCGCATTTCTTCTGCATTTCCCGGTTCCGAAAGCCTTTCCACCGCCGACAAAAGCTCTGTTTCTGTGTTTTCCACCTTTACGGCGATACCCTCCTTAGCAAAAAACTCCGCGTTGCGGCTTTCGCACCCCGGTATCGGCGAAATGTGCACAAGCGGCACGCCCGCCGCGGCGCTCTCCGTAGATGAAAGTCCGCCCGGCTTCGAGATAAACACGTCGCTTGCCTTTAAATACAGTGTCATTTTGTTCGTGCTGTGCATCGGCGTGATTTGCCCATTTTTTGCAAATTCTGCCTCCACGCTGTCAAACAGCGCCTCATTGCTGCCGCACAAAATATTGAGGTCGCAGTCTGCATTCTGTTCCAAATACGGCAGCAGTGCCCGCACGGCATTTATAATTGACCCCGCGCCCATGCTCCCGCCGGAAAGCAGCAGCGTGCGCCTGTCTTTCGGCAAGTTAAGCGCTTCCCGCGCTCTGTCTTTCGTGATGGTATCATCGGAAAAATTCAGCCGCACCGGGATGCCCAGCGGCCGCAATTTTTCCGCAGGAATGCCTCGCCCGGTGAAATCGCTGCTCAAAAGCGGGGAGGGCGTCACGTACAAGTCGCAGTCCGATTCCTCCGTAAACGGAACGCAAGTGTAGTCCGTCGCAATAAACACAAACGGCGGCGTTTCCATGCCGTTTAGCCGCATGTGCGTCAAAATCTCCGCCGGGTACAAATGCGTGCAGACGATCACGTCCGTTAGGTGTTCCGCAAGGTATTTCTGCATGTACGGCGCCATTTTGCCGTTGATGTGGTACACCGGCGAACGTCCCGGCAGCTTACGGTACGCGTTACCGAGGTCATAGACCGCGCCAAACAGCTTCGGGTTTTTCTGTACCAACTTTATATAGGTCTGCCCGACTTTATTTGCAAGCTCCTCGCTCACCAGCGTGTACGGGTCCATACGCACGGCGTGGTGCCCGCGTTCCGTCAGCGCCTCAAAAACCGCTTGCGCCGCCGTGTTGTGCCCGCCGCCCGTGCTGCAGGATAGAATCAGTGCTTCCATGCAAGTTTCACCTCAAAGTGTTCTTTTTCCTCGGCACTCATAAAGAGCTTCGCGAGCACCGAAGCCGCAATCAGTAAAAAGCCGAAGACGATATAGCGGTTCGGCTCCAGCCAAACCGTGCAAATGGCCGCCAGAATATACGTCGCCACTGTGCGGTAATAGTTCGGGTTGATTTTAACAACGCACGAAAAGAAAATGAAGATGCCCGCCAAAACGCACAGAGGGATCCAGTGCGGCAGCAGCCCCAAAAAGCACCCAAACGTTGCCGCAATGCCTTTGCCGCCGTGCTTAATGTCATAAAACGGCAGAATATGGCCCAAAACCGGCGCTGCCATCACAAAAGAGAGCATCAGCGGGTTTTCGGACAGTTCTCCGTTGCGGTACAAAAAGATCGGAAAAAAGCCCTTTAACAGGTCGCCGCACAACGTAAACACGCCGCACCGGAACCCGCCGTATGTAAACGCATTCATTGTGCCCGGGTTCTTGTCCGGGCTTTCCGCCATAATGTCTGTCTTTTTAAAGATCAGCCCACCGAGCCGCGCAAACAAAATACTGCCCAGCAGATACCCAAAAATAATATATAAAGCGTCGCGCACTTCCATGTTTTTCACACACTCCCCAAAAATTTCGCGCCACAAAAAATTCACAATTTTGCCGAGAGTCTCGTCTTGACAACCTCTTATAAAGTCATTATAATATGAACCATTGACACTTGTCAATTTGACATTTGTCCAAGTTAAGTGAAAATATTGACGAAACAGGAGGGAATGTCTATGTATCAGGGAAAAAATCCAACGGCGCTGCAATCGCAGGACCTCATCACAGAGGCACTTTTAGCACTTATGGAGGAAGAGCCGTTTCAAAAAATCACGATAAAAGCCGTTTGTGCCCACGCCGGCGTTTCACGCCAGACGTTTTACTCGCTGTTTGAAAATAAAGAAGAGGTCATTGGGCGTCGGCTCGACCAGCTTTTTGAAGAATACCGTAAACGGTTCATTGAGGAAAAGCGCGCTTACACCATTCGCAGTCTATGTGATTCTATTATGGAGTGTTTTGTGGAGCAGAAAAAACTCCTCGGTCTTCTGGTCGAAAATCGTCTGGATACATTGGCTCGCGAAAAATCGGAAGCGTATCTCCTGCATTTGGACAATATTTTCCACGCTTATGACCACGAAGACCGTGATTACGCCATTTCATTTCTTGCCGGCGCGATCATCAGTATGGTGGTTTACGCTATTCGCAAGGATGATTTTACGGATAGCCGCAAAATTTCGAATCTTGTGCAAAAGATCATTACCGGCCACTATTTTACAATTTAAATCCGAAAATTCCTATAACAAAAACCGCTCGGGCTTTACGGCTTCGAGCGGTTTTATATTACAAGAAGGATTATTTGTGGTAGAGATTATTGTCCTCATACGTTGCTTCGCACGTCACGTTGATGCCAAGGCGTTTGAATACGCTGTCGTCTACCGAGCCGAGGATTACGCTGGAGTGCAAATCACAGCCGCTCAGCTCGTCCAGCTTCTGCATGGCGCGCATCGCGTTCTCGTCGGTCGCCGCGCTGATGGCGAGCGCCACCAACATCTCATCGGTGTGCAAGCGCGGGTTTCGGCTCTGCATGTAGTCGGTTTTCAGCGTCTGAATAGGCGCAATGACCGTCGGCGAGATGAGCTTCACCTCGTGCGGAATGCCTGCAAGCATCTTCAAAGCGTTCAGTGTCAACGCAGAGGAAGCACCCAGCAATTCCGATGTGCGCCCCGTCACAATCGTGCCGTCCGGCAGCTCTAAAGCTGCCGCGGGCTGTCCTGTCGCTTCCGCGCGCTTCAATGCTGCGAGCACGACCGGGCGGTTCTCCGGCTCCAACTTCAGCTGGCGCATCAGGTTCTCGATTTTCTGTAATTCCGCTTCGGAAGCAAGACCCTGGCGCACAAGGCACGCTGTCTTAAAGTAGCGGCGAATAATCTCCTGCTTCGAGGCTTCGCGGCACACTTCATCGTCGATGATGGACAGACCCGCCATGTTCACGCCCATGTCCGTCGGGCTCGCGTACGGGCACTCGCCGTAAATCTGCTCAAACATCGCGCGCAGCACGGGGTAGATTTCAATGTCGCGGTTGTAGTTTACAGTTGTCTCACCGTACGCCTCAAGGTGGAACGGGTCGATCATGTTCATATCATTCAGGTCAGCCGTCGCCGCTTCATAGGCAAGGTTCA
>ERZ827423.3740-NODE-3740-length-10128-cov-7.410702_pt1 | contig 10128 bp, 7 predicted proteins | sample MGYA00519775_ERZ827423 | MGnify/ENA primary metagenome ERZ827423 (study PRJEB31778, sample SAMEA3449296) | human gut metagenome | biome: human gut; feature: human-associated habitat; material: faeces | place: United Kingdom | collected 2010/2012 ...
CACAATGTTCTTTATATAACCGACATCCTTGAGCCGCCCTTCGATTTTGAACGAAGTGACGCCCGCGTCGAGCAACTCGCCGATATGCGCCGAAAGGTTCAGGTCGCGCACCGACAACAGGTGTTTCCCGGCAATATAGGTACGTCCCCGGCCGTCGGTCAGGTCGTAAGTCAGGCGGCACGGCTGGCTGCACGCGCCGCGGTTCGCGCTCCGCCCGTTCAAAAAGCTGGAAAGCATGCAGCGCCCGGAATACGACATGCAGGCCGCGCCGTGGATGAACGTCTCCAACTCGATTTCGTCCCCGATCGCCGCGCTCATTGCCTCGATCTGCTCAAACGTCATCTCCCGCGCCAGCACGACGCGCTTTGCCCCCAGCGCCTTGTATACGCGGGCGGATTCGCTGTTCGTCGTGCTCGCCTGCGTGCTCACGTGCACATCCAGCCCCGGCACTTCCCGCGCAATCCGCGCAATCGCGCCGAGATCGGAGACAATCGCCGCGTCCACGCCGATATCGCGCACCCTCTGCGCCGTCCTCACCATGCCGTCGAGGTCGCCGTCAAAGGCGAAGATGTTCAGCGTCAGGTTCACCTGCGCGCCCGCCGCATGCGCCAGCCGCACGGCCTCCTCGAGCTGTTTTTCGTCGAAATTGTTCGCCTGCGCGCGCAGGCCGTATTGTTTTGCGCCACAATAAACGGCGTCTGCGCCGAAGCGCAGCGCCGTTTGGAGCGCCCTCATGTTGCCCGCGGGCGCGAGCAGCGAAGGCATTGTCTTCATCCTGTCCTCCGATCAATTCAGGCCGCGGCTCTTGTCGTATTCCTCCCACAGCGGGCGATACATGGCCACGGCGGCGTTGTGCTCGTCCAGCGTCTTGGAGAAATGCAGCGCGCCGGAGGCCGGGTCGGTCGAGCAGAAGTACAGATACTTCTGCGCCACGTATTGCTCGTCCGGGTACAGCGCCGCAACAATCGCGTCCATCGACGGGTTGCAGATCGGGCCGACCGGCAGCCCCTTTCGGGTGTACGTGTTATACGCCGAGTTGACGGAAAGCTCGCTGTCGCCGAGCACCATCTTCTGCGAGCCGGTCGCGTATTTGATCGTCACGTCCGAGCCGAGCGTCATATCCGCCTTGAGCCGGTTGTGGAAAACCGCGCTGACCTTGGCAAAGTCGCCCTTCTTGGCTTCCTTTTCGATCATCGAGGCAAGGGTCACCACCTCGTCCATCGTCATCCCCAGCTCCTGCGCGCGCTCGTCGTAGCCGCTCAGATACGCCGCTTCCATCTGCGTCAGCAGGCGCTTGATGATGGTATCGGCGCTCGAGCTGGTGTAAATCTCATAGGTGTTCGGCGACAAATAGCCCTCCAGCGCGTACTTGCGCTGGCTCGCCGTGCCGGTCTTCATCATCTCCTCGATGAAGTAATACCCGCTGTAAGCCTCGCCCGATTTGCACAGGCCGAGGAACTCGTCGGCGCTCGAGAGAATCTTCTGCTCCACCAGATAATTCGCCACGTCCTCCACCGTCCAGCCGGGGATGATGGTGATGCTCGTCGTCAGCGGCTTGCCGTCGCCGGCAATCAGTTGATTGAGGATCTCCGTCGCGGACATCGCGCGTGAAAGCTCGTAGTCGCCGCTCTGGATCTTCTGCCCCATGCCCATGAAATCGGCCATGTATTTGAAGACGGTGTGGTTGTGGATCAGCCCCGCCTCTTCCAGATTTCGGCTGACCGCGGAGAGCGAACTGCCGGATTTGACGCTGAAGGCGACGGTCTGGCCGTCCGCGCTGTCCATCGGCGAAAAGAACATGTCGTCCACCTTCTGCCAGCCGGTGTAAACCAGCCCGCAGATGATGACAAACGAGCAGACGAACACCAGAATCGGCCGCAGAATCCGCCAGATCCAGTCGTACCAGAAAAAGCCGTACCGCCTGCTTTCAAGCAGCTCGCGTTCCTCCGCGTCGCGGATCGGGCGCTTCTTTTTCTTCGCCAATGTTGCTTTCCTCCCGGTTTATTGCTTGTCGGGCACGTCAAAGCGGATGCCCGCCGCCTCGGTCAAAATCTTGAAGATATCGGCCAGCGTCTTCTGCATCTGCATTTCCGCCATCAGATAGGCCTGCACGTCGCTGTTCATATACAGCAGCGAGGCGAGCTGCTGAAAGCGCTGCATGTCCTCGCTGGGCATCTCCCCTGCCGCGCCGACCATGCTCATCTGGAGCTGCACCTGCAGCCGCTTGTATTCCTCCAGCAGCAGCCGGTTGGTCTCGTCCGCGTAGGCGCGCTCGCGCAGCTCCGCCAGCTGCACACATTCGTCGCTTCTCTTGATTTCCTCGGCCAGCTTGTGCGCCGTATCGTAAATGTTCATGCTTCAACTTCCTTGTTTTTTTATGTTTCCATGATGATCGGCAGAATCATCGGGTTGCGCTTGATGAGATCGAACAGATAGTTGTGCACCTCGTCCTTGATCCCGTTCTTCACGCTCGTCCAGTCGCTCTGCTCGATGCGGTCATACCGCTGCAAGACGTTCATCGCGACGTTCCGCGCGCCGGAAATCAGCTCCTCGTTTTCGCGCACATAGACGAAACCGCGCGAGATCAGTTCCGGCCCGCTGGTCACCAGCCCCGTCTCCCGGTTCACGCCGACGACGACGATAATCAATCCGTCCTGCGAGAGGTGCTTTCTGTCGCGCAGCACCACGTTGCCCACGTCGCCCACGCCGAGGCCGTCCACCATCACCGAGCCGTTGGGAATCGGGCCGGTGATGTTCGCCTCGTCCTCGGAAAGCTCGAGCGCCTGCCCCATTTCCAGAATGATGACGTTGTCCTCCGGCATGCCCAGCTCCTGCGCCAGATGCGCGTGCCTGTGCAGCATGCGGTATTCGCCGTGCACCGGGATGAAGTATTTCGGCTTCACCAGCGTGTGCATCAGCTTCAACTCTTCCTGACAGGCGTGGCCGGAGACGTGCACATCCGCGATGCGGTTGTAAATCACGTTCGCGCCGCAGCGATAGAGCTGGTCGATGATTCTGGAGACCATGATCTCGTTGCCCGGAATCGGCGTCGCGGAGATAATCACCGTGTCGCCCTGCCGAATCTGCAATTTGCGGTGCTCGCTGTTGGCCATGCGCGTCAGGCCGCTCATCGGCTCGCCCTGGCTGCCCGTCGTCAGCACCACGATTTCGTCGTCCTCGTAGCAATCCAGATCGCCGACGTCGATGAACACGTCCTGCGGGATTTTTAGCTCGCCAATTTCCATCGCCAGCTTGGTGACGTTGACCATGCTCCGGCCGACAAAGCAGATTTTCCGCCCGAACTCGATGCAGTTGTCCACCACCTGCTGAATTCTGTGCAGGTTCGAGGCGAACATCGCGATGATGATTCGCCCCTTCGCGTCCTTAAACAGGTTGTGGAAGGTCTCGCCGATCTTCTTTTCGCTCATCGTGTAGCCGGGGCGCTCCACGTTGGTGGATTCCGCCAGCATCGCCAGCACGCCGCGGCTGCCCCACGCGGCCAGCGTGTTGAGATCCGTCACCTCGCCGTCGATGGGCGTGTAGTCGATTTTGAAGTCGCCCGTCACGATCACCGTTCCGGCCAGGCACGTAATCGCCATCGCCACCGCGCCCGCAATCGAATGGCTCACCTTGATGAACTGCACGGAGAACGCGCCGACCTCGACCACGTCCTTCGGCTTCACGATATGGAACTGGATGTTGCCGATATTATGCTCCGCCAGCTTCCCGCGTATGAGCGCGCAGGTCAGCTTCGTGCCGTAAACCGGCGCGGGTACGCGCGGCAGCACATACGGCGTCGCGCCGATGTGATCCTCGTGCCCGTGCGTAATCAGATACGCGCGCACGCGCTCCCTGTTTCGCTCCAGATAGGTGATGTCGGGAATCACAAGGTCAATACCGAGCATATCCGCCCGCGGGAAGATCGAGCCGCAGTCCACCACAACGATGTCGTCGCCAAACTCGAAGGCCGTCATGTTTTTGCCGACCTCGCCCAATCCGCCCAGCGGAATAATCCTCAGCTTCGCCAAATGCGTCTCCTCCTTTCTGTCGTCTCCTTTTGTTTTTTATCTTCCAAAAGCCCTTTATGTCGTTCTCAGGCTTTCAAAATCCGAACATTTCCGAGGGATAATACCTCAAGTTTATTCAGTTCATTATAGCACAAAAGCCCTGCTTGTCAAAGTCTATCCCGCCAAAAAAGAAGGGAAGCGCCCGTTTTTTGAATCTCTTCGAGCGCTTTCCGTTCATTTTTTCTTTTTTTCTTTTTTCAGCCCGTCTGCAAGCAGTTCGCTTTTACAGGTGCCGCTCCAGCATCGCGGCGATATCGGCCTTGCCGCGCGCGCCGACCGCCTGCTCGACGACCTTGCCGCCCTTCATCACAACCAGCGTCGGGATGCTCATAATGCCGAACCGGCGCGCCAGCTCCGTCTGCTCATCCACGTCCACCTTGCCGACCACGGCGCGGCCTTCAAAATCCGCGGCCACTTCCTCCACCGCCGGGGCGATCATGCGGCACGGGCCGCACCACGTCGCCCAGAAATCGACCAGCACCGGCTTTTCGCCGCGCACGGCCTCGTCAAACGTCTTCTCATCAAAATGCACAACCATGTTAAGCGCCTCCTGTCTTTATTTTTTCGCATCCGTCTCTTCGGGATGCGTTACCGAAATGATCTTCTGCTCCCAGCGCCCCTTGGAGAGCTTGGGGTCAAGCGCGCGCATGATGAAATATGCCGCCGCCGTGCCGATAATCGCGCACAGCGCCATCAGCAGCTCGCCGTTTCCAAAAGCGCCCGTCTTCGCAATGCCCCAGCCCGCCGCCAGCCCGGCGATAAAGCCCGCCAGCGGCAGCATGTACGCCAACGCCGAAGCCTCCATCACGTGAGAATCGTCCATCGCCACTTCGATGACGTCCCCGACCTGCGCCTTGCCCTTGATTTTGACCATGTGCTTGGCGCAATTCTCGCTCCCGTGCATGCATGCGTGGCAATCGCCGCAGGCCTCGTGGCGCTCAAACGCCACCGTGAGCGTATCGCCGTTTACGGCGGTCACAACCCCTTTATTGGTCATGGGTCTTCCTTTCCCGGTCGCGTCGCCCCCGACGTTCCCGCTTTATACTAATTCGCAGTTAAAATGCTTAACAGAGCGCATCAGATTTTTTGTTCTGACGAAGCCAAGTGAAGTGAGGCGTACTGGAGGTACGTTGAACGGAACGAGGCAAAGTCAGAGCGAAAAAGATGGTGCGCGGATTAAGCCATTTTAACAAGAATTAGTATTACTCGTAAATCTTTTCGAACTTCGTGAAGCCCTCGGCCTCCAGCAGCTCGATCTGGTGCTTCATGTTCTTGCTCATCGGCAGAACCGTCGCCACCACGCCCGTCTTGCGCGCCTCGGCCGCCTGCGCGAGCACCTCCGCCTTGCGCGCCGTCGGCGCCTTACTGCCGATCAGATATGCCACGGAGCCTTCCGGCAGCTTGAAGCTGCCCTGCTCGTGATCCTTGAGGATGGTCACGATGCGCTCAAAGCCGATGGAGAAGCCGCACGCGCTGACATTCTGGCCGCTGAATTTGCCGATCATCTGGTCGTAGCGTCCGCCGCCCGCGATGGCGAAGTTGTAGCCATCCAGCGTCACCTCGAAAATCGGGCCGGTGTAGTAGCCCATGCCGCGCACCAGCGTCGGGTCAAAGACGATCTTCACGCCCTCGCCGAGCATCGGCTGCACGCAGCCCACGATGTCCGCCAGCGCCTCGCCGACGCGCGCCTCCAGGTATTCGCCGTTCACGCCCGCGCAGAAGTCGGCAATCTCCATGCCCGGCCTTACGCTGCGGTAGAACGCCATGTATTTTTCCACCTTTTCCGGCGCGTAACCGCTCTCCAGCAGATCCTTTTCGATGCCGTCCATGCCGATCTTGTCGAACTTGTCCAGCGAAATCAGCGCGCCGCCGATTTCCTCCTGCTCAAAGCCCGCCGTGAGCGCCGCCGCCGCCAGCATCCGGCGGTCGTTGATGTGGATGGTGAAGGCGTTCAGGTTCGCCTCGGCAAGGATCTTGCTGAGCATCGTCGCCGTCGCCGTAATCAGCTCGATCTCCGCCAGGCTGCTGTCGTCGCCCAGAATGTCGATGTCGCACTGGGTAAACTGGCGGAAGCGCCCCTTCTGCGGGTTGTCCGCGCGCCAGACGTTGCCAAGCTGCATCGCCTTGAACGGGGTCGGCAGCTTCTCCTTGTTGTTCGCGTAGTAGCGCGCCAGCGGCACGGTCAGGTCGTAGCGCAGGCCGTTGTCCGCCAGCTCGCCGTCGCCCTTGTCCAGCGCGCGCTGAAGCTCCGCGCCGCGCTTCATCACCTTGAAGATCAGCTTCTCGTTGTCGCCGCCCTGCTTGCTGGTCAGGTTCTCGATGTGCTCCATCACCGGCGTTTCAATCTGCATGAAGCCGCACGCGCCGTAGGTTTCCTTAATCATGCCGAGCACATGCTCGCGCAGGCGCATATCGGCGGGGAGCATATCGCACATGCCCTTGACGGGCGTTTTGATGAATTTCATGGTTGTGATTCCTTTCGTATTTTCTCCTTCAAGCGCAGCTTCGCCGCGCCAGAAGGAGTTATTCGCCTTTACTCCTGATTTTCCTGCATGCGCCGCCATTCCTCGCGGGAAATGAGCACGGTTCGCGGCTTCGTCGGACCCTCGGCCTCGGCGGTGATGCCGCGCTGCGTCATTTCGTCCACCAGCCGCCCCGCGCGCGCATAGCCCACGCGCAGCCGCCGCTGGAGCATGCTGATGGAAACCTGCCCCGCGTCCACGGCCAGCTCAATCGCCTTGGCGAGCATTTCGTCCACCGGCTCGCCCGCGCTCGGCGCGTCGGAGGATGCGCCGCCGTCCTCGTCGGCCGCGGTGTTCATCTGCTCGATCACGTCCTCGTTGTAATCCGCGCTGTGGCGGCCGCGCACAAACTCGACGATGCGCTGCACCTCGTCGTCGGAGACGAAGCAGCCCTGCACGCGCGTCGGCTTACCCGCGCCCTGCGGCGCATAGAGCATGTCGCCCTTGCCCAGCAGCTTTTCCGCGCCGCCGGAATCGAGGATCGTCCGGCTGTCGATCTGGCTGGACACCGCGAACGCGATTCGGCTCGGGATGTTCGCCTTAATCACGCCCGTGATGACGTTGACCGACGGTCTCTGCGTCGCGATCACCAGATGGATGCCCGCCGCGCGCGCCAGCTGCGCCAGTCGGCAGATGGATTCCTCCACCTCGCCGGGGGCGACCATCATCAAATCGGCCAGCTCGTCGATGATGACGATGATCTTGCTCATCGGCTCCTCGTTTGGGCCGATGGCGTTGTTGTAGCCGCGGATATCGCGCACGCCCATCGTCTCAAACCGCTTGTAGCGGTGCTCCATCTCCACAACCGCCCAGCTCAGCGCCGCGCTCGCCTTCTTCGGATCGGTCACGACCGGCACGAGCAGGTGCGGAATGCCGTTGTAGACGGAAAGCTCGACAACCTTCGGGTCGATGAGGATGAGCCGCACTTCCTCCGGCTTGGCGCGGAAGATGATGGAGTTGATGATCGTGTTGATGCAGACGGATTTGCCCGAGCCCGTCGCACCCGCAATCAGCACGTGGGGCATCTTCGCCATATCCGCGATGACCGGCGCGCCGGAAATGCCCTTGCCCAGCGCCACCGCCGTCGGCGATTTCTCCCGCATCATCTCCGGGCTTTCCAGCACGTCGCGCAGAGAGACCGTCGCGATTTTCTGATTCGGGATTTCAATGCCGACCGCCGGTTTTCCGGGAATCGGTGCCTCGATGCGCACGCCGTCGGAGGCCATGTTCAGCGCGATGTCGTCCACCAGACCGACGATGCGCGATACCTTCACCCCCGGCGCGGGCGCAAGCTCGTAGCGCGTGATGGCCGGGCCGTGAGTCACGTTCAGCAGCTTGGCCTGTACGCCGAAGCTCTCCAGCGTGCCGAGCAGCTTGCGCGCGCCCGCCTCGTCCTTGGCGCGCTGATCCGGGTCTGCCGTCGTGCTGCTCTGGTTGAGCAGATCGATCGGCGGGAAGACGTATTCCTCCTTCGCCGTCTGCGGCGCTTCGTGCACGTCCTTGGCCGGCATGACGATGGGCGTTCCGTCGAGCCGGTTGCCGCGGAGCTGCACGACCGTCTGCTGCTCGTTGACTCGCTGCGCCTTCAAAACGTCCTGCCCCTGCGGCTGAACCGGCGGCTGATAGCCCGCGTTGCGCTCCGCCCGCGCTCTGGCCGCGTCGATGGCCGCCGCCGAGTAGCTCGACGGGGTGCTTCCGCCCGCCGTCTGCGCGCCCTGTCCCGGCCAGCCGCCGAACGATCCGCTCGTCGGCGGCGCGGGCGCTTCCTCCGGCTCGTCGTGGGATTCGTCCGCCGTCACCTGCGCGTCGCCGTCGTCGTATTCGACGTTCGCCGCCTGTCCCGCGGAGGAATCCTCCGCTTCGTCCTCGGATGCGTCTGCCTGCCGGAAGTAGCGCTCGTCGATGGGTCTGTCCGCGCCGTCCGCCCGCACGTTGGTGATGGCCGCCGTCTCGTCGTCCTCGTCGTCCTCCGTATAGGGGGCGTTCGGCATGTTCGGCTCAATCGGCGCGTTCAAATCGGTCGGCTCGCCCCATGCGTTCGGTTCGCTCGACTCTCTTAATTCATTGGGTTCGTTCGGATAGCCCGGTTCGCTCGGATAACCCGGCGCGTTCGGCACGCTCGAACCAGACGGCGCGTTTTCCGCCATCGGTCGGCCGTAGGCGTCGCGCCGGGGCGCATACCCGCCGGTCGGCTGGCCGCCGTTCATCCCGTAGAGGAAGGCGTTTTCCGCCTCCTGCATGGTGAAGCTGTTGCGGCGGCTCGGCATGGTGGGCGTATGCTCGTCCACCGGCGCGCGGGTAAATTCGTCGTCCCGCTCGATGTAGAGCTGCGCGCTGTCGGAAATCGTCCTGCGCTTTCGCGGCGCGGCGGCTTTTCTCGGCGGCATGCTCGTGATCGCCGGTTGTTCGTCCGGCGGCTCGTCGTCCTGCCGCCGCATCACAGTCAGCGTCGGCTTGTCCTTCCGCCGAGGCGTCTTGTCCGTCTGCGGCGCATCCTCCGTCGGCTTCGTTTCAAGCGCCTGACGGATCTCTTCGTCCCGCCTGCGCTGTTTTTCTCTTTCATCGGCCTCGCGCGCGGCGTCCTCCTGCTCTTCCTTCTGCTTTTGCAGGCGCTCCTGCCTGCGCTTCTGCCGCTCGATGGCCAGCGCGTTTTCGCGCTCCAGTTCCTCCTCCTGCCGCGCGTCGCGCAGCGCGTCCTTCTCCTCCCGGCGCTCCCGCATCTCCACGCGGAAATCATCCGCCCATTCGGATATCCGCATGCCGATGCCGCCGAACGAGAATCCCGTGAGCGTCATCAGCGCAATCGCCGTCGCGAAGATGAGCACGATCATGCCGCCCCAAATGTCCAGCCCCTTATACAGCGGCCACGCCAGCAGCGCGCCGATGAGTCCGCCGCCCTTGCAATCCAGCGAGCTCATCGTGAACGAGCGCGCCAGAAACGCGCCGTAGCTCGCCTGCGCGCCGTCCGCCGCCAGCGCCGCGTTCACGCCGGAAATGCGGAAAAGCTGGAACATGGCCTCCACAAACAGAAAAATCAGCGAGCTGAGGATCAGCGTTCTGGCGCTCAGCTTTCTTTCGCCAAAGAACACGAGCACCACACCCGTCCAGCAGACCACCACCGGCAGCAGCAGGCAGAGCATGCCGCCCAGCCCGCGCACAATCAGCATGCACCGGTTGAGGAAGCCGCCGTTTGACGGGATGAACTGGCAAAACAGCGCCAGCAGCCCGAGGCAGAGCACCGCAATGCCCGCAACGCCGCGCGGGTCAACGCCCTGATTGGTCTTTTTCCCCGGCTTTCCCCGCTTGCCGGAAACCGTGCGCTTTTTCTTCGCCGCCGCGCCCTTAGCCGCTTTTTTCGCCATCTTCTTGCCTCCAAGGGGTCTTTTCGGGCTTTCTGCCCAAACCGGCTCAAAGCCCAAAGCTCCAAGCCCGCCCGCTTTCTTTTTATAATGATCATCTATCAGTAAATGAGCAAATCCGAAATTTTGCACAAATTCCGATAACGGGCGCGCGATGCGCGCCCCTACAACGTTGCAAAA
>ERZ827423.3741-NODE-3741-length-10126-cov-2.629828_pt1 | contig 10126 bp, 5 predicted proteins | sample MGYA00519775_ERZ827423 | MGnify/ENA primary metagenome ERZ827423 (study PRJEB31778, sample SAMEA3449296) | human gut metagenome | biome: human gut; feature: human-associated habitat; material: faeces | place: United Kingdom | collected 2010/2012 ...
TAAGAAATTTATCACCTCTGACTCACTCTTTGCAGCCGCCTCACGCACAGAGCGCACTTCATTCTCATAAAAGGTATTTTCCTCTGCAATTGCTGCCTCTTCACACCGCTCCAATAATGCCTCTGCTGAAATTTCCTCATTTCCACCCATTGCCTCTTTTAATACCTGTGGTGACAATTTTCCCATTAAATCTGCCGCAATATTTTGTCCATATGCTGCATAAATCTGCTCGGAAATGGAATTTTTCGAAGCAATTACTTCTTTTTCCATGCCAAACGAATCATCCACCGAGACATCCATTCCGGCTTTTTTTCGTGTGCGGACTGCCGACAGAAGGGAAGAAAGCGATAATTCTTTTCCCTCATTTAATACCTGAGCGGCTGCCGCTCCGTCACTTTTTTCAATCTGGTGAAGAAGGCGGTAAACGCCAATCATCGTTTCACGCTCATCTTCCGTAAGACCATCCGTGTGGTCCATCTTCCACAAATACTTCCGGAAAGAAATATCTTCTATATCATTTTGGGCTAAAATCTCATTCACATCATTCTGCAATTCGTCTAATGTCTTTTCTAACGGATTCTCGCCCTTGCGTATGAGCTCACAGACAACTTCCGGTTTCATACTTTTCATCAGCGTCGTAACACGCTCGTCATACTCTTTAACAGAAACCAGATTTTCCTCGGTCAGAGGCATCTGATTATAAGCAAGAGCGCGAACCGCCCGCTCATTTCTCGCTGTTGTCTCGAAACCTGCTTCCTCAAGCAGCGTATCGATATTGGAAAATGCTTTTGTGAGCGAATCCCCTAAATCTCTGCGGACTTCTGTTCCCACCGACTCATAACGATTTTCTACCATATCAAACGAAGCGGTGAACGCCTCTGCCTTAGAAGACAGGGAAGAAAGTGTATCCTCTACTCCCTGAGTAAATGCATATCCCATAAACTCAACCGGTGCAGACAACACTTGTTTTACCGCCTGAGAAGTTTCTTTCAGCGTATTGATATTTTCTTCTGTCACCGGCAAATCCGCATTGAAAAGTTCCGACTGATAAGCCTCTTTTTCCGCTGCTCTAAGTTTCTCAACCACATCTTCCAATTTCGTGACATCAATTGAAATTCCTTTTTCTGACATCGTGCGGATGGCATCCGCCGTCATCGTAAGCTGGGTTTCCGCCAGTCTTCTCTTAAAACGAACAGCCTCTGCCACCGATAATTTCACTAAATTCGCTTTTTCCGGCTGCACACCTTCCGCCATCTGGTCGGCAATTCGTGCCGCCAAAACCGAATCTTTAGTTTCTTTTAATTCTTTTACCTGCGAAGAAAGTGCCACATTTTCTGCCGTTACCGGTAAATCTTCTTCATACAGCCACTTCGCTGCTGCCATGTTTTCGTCATCTGCTTCCATCCCGCTCTCTTCTAAGCGGCTGCGAACCTGATTCTCCACAAGTGAAAAATCATTTTCCTCGGACGATGGATTCTCTTCACCTTCCACGGCCCCATGAACACCGGCATTAACACTTTCCGGTGTAAGAATTGTATTTTCATTGTCAATAAAAAACTTCATCGCAGCGTCCGAAAAAGAGCGGATTTCCGATGCCATATCTACGGCATGCGAAAGCTTCGCCACATTTTCTTCCGTCACCGGCAGGTCACTGTCCAATAACCGGTCAATCACAGCGTCCGGGACGTTACCGTCCACGGCTAACTGAGCGGCATTTTTACTTACCGCCTCATCTTTTTCCCGCTGTTTTGACACTTCACGCTCGACAGCCTCCTGCTTCTCATGACGTTCTTTCTTAATTCTTGTGACCGCCCGCTCAAGCTGAGATGAAGTATATTCTTCTAACGGTGTCCCATCTTCCGAAACCGCTTTTGCATCTTTCCCTGTCATACAGCGGCTGATAAAATCCGCCGGTGACATCTGCGCATCGTCTAAAGGCACCATATTTTGTTTCTGTAATTGTTTTGCTTCTGCTTCCGTATACACAATGTGGTGTTTCCCCGCCTCTTGTACGGAACAATCCATTGTCGCTCCCACCTGAATCTGGGAGATGCCGCCATCCTTGGCGTCTTGTACAGACACGTTTTTTTTCTCCATTCTTTCCGTGTCATCAAAGGTAAGAGAAATCCGATTGGTCGAAATATCCATAGATTTCACGCTCACTTTCTAAATCCTTATACTTATATCTCGGACAATCCGGCGGAAATCTTTAGTATCTCTTCCTAATTTGCCTGATACTCTTCTAACAGACTTTTATCCAGTTTAATTCGGTTATCCATCGTTTTCATGACATCGGCAATTTCAATCGTCTGTTTCACGGATGGATCCGACAAATCGTACAAATTATTATTACGGAAATCAAGGACAGTCGGCTCGAAAATATTATCTTCATTTTCAGTGATAACCAATCCCTTTTCTCCATTTGACAATTCAACACATACACCCGGATACAAAATAGAAATACCATGAATCAAAGCATTTACTATTTTCTTATTATAACGCTCCTCATCCGCAAGAAGTTCACGCACCGCTTTCACTTCCGAAGTCGGCTCCTCAAAAGACTTCATTGCTGTCATACGCATCTGCCACATAGAGGATATTTGCATTCACGCTCTCTTTTAACCCTGCCGGAATTTCTGCATCGCTCTCTCTTGTATAAAGCTCCTGCATCTGGGTAATGAGGCGCAGAACTTCCTCATCCAAATCACCATATCGGTCTAATGTCTCCTGTGTGTTTTTCTTAACGACTTCTTTCGTGCCATCATCTAAATCTTCCGCATCCGGTAACTGCTGTAATTTCAGTGCACCGATATCATGCAGAATAGCAGACTTCACAAGGAGATTAATCCGTCCAACCGGGAAGCCCATCTGACCGGCAATAATGGCGGACAAAATAGCAACATTCAAAACATGTTTATAAATATAATCTTCACTGCTTCGCAGACTCTGCACAAAATTAATCTTATGGTTTAAGTCTCCATAATTCTTTATGATAAGACTGCACAGCCAGTCAAGCCCTTTGTCTTTTTTTCCGGAATCAATCAAATCCAAATCTTCGCGGATACTAAAAACCGCCATCGTCTGAAAACGCTCAAAGTTAATATCATCCTCCGACATCGGCGGAACCGGTTCTGCCGGTTCAAGTATGTACAGACCTAAAAGCCTAAAATTTTTAATTCCGTAAATCGCCTGCATCGTAAGTTTTGTATCACGGTCATACAACAAAACTCCATTTTTATTGTAGATTGGTTTTCCTAAGCGCATTCCGGGCTTGAGTTCATCTACTTTCACAAATAACATGCTGCTACCTCCTCGACTTAATTTTTTCACATTTTTTTCGTATACTTATCATCATAAATCGTTATTTCTATCATAGCAGTTATTGCCATTTGACGCAATGATTATTTGAGAAAGGAGCGTAAAATTATGCGAAAAAGAGGACTGATTTCAGTTTTGATTTTATCTCTTTTGCTTAGCAGCACCATACCGCATAAAATTCAGGCTGTAACTGAACAAGCTAAGACCGCTAAAACTTCTGATAACTATGTCGAGGGCGAAGCCATTGTAACACTTAACGCTTCTTCCGAAACCGGACTTGCCAAAGAGGGAACCGCATCATTTGATTCCGATATTGAAGTGGAAAACAGCTGGGATTTTGGTCCTGCCAAAAAGAAAAAGGGGAAAAATCTCTATCTTTCAGAGGTTCACTCTGATACTTATTCAACGAAAGAACTTATTGAAAAACTGAAAAAACAGGATAATGTAGTTGCTGCCGAGCCAAATTACTACCGCTATAAATTAGCCACGACAAACGATACTTATGCCGATGAACAGTGGTATTTAGACGGCACCGGAGCCTATCAGACTACTTCCTCCGGTATTCAGTACAAAAACCGGATTCAAACAAGTAACGACAGCGATACCATTGTTGCAGTCGTTGATACCGGTATTGACTACACCCACGAAGATTTAACCGCTCACATGTGGAAAAATCCTTACGACCAGTTAGAGCTTCCGGGTACATATGGCTATGATTTCGGAGATTACGACAGTGATCCTATGGACGAAGATGAGGACGGACACGGTACTCACTGCGCCGGTGTCATCAGTGCCGTATCGGACAATAATAAAGGAATCTGCGGCATCAGCAATGCAAAACTAATGGCGTTGAAAGTTTTTAATTCTGCCGGCACATCATACGATTCCGCTATCATCGCGGCTTTTAATTACATCTATAAAGCGCAGACTCTCGGCGCAAATATTGCCGCCATCAACTGTTCCTGGGGTGGCGGTGGAAGTAGTTCAACCTCTATGAAAACGCTGATTAACCAGATTGGGCAAAATGGCAGTCTGTTTCTTTTTGCTGCCGGAAACGATGGCGAAGACCACAATAATGCCATCTCCGACGGATGTCCCTATGACTTGGACAGCCCTTATGTGGTAACCGTTGGCGCCTCCACCCAGACCGATAAAAAAGCATCTTTTTCCGATTACGGAAATAAAACGGTCCACCTTTTTGCACCGGGCCGGAATATTTTTTCCACAATAAATTCCGATGTTTTTTACCCTTCCGTTTACACAGACAGTATGCGAAGTTCACGGTGTTCGTATTTCACCTCTTTTGACTCTAACGATGCCGTTTTATACCACCCATCGGAAATCGGCAAATTAGATGGCAGCATTTTATACAATGAAAAGTCTTACTCAGCAGAAGATTCGCACAATCAGGCAGGCAGCGGCTCTTACTGCATTTCCATTGATGCTGCACGAAGTTCTGCAACTTTGGCACTTTACATGGATATAGACGACATGAGCTTAGCCGATGGCACATATCAGGTATCTTATGATATGGGCATCGAAGAAAATGGTGAAATTTCATGGTCCCACTACAGCAGTAAATTGTATTTTATAAAACGAAACAACACTATTTACGCAGAAATTGTTTCCTTAACAGGCAACTTTACTTCCGTACATAAAATTTACTTTGATAACATCGGCATTTCAAAAGCAAATCCGACAAATGCCCTTTATATCAAGTACAATTCGATGAGCGGCACTTCTATGGCTGCCCCTCAGGTATCAGCTGCCACAGCACTTCTTGCCGCCGCATATCCAAACGATTCCGCAGTGCAAAGGCGCAACCGTCTGCTGAACTGTGTGCGTGAGGTTTCAGGGCTTTCTTCCTACTGCATGACCGGCGGCATTTTGGATTTAAGTAAAATCAGTTCCGCCTCATCCGGTCTCCCTGCCTGTCTACAGACCACAACAAAGACAAACACCACTGCGGCACAAGGTACAAGCAGTACAAAGAAAACAACCAAACTGGTGACAAAAATAACATTAAATAAAAAGAAAGCAAAACTCCGTTATAAAAAGAAACTCAGATTAAAGGCCACCGTAAAACCAAAAAATGCAACAAACAAAAAAGTCAAATGGTATGTCTCCAATAAAAAATATGCCAAAGTAACGCAAAAAGGTGTTGTCCGTGCAAAGAAAAAGGGAATCGGCCATACCGTTAAGGTTTATGCAAAGGCAAAAGATAAATCCAAAAAGAAGGCTTATTGCAAAGTGCGCATTTATAAATAAAGATACCCTTGACTTTTTCTACACAAATCAACTACACTTAAGGACGAAACGGATTGTTTTACTATGAGGAGGCATTATGAAAAAAATTGGATTAATCGGAGCCATGGATGAAGAAGTGGCTATCATAAAAGAAGAAATGACAAATACAAACAAAGTGACAAAAGCAGGCATGACTTTTGTGGAAGGAGATTTTTACGGACTCAAAACCGTTGCCGTTGTAAGTGGAATTGGCAAGGTTAATATGGCAGTCTGCACCCAGATTCTCTGTGATGACTTTCATGTAACCATGGTTATCAACACCGGCGTTGCCGGCTCCTTGAACAACGCCCTTGATATCGGTGACATTGTTTTATCGAGTTGTGCGCAGGAACACGATATGGACGTCTCGCCACTCGGAGACCCGGTCGGCATCATCCCACGCATGGAACAGTCGATTTTTACAGCGGATGAGACACTGGTTTCTTTGGCAAAATCCGCCTGCGAAAAAGCAAATCCGGACATTCACTGCCACATTGGAAAAGTGGTGAGCGGCGACCAGTTTATCGCCAGTGCAGAGAAAAAGAATTATTTAATTGAAACATTCCATGGTGACTGTGCCGAAATGGAAGGTGCCGCCATGGCGCACACTGCTTACTTAAACAACGTCCCATTTTTAATTATCCGCGCCATTTCTGACAAGGCAGATAATTCCGGTCATATGGATTATCCGGTTTTTGCAAAACAGGCAATTATCCACACCGTTTCTCTGCTTAAGGAACTTTATCAACATTTATAAACAATTTTCTTTGAGAATAACACAGTGGAATGTCACAATAGTTTATTGTGGCATTCCTTTTTTGGGGTTAAAATATGGTTACAATGAAAGGAGTGTAGCTATATGAAACAAATCAAAAAGGTAATTGCCCACAGCCTGGTTGCCGTTCTTTGTCTGTCTTCATTTCTGACAAACACGGCGTCCACCGAAGCAAAGGCAAAAAAACCAAAACTTTCCCAAAAATCAATGACTCTGACAAAGGGAAAATCAAAAACTCTTAAGGTAAAAAACACAAAAAAATGCAAGGTCACCTGGAAAACAAGCAAGAAAAAGATCGTTTCAATTTCAAAAAAGAAACGTACCTCCTGCAAATTAAAGGCAAGAGCGAAAGGAACCGCAAAAATCACCTGCACGGTAAAAAGAAAGAAAAAGACATATAAACTTACCTGCAAAGTAAAGGTGAAAGCAAAAAAAACCGTCGTTGCTTCCAGCTTAAAGGATACCTATGCAAAAATTGTACCATACATGGGTACCTGCCTAAACTACGGAAGTGCTTCTAATCCACGAGAACTGCAAAACGCGTCCACAATGAAATTTGTAAAAAAACAGTACAACAGCTTTACTTTGGAAAATGAAATGAAACCGGATGCTATTCTCGGCTCATCCGCCAAGCTCATTTCCGTTGCTGACGCAAAGAAAAAGGGATATTACATTCCTGCAGGATATACCGAATCAACCGTTCCGGAATTAGCATTTACAACCGTTGACAAATCTTTAGAGGCCGCAAAAAACAACGGTTTGAAAATGCGTGCCCATACTTTGGTATGGCACAGCCAGACGCCGTCCTGGTTCTTTACAAAAAATTACGATGGCTCAAAAGTTGTTACTCCTGCTGTTATGGATGCCCGTCTTGATTTTTACATTCATAATGTAATGGGGCATGTAATGGATAAAGAAAAAGCTTTAACCGGTTCTGCCGGAAGCATTGTTTACGCATGGGATGTTGTAAACGAATATCTCCACCGTCCGTCTTTTGCATTTTTCAAAACATGGACGAGTGTATATGGCGATATGGGAAATTCTCCTTCTTATGTAAAGAAAGCATTTGAAATTGCCTACGATATGTTAAAGAGTTATCAGGCAACGGATAAAGTCACGTTGTTTTATAATGATTACAACACCTATTTCGGTGTAAAAGACACATTAAATCTGGTGGAATTTATCAACAAAGGCGAAACTGCTAAAATTTGCGGAGGTATCGGCATGCAGAGCCACGTAGATGTAAAAGTTCCTACGGTTGCCGAATACGGCAGTGCATTGGAGCAGTTTTTAGCAGCAGGTTACGAAATTCAGATAACCGAACTTGACTTTACTATAAACTTTGACACAGAAGGAACTAATGCTTCCTACGCTTACACACCGGAGCATGAAACCGATGCAGATCAGGCAAAATTCGTAAAAAAACTGATGCAGACCATCATTACCAAACAAAAGAATCGTAATCAGAGTGTAAATCCAAAAGGAATTACCGGTATCACTCTCTGGGGCCTATGTGATGCGACGTCATGGCGTTCCCAGTGTGCTCCTCTTTTGTTTGATACCAGTATTTATGAGCCAAAATTGTCATACACAGCCTTTTTAGAGGCGGCAAAAATCTGGTAAGTTGCGGTAATTGTAAAAAAAGAGTGTGTTTGTGTTGACAACTCCACCACAAAATTTTATAATCCCATTGTGAGACAATATTATTTAGGAAAGAGGGATGTAAGGGTGGATAATCGAGAAACACAAAAACCATCTTGGATTCGTACAAAAAAGGGAAAGGCAATGCTTATTGCTACAATTGCAACACTTGTTGTAGTGATAGGCATTGTTTTGGGTATACATATTTATTATATGAACCGCTGGTACTCAAACACATGGATTGGTGACAGAGAAGTATCAGGCATGACCTATGAGGAATCTGCGGAATTGATTAATCGGGTATTTTCCACGTATCAACTGAAAATAACAGGAAGAAATAATGGAACTTTGACCATTGGAAAAGATGACATTGATTATCAAGTCGACATCAAAGATTCTCTTCAGAAAAAATATGATGAGCAACATGATTCTCTTCCTTTCTTTTCCCTGGGAAAAAGAAAGCAGGTGGATATTGACTTAGGGGCTTCTTATGATGAGAAAAAACTGGATGCCCTCGTGGGACAGTCCGATCTCTCAACCGGAAGTGAGTCATATCCGGTTACACAACCGCAAAACGCAAAGGTCGCTTTTTCATCAGAGAAAAAATATTTGGTTATTGAAAAAGAATATTTAGGAAATACGCTTAATCACGATGAATTGATAACGGCGATTGGAAAAGCTCTGAAATCCGGACACGAAAAGGTAAACTTAACGGATGAAAAAAAATACCCGGATGTATACGAAAAGCCAAGTATTTATTCCACAGACCCTTCGCTTCAGCAAAAAGTGGATGCCTGCAATCCGGTAATTCTGCGCTGGATAACCTGGACAATTCAAAAGGACATTAAAGAAACCATCGGTCCAAAACAGATTTATAAATGGTGCAATTATAAAAACGGAAAAGTTACTTTTGATAATCAGGCAATTGAAAAATGGGTTGAAAAAACCTGCTTTAAGTACAAAACTATTGGCGTGACACGCTCATTTAAAAGCCACAACGGCAAAACTGTTTCCGTAACCGGTGGGGACTACGGTTGGCAGCTTGTTTACGATACAATGCTGAAGCAATTGACAAGCGCTCTGAAAAAGACAATGGATGCAAATAAGCAGAAAGCCTATATGGAAAATCCGGATGCCACACAGAAAAAAGCATTGACGATCAAAAAGAAAACAAAATTTGCCAACACGGCATTTACAATGAACATAGATGACAAAACAAAGGATTGGGACACAGAAAACTTTACTGAAATTGATCTTACTGCTCAAAAGATTTATGTATGGCGCAACGGAAAAGTTGCTTTTAAGTGTCGAACAATCAGCGGAAAACCAGTAAAAGACCGTCAAACACGAACCGGTGCTTATTTCATCAAAGAACACCAGACACATCGTATTCTCCGCGGCGATAACTATGCAACACCGGTAAACAACTGGGTTCGTATCATGTGGACCGGAACCGGATTCCACGGTGCCCCTTGGCAGCCATGGAGCCGCTGGAGTAAAACACTTTATAAAAGCCGTGGTTCACACGGATGCTTAAACTTATCTCCATCGGATTCGAAAAAGATTTATGACTTAACAAAGTACCGTGAGATGGTGTTTATACATTATTAATATAGGTTGTTAGAAATAAAAAAGGGAAAGCGGGCTTGCGCGGCCCGGTAAAACCCGCTATAATCTCCACTTGTAGTCCTGTTTTGCGAGGTGGAGGCCATGAAGCTGAAGCGTGCCGTATGGAGCGTACTAAAATTCGAGTTGGTCTGGAAGCTGCTGACCCTCATCATCATCACTCCTCTGTTTGATCAGGTGTACCAGACCTATGTGTCGTCTGTGGGGGTGTCCTTCAACGCCAACGTGCTGGGCACCTTTTTGAATCTGAAGGGCGCCCTCATCTTCCTGGCCCTGTTCCTCGCCGCCGGACTGTTGGCCTTTTACGAGCTGAGCGTGGTCATCCGCTTGGCGGCCCTGTCCCGTCAGGGGGAGGTTTTTTCCATCCGCCACGTGATGAAGCAGGCCCTGTGGTCTCTGAGAGCCATGAAGGGCTGGTCCGTTGTGCCCAGTTCCCTGTATTACCTGCTTCTGCTCCCCCTGGTGCAGACGGTCTACTTC
>ERZ827423.3742-NODE-3742-length-10122-cov-21.170557_pt1 | contig 10122 bp, 16 predicted proteins | sample MGYA00519775_ERZ827423 | MGnify/ENA primary metagenome ERZ827423 (study PRJEB31778, sample SAMEA3449296) | human gut metagenome | biome: human gut; feature: human-associated habitat; material: faeces | place: United Kingdom | collected 2010/2012 ...
CTCGTCATAGAGGTCCGAAAAGACCGCCTCCAGTTCTGCGATCTCAGCCGGGTCAAAGTTGCAATATATGACCGGCTGGCGGTCGCACGTGAGGACTTCGCGTAACCCTACTACTACATATCTATCTTAAGGAGGAAACAAGTATGGCAACCAAAGTTACGACCGGAAAGATTCGATTCTCTTTTGTAAACCTCTTCGAGGCGAAGGAACTGCAGGGCGGTGGCGAGCCGAAGTATTCGATGACCCTGCTCATCCCGAAATCGGACATCGACACCATGTCCAAGATCAAAGCGGCGATGACCGAAGCGCGTGAAAACTTCTGCCGTCGCAACGGCGCAAACGCACTCCCGGAGCGCCCGAACAACACCCTGCACGATGGCGACGGCATGCGTGACAACGGCGAGCCTTTCGGACCTGAGTGCAAAGGCCACTACGTGATCACCGTGAGCAACAAGCAAAAGCCCATCGTGGTGGATGCGTACCGCAACCCGATTACCGACCCTTCCGAGGTGTACTCCGGCGCGTTCGGCCGCGCGGCCATCAACTTCTACGGATATAGCCGTAACGGCAAGAAGGGTATTAGCGCCAGCCTGTTGAGCGTGCAGAAGCTCCACGACGGCACGCCGTTTGGCAACATCGGCAGCGCTGACGATTTCGATGACGACTTCAAGGACGAATACGATGACTTCTTGGGCTGAGTCCCAAGTGAAAGGGGGCGGCGGTATGCATACGCTCACGCTGGATATTGAGACCTATAGCTCCGCCGACCTCCCCCGCACAGGGGCGGTCAAGTACGCCGAGGCCGAGGATTTTGAGATTCTGCTCATGTCTTACGCGTTCGACAACGACCCGGTACGGGTGTGGGACTTCACGCGCGACGGCACACCGCCGTGGCTTGCAGGGGCGCTGTTGGACGAAACCATCACGAAGGTGGCGTGGAACATGTCGTTCGAGCGGCGTGCTTCAACGCGGCGCTTGGCATCTATACACCGCCGGAGCAATGGCGCGATGCCATGACCCTTGCCGCGATGAACGGCCTGCCCATGAGCCTTGAGGCAGCGGGTGCGGCGCTGTGCTTGTCCGAGCAAAAGCTGGACACCGGCAAGGCGCTCATCTCCTACTTCTGCAAGCCGTGCCGGGCGACCATCGCCAACGGCGGCAGAACGCGGAACCTTCCGGCACACGCGCCCGATAAGTGGGAGCAGTTCATTTCGTACTGCAAGCGGGACACCGAAACGGAGCGGGCTATCTTTCAACGGCTGGCTCGCTTCCCGGTGACCGCGTTTGAACGGCACGTGGAATCGCTGGACGCACGGATCAACGAGCGCGGTGTGTTAATCGACCGCGAGCTCGCCGAAGCGGCGGTGTACATCGACACAAAAGCGCGGGAGGCGCACATGGCAGAGATGCAACGGTTGACCGGTCTTGATAACCCCAATAGCGTTGCACAGCTCAAGGACTGGCTGGAGACAGTCGGCTTTGAGGTTGACAGTCTCAACAAGGCGACGGTTAAGGAGCTAAAGGGGCAGGCGGGCGATATGGTCACGCGCCGTGTGCTGGAACTGCGACAGCTGCTAGGTAAGACCTCAACGGCCAAGTATCAGGCAATGCTCGATGCCGTCTGTGCGGACGACCGCATTCGCGGCATGATGCAGTATTACGGCGCAGGCCGCACAGGCCGATGGGCCGGTCGCAGAGTACAGCTACAAAACCTCGTGCAGAACCATCTCGATGCTATCGCCGCCGTGCGCGAACTGGTGCGGGAGCGGGATATCGAAATGCTGGAGATGCTCTTCGACAGCATCTCCGACGTGCTTGCACAGCTCATCCGCACAGCGCTTATCGCCAAACCGGGACACACATTCCTCGTTGCGGACTATTCCGCGATTGAGGCGCGCGTGATTGCGTACCTCGCCGGGGAGCAATGGCGCATGGACGTATTCGCCGGCGACGGGAAAATCTACGAAGCCAGCTATGCCAAGGCATTCAACGTTCCCGTCGAGAGTGTGAAGAAGGGAAGTCCCGAACGGCAGAAGGGCAAGATCATGGAGCTCGCCCTCGGCTATGGCGGCGGCCCGAACGCGCTGGTCGCTTTCGGTGCGGACAAGCTGGGCCTCTCGGCAAACGAACTGCAGAGTCTTGTCACCGCTTGGCGGCAGGCTTCTCCGTCCATCCCGCGCTTTTGGCGGCAGGCGGAGCAAGCGGCACGGAACGCGCTGGAGAATCGCGGGTTGGTGTTCACGCTCCCCTGCTGTGCGGCGTACTACCGGAATGCGGACGCGCTGCGGTGCAAACTGCCCAGCGGTCGGCTGCTCTCCTATTGGGGCGCGTCGGTCGAGGACGGGAGCATCGTGTTCCTCGGTCAGAACCAAACCACGCGCAAGTGGGAGAAGATGCAGACGTGGGGCGGGCGTTTGGTCGAGAACATCGTCCAAGCATATGCCCGCGACTGCTTGACGGTCGCCATGGTACGGCTGGCCGAATCGGGGTACAACATCTGCTTCCATGTGCATGACGAACTCGTGGCCGAAGCACCCCTCGGCGAGCGCTGGGAGGATATGGCCGAGATCATGAGTCGCCCCATCGATTGGGCACCGGGGCTGTTGCTCCGCGCTGACGGTTATGAAACCCGATTCTACAGGAAGGATTGAGGACCATGAAGATACTGGAGCTGTTCGCGGGTACGCGATCCATCGGAAAAGCCTTCAAGGCGCGCGGGAATGACCTGTTCAGCATTGAATGGGACAGGAGCTTTGACGGCATCGACCTGTACGCGGACGTCATGTCCGTAACGGCTGACGACATCCTGCGGTCGTTCGGCCGCCCCGACGTTATATGGGCAAGCCCCGACTGTTCAACATTCAGCGTGGCGGCGATAAGCCACCATCGATGGAAGAATCCCGAAACGGGCGTGCTGGAACCGATCAGCGAGTATGCCAAGTTCTGCGATGCCGTCGACCAGCACGTGTTGGACCTGATTCGTGAGCTGCGTCCCACTTTCTACTTTATCGAGAACCCGCGCGGCGGCATGCGCAAGATGCCTTGGATGCAGGGTCTGCCTCGGTACACCGTTACCTACTGCCAGTACGGTGATACCCGCATGAAGCCGACGGATGTCTGGACCAATCATCCCGCCCCGCAGTTCATGCCTCCGTGCAAGAACGGCGATCCCTGCCATGTGAGGGCACCCCGCGGGGCGCGTACCGGTACGCAATCATTAAACGGCAGTAAGGAAAGGTCAGTCATTCCCCCACAGCTTTGCGAGCACGTTGTGAATATCTGCGAAGCGTGGGACTGGATGCTGCGAAAGGAGGAACCCGATGTATAACACCCTGACCAATCAGGAAATTGCAACGGCATTGGAGAAAATGGCTCCGTGCCTTGCAGACGGCGGTATCTGCGACGAAGCGGCGCACCGCATTCGACAGCTGGAAAAGCAGAACGACAAGCTGCGTAACAAGCTGCGTCTCTCGCGCCGCAAATTTGAAGAACTAGAGGAGCGGTGTGCGGTACTGGAGCGCAATCGCACCTAAAAGGAGTGACTCTCATGAACATCCACTACGACAAAAATCTAGACATCGCCTTCGGTAACAGCCGCAAGACGAAGGTTTGGAAAAACAAAACTGTGCGCTGGTCGGAGCTGTTGGACAGGTTCTCTACCACCACGCGGACGGGAGAAACGCTTTCCGAGTATACAGCCATGAATCGCGATCAGCAGAGCGCGCGCAAGGATGTGGGCGGGTTCGTGGGGGGCCTTTGCAAAGACGGGAGGCGGTCAAGCATCGCCTTCCGCCCCGTCCTCTGTTTGGACGCGGACTTTGCCGATGCCGAGCTGTGGCCGGATTGGACGATGCTGTACGGCAATGCGGCGGCGCTGTATTCGACGCACAAACACACGCCCGCAAAACCGCGCCTGCGGCTCGTTATCCCGCTTGCACGGAATGTGTCGCCGGACGAGTATCAGGCAATCGGTCGCCGTGTGGCAGACACGTTGGGCATCGAGAAGTTCGACGATACGACCTATCAGCCGACGCGCGTTATGTACTGGCCGAGCACCTCACAGGATGGCGAGTACATATTTCGACACCACGACGGCAAATTCCTTGACCCGGACACCGTTCTTTCTACCTACCACGATTGGAAGGATGTCTCCACATGGCCTGTGAGCAATCGAGTGCCGGAGCTCGTGAAGCGGGAATCGTCCAAGCAGAAGAAACCGCTCCAAAAGCCGGGACTGGTCGGCGCGTTCTGCCGTGCCTATTCGATTGCAGAAGCGGTCGAGGCGTTCATCCCGTCCTACGTTTCGTGCTCTGAGCCGAACCGGTTCACGTATGTCGAGGGCACAACGGCCGCAGGCGTGGTTGTATACGATGACAAGTTCAGCTACAGCCACCACGCCACCTACCCCGCCTCCGGGCAACTATGCAACGCATGGGACCTCGTGCGGCTGCATCTGTTCCACGAAAAGGACGAGAACTGCAATCCCGACACGCCCGCTACCTCCCGACCGAGCTATAAGGCTATGTCGCATATGGTGACGGCAGACGAGCGCGTCAAGGCACAGTTGTTCCAAGACCGTGTGGCGGAGGCTATGGAATCGTTCGAGACCCCGGTCGAGGATGACAACTGGCACTCCCAACTGACGTACATGGGAAAGGGTCAGCTTGCGACCACCATCGAAAACGTGGTCTTAATCCTCTCGCACAATCCCGCGCTTGCGGGGCGGCTTGCCTACAACGAGATGGAGCACAGCATCGTCACGTTGGGCGACCTGCCGTGGCGGGAAAGCAAGGGCGCAAACGTTATGGGCCGACGTCGACGATTTAGGCCTGTGGCATTACCTTGAGCGCGCCTACAAGCTGTCCTGCAAGGACAAGAACGTCGCAGCGGTGGCCGTTATGGCCCAGCGGAATGCGTTCCACCCCGTACGCGATTATCTCGACAGCTGTGAGTGGGACGGCATTCCGCGTGTGGAAACCCTGCTCGTCGATTGCTTGGGTGCCGAGGACACGCCATATGTGTGCGCGGTCACACGAAAAACGCTGGTCGCAGCGGTGGCGCGTATCTACCAGCCGGGCATCAAGTTCGACAACATGCTCACGCTGCAGGGCGTTCAGGGCATCGGGAAATCCTCCCTGCTCGCGAAGCTCGGCGGGGATTGGTTCTCCGATACGTTTACGACCATGCAGGGCAAGGAAGCCTATGAGCAGGTGCAGGGCGTTTGGATCATGGAGATTGGCGAGCTCGATTCCATGAAAAAGGCCGAAACGTCCACCGTCAAGCTGTTCATTTCCAAAACGTCCGACCGCTATCGCTAGGCATATGGCCGTCGCATTCAGGAGTTCCCGCGTCAATGCGTGTTCTTCGGCACGACGAACGAAACACAGTTCCTGCGCGATACGACCGGCAACCGCCGCTTTTGGGTGGCCGAGACCCCGAACGCACAGCCGCGAAAGCTCCTGCCGTCACTCGCCGCGCTAGATAGCGAAACGGTGCGCCGTATATGGGGAGAGGCCGTCACGATGTACAAGGCCGGAGAAAAGTTGTATCTCACGCCGGAGCTCGAAACCGTCGCGAGCGAGATTCGGGAGAGCTTCGAGAAGGAAAATCCGAAGGTCGGTATTATCGGCGAATACCTCGACAGGCTTCTGCCGCCGGGCTGGGAGGACATGGACACCTACACCCGCAGGCAATGGCTGGAGACCAACGCTGTGGGTACCGTGCAACGCAGGACCGTGTGTGCATTCGAGATATGGGCGGAGGGTATGCGCGGAAATCCCGACCGCATCGACCGATATGCCCTCAAAGAAATACACGATATCATGGCCAAACTTCCGGGCTGGCAGTCCAGCGGCCGCAAGCAGAAAACGATCAAACCCTACGGCAGACAACGTTTTTATTTACGAAAGGATGAGCGAATAATGGCAAACCGACGAGATTACACCAATCAGGCCGGGTATATTTGCCCGACCGAAAATGCGGCAATCAGGGCGATTGAGCGAGAGTGCGCGAAGTCCAAAAAACGGCACAAGCGCAAGCCTAGGGTGTTGACGGAACAGGACTGTGCCCGCATGGGTGTTCAGCGAGACCTGCACGGAGGTGGACGCAAACGACGACGCTAGAGAAGAACATCGAGCGCAAACTGCGCCTCATGGTCCAGCGGTACAAGGGGCAATGCCTGAAATGGGTCTGCCCCGGCTGGTCCGGCGTTCCCGACAGGATCATCATTCTGTCGGGTGGGCACATCATCTTTGCCGAAGTCAAACAGTCCAAGGGCGGGCGCTACAGCCCCATGCAATGCTATTGGGCCGACCGGCTCCGCAAGATGGGGTTCCGCTGGGTCGGCATCCGCAGCGAATCCGACATTCGTATGATTGAACAGTACATAAAGGAGGTCGCGGCACATGGCGAGTTATAACACCTTCCTCGTGCTCAGCACAAAGGGAAAACCGCTCATGGTGACCTCTTCCGCCCGGAAAGCGCGTCGGCTCCTGCAAACGGGAGTGCGCATCGAGGTATGGAGCGCCAACGCCAAAGCGGAAACCATCTACAGCCGCACCCGGTCATTGCTCGATAAATACGTCAGCGCCGAGCGCGAGTACATTCGAGCCAAGCAGGCTGCGGCAGAACAGCGCAACAGGAGACGGAGGGCTTCGGTATGAGTACCTTTACACCTTATCCGCACCAAGAGGCCGGCATCGAGTGGATCATCCAGCTCCTTGCCTGTGCGCTCTTTTGGGGGATGGGGAGCGGGAAGTCTGCCACCACGCTGACCGCCGTCGACCGGCTGCTCAACGATTATTTGGAGGATGGGCCGGTGTTGGTCATTGCCCCGAAGCGGGTCGCGGAAAACACATGGAGCAAGGAAGCTGAGAAGTGGGAGCACCTGCGGCATCTGCGGGTCTCCCGCGTTATGGGCACCGCCAAACAACGGCTCGACGCCCTTGCCACCCCCGCCGACCTGTATGTGATCAACCGCGAAAACGTGGTGTGGTTGGTCGATACCGTCGGGAGCCATTGGCCGTTTCCCATCGTGGTGCTGGACGAGTTATCGAGCTTCAAGTCGGCACAGGCAAAGCACTTCAAGGCCCTGCGCCGTGTGCGGGGGCGCATCCGTCGGATTATCGGCCTGACCGGCACACCCCGACCGAACGGCATAGAGGACCTTTACCCGGAGGTGTATCTCCTCGACCAAGGCGAACGGCTGGGGCGGACGCTCCCCACTTTCCGGGCGCGATACCTCGTGCCGGACAAGATGAACGGCCACATCGTCTACAGCTATAAGCCGCGGGAGGGTGCGGAAGCCGAGGTCTACGAGCGCATTGGCGATATCTGCATGAGCGTTCGCAAGGAGGACGTCCTGCAACTTCCTGGTCAGGTATATGAGGACGTGGTGCTTTCGCCACCTTCGGCCCTGTTTCGGCGTTACAAGGCTTTTGAGCGCGAGAAGGTACTGGAATGCCTAGATGCCTCTGGCGCGATTGTCGCGGGCACTGAAGCGGCGCTCACCAATAAGCTCCTGCAGTTTGCAAACGGAGCGATTTACGACCTTGAGGGCGGGGTGCATTATCTGCACGATATCAAGCTCGACGCTCTCGAAGAGATGATTGAGGAAGCCGGCGGGCGATCCGGTTCTCGTGCTCTACGCCTATCGCCACGATGCCGTCCGCATCCGACAGCGCATCGACTGCAGAGCTCTGGACAAGCCGTCCGATATCGATGCGTGGAATCGCGGTGAGATTCCCGTCGCGCTGGCACATCCGGCGAGCATAGGGCATGGACTGAATTTGCAGGATGGCGGACACATCATCATTTGGTACGGTCTGACGTGGAGCTTGGAACTGTACCAACAGGCGAACGAGCGGTTGAACCGTCCGGGGCAAAAGCACGTCTGCCGCATCTACCACCTGATTCTCGGCGGCACACACGATGAGCGGGTGCTCCGGGCGTTGAACAACAAGGACAAAGGACAGGTCGCCATCGAGGCGCTCCGGCTGGAGATTACGAAAGGAGAGGCACCATGATGAAGAACACCGCAATCTACAACTACATTGGGCGCTCGATTCACAAGTATCGCCGCGAGCACAACGACCGGTCGCCGGAACGGGTTCTCATGAGCCGTCGGCTCTATCGGCTCTATTTGGAGCTGTGGCGGCAATGCGGCACGTATGGCGACCAGTTCATTGCCACCGTCGAGGCGGGCGGGTTAACCGTCTGCTGTGTACCGGTGTCGGTCTACGCTTGCGACCGAGCCGAGTATTGCCTCGCCGAAGCGTGTATCCCGTTATGGAACGATGAAGAGGAGGGTGTATTATGACGAAGGAACAGTTGAGGAACTACCTGAGTATAAAGGCAGAGCGCGCTCAGATTCAGGCGCTCTTGGACGAAATGGAAGCGGCGCTGTGCAGTCCGGCAACACCCCAACTCACCGGCCTTCCCGGCGCAGTGGCTTTTGTCGGCGGGAGCGCACAAGAGCGCAAAGCCGATGCGACGATGGAGCTGCGCGCGCTGTACGCCGCGAAGATTGCCGAGCTGGCCGCCGAACAGCTGCGCATCGAGCAGGCGATTGAATCCTTGGACCAGACGGCGCGCCGGGCGCTGCGGCACCGGTACATCGAGGGCCTGACGTGGGAGCAAATCTGTGTGGAGATGGATTGCAGCTGGCGGCAAATCCACCGGATACACGCAGGCGCGCTGGAACAGCTGAGAGGTCAATAAAACGAGGCCCCGGAGCGTTTCCGGGGTCTTAAAGTTTTATGTTGTTTTAGTGGACTAACGCGGTACAGTACGATAATGTGTACATATACCAAGGGCAAAGGGGAAATCAAAAATGACAGAAAACAGAACGATCGAAAATCTTTACGCATATCTAAGAAAAACAACGGAGGACGAAATCATAGTCCGCACGAGCAGGGTCAAGGGCGGCTGGCACGATAACGAGTTTGACGCAAACGCAGCAGGCTTCGATATCTGCCGCTTCACCAATCCGGTTTTTGAAGCACAGCGCACCTTCTCAGAATGCTACCGCCTAACGCGCAGAAAGGGAGGACGCAAAAAATGAGATACTCCGAAATGACAAGCACAGCGCGCCTGACCTTCATTCAAGAAATCTGCGAAACGGATGCCGCCCACGCGGCCGACGCGCTCGAATACATCCAGCGCTTCATGGACGACGAGATGACCACGAGCGAGATAGAAGAGCTGATATATTGAAAAAACAAAAACCTCCGCATCCAATAATGAAGTGACCCCCAAAAGCTAGACAAATATTATTAATAGAAAATGTTCAAGCTGCTGAGAGGGATTGTTGTCTGTGGATTGCAGGCGGCAAGCCCTTCAGTTTTGCCTTGATTCTGCGGTTGTTGTAGTAATCCAGATATTCAACGAGTTCCAGCTTGAAGTGTTCCATGGAACGGAACTCCTGCAAATACAGCAGTTCACTTTTGAGCAGCCCGAAGAAGTTTTCTATCACTGCGTTGTCCAGACAGTTCCCCTTGCGGCTCATGCTCTGCCGGATGCCCTTCTCGCGGAGCATCCGCTGATACTGCCTGTGCTGATACTGCCAGCCCTGGTCAGAATGGAGAATCAGGTTTGTTCCGTCCGGGATTTTTGCAAACGCCTCGTCCAGCATGGTGGTTACCATGCTGAGTACAGGACGGTCCGATATGGTATAGCTGACCAGATTGCTGCTGTGTAGATCGAGAATCGGGGACAGATACAGTTTCTCTCCGAACAGGCTGAACTCCGTCACATCCGTGACCCATTTCTGATTCGGCTTTTCGGCATGGAAGTTCCGATTTAGCAGATTTGGTGCGATTCTACCCACTTCTCCCTTATAAGAGCGATATTTTTTCATCCTGACACGGCAAACCAAGCCCAGTTCCTTCATAAGCCGCTGGACAGTCTTGTGGTTCAAAGGAATATTTCGGCTGCGAAGCTCTGCCGTTACACGACGATAGCCGTATCTTCCTTTGTTTTCTTGGTAAATTTCTGTGATTTCTTGTTTTTCTGACTCGTATTTATCTGCCTGCTTCATCCGGTTCAGATGATAATAGAAGGTTGCGCGAGGCAGTTGAGCGATTGAGAGCAGAATACTGAGTGCGTGTTTTTGCCTTAGCTTCT
>ERZ827423.3743-NODE-3743-length-10122-cov-2.179001_pt1 | contig 10122 bp, 7 predicted proteins | sample MGYA00519775_ERZ827423 | MGnify/ENA primary metagenome ERZ827423 (study PRJEB31778, sample SAMEA3449296) | human gut metagenome | biome: human gut; feature: human-associated habitat; material: faeces | place: United Kingdom | collected 2010/2012 ...
GCCGGTGACCTTGTCTATCTCCTGGCTTTTGGCGGTGAGCATGATGATGCCCATTTTAGAGCCGGTGGCCCTGATGCGGCGGCAGACCTCAAAGCCGTCTATATCGGGAAGCATAACGTCCAGCAGGGCAAGGCAGATGTCGGGATTGACCCGGAGCTTTTCCAGCGCCATCTCCCCGGTCTCCGCCTCAATGGGCTCAAAGCCGCTGCGGCGCAAATTAATAACAACGAAACTGCGGATATTGGCCTCGTCTTCCAGAACCAGTATCTTCTTCATATCTGTAAAACTCCCTTTCTGAGAAGTGCTTTTATAAAGGTTGCAATATGACAAGTAATTATAACATGCCTTTTACAATTATGGTAGTCAAAGTTTCAAAAAATTCAAAACTTTTTGCACAGAGATTACATGTTATGTAAATCAATGTGACAAAATATGTATAAAAAGGAATAATTTGCCAAATTCTCCCTTAAAAAGCCGACGCAGAAAGCATACGGCAAATCTTTCACCGGAGCCAGGCGGGACGAAGGAAAACAGGTGTCGACGAATGATAGAGGCTGTGGTATAATACAAAAGTTAAGGATTTTACCTGGAGGTATGGAAAACCATGGCAGAGGGGCAGAGACCCGGAAAGAAAAATATATGTGCCGGGCTGCTGGCCCACGTGGACGCGGGGAAGACCACCCTCAGCGAGGCAATGCTCTATCTTTCCGGGGAGATAAAAAAGCTTGGGCGGGTGGATCATCGGGACTGTTTTTTGGATACTCACAGTCTGGAGCGGGAGCGGGGAATAACCATTTTTTCAAAGCAGGCCCGGATGGAGCTGGAGCACAGCATGGTGACCCTGATGGACACGCCGGGCCATGCGGATTTTGCTGCCGAGGCGGAGCGAAGCATGCAGGTGCTGGACCTGGGGCTTTTGGTGCTCAGCGCCTCAGAGCCGGTGCAGAGCCACACGGAGACCCTGTGGCGCCTGGGGGAGAGCTATAGGCTGCCCTGCTTTATATTTGTGACGAAAATGGATCTGCCCAACGCCGGGCGGGAGGAGATAATGAAGCTGCTCCGGAGCCGTCTTTCAGAAAACTGCGTGGATTTTGGCCAGGATAGGGAGCAGCTTATGGAACACCTTGCTCTGTGCGGCGAGGGAGCCATGGAGGAATATCTGGACGGCGGCGCAGTAAGGGATGAGACCATAAGGGAACTCATTGGGTGCAGGCAGCTGTTCCCGGTATTTTTCGGCTCCGGACTCAGGACCCAGGGAGTGGCGGAGCTGCTGGGAGCTCTGGACCTATATGCCCCGGAAAAAGACTACGGCGACGACTTTGCCGCCAGAGTTTACAAGATAGGCAGCGACTCTCAGGGAAAGCGTCTGACTTACATGAAGATAACCGGGGGCAGCCTTAAAGTGCGCAGCCCCATAAAATACAAGGATGAAAAAGGCAAGGAACTGGAGGAAAAGGTGAGCCAGATACGCCTCTACTCCGGCATAAAATACGAGACGGCGGAAGAAGTCTCCGCCGGGCAGGTCTGCGCCCTGCTGGGCCTCAGCGCCTGCCGCAGCGGCCAGGGCCTGGGTGCGGAGAAGGACGCCGCCCCGGCGCTGCTGGAGCCGGTGCTGAGCTACCGGGTCATACCGCCCAAGGGCATGGACCCATCCCTGTTGCTGCCGAAACTCCGACAGCTTGGTCAGGAGGACCCCCAGCTCCACATAGCCTGGAACCAGGGCCTGGGTGAGATAAGTCTTCAGCTCATGGGCAAGGTCCAGACGGAGGTCCTGAAAAGCCTGGTTAAAGAGCGATTCGACATTGATATCGGCCTGGACACCGGCAGAATAATGTATAAGGAGACAATAGCCGACACCGTGGAAGGCGTGGGGCACTTTGAGCCTCTGCGCCATTATGCGGAGGTTCACCTGATACTGGAGCCCCTGCCACCGGGCAGCGGCATACAGGTGGAGAGCATATGCAGCGAGGACCAGCTGGACAGAAATTGGCAGCGGCTCATCCTCAGCCACTTGCTGGAAAAGCAGCACCTGGGAGTGCTCACCGGCTCCCCTATAACGGATATAAAAATAAGCCTTGCTGCCGGTAAGGCCCACGACAAGCACACCGAGGGCGGGGACTTCCGCCAGGCTACTTACCGGGCGGTGCGCCAGGGTCTGATGCAGGCGGAAAGCCGGCTGCTGGAGCCCTGGTACAGCTTTGAACTGGAGGTCCCGCCGGAGCAGATAGGCCGGGCCATCAGCGACCTGCGCACCATGAACGGGGAATTTGAATCCCCGGAGGAGGCCGGGGAGCTGACCAGGCTCCGTGGTACGGCCCCGGTGTCCGCCATGAACGGCTATGCCCAGGAGCTGGCGGCCTACACCAGAGGTAGAGGCAGGCTGAGCCTGCGAAGCGCCGGATATCGGCCCTGTCCCAATCCCCAGCCGGTGATAGCTGAGATAGGCTACGAGCCGGAGCGGGACCTGGAGAATACTGCCGACTCGGTGTTCTGCTCCCACGGGGCCGGGGTGAACATAGCCTGGGACAAGGTGAAGGACTATATGCATCTGCCCTCCTGCCTGGAGAAAGAAAAAGGAGAGGAGCCTTTGCCCGCCCCCAGGTACAGGAGCCTCAGCATAGATGAGCGGGAGCTGGAGGCCATAATGGAGCGGGAGTTCGGCCCCATACGCCGTAAAGAGTACAGGGCGGCCCAGCGCAACGAGGCCCCGGCTCAGCCCGCCGCCTCCCCGAATAAAAAGGAATACCTGATAGTTGACGGCTACAATCTGATTTTTGCCTCGGCGGAGCTGAAGGCCCTGGCCAAAGACAGGCTGGACCTGGCCCGCTCCCGGCTCATGGACATGCTGTCCAACTACGCAGGCTTTACAAAATCAGAGTTGGTGCTGGTGTTCGACGGTTTTCGGACTCCGGGAAATCCCGGGTCCCGCAGTGATTACCACAATATCCATGTGGCCTTTACCAAGGACGGGGAGACGGGGGACGCCTACATCGAGAAGATAGCCGACGAGATAGGGAAGAACTACTCCGTGCGGGTGGTGACCAGCGACAATCTCATCCGCCTGTCTGCCCTGCGCTCAGGGGTCCTGCGCTGCTCCTCCGGGGAATTTATAAACGAGCTGGACTGGGCGCTGGACCAGATGGAGCAGATACTGAAAAAAACAAATGAGGACGCCCACAAGACGAGATTAAAAGATGGAAAACAGTGAACTAATAAAACGGGCCGAGGACCTGGCCCGGCGCTGTGAGCGCAGCGGAAAGGTCTGCGCCACCGGCTTTCTCAGCCCGGCGGAGCAATACGAGATACAGAGCCGCCTGGGGCATATAGACTGCAAGCTGGTCTTCAGCGGCGGCACCGAGGGCCGGGAACGCCGGGCTGCCTTCTTCCTGCCGGAGTATATGGAGGAGGATGAGCTGGAGCTGTCCGACTATATCTGCGCCATGGAGCTGAGAGCCTACTTCGGCAGCCCCGGCCACCGGGACTATATGGGCGCCCTGCTGGGCATGGGCATTGGCCGGGAATGGCTGGGAGACATCCAGGTGGAGGAGGACCGGGCCTACGTGTTCTGTATGCAAAGTGTGCTGAATCACCTATTGTCCATAGAGAAGGCCGGACGCTACACGGTGAAGGCCCGGCAGATAGAGCTCCGGGAGGCACCTCAGCGCCATGTGGAGACGGAAGATGTGAGCTTTACTGTGATGAGCCTTCGGCTGGACGCCGTGGCGGCGGGGCTTTTTCGCCTCTCCCGCACCGAGGCGGCAAAGCAGATAGCCGCCGGGAACCTGAGCCTTAATTACAGCCCGTGCCTTAAAACCGACTGCATGGTGAAAGAAGGGGATATAATATCCCTGAAAGGCCGGGGCATGGGAAAGATAAACGGCACCGGCGGCACTTCCCGGAAAGGGCGGCTGTTCGTCTACGGGGAAATCTATAAATGAGGTAAAAGCCAAATGCAAGCTTACGAGAGACTATTGAAATATGTTCAGATAGACACCACCAGCGATGAGGATAATGCCGCCTCCACACCCAGCACCGCCTGCCAGCATGAGCTGGCAAAGCTGCTGGAGCGGGAGATGACAGAGCTGGGCATGGAGAAAGTGTATCGGGACGGGCACTGCTATGTCTACGGCTATCTCCCCCCCAGCCCCGGCTATGAGGAGAGCCCAACAATAGGACTTATCGCCCATATAGATACTGCCCCGGATTTCTCCGGCAAAAATGTCAAGCCCAGAATAGTTGAAAACTACCGGGGAGGGGATATAGAGCTGGGCCATGGCCGGAAAATTACCGTGGAAAAGTTCCCGGACCTGCAGGAGCACATCGGCCATGATATCCTCGTTACCGACGGCAGCACCCTCCTTGGGGCCGACGACAAGGCGGGTATTGCCGAGATACTCACCGCCTGCCAGAGACTTATTGAGGAAAACATTCCCCATTGCGCTGTGTCGGTTTGCTTTTGCCCTGACGAGGAGATAGGCCATGGGGCGGAGCTTTTGGACCTTCAGCGTCTGAGGGCGGATTTTGCCTATACTCTGGACGGGGACGCCGTGGAGGAGCTGAGTTACGAGACCTTCAACGCTTGCTCCGCAGTTTGGGAGATACGGGGCGTGAATGTCCACCCCGGCAGCGCAAAGGACATTATGGTCAACGCCTGCCTGGTGGCCATGGAGATAAACTCCCTGCTGCCTCCCGACGAGATACCGGGAAAAACCGAGGGCTATCAGGGCTTTTTCCACCTGACTGATATGAAGGGCAGTTGTGAAAGAGCGGAGCTTAAATATATAATCCGGGACCATGACGCCGGGAAATTCCGGGCCCGGCAGGAGCTTATGGGCCGAATAGAAAAGCAGATGAATGAAAAGTACGGTGAAGGCAGCGTGAGGCTTGTCATCAAGCAGCAGTACAGGAATATGGCGGAGGCGCTGAGGGACAAGCGGGATATCGTCCTCCGGGCGGAACGGGCCCTGAAAAAACAGGGTCTCAGGCCGGATATCCGGCCCATCCGGGGAGGTACCGACGGCTCCCAGCTCTCCTTCCGGGGCTTGCCCTGCCCAAACCTGGGCACCGGAGGCTACGGCTTCCACGGCCCCTATGAGCATATCAGCACCGCCGACATGGACGCCATGGTGAACGTGGTGCTGAATCTGCTGGGCGAGAAGTAGAATATATAGAGTTAAATAGAGAGAAAGATTTTCCTACAGGGGGACAGGAGCATGACTAAAAAGATAGGCGGCCTGAAGTGGCTGGGCATAGTGCTGGTGGGACTTTTCGGCCAGTTTGCCTGGACCATAGAGAACATGTATTTCAACGTGTTTTTGTACAACACCATCTCCACCGACCCGAACTATATTGCCGCCATGGTGGGCTGGTCGGCGGCGGCAGCCACCCTCACAACCCTGCTTATGGGCGCCCTCTCCGACAGAGTTGGCAGGCGAAAGATATTCATAGTCCTGGGCTATCTGCTTTGGGGCCTCAGCACCGGCATCTTCGGCTTTATAAGCGTGGATAACCTCCATGCCGTCTTCCCGGCTCTGAACGCCGTCTCCGCCGCTGCCGTCACCGTGGTGGTGATGGACTGCGTCATGACCTTCTTCGGCAGCACCGCCAACGACGCCGCCTTCAACGCCTACATCACCGACATTACCACAAATGAGAACCGGGGCCGGGTGGAGAGCGTGCTGGCCATACTGCCCCTTATCTCCATGCTGGTCATCTTCGGGGCCTTCGACTCCCTCACCCAACAGGGGAGATGGAAGGAGTTCTTCGGCATCTTCGGCATAGCCGTGAGTCTGGTTGGCCTGGCCGCCGTATTCCTCATCAGGGACGACCCGGAGCTGAGGCCCCGGCGGGACGGATATATAAGAAATCTGCTCTACGGACTGCGCCCCTCGGTATTTAAGGAGAACCCGGAGCTTTACCTGTCCTTTGGGGCTTTCTGCATATTTTCCGTGGCGGTACAGGTGTTCTTTCCCTACCTTATAATCTATATCCAGAACTTCTTGGGCATAACCGATTACGCCCTCATCCTGGGGGTGGTGCTGATCCTGGCCTCCCTGGTGAGCCTTATCTCCGGCCGATTCATCGACAAAATGGGCAAGCTGGCCTTTGCCTTCCCGGCGGCCCTCGTCATGCTTCTGGGTCTGGGCGGGATGTATTTCGTCCGGGAGTCCCTGGGCGTTATGATAGCCGGGACGGTGATGATGGGGGGCTACACGATGGTCTCCGCCGCCCTCAGCGCAAATATCAGAGACTGGACTCCCAGAGATAAGGTGGGACACTTCCAGGGCATCCGCATGATTTTTGCGGTGCTGCTGCCAATGGTCATAGGACCCGCTATCGGGGCGGCCGTCATCAAAGGCAGCGACAGCACCTATGTGGAACTGGGCCAGGTGAAGACCGTGCCCACTCCGGAGATTTATCTGGCAGCGGCAGCGGTGCTCATCCTCACCGTGATACCCGTTATCCTGCTGCGCAGGCGGGAGGAGAAAAAAGCGCCGGCCCGGACAGAGTAAAAAGGAGAGACAGAAATGCACACTGATAGCTGCGGCAGCTTTGCCGCTCAGAGAGACATAGCCTGCAAGTTCCCCATAGACAGGGATGTGGCCTCCGTCAGCCAGATCAAGAGCGGCCACATAAACGAGACCTATCTGGTCACCACAGACGAGGGCAGCCGCTACATACTCCAGTGGATAAACCGCTATGTCTTTCCCAATGTGGAGGCTATAATGCAGAACATGAGCGCCATCAGCGCTTTCCTCCGGGAACACCACAAGGGAAAGATGGCCATGATAAGCTATATAGACACCCTGGACGGACACAATTACTATGACGACGGCCAGGGCGGAGCCTGGCGGCTCTACCGCTTCGTGCCGGACAGCATCTGCCTTCAGCGGGCGGAGACGGCGGAGGACTTCTACCAGAGCGCCCGAGGCTTCGGCAGCTTCCAGTATGCCCTGAGGGACTTCCCGGCGGAGAAGCTTAAGGAGACCATAGAAAAATTCCACGACACGGAGGACCGCTACAAAAAATTACGGGAGGCCATAGAGGCCGACGAATGCGGAAGACTCAAGGAAGTGGAGAGAGAGGTGGACTTTGCCCTGAAGCGGGAGGAGCGCTCCAGCCGGCTCCAGAAGCTGAGACGGGAGGGAGAGCTGCCGGTGCGGGCCACCCACAACGACACAAAGATAAACAATGTGCTTTTGGACAAGGATACCCGCCAGGCTCTTTGCGTAATAGACCTTGACACGGTCATGCCCGGCCTCTCCGCCCACGACTTCGGGGACGCTATACGCTTTGGAGCCTCCACCGCAGCCGAGGATGAGACGGATCTGAGCAAGGTGAGATTGAACCTGGATTACTTCCGGGCTTTCACCAGAGGCTTTCTGGAGAGCTGCCCCAGCCTCACCGATATGGAGGTGAAAGCTCTGGCCCAGGGGGCCTATGCCATGACCATGGAATGCGGCATCCGTTTTCTCACCGACTATCTCATGGGGGACAAGTATTTTGCCATTGACAGGGAGAAGCACAATCTGGACCGCTGCCGCACCCAGTTCACCCTGGCGGAGGACATGGAGCGCAAGTGGGATGAAATGGAAAAAATAGTGGAAAAGGAATATGAAAGGGTAAAGACCGGCGTTTCAGCCAAGGTCTGAATCCCAAGAAGCAAAAAGCCCCGGGGGAGCAGTGAAGTTCCTCCGGGGCTTTGGTTTAGGTTTGATTTGGAATGTCGGAAGCGATAACAGAGAGCTCCACGGCATTGAGACGCAGTTTGCGATGCTTGTGATCCATGCGCCGCTCCAGCCGAAAGCTCACCTTCAAGCCGGTCTGAAGCTCCACATGGTGGGCGAAATCCCGGACGTTGAAGTAATAGTCACCCCCCTGATCACGGTGGACAAAGCCGCTGTTATTATAGGGCAGGATGGCGGTGACCACGCCGGTATAGAAGAGAGAGGAATCCTCACCCAGGTTCGAGACGGAGATTCGCTCCGAAGCGGTGGAAGACTGAGTAGCCGGGGCTTCTATGGCGGAGGTTGAAGGGACGGAGGCCTGCTCCGGGGCGGTTCCCTGGGCGGAGGCCGACAGCTCGCCCCAGGGGAGACTGTGGGAGGCCTCGTGAGCTTCTGCCGGAGGAGGGGCGGCGGGAGCGCAGGCCGGGATGAACCGGGGCCCGTCCAAAATGCTGTATCCATATGCAGTGAGGAAGGCGGCGCCCCGGGAATAGCCCAACTCCCGGCAGAGGGAGACGGCAACAGAGTCCCAGGCCTCATGGTCCCACTGCTCCCAGATTATGTGTTTCCCGCCGTAGCTGTTTTCCAGCAATTTGAAAAACTCCGCAAGCCGCAGAGCCAGGGCCGCAGGCTCTCTGCCCGGCAGCCATTTGGGAGATTCGTTTTCAAAGCTATACATAATGTGGGCCCCCTTATTTCTGCCGCTGCATGAGATAGGTGTCATCGGTCCCGGATATGCTTATCTCCAGCTCATCCTGGGATATGACGGTAAAGTCATATATGGGTTCTGTCTCCTCCTGCCCCTGGGCATCGGTGTTGACGCCCACCATGGAGCCCTGGGCAAAGGTATAAGACTGGTAAGTGGGCAGGGAGAGGTTGGTGTTCCAGCGCAGGTTCCCGCTCTTGTTTTCCACGGAGAAGTAGTTGCCCTTGCCGTCCAGCCACAGGCCCTCCAGAAAAACAAAGGCCCGCTGGGGATTTGCAAAGATATAGCGGCTGTCCAGCAGCTGGGAGTCCAGCTCGCTGCTGAGGCGCTGGAAGCTGCTGCTCAGGCCGGTACTGTGACAGAGGACAAGGACGCTGTCTTTATCCTGGATGTCGAAGGTGAGGGCAGGAACGAAGGTCCTGACGCCCTGGTCATCCAGGGTGACGGCACACAGCCGGCCGTCGTAAAAATCTATATAGTCGCAGTCGGGGATAGCCAGGTCTGAGTTCCAGGAGACGGCGCCGTTTTCATCCACAGAAAGGACAAAATAGCTGCCGTTTTCGTCCATCCACATGCCCTGGAGATAGACCGACGCACGGTTCATGGTCCAGAAGACATAGTCGTTATCCAGACATTCAGGGTCAGGCTCAAGACTGTCCCGGATAAAAGTGGATCTTTCCCCGCTGATGAGATTTTCAATGCTTATGCTGTTCTCATCCAGCTTTTCAAGGCGGAGCAGCTGGAGTTCTTCCACGCTGCCTGAGCTGCCGCTGCCGCCGGTGAGCACGCCCTCCTTCAAAACGTAGAGCTCACAGGATGGGAGAGGAATGTTGGTCTCCCAGCGGATGAGCCCGCCGTCGCCAGGGGCGGCTGTGAGATATTCCCCAAGGCCATTGGTCCAGTAGCCATCAAGAAAGGCTATGGCGGTCTGGTCGGAATAAAATATATCAGGCTGGGAGCTTTCCACAGGCTGAGCCTCCCCGGCGCAGCCGCCAAGCAGGAGCGCCGCAAGGAGAATAAGCAAAACAGTTTTTCTCAAATAAATCACTCTCCAAAAAGGCCGCCCCAGGAAAGCGGGGCGGCCCTGTATGCCACGGAGCCGAAGGGCCCCGATCGTGACTGCGCCGAAGGGCGCAGAAAAGTTTAGAAACTATCAGGCCTCTATAACGATGTTGGTGGAAATGCCGCCGTCCACATACACGAAGGTGATGGTATGAACGCCGGGCTGGAGAGCTTCCAGAACCTCGGGGGCGATGGTGACAACGCCGTCTTCGGTAATTTCAAACTCCACTTCCTCACCGTCGATAAGGACCTTTATAAGTTTGCCGGAATTGAGCTTGAAGCTCAGTTCTTCATTGGAGCCCTTGGTCCAGGTCTGGTCCTTGCCTTCAAGGATGTAGTAATCGCCCTGAGCAGCCTGAACAGCGCTGAAGGGGACAGTCATGGACTTGCCGGGCTTAAGCTCCTGGCCGTTGACGACGATAACGGTATCGGTCATATTGACAACGGTGCTGCCCTCGGGAGCGGTGATGCCGTTGGGTGCGCTGTAGACAGTGATGACATTATCTCCGGCATTGGCCATGAGGAAGTTGACAGCAGACATATCGTTCTCAGAGCCTACGGCAAAGGTTCCGTCGGCGCTGACGACGGTGTTGTCGTCATCAACAAAGCCCATGGGACTTTTACTGA
>ERZ827423.3746-NODE-3746-length-10115-cov-7.065209_pt1 | contig 10115 bp, 9 predicted proteins | sample MGYA00519775_ERZ827423 | MGnify/ENA primary metagenome ERZ827423 (study PRJEB31778, sample SAMEA3449296) | human gut metagenome | biome: human gut; feature: human-associated habitat; material: faeces | place: United Kingdom | collected 2010/2012 ...
ACCCGGACTACAAGCCCTCCAAGCCCACGGCGGTGGCCTTCGCCATCGCGCTGGAATTGAGCCTGCCGGAGACCCGCGACCTCATCGCCCGCGCGGGCTACGCACTCAGCCCCAGCAGCAAGTTTGACGTCATCATCGAGTATTTTATCATGCAGCGGGACTACGATATTTTCAGAATCAACGAGGCGCTGTTCGCGTTTGACCAGAGTCTGCTGGGGGCGTGAGGAAAAATATGCTTTTATAACGAAGGAGCGTAACACCATGGATGTACATCGAGCAAAAGAACTGTTGACGATTTTGGCGGACGGCGTTGATCCCTTGACGGGGGAGGTGCTGCCGGATGACCATGTGTGCAACAAAGGAGAGATCGTGCGGGCGCTGCACTGTGCCGTAGAGGAACTATCCCACAGACAGAAAAAAACGCTGCCTGAAAACAACGGAAAGTCTTGGACGGAGGAACTTGATGACGAGTTATGCCGCTTGTTCGACGACGGTATGAAACGAAAAGACCTCTGTGCGCACTTTGGCCGCACCTCCGGCGCGATCGAGTCCCGGCTGGAACGGCTGGGGAAGCTGTAAAAATACGACAAAAATGTCGCCCACTAGGGGCGACATTTCTTAACTTTATGAATCTGTCTATGAACCGATATCAAAAAGTTACTTCAGACCACACAGGAAATTTTCTACATTCAAATACTGAACACCCTCGGCAAACGTATCTTTTCCGCGATAAAGAACGAATTTACCGCTGATCGGGCCAAAGCGTTTTTCAACGATTTGGCATTTCTCTGCATCACGCAGATGAAGTGTCTGCTTTTCGTTGGCCTCGGTGCTGTGCTTGATTTCATAGATGCGGCAATTTTTACTTGCTTTATCGTAAATCACCATGTCAAACTCGCCGCCGGCATCGAACTTGAATTTGAACGCTTCCATCGTACTGGGCTCGGTTTTGCGGACTTCCAGCAGAACAATGTCCTCCAGCATCCGGCCCTTTACATCGTCCAGAATCTTTCCTGTGATATATGCCTTATCTGCTTCGGAAATCGATGCGAAATAGGCATCCTGCATCAAGGAGTAGACTAAAGCCTTTGCGATGGCATAGCGCATACCGGGCTGGGAAAAGACGATATGCTCCGCCTGCTTACCGCTTTCGTACCGTTCCGGACAGTTGACGATCAGATCCAGCATAAGCAGATACTTCTTCACTTTGTCGATATGCTCCTGCGTGATTGGGACGGTTGTTTCACTCTTTTCCTTGACCTCAATGATAGCCTTTAATCGCTCCAATATTTGCTTTCCATTGACATCATAGAGAACGGTCGCCCGTTCCGCAGGGAGATCATGTAAAAGCAGTTCCTTTGCGGAGCCAAAATCATGGGACTTAAATTCGTCCTCTACCACGCGCAGCACAAAGCGGTGGTTCATGTGCTGCACAATGCGGTTGATAACATTGGTCAGCTCACCTTTTTCGTAAAGCTCACGCAGTTGATTGAAATATTCACCGTAATGGTCATTTTTCAGCGTGTGCTGAATATTGCGGCTGATGGCGGTATCAATATACTTTCGGGTACTTTCATCGTCCCGAAACGCGACCTCGTCAAAGGAGGCATCCGGATCGTCAAAGCTCATATTTTCCATTTTCAGCGTTCCGCCGTATTCAATATAAGAATCGACAGAACGGATGTTCAGGAGCCGCGCATACTCCCGAAAGGGAATAAAAGAGGTGTGGATCGTCACGCTTCTGTCGTACAGTTCATCGCGGTTTGCCATAGCGAAGCCAAGAGAGTCCGTACCGGAAACAACGATTTTCATGCCCATCATGCTGAACACATCGGAAAGCACGGCAGCGGTGTCGATGAAGTCATTCAGGAGCGTAATTTCATCAATAAACACATACCGATAGCCCAGTTCAAACAGAACTTTCAAGTCCTTTGTCAGCCGTGACATATCATCGGTGGTCTGCACCTTGATGTAGGCCGTTTTTTCTATGGGCAGTTCGGAAAGCATTTGAAGCAGAAGTGTTGTCTTTCCGGTCCGGCGGAGACCGTATAAAATACAGATTTTCCCATCGTAGGAGCCGGTCACAAACTTCTGTAAGATGCTGAAACAGTCCCGCTTGCCGTATTTTGCTACGCTGTTTGCTAACGCCCGCAAGCCCGTACCCGTGACAACATTCGTATGAAACTCTGGCATTTGCGAGAGTACGGCGGCTGTGACAACAGGCTGACCATAGCTTTCCAGCTTTTGAAAAATCGCATGGTATCTGGCTGTGTTTGCTTTCGCGGCATCATTTTCGTAATTCTGATAGTTGCGCGTGGACATACCGAGGTATTCCGCACATTGGGCCTGATTCAGCCCTTTTGAAATACGCAATTCTTTTAAGGTCACGCTCATCACCTCGCCTTTATTATATCACAGTATACGCAGAGAACAAGAAAAATACGCAAATATTTCGCGTTTTCTTCGTCTATTATTCGCCTTTCTTCTTTGGGAGCTGCGTAAGCGCATCTAATTCTTCATAGGTCAATTCACCGTTCACATAGCGGTTTCGTGCATTCTCCGCTTGTGCTTTCCAGATTTGAAATGCGGCATCTGTGTAAATGGCCGGAGTACGGCGAACACGCATATCATAGGTTTTGATCCGCTGCCGGATGAGCTTTAAGCCATCATCGGCAGCGATTTTCTTTTCATGCTTCTCTTTGACTGCGAGTTCTTTGCAGCTTTTTCCGGTATCACCGACTGACCGATCACAATAAAGAGCTTTGGAAGAGAACGGGATAAAGTAACGATGACAATATTCGCACTTTTTCAATTCAATTCCTTGCTCGACCATCTCCAGCAGTTCTGTCAGCAGCGTCGCGCCCAAATCGTCCGAGCCCTCGATGCGGGCAAACCGGACGGACTTTGGTGGCGTCGAAATGCGGTCTGCCGCCAACACCGGATCAAAATTCTGCTCATCTACATACAGCTTTCGTTCTGCGCGCATCTTCAGGTCCAAACCGGCGATCGCTGTGGCAGCTTGAAAATCGCGGCTCATATAGAGCGCCAAACGCTGCTTGGCGCTCAACTTAGATCTGTCCGGCACGAGCACGGCATCTGCAAAGGCGGAAAGTTCCTTTTGCAGTTTCTCAAAACCTTCCATGCGTTCATCAAGCACGTCTGCCAGCTTTTCTTCAAAAAAGAGGGACTGCACAAAGCGTTCCCCGAAAGGGTGGATCGCGCTCAGCGCATTTTTGATCTCGGTAATGGCTTGATTTTCCATCATGGGCGTTGTTCGCACCAGTAATTTCGCCCGTAAAGAAGCGAAATCTGTGGACAAAAAGGCAATAAGGGTTGTCCCGAGACGATATTCCACGGGCTTGAAATCCGTTTCTACATATTCCTTTTTGGGGCCAAAACTCAAGCAATACAAGGCTCTCAAGGCTTTTCCTCCATTCGTGGACACAGCTCCGCATCGTGCGTGGTAAATCATTTTTCACATGAATAGTTTACCACATATTGAAATCTCCGTCAACGCTTGCTATCATTTTTGTGGAAGTTGAAATTCAGCACAAACGATCTTCCACAAAATTGAATGACCGCCGGAGCGTTTCTCTTTCGGGGAAGCAGGCCATGACCGTCTGATGACGCGAGCGTGCCAAGGAGCAGAAATCGAGTTTCCGTCAGGCAGGAAACCGCTTCCGGGAAAACGGCAACAAGTTCACCGGTCTCTCCGCATAGTTTCAAGGAAAGGGGGGAGCAGGATGGCAAGCAAACCGGAGCTGCTGCATAATCAGGCGGCAGATGAGATCGGGCAGGACTTTCTTTTCGCATACCAGCGAGCCGTCCTGCTCGCCTTGCAGCGTCAAGGCTTCCTTAACGAAATGCAGTGTAGGAACTGCGTACAAAAATTAGAAGATCAAAAAAGAAATACAAGAAAATCAAAATCTGTAAAGGAATAGTGCCTTTCAGTATTCGCACAATTGCAAAGACACATTCTGTATCGTATGATACCACGAAAAGGAGGAGTTTTTATGTTACAAGTAGCAGCGTATTGCCGTGTATCCACGGATAAGGAAGACCAGGCAAATTCCTTTGAAGCGCAGCAGCGGTATTTCCGCGAGTACATCCAGCGCCAGCCGGATTGGGAGCTGCAAGGCATCTATGCTGACGAAGGATTTTCCGGCACATCGACCAACAAGCGCGTGGAGTTCAATAAAATGCTCCATGCGGCGGAGCTGGGACAGATCGACCTGATCGTGACCAAGGAGGTCAGCCGTTTTACCCGCAACACGGTGGACGCCCTGCAAATCACCCGCGAGCTGCGTCGGCGGGGCGTAGGCGTGCTGTTTCTCAATGACAGCCTGGATACCCGCACCAACGATGGGGAGCTGCGGCTGACGATCATGAGTTCCTTCGCACAGGACGAAAGCCGAAGGACCTCTGAACGCTCCAAATGGGGACAGATGCGCAGCATGGAGAAGGGCGTCGTTTTTGGCGGCTCGCTGCTGGGTTACGACGTGATCGGCGGCAAAATGACCGTCAACCCGGAGGGCGCGGAAGTTGTCCGGCTCATCTTCCATAAGTACCTGCAAGAGCGCAAAGGGTGCAGCACCATCGCGCGGGAGCTGCGGGAGGCCGGTATTCTCAGCAGCAAGGGCAACTGCCTTTGGTCGTCTGCCACCGTGACTAAGATCCTAAAGAATGAAAAATACTGCGGTGACCTGATCCAGAAAAAGACCTACACGCCGGACTATCTGACGCACGAAAAGAAGTACAACCACGGCAAGGAACCGCTGGTAGAACTAAAAGATCACCACGAGCCCATCATCGACCGCGAAACGTGGCAGGCGGTGCAGCGGGAACTATCCCGCCGCAACCGTGCGACAGGCTGCGGCGGACACGGCAACCGCTATCCGCTCTCCGGTAAAATTCGCTGCGGTGAGTGCGGCAAGAGCTTCTCCCACCGCACCAAAAAGCGGCAGGACGGCAGCTCCTATTACCGCTGGTGCTGCTTCACCGCCACCAACGAGGGTCTGCGGCGCACAGACGGCGCAGGAAATACCATCGGATGCAGCGTCGGGCGGCAGATACGGGACGACATCGCCATGGACCTTCTGCGGCGCTCGGTGAACGACGTGACGCTGGATAAGAGAGCGATCATATCGAACCTCGCTCGCATTGTGGAAAGCGTTCTGGCGTCCGGTGAGGACAGCGGCGAGCAGGAGCTGCGGCGGCTGGAGCTGGAGTTTGAAAAGCTGCAAGCGCGGAGCGATGCGATCCTTGACCGCTTTCTCGACGAGAGCATCAGCAAGGAGGACTACCAGCGGGTCAAAGCCCGCTGTGAGAATGAAATGAACCGGGTGCAGGAGAAAATTGCCGCGATCAAACAGCGGCAGACGCTGAACACCGACACGCAGACCCTAAAGCCGGACATCCGCACCGCCATCACGGGCATCGTCAGCGGACGCACGGCGGACGACGACTTTTACGGGCACCTCCTCCAACAGATGACCGTGTACCGGGACGGCAGGGTAGAGGTGGCGCTCAATCTGCTGCCCGCCAAGTGGGTCTATGTACTGGACGGACTGGAAAAATACCGGGCAAAAATAGGGGGCCATGACGCTTCCTCTGTACCGATGTCGGTCAGCAGGCCCTTCAGCTCCGGATAGGGCATGGAGTAGCGTTGGGAAAGGTAGCGCAGGGACGCGCCCAGCTCGCCGTCGGGACCGCCGTACTGGCTGATGATCACCGCCGCCAGCTTGGGGTTGGGTGTGGCGACCTTCACCGGATATTGCAGCTTTTTCTCATAAACAAACATCAGGCGTTTCCTCCTAACTCCCAAGGCCACGGGTCATTGAGCCAGGTGTAGCCGTCCTCCAGAACCAGCTCCGCGCTGTCCAGAGGGCCGTATTTGGCGGTATACTTTTCCCGGCCCTCCTTGGCCAGCTTGATATAGGAGGCGTACAGTCCCAGAGCCTCCTGGTCCTGCGGGTGTGTATCCAGATAGAGATTCAGCTCCGTGACGGCGAAGTCAAGGGCCATCAGCTCCACCAGTGCGGTGTTTGGCAACTTGGTCCGGGCCTGAATAGCCGCCTTAAACGGCAGGTCCAGCCCCGGAAACAGGGTGCCGGTCTGCAAAGCCTCCGTCCGGCTGTACCGGATGGGATTATTGCTCTGCATGGGAATATATGGGAAAGCCAGTGCCGCGCAGCCGGGCAGGGTACCCTGACCGACCTCGCAGACCGCGGGCTTCACTTCGGGTTTTTCCATAGCTTCGTGATCCCCTCCTTATTGAAAGCGCCCTTGGGCGCGTACCCTATCCTATGCGGAAGAGGCAAGTAGGGAACTTGCTTTCCCGACAAAAAGTCGCTATAATGACATATTGGATAAGCTGCGGCGCATAGGCTGGGCCGAGGTGATGGGCATGATCCTGCTGATTCGGAAACGAACGCTGCTGTATACATGGCTGGCGGTCTGCATGATCGGACTTTCCGCTATTTTTCTGGCAGGATCCCGACGGGCCTTCACGCCCACTGGGGCGATGGGGCAGGGGAGCCACGCTCAAACCGTGGTCATCGACCCGGGCCACGGCGGGCAGGACGGCGGCGCCGTGGCGGCAGACGGCACGGCGGAAAGTGAGATCAACCTGGCGGTGTCCCTGCGGCTGGAGGGACTTCTGCGGTTTGCAGGGGTGCCCACGGAGCTGACCCGGCGGGAGGACGTTATGGTCTGCGACCCCGGACTGGAAACCATGCGGCAGCGGAAGGTGTCGGACCTCCACAACCGGGCGTCATTTGTCAACGGCGTTCCCAACGCGGTGCTATTGAGCATCCACCAGAACAGCCTGCCGTCCTCGCCGGTGACCCACGGGGCGCAGACCTTCTGGAACCGGCAGGAGGGGGCGGAAGCACTGGCCCGGACTCTGCAAGCCGGGTTGAACCCGGTGGTCAACACCCACCGGGCCAAGGAGCCGAAGCCGATCCCGGACAGCATCTATTTGATGAACCATGTGGACGCTCCCGCAGTGCTGGTGGAGTGCGGCTTTCTGTCCAACAGGGAGGAGGCCGCGCGGCTCCAGCAGGAGGACTATCAGAAAACGCTGGCGACGGTCATCGCGGCGGGGTATTTGCGATGGATGGCCGGAGAGGATAGGAAATGAAAGCAAAAACGCTGTTTTATTGTACGGAATGTGGAAATGAGACCGCAAAATGGGCGGGGAAGTGCCCCGCCTGCGGCGCGTGGAATACCATTGTGGAACAGCCGGAGCGCCCCAAGGGAACAGGGAAGGGGGCCTCTGTCCGGGTGGGCATGACCCGCCGCCGGGCCTGCCCCGTGACGGATCTCACCGCTGACGAGGAGATCCGGTTTCCCACCGGCATGGGGGAGTTGGACCGGGTCTTGGGCGGCGGGGCCGTGAAGGGCTCGCTGGTGCTGGTGGGCGGTGCGCCCGGCATCGGCAAATCCACGCTGATGCTGCAAATTTGCAGCAAATTATGTGAATTTTCCAAGGTTTTGTACATTTCCGGTGAGGAATCTGAGCACCAGCTAAAGCTGCGGGCCAAGCGGCTCCATGTGGAAAGCCAGCAGCTTTTGGTGCTTTCGGAGACGAATCTGGGGGATGTGCTGGAGGCCGTGAACACGGAGCAGCCGGATGTGCTGATTGTGGATTCCATCCAGACCTTATATAACGACGCGCTGGACGCCGCCGCAGGCAGCGTCAGTCAGGTGAAGGACTGCACCCTGTCTTTGATGCAGGTAGCCAAGGGGCAGGAGATCACGGTCTTTGTCATCGGCCATGTCAACAAGGAAGGCTCCATTGCCGGTCCCAAGGTGCTGGAGCACATGGTGGACTGCGTGCTGTACTTTGAGGGCGACCAGCACACCAGCTATCGGATTTTGCGGGCGGCGAAGAACCGCTTCGGCGCTACCAACGAGATCGGCGTCTTCGAAATGCGGGACGAGGGGCTGGCGGAGGTGGAGAACCCGTCGGAAATGCTGCTCTCCGGCCGACCGGAGGACGCCCCCGGCACCTGTGTCACCTGTGTGATGGAGGGGGTCCGGCCCGTTCTGGCAGAGCTTCAGGCGCTGGTGGTCAGCTCTGCCGGCGGCAATCCACGGCGAACCAGCAACGGCTTTGATTACAACCGGGCGGCCATGCTGCTGGCGGTGCTGGAAAAGCGGGGCGGGTTGAAGGTCTCCGCCTGCGACGCCTATCTGAACATCGTGGGCGGTCTGTCGCTGGACGAGCCTGCCGCAGATCTGGCGGCGGTGATCGCCTTGGCGTCCAGTTATTTGGACAGGCCGGTGCCCAGCGATCTGGTGGCCATCGGAGAGGTGGGCTTGACCGGGGAACTGCGCAGCGTCAATCAGTTGGATCAGCGGGTGTCTGAAATTCAGCGCCTGGGATTCCGGAGGTGCGTGGTGCCGGCTCATCGGGCAGGTACCATAAAGGCTCCGACCGGCTTGACGGTGATCCCGGCCCGGAATATCGGTGAGGCGATCCGAGCCGCGCTGCGTCCTGCGGAATGAAGTGTACACAGGCGCCGCCCAAGGCCGGTTGTCCTGCGGCGGCAGCGCTGTCCAACGTGCAGAGCCCGTCGCTTTGATAAACGCATTTACTGGTGCATGGGATCATAACATCAACTCATTTCTGTTTGATTTGCTTGTAGCATGACCCATCCGCCGGATTTTATGTTGAATGACTGAGGAGAGGAGACGTTTGCGGGATACAGTAAATTGAACAAAATAAAAATTTTGTTCAATTTAGGGGAGACGTTTTCAGCCTCCCTCGACATTTGACCGCTTTTTTAGCGCAAATATCCCGCCAGCCAGCTATGTCTGATTATCGTACCGAAGCACCGGAGATCCTGCGGGATTTCCTTTCTTATCACGAGACCATCAAGGCTCATTCCCAGCGCACCGTAGATGAATACTACCTGGATCTGCGAAATTTCTTCCGCTATATGAAACAGATCCGTGATCCCGATCTGGCTGACAAGTCTCTGGATGAAATCAGTATTATGGACGTGGATCTGGAATTTATCGGCAGCATCAAGCTGTCGGACATTTACAGCTACATGACCTATCTCAGCCGGGATCGGGTCCGGTTTCAGAACAGCTCCCATTCGGACTACGGCCTGAACGCCGCGTCCCGTGCCAGAAAAATCGCCACGATCCGCTCCTTTTACAATTACCTGACCAACAAGGCCCATCTACTTCGTGAAAATCCTGTCAAAGATATCGACGCGCCCAAGCTGAAAAAGGAATTGCCACGCTATTTGACGCTGGAGCAAAGCAAGGATCTGCTCAGCGCCGTGGACGGTAAAAATCAGGAGCGCGATTACGCCATCCTGACCCTGTTCCTCAACTGCGGACTCCGGATCTCCGAGCTGGTAGGATTGAATTTACAGGACATTCAGGACGAGACCATGCGCATTCTGGGCAAGGGCAACAAAGTGCGGATCCTTTACCTCAATGACGCCTGCCAAGCGGCGCTGAACCGCTATCTGGGGGGCTGGTGCCTGTACCAGGTGACCGCCTGCCGGCTGATGGCCCGCACCTCCCAGTACCAGAACGGCGGCGCCTTCGGGTTCCGCCGTTTTGCATGCCCATTTTTGTGTTTTTCGTGATAATCACTAAAAGCAGCGGCAAAAATACGGCAGTTTGTGGATTGACTGGTATGTGCAAAAAAGGGTATAATAAGAGTGTGAATGTATGCAATGACGGGGATATCATAAGTCGTGTTGCATGGAGTGCTTAACGGAAGCCCAACAGGCGAGCTTCCGGCTTAAATGATTACTTTACAGGAGGTTATTTCATGAACGTTCGTAAGCTGAAGAGCGGCGTTGCTGCGATTCTGGTAGCTGGTTTGTCCATGAGCATGTTCGCATGCGGCGAGAAGGAAACAAGCAGCTACAAGTCCCTGGATTCTGCCACCCGGGAGGAGGTTGCGCAGATCGCATCCTCTGACGACCGGCTCACCGGTGAACTGGAAAACAAGACCATCAAGTGGATGTCCAACTGGGACATCAACCCGGACGGCACCGGCAAGAATACACCTATTGAGCTGGCTATTTTCCAGGAGCGCTACGGCGGACAGGTAGAATACCACATGATCGACTGGAGTACCAGAT
>ERZ827423.3751-NODE-3751-length-10106-cov-2.706198_pt1 | contig 10106 bp, 7 predicted proteins | sample MGYA00519775_ERZ827423 | MGnify/ENA primary metagenome ERZ827423 (study PRJEB31778, sample SAMEA3449296) | human gut metagenome | biome: human gut; feature: human-associated habitat; material: faeces | place: United Kingdom | collected 2010/2012 ...
TTCATCCAATACGTCCTGCCTTCTGTGGCAGCGATGTGGGTTTATACCATTTACACGATGGCAGACGGTATTTTCGTTGCCAGAGGAGTCGGAGAACAGGCGCTGGCCGCGGTCAACCTCTGTATGCCGATGATCAACGGCGCTTTTTCGATGGGCATCCTCTTTGCCGTCGGCGCGAGCACCAAAGCCTCCATTCATAAGGGACGCGGCGATACGCAGGAATCCAATCGCGTATTTACGCTGGGCGCGATGACCGTCGCGAGCATCGGTCTTTTGGCCACCCTGTTCGTACTTCTGCTGCTCCCTCAGCTCGCCCGGCTTTTGGGCGCTGACGCGCATACACTGCCGTACGTAAAAGGCTACCTGGGCATTATCGGGCTCTTCCTGCCTTTTTACATGACTTCCTACTATTTAGAAGTGCTTGTAAAAGCAGATGGCTTCCCGAAGCTTGCCATCAAGACCAGTATCGCGGGCGCGATGACGAACATCGTCCTCGACGCGATCTTTGTGCTGGTCTTTCACTGGGGCATCGAAGGCGCCGCGGTAGCAACCGGACTTTCACAGGCGATGACCTTCAGCATTTATCTGCGCCACTTTCTCGCGCGCAGGCCTTCACGCAAGGCGGCCGCCTCTGCCGCAAAGAGCAGCGGAGAAGCCGACGGGAATGCTGCCGTTCCTGCTGCAGTCAACACCGGCTTCACCTTTGTCCATGTCCGCTGGCAGCCGCAGGCGGTATTCCGTTTCGCGAAGCTGGGACTTGCGGACTGCGTAACCGAGCTCTCCATCGGGCTTTGCATCTTCGTCTTTAATGAGCAGGAACATGCCGCACAAATCGCCCGCACAGGAGATGGGGAACGCCGCGTTTGCGGTGCGCAGCCCGCCCTCCGCCGCCAAAACGGTGTCCTCGCCGGAGGAGACGAATGCCTTTTTGCGGCGCATCAGCTCATCCAATTGCTTGGAGACAGGCTTATCCAGCAAATCCTTTTTCGGGATACCTGCCGTTGCGATGATGCGGTCGCGGTCGCACACGGCGGTGCCGATGCCGCTTGCCGCCGAGATGCACTCCGCCATGTTTTTGGCGCTTTCGTTCAGTTCTCCCACGGGCGAGTATTTGCGGAAGATGATGCTGCCGTCTTTGTCGATGAAAATTTCAAGCGGCGTGCCCTCGCTGATCTTCATGGTGCGGCGCAGCTCTTTCGGCACCACCACTCGCCCGAGATCATCCATACGTCTGACGATACCGGTTGCCTTCATATCTCAAATCTCCCTTGTTTTCAAAGTTTCGGTATGGGTAGTATTTGAGAAATGCGGGGAATTATACACGTTACAAAGTTTTACGGAAATACACAGTGGCGCGTCCGGTATCTGTTTTGACGTGAAAAGCGGCATGGTTTGAAAAGGATTGTTTTCTGTGTTGCTATATAAAATCAAGCGTCATGCTTGAATGAAAGCACGGCGCTTGACTTATTAAAAATAAATTTTAATCTTCCACAGGCGTTTTCAAATTGTTCATTACAAGCCCTGTGATAAGCTTCGGGTAAAAATACGTGGACTTCTGCGGCATCTTTTCGCCCGCAGCCGCTACCGCGCCGATCTCCTCCACGCGCGTGGGGTTCAAAATAAATGCACACTGCATCTCGTCGCTTTCAACCGTGGAAAGCGCTTCGTTCAAATCGCGCGTATACGTCAGGTTTTTCTGACTCGCCATATTTTCGCGATCAATCCCGAGGGCGCGCTCCAAAATGAGCGTGTGCAAAACGCTGACGTCCAGCCCGCGCGAGGCCTCGCTCTTTTCGGGCATAAATTCTTCCATAACCGCCGCGTCTTTCAAAATCAGCAGCGCGTAGTTCATTTTGTCCCCGTTTTTATACACGAATACGAACGCCTTTTGCCCGGCATCATACGCATTTTTCATGCGCGGCTCAATCTCACTTTTGTCCGCAAGCGTCTCGATTTGAAAGTATTCCCCGCAGCTCTCAAGTACCTTTTCGGCGGAAAAGCCCTCAATGCTGCGCACAAGGCGGTGCGTTGGGAACACCACAAGCCCCGGGTGTGCCATATCGACGAGCGTCATCATGACGAATTCGCTGCCCGGCGCCCAAACGGCGTTTTCGCGGCAGTAATCGCGGTAATGAATTGCGGTTTCATAGCGGTGATGCCCGTCCGCAATGTACAATTTGCGCGGCGCAAAATCGGCGCGGAACGCTTCAAGCGCCTGCTTGTCATTCACAATCCACAGGCGGTGTGTGACAAGTCCGTCTGAAAATTCGCAGTACGGCGTGCCGGCGGAAAGGCGGTCGATGCGCTTTTGCGTCTCGCCCTTTTCGTCCTGATACGAAGAGTAAATCGAGCTGAAGTTGCAGTTCGTCGCTTTCATCAGCTCAAAGCGGTCCTTTTTCGCCTTAGAGAGCGTCTCCTCGTGCGGCAGCACAACGCCCGCGGAAAAATCCTCCACGCGCACAAGGCACACAATGCCCTTTAGGCTGCGCACCTCGCCATGGTCTACGTCGGTTTTGAATTCTTCCTCGTAGATATAAAGACCTGCGTCCTTGTCACAGCGCAAAGTGCCGTCGGAAAGCCACGTGTGCAACGTCTTGCCGGCGGTTTTATACGGTTCTTCGCCGCGCGGCAGCTCCAGGCGTATGACGTTGTGCGGGTTTCTTTCCAAAAACGCCGCGCGCTCCGCTTCACTGATGATGTCATACGGCGGACAGGTCAGTTCTTTCGCTTCTCCCGCCGATTTTGTGTACCGCATGGCATGAAATGCCCGAATGTCTGCCATCGTGGTGCCCCCTTTAAATTTCACTTTTTCTCATTATAACGGCAAAGCACTCTTGCGTCAAGAAAAAAGCGATACAACATGAAACATCCTCGCCGCAGTTCAAGTCCGAAAACACTTCACAGCCCGGCTGTTTTGTCCGTATTCCCCGACCGTTCGAATAAAAACCTGCTTCTTAAAAGCGCAAGAACAAAACGCTGTGCGGCGGCATTTGCAAGGTTCCACCCGCAGCTTGGTCCAGAACGTTTGACTGGGTAAATGAGGAGGGAGGCAACACGGTGTCACTGGAGAAGAGCACCGCCTCGCTGCAAGGTCCAAAGGAAGAGAAGTCCACCGGCTTTTCGCGGTGAAATGCGGCGTTCACCACCGTGGCGGACACCCGACCCTCTCGATCCACGGTAATAACGGCTTCTTGAGACGCGGAGCACAGACGATTACCCATGTGCCAGCGATTCATCCAGGAGAACACTTGTCCTTGCGCTGTCAAGCTCACGTGATCCGGTTTCACACACAGCATTCCCTCGTTGATTGCCTGAAAGTGACACGCAAGGGCTATCCCGCTTTTTTCCGCCTCTTCCATCAACATGTGCAGAACCAGCGCCGCATAAATACCGTCGGTAACACTGGAAGGACGGTACCAGGCATACCACACATTCCACTCGTCCATGGAAATGCGTATAGAAGGCTCCAGCCACTGCCGGGACTGGTGAATCAGCTCCCGCATCCGGGAGACAGAAGCCATGCACCGGTTATATTCCTCCTCTACGGTGGAAAGGTCGGTGTAATGAGGGTCGTAGCCATAATAGTGCTGGGAAATCATCTGAGAAATCCCGGCAAGCGGCTTGGCTGAAAATTCTGCCCATTCCTTGTTAGGATAGGGTCCCGAGGAGCACAGGCTGAGACCGGGTGAGGCCTCCAGCATTTTTTTGCCATTCTCCAGTGCGATCTGACAGTACCCGGCAGGAGTGTTGTCGCCCTCCATGTGACCATAACCGAATTCGTTACCCAATGACCAAAACTGCACATTGTAAGGCTCTTGGTGACCCCGATTGGCTCGGAGTTTTCCGTAGGGGGTTGAGACATCGCCGTTGCAGTATTCCACCCAAGCGGCGTTCTCATCGGGGGTGTTCCAACAGGGGTTGATGGTGATAAACGGCTCGGCACCGATTTCTCGACACAGGGCGATAAAGTCATCGGTATTAATCTCGCTGAAATCGTAGCCCATGGTGTGAGGTTGAGTCTCCAGGCCCAAATAAGACTGGAACGGCGCACGCATATCCGCCGGCAAAAGGCCGTCCATCCAGTTGAATTCCCCGGCAAAATTGCCGCCCGGCCAGCGCAGCACCTTGATGCCCAAATCCTTCATGGCTTCCACCACATCGCGGCGCATTCCGTGGAAGTGGTCTTTGGGCAACAAAGAAACGGCTCCTACGCAGACATAACCCGCATTCTCCCAGCAGATTCGCAGGTCGGCATCAGAGTCAGCGGCCTGCGGGGTGAGCTCCACCTCTAAACGGGTCCAATCGTCGCCGCCACCTACAGATGTGGCACGGCAGTAGACACTCTTTCCGCTCCGATCTGTCAATGAAACCGTAAACTTCACCGATTCTTGGGTTTTAACCACCATTCCGAACAGATACGGTTGCCCCTGGGATATTGTGATGCCATGCTGACCCATGCCGACAGCTTCCCCGCAGTAGGGGTTGAAGATACCGACGGAATTACATTCGAGGGTCCGCTTCATGTGGTAGCCTTCTCCGTGGCGGGTGTAGGGTTCATCCAAGGCAAACACGCCACGTTCCCCCAAGGGAAACCATTCTATGGCGCAGCCCTCGCAAGCTGTGGGCTTCCCGGCGAACTTCCGATTGCGAACCATCTGGGCGGATAGGCCGGTATAGATACAGGAGCGCGTGTGCTCCAGATTGCAGCCGAACAAGTAGGGCGAAACCAGTAAATCCGCAGGATCGTCCCGGCGTAAGGTGAGAGGTGTGGCCTGAGCTGCTTTTCCATCCCAATCGACGGCCTCGTCCAGATTGCTGCTGCGAACCACGTTCATGAGTTCGCCGCTGAGAAGCTCCACAACGCTGACGCGCAGCTCCGCAGCCACACGGCTGAAAAGCGTCACGTCGGGCAGGCTTTTGCCACGTTCCCACTTAGAGACCGCTTTATCGGTTACATTCAGTCGTTCGGCCAGTTGAGCCTGCGTAAGACCCATGGCCATCCTGCGCCGGCTGATAAACTGTCCTATTTTTGATAAATTCATAAATTTTCCTCCCCTTAGGATTTTTCTTTAGCATACCATAGTCCACCCGCACAAGCAACCGACCGACAGTTGAGTAACATGGGGCGAAAAAGATTTCTCTGACACTTTTATGAAACGCTTCTTCTGTCACGTCGGAAAAGAAAAAACGGGAGTGCTTCCGAACATCGCCTCGCAGTTAAGGTAGAACGTGGTTGCTTATTTTGCACTTATTTTCAAAGGGCTGCACCGTATTCTGCTTCGTTTTTTCGCCCGGGGATACCTCTTTACCGCTTTGCAAAAATAAAAGCTTTTCCGTGCGCAAAAAGCTTGAAACGCAACGGGGGATTTGGTATGATGGACGTAAATAAGCCTTGAGGGGAAGGGCTGCACATTGTGTGCGGCGTGCGCCCTAAATTTTGGGAAGGCGGTTGGATTGAGATGGAAAAAAGCAAGCGAACGTTTCGTGGCAGTTACCCGGCGTATGCCCTGACCTATTTCTTCTTTTACTGGAGCTTGGGCGTGTTTACCTCGGTGCTGTCTATGTATCTGACGGGCATCGGCAAATCGAAAGCGGAGATGTCCTTCATTATGTCGGCTTCGAGCTTGTTCGGCGTGGTGCTGATCCCGATCGTGGGGTATATCAATGATAAGCTGCGAAAGCCGCGGCTTATCTGTACGGTGATGATGGCGTGCGTGGCGGTGTTCGGCATTCTGTTTGCGCTGGTGCGCGAAACGATGCTGCTGTTCCTTTTAAACGGCTGCATCATGGGGTTTATCTCATCGCTTTCGCCGGTGAGCGAGCGCATGGCAACCTCGACGAAGTACCGCTACGGCACCATTCGTATTTGGGGCACGTTCGGTTATGCGGCGGCCGTACAGGTGGCCTGCGCCATGATGGAATTTACGAGCCCGCAGCTGATTTTTGTTTCGGTCTCCGTTTCGGCGGTGCTGGCCATTGTGGGTTTTCTCGGCACGGACGACATTTCGTTTACGGATACGGAAGCGGCAAAGGCTGCGGCGGGCAAGCAGTTTTCATTTCTCTGTGCGCCGATGTACATTTTGTTCGTCATCATCGGGTTTGTTTTTTCGGGCTGCTCAAATCTCAATATGACATACAGCCCCATTTTATTGCAGGAGCTCGGCATGCCGACGGGTGCGGTGGGCACAGTGCTGTTTTTCAGTACGATTGTTGAGCTACCTGTCATTTTGTTTTCGTACAAATTTATGGATCGCTTTTCAGGACGCACGCTGATGCTTTTGGCGTTTGCTATTATGGTGACGCAGTTTTTGCTGTACGCCACGGCGCCGAACGCGTTTGTTGCGGTTGTGACCATGCTGGTTTTGCGTGCTATCGGTTCTACGCTGTTCGGGATGATCTTATTGAAGATCGTGCGCGGCGTTGTGCAGGTGCGTTCCGTTTCCACGGCGCTGGGCGTTATCAGCGCTACGGACGCGATGAGTGCCATTTTAATGCAGAACCTCGGCGGCATTCTGGTGGAAAACACGAGTATCCGCATCTTGTATTTTGCCATGGCGGGCCTGATGATGCTCGGCATGATCCTAACGCTGTTCCTGCGCGTGCAGAACACGGAAAAGGTGTTTTCGTAAAAAATCCCCCACAATTTCACTAAATTTCTGACAGTGAATTTTACGGGGGGGATTTTCTTTTTACTGGAAACGGGCGGGCGGCTGTGCTATGATTAAAGTATCAAACGGAAGGTGGTTATATTTATGATATTGGAAAGAGTTACGCCGGAAAGCGTGGGTATTCATTCCGAAGGCATATTGAAATTTATCGATCTTGCAGAAAGCAGAGGGCTTGAGCTGCACAGCATGATGCTGCTGCGCCACGGCAAGGTGTGCGCAGAGGGCTGGTGGAAGCCGTATAACCCGGCGTCGCCGCACATGATGTTCTCCTTTACAAAGGCGCTGACCTCCACGGCCATCGGCTTTGCGTGCCAGGAGGGAGCGCTGTCTCTTGACGATCGCTTGAGCGAGCTGTTCCCGGACAAGATGCCGGAAAATCCGAGCGAAAATCTGCTTGCCTGCACGGTGCGCGATCTGCTCACGATGTCCTGCGGCCACGAGACGGAAATCAATACGTTCGACGTGAACGAGCCGGATTGGATTAAGAATTTTCTTTCGCACGAGTTTAAATATAAGCCCGGCACGTGCTTTATGTACAACACCGCCGGCACGAACATGCTGTGCGCCGCGCTGAAGCGCCGCACGGGTGAGAATCTGTTCGAGTACCTTACGCCGCGTCTTTTTGAGCCGCTCGGCATTGAGAATGTTGAGTGCTTCCGCCTGCCGGACGGCATTGAAATGGGCGGCGCGGGCAGCCGCCTGAAGACCGAAGACATGGCGCGCTTTATTTTGTTTGTTTCCCGGCACGGCAAGTGGGAGGGTAAGCAGCTTTTAAACGCCGAATGGTTCGACATGGCGAGCGCAAATCAGGTCTCGACGATCAGTCCGGCGAATAATGCGGATAACCCCGACTGGCGCTGTGGCTACGGCTTCCAGTTCTGGCGCTGCGTGCCGGAGCATGTGTTCCGCGCGGACGGCGCGTTCGGCCAGTACGGCGTGGTGTTTGAGGACAAAGACACCGTGCTCATTTTGCAGAGTTCTTCCTCCAACCAGCAGGAGCAGCTGACCTGCGCGTGGGAGGCGCTGCTGCCGGCTATCACGGACGAGGAGACGCTGCCGGAAAGCCCCATGGCGCACGTTTTGAAGAAGCGTTTGGAAAAAGCGGAGATCACGCCGATGCTGTCTTCCCGCAACCCGTGGTCCGAAAAAGAGATTGAGGGTAAGAAATTCGCGTTTACGGAGGAAGTTCCGGGGCTTGTCGATTTCATCGGCGGTGTGTGGATTGTGGCCCCGCAGGGCGGTGTGACAAAGACGCTGCGCTTGGAATTTGCTCCCGAAAAAGCAAATCTCGTTTTCGAGCAGGATAACGGCGAATTTACGGCGGAGATCGGCCTTCAGAGCCACTTCACGAGCTTTACGCTCGGCGGCCGTACCTACGGCGCTGTGGGTCGCTGGCGCAGCGACAAGCGCTTTGAGCTTGAAGTTCGCTGTGCGGAATCCGCAGGCGGCAGACGAATGATCTTCACATTTGAGGGTGACGCGCTCACGCTGGAGACGGAATCTACGATGGCAATCTCCGGCGGCATTGCAGACCGCCCGTACAAGCGCTACACGCTGAAAGCGGAATAATTTCAAAGAAGGATATGGAGCCGTGCGCAGAAGGAAAACCTGTTTGCGCGCGGCTTTTCTTTGCTTAAAACGTTTGACTAACGGCCTGAAATATGCTATACTCTTGGGGTATCGAATATTGGGCTGTCGCCAAGCGGTAAGGCAACGGACTTTGACTCCGTCACCTCGTGGGTTCGAATCCCGCCAGCCCAGCCATGATTGGGTGACATAAAAGATGTCACCCAATTTTTTTAGTGTTTATGCGGGTTTTCGGGGTTTTTGAGCGAAATGCAGGAAACCGTTTTACCATAGATGTCCAAACGGCAAACCGCAGTAAGATCCGCCGCAGCGGGGCTCCGTCTGATTTTTTCAGACAGAGGCTCCGCTTTTTTGCTTTTTATACCTTTTCTCCCGCTGTCGGAACTGTAGAAGTTTCCGACAGCTTCATAGATAGATTGACGAATCCTCCACACAGGCAAATTTCAAGCCCTCAAGATACAAGGGGGTATTGCGCCCTTTTTTAGAAGCGTCTCGGCAGGTCTGCCGGGGCGCTTTTTGCGGCGATGAATCGCGGCGATTTTTCGCCTTTCCCCCTCTCTCCCCCTAAATTACTTACTTGGCTGGGAAAGAAGACTTTTCTCTCCGGTAAACTCAGTCAAAACCAGCAGAAATTCAAATTTTCAACAATTATCAGGAAAGGATGTTAAAAATCATGAACATCGGAATCGACCACGGATATTACGCTATCAAGGCACGGCATTTTTCTTTTCTAGCCGGTATCGCTGTTTACAGCCATGAACCCTACACCCTGCAGAACACGCTGGAATACGGCGTCCCCAATGCCTCGACCTGCCGCAGTCTGGAGCTCGGCATGATCCGATGCATCGACGAAACAAAGGAACAGGTTTGCCGGGATGTCGGGGTGTCTGTTACCGATGCTCAGGTGGAACGTGTGCTGGGCGGAGGTGCACCGGTAGTCAAGGGCAATATGAGCCCACAGGACGGCCTGTGTCGAGTTTTTGCCCTGATAGACAACCGTGTAACGCCGAAGAATTTGAACGGATTCTGGGGCAGTTCTCGGGCGGTTTGAGCAGGGGATGAACAGGCCCATTTTTATGTTCCGACAAAACCTCCGAAATGAGGATCACCGCCGGGCATGGGCGATCCTGCAGGCCGTGCCGGAAGGTCAGAAAAGCACCTTTCTGGTGCAGGCCATTTTGGAGAGCGAGAGGACAAATGTCTTGGAAATCACCCTGCGCCGGGTTTTGCGGGAAGAGCTCAAGGCTGTCCCTTCCCGGCCTGCGGTACAGCAGGAGGAAACCATCCCGGAGCAGATGATGGGATTCCTCGGTTCTTTGATGGGAGAAGAATACCCCCAGACATAGCCTTTATCGCTTGTGACGTATGCTGCCCTCGCTTCGTCTGAAAGGTTGTTGGTTCTGGTAATAGCTTTATCCGCAGCTTTCCGATATGCTTGTGTTGCCCGAAAGGGAAAGAAAGCGAAAAGGAGCGATGGGAGCATGGAAACCAAGGGCGTTACCTGCAAGATCCCGCTGGAACTGCACAACAGGATCAGCGAGGAGATTCGGGAAACCGAAAGCACCATGAGCAAATTCATCGAAATGATCATCACCGAGCATTATGAGAAAGGGGCTGTCACAGTCATGGAAAAAGGAAGAACACTGGCATTTCAGGTAAGCGAGGAATTGTTTCAGAGGGTGAAGGAATATCTTGAAGCCTATGAGAAGGCTTACCACCGCCGCCTCACCCAAAAGGAATTCGTCATCGGTCTGATCGAGCAGGCGCTGGAAGAAGCCGAAGAAGAATTCGAAGCCGCCAGAGCCGATGAGTACGAGGAACAGACAGAAGGCTGCCGGGAGTCCACAGCCG
>ERZ827423.3752-NODE-3752-length-10105-cov-4.112836_pt1 | contig 10105 bp, 7 predicted proteins | sample MGYA00519775_ERZ827423 | MGnify/ENA primary metagenome ERZ827423 (study PRJEB31778, sample SAMEA3449296) | human gut metagenome | biome: human gut; feature: human-associated habitat; material: faeces | place: United Kingdom | collected 2010/2012 ...
TACAGTAATTTTCTACTAAAATCTTCTCGTCATCACTTTCTTTTCTTACATTGTGATTTACATGAGCACATACTATATTTATATTAATAATTTTCCTTAATTCAAGGATTATATTAAGAAGTGCCATTGAATCTGGCCCACCTGATAAAGCAATAACTACAAAATCATTATCAGAAATTAATTTATTACTAATTAAAAATTCTTTTGCCTCTTTCATATTAACACCTCTTTTTAGAGTATTTTACCATTTAAATATAACATTATCAACAAGAATAAAGGGAGTTTTTATTTATCTCCCTATTTAATTACAAGTTCATCATTTTTAACATCTACATTAATTATAGTGTTTGGTTTAACTGAACCATTTATAATTAATTTTGCAAGATGTGTTTCAAGTTCTCTATTAACTATTCTCTTTAATGGTCTTGCACCATAATATTCATCATATCCATTATTAATTAGATACTCTTTTGCTTCTTTAGTTAACGAAATTTTTACATTTAAGTCACTTAATCTATTTTCTATTTCAGATATTATTTTATCTAGTATTTCGTATAATACCTCTTTACTTAACTTTTTAAATACTATAACTTCATCAATTCTATTAATAAATTCTGGTTTAAAGTATTTATGTAATTCTGATGACACTTTGTCATCTTCGCCATTTAATATATATTCACTACCTACATTAGAAGTCATTATTATAATTGTATTTTTAAAATCAACTGTTCTTCCGTTTGAATCTGTACATCTACCATCATCTAATATTTGAAGTAATAAGTTAAGAACATCTGGATGTGCTTTTTCTATTTCATCAAATAATACTATACTATAAGGATTTCTTCTTACTGCTTCTGTTAATTGTCCACCTTCTTCATATCCAATATATCCAGGAGCTGCACCAATTAATCTTGATACTGAATACTTTTCCATATATTCTGACATATCTATTCTTATTAAATGATGCTCATCATCAAATAATTCATAAGCTAAACTTTTTGCAACTTCTGTTTTACCCACACCAGTAGGTCCTAAAAACATAAATGTACCAATAGGTCTATTAGGATCTTTTATTCCACTTCTTGATCTTATGATTGCATCACTAACTAATCTTAATGCCTCTTTTTGACCCTTAACTCTTTTATTTAAGTTAGTTTCAAGATTCATTATTTTATCTTTTTCACTACTTACTAATTTAGTTACTGGAATATTTGTCCATTTACTTATAACATCTGCAATATCTTCACTAGTAACAGTATCACTTAATAATTTATTATCTGATTTTTCTTTTAACTCTTTTAATTCTTTTTCTAATTCTGGTATAACACCATGTCTTAATTTCGCTGCATTTTCTAAATCATATCTACTTTCAGCTTGTTCTAATTCAAATCTCTTTTTATCTATTTCTGATTTAATTTTCTTAATATTTTCATTTATTTCTTTTTCTTTATTCCAAGACTCAGTTAATTCTTTTTCATTAACTTTTAAAGTTTCTAGCTCTTTATTTATATTTTCAAGTCTCTTTAAAGAAATTTCATCTTTTTCTTTTTTTATGGCTTCTTTTTCTATTTCCAATCTCATTATTTTTCTAGTAAGTTCATCAAGAGAAGTTGGTACACTATCTATTTCACTCCTAATCATAGCCCCTGCTTCATCTATTAAGTCAATTGCTTTATCTGGTAAGAATCTATCTTGTATATATCTATCTGATAATTTAGCAGCTGCAACTATGGCGCTATCGTGTATTCTTACACCATGATGTATTTCAAATCTTTCTTTTAATCCACGAAGTATTGTTATAGTATCTTCTACAGTAGGTTCACTTACTATAATTTTTTGAAATCTTCTTTCTAGCGCTCCATCTTTTTCAATATACTTACGATATTCATTTAATGTAGTAGCACCAATAACATGAATTTCACCTCTTGCAAGCATTGGCTTTAATATATTACCAGTATCCATTGCACCATCAACTGCACCGGTACCTACAATCATGTGTATTTCATCAATAAACATAATTATATTGCCTTCACTTTTTTTAATTTCATCAAGAACACTTTTTAATCTCTCTTCGAATTCACCTCTATATTTAGCACCTGCAATTAATGATGCCATATTAAGTTCCCAGACTGTTTTATCTTTTAAAGATGATGGAACATCACCCTTTACTATTCTTTCGGCAAGTCCTTCAACTATAGCTGTTTTACCAACGCCAGGTTCACCAATTAATACTGGATTATTCTTTGTTTTTCTTGATAAAATACGCGTTATTGAACGTATTTCCTCATCTCTTCCAATTACTGGATCTAATTTTCTATTTCTAACATCGTCGTTTATATTACGACCATATTTTTCTAATACATTTACTTCTTCATTATTCATTTGCATAATATCACCCCAACTATAATTATACTCATATTTTGGCACTTGTCAATAGCGAGTGCTAAAATATTTTAATTAAAAGATGCATAATTACTTATACATCTCTAATAAGTAAGAAGCTCGCCTTTTAAACTTAAAATATAATAATACAACTGTTAATAAAATACCAATTATTAAATAAATTATACTTATTTTTATAATTCTTTTAGGTATTAATAATAATAAAATGACATATGATGCAGGAATTAATATTTCTTTATAGTTTATTAAAGATATTAATAATATAAATAAATATGAAATGAATAAATAGTATAAATAAACATTTATAAATGGATATATTATTAACTCGTGTGATAACGTTATTAGACAGATATTAAATATTATAAATCTAAATATAGTAAATATTAATGTATATATTGCAATTGAAATAAGTTTTGATATTATCCACTCTTTAGATTTCATTCTTAAAAATATATTCTCTGGAGCGTTCTTAATTTCATTAATAAATAAAGAATATACTAAATATATATAACATGTAAAATTAATAATAAGTAAAGCATTTTCAATCAAATTTGTTTGATTCTTAACAACGTTTAATGATATTAAATTTAAATATGCATTTTCTATCAAGGATTCATTAAAACTTAATAAAATAGTTGCTAATATTAATGGTACAAAGTTAAATAGAAAAATTTTTATTAATAATCTTTTAAATTTATTAAAGTCACTTTTTAAAATACACTTCATTAATTATACCTTTTTAATATTACCTTCATCAAATTTGTATATTTCATCAGCAAGTTTTACTAAATCTTCTTTTATATGTGTTGCAATAATTATTATTTTACCTTTTTTAACTTCTTTTTTTAATAAACTTCTTAATTTATCTGCTGTACTATCTTCAATACCATTAAATGGTTCATCTAATAAAATAACTTTAGGATCTTCCATCAATGCTTGTGCTATACCAAGTTTTTGTTTCATTCCTAAAGAATAATATCTATACTTTTTGTCTTTATCTTTAGTTAAATTAACACTATCTAATGCATCAAGTATTTCTTTATCTCCTATTATATTTTGAATAGATGCTAGCAATTTAAGATTATCAAAACCACTTAAATCTGGTAAAAATGCCGGTTTTTCTATAAGTGCTCTTGTTGAAGGCGGAATTAATCCTTCTTTAACAATATTAACTCCATCATATAATACTTCTCCACTAGTTGGTGTATAAAGTGAACATAAGATTTTCAAAAATACACTTTTACCACTCCCATTTCTTCCAACTAATCCATAAATTTTGTTTTCTTCAAAAGTAATATTAATATTGTCTAGTATTGTTATTTTTTTAAATTCCTTAGTTAAATTTTTAACTTCTATTTTCATAATTTCCTCCATTACTCCGATATTTTTTTAATTTTATTTGCAATTAAATAATAAATCCCACCTAATATAAATATATAAATACAATGATAAAATACAAACGTAGATATTTCTAATGTAAAAGATATGTACCTATGCTGAACAAAGTAATCCCAGTAGAATATAAATATGTTTGATAATGATGTAACTGTCTTGTCATAATAAGATGAAAAACCTAATAATCCACTCCAGATTATACACAAGCACACATTAAATGGTTTTACAACTAATTTTAAAATATATATATATACCACTGACAAAAGTTCAAACATTATTATTTTCTTTATAAATACCCATATTGCATACACCAAACTAGATATATTATATATATAATTTTTTTCTATATATATCCCGTTCGATGAAAACAATAAACTTATTAATAAAAATGCATTACCAATAATTAAAACGATTAAATTTACTAAAATAACACTTTTTATTAGCTCACTTAAATATTCCTTTTTGCTTATAAATCTGATAATAACTGGATAATAATCATCAAACAAACTTATCGTACATAATGTTACTATTAATATAGTAAATGCTATTATTAAATTAAATACCGGTATATTCTCGACTGTATTATATGCACTAAAATAACTAAAATCTGTTGCTACATGCATAGGATATATAATATTAAATATTAATTGTAATAAAATTATTGTTTTTATCTTGCTATTATCAAAAATATATTTTAAAAAACTATTTCTAAATTTCATTTAAAACGAGAACCTCCTCTTTATTTTTATAAGTTTTATACAGTAGCAGTGTACTTATTAAACAAAGTAAGATTTGGTATAAAAAGATTAATAAATAATGTTTAACATCATATGCCCATATAGTATAAAATGAAAAATAATTAGAAATTATTGGATTTTTAAAACTGACTTTAAAAAATAATGCTGGTATTAATATTCCGAATACTACTTCACTAAATAACCCACATCCAAAATATGTTAAATATGAAACTATTATTGATATAATACTATTTTTACTTCTTTTCGCACATATAAAGAATAAATTAATCCAAAATATTCCTTGAAATATAAAGCATAATAACCAGGTAGGAATAAATACAAATAAATTTACATTATATTTAGTAAAGAATTTAAAGCTTTCTGAAATGCTTTGAGTTCCAACACCTCTACTTAAGATAAGAGCCGATACAAACAGTAAAGTAATGAATACTGGTATAATAAGTGTATACTTAAGTGAACTTAACCAATTTTTTATCATATATTTTTTATAATTAATTCTAGTTAATTTATTTTTAATATTACCGCTTTTTAAATCACAAATAAATGGCCATACTGCTACTACACCTATAAGTAAAGGAGAAATGTTTTGTAAAATTAAATTCTCACTCTGATAAAACAAATCAAAAAATGTACGTACAAAGTCATATCTCTTAGGTTCATTTGCATTATTAACAAAATTTTTACAAAAATCAATACATGACGCATCGTCACTTTTACATACTTTGTCTATATGATTACTACAATTATTCATTGTTATTTTATATGAGTTCACACTAAAATTATATTCTTTAATATTTACAACTACAGCATTAACATAAAAACCTAAATAAATAAAAACAACTATCAACAATAATACATTGATTTTTCTCTTCATAATTTCCTCCATTTATAGGCAAAAGGGAATTATCTTATATATTATTAACTACATTGCTGGATCATATGTCCATACTACATAATATGTATATGAAGCTAGTCCACTTGTTTTTCGTTTAGCTTGAAATTGATATGGACCAGCCATTTTACTTTCTTCGTGAGTCCATTTTATTTCAGAGTTTTCTACTCCTTCTCTCCACTCAGAATATCCAATACCTGCTAGCATACCATGAGTTCTTGCCAAAGTTGGTTTTGACATTGTAACTGAATAAAATGATTGAGCAAATCCTGTTCTAGATTTAGTTTGTTGTTGAGATATATACACACCTGAAAGAATTGGAATTTTAGCTTCTAATCCCATAACACTTCCTGCAGAAACACCTATAGTTGCAAAAAAGATGCTAAGTACAAATGCAACTGCCGTGAATTTTATTAATTTCATTTAAATTACCTCCTAAAATTAATAATTCCCATTGCCTAAGAAACACCTGTACTAGCGTATTTCATTTTGATAATATCATAAATATTTTTCATTTGCAATTATTTTGTCTATTTTTGTTGTCAATAATTCCTCCTTAGTTAACCTATATACTATATTATACATCACTGTGTATTGCGTATTAATTTCCAATTTTTGCCAATAAAAAAGACATATTTCTATGTCTTAATCATCTAGTTTTTCTTCCAAAATATCTATTGGTTCATCATCACTAAAATCTGATTCTAAATCAAATTCTACATCTTGATATTTCCTAGCACCTGTTCCTGCTGGTATTTGTTTACCTATGATTACATTTTCTTTTAATCCTTGTAATCTATCTATCTTACCTTTTATAGCAGCATCAGTAAGAATTCTTGTAGTCTCTTGGAATGATGCAGCTGATAAGAATGAGTCTGTTTCTAGTGATGCTTTTGTAATACCAAGTAATACTGGTCTACCAATTGCTGGACGTTTTCCTTGTAATAATAATTCTTTGTTTGTTTCTGTAAATGTTGATAATGATACAAGGGTACCAAGTAATAATGTTGAATCACCTTCATCAACTATTCTTATTCTTGAAATCATTCTTTTAGCAATAATTTCAACATGTTTATCTGATATACCAACACCTTGCATGCAATATACTTTTTGTACTTCTTTTAATATATATTTTTGAACAGTTATAGGATCTGTTACTGCAAGTAATTCTTTTGGATTTAAGTTACCTTCAGTTAATACGTCTCCAGCTTTTACAACTGAACCAACTTCTACACGAAGTTTTGCACCATAGTTAGTTACATGTTCTTTAGAATCAACATCATTTACAATAGTAATCTTAAACTTACCATTAACGCTTTCTATATTAGTAACTTTTCCAGGTATTTCTGCAATAGTAGCCTTACCTTTTGGATTTCTAGCTTCAAATAATTCTTGAACACGAGGAAGACCTTGAGTTATATCATCTCCACCAGCAACACCACCAGTGTGGAATGTTCTCATGGTTAACTGTGTACCTGGTTCACCGATTGATTGAGCAGCCATAATACCTACAGCTTCACCTAATTCAACCATATTTCCAGTTGCTAAGTTTCTACCATAACATTTTCTACATACACCATTACGTGCTTTACAAGAAAGTAAACTACGAATTTCAACACTTTCTACTCCTGCAGAAACGATTTTATCCGCAAGAGATTCAGTTATGTATTCATTTCTATCTGCAATTATTTCCCCTGTTTGTGGGTTAACTACTTTCTTACTTGTAAATCTTCCTAAGATTCTATCATATAAAGATTCAATTACTGTTCCAGCTTTTTCATCTTTAATTTCTTTAACAACTACTCCTTGAGTTGTTCCACAATCTTCTTCTCTTACTATTACATCTTGTGCAACATCGACTAATCTTCTTGTTAAATAACCAGATTCAGCTGTTTTAAGTGCAGTATCCGCACTACCTTTACGAGCACCATGTGTTGATAAGAAGAATTCAGATACTGTTAATCCTTCATAGAAGTTTGAAGTTATTGGAATTTCTACTGACTCACCATTTGGTTTAGCCATTAATCCACGCATACCTGCTAACTGTGTAAAGTGACTTATATTACCACGAGCTTTTGATTTCATCATTATGAATATTGGGTTATCAACATCTTCTTTTGAATATTTCTCAAGTTCTGCTTGTACTTTACCTTTAGCATTATTCCAAACTTCAATAACCTTTTTAAACCTTTCTTCTTCAGTTATTAAACCTCTTTGGAATTGTTTATTTATTTTTTCAACTAATTCATTACCTTCTTTTAATATTTCAGGTTTATTTTTACTTGTAACTATATCGCTTATTGCAACAGTAATACCTGCTTTAGTTGAATATTTAAATCCTAAATCTTTTAATTTATCTAGAAATACTGATGTTTCAGTAGTTTTATATCTTTTAAATACTTGAGATATAACTTTCTCTAAATCACCTTTTGCAAATGGCTTAGTTATCGGCATATCTTTAATTACTTCTTTAAAGTTAGTGCCTTTATCTAAGAAATATTTAGATGGAGTTAATTTCTCTAGGTTTTCTGCAGTTGACTCATTTACATATTGGAATGTATCAGGTAATATTTCATTAAATTTAATTTTACCAATTGTAGTTACTAAATATTTATCTAGTACATAATCTGGGAAAATTTTATGTTTAAATGCGCTTACTGGAATTACTATTCTAGTATGCAAATCAAGTTCATTTCTCTCATAAGCCATTAATGCTTCATTAACGTCTTTGAATACTCTACCTTCATATTTTTCACCTGTTTTTTCAATTGTTAAATAGTAGTTACCTAATATCATATCCTGAGTAGGTGTTACAATAGGTTTACCATCTTTTGGTGATAATATGTTATTTGCACCAAGCATTAAGATTCTAGCCTCTGCTTGTGCTTCTAATGAAAGTGGTACGTGTACTGCCATCTGGTCTCCATCGAAGTCAGCATTAAATGCTGCACATACTAATGGATGAAGCCTTATAGCATGTCCATCTACTAATCTTGGTTCAAATGCTTGAATACCAAGTCTATGTAGTGTAGGAGCACGGTTAAGTAATACTGGGTGTTCTTTGATAACTTCTTCTACAACATCCCAAACTCTTTCATCTTTACTTTCAATCATCTTTTTAGCACTTTTAATATTATGTGCTATATCTTTTTGAACTAATACTCTAATTACATGAGGTTTAAATAGTTCAAGCGCCATTTCTTTTGGAAGACCACATTCATACATTTTTAAATCCGGTCCAACAACTATTACTGAACGTCCTGAATAATCAACACGTTTACCTAATAAGTTTTGTCTAAATCTACCTTGTTTACCCTTTAGTATACTACTTAAAGATTTTAAAGGTCTATTAGATGCTCCTGTTACATTTCTTCCACGTCTACCATTATCAAATAAAGCATCTACTGCTTCTTGAAGCATACGTTTTTCATTTCTAACAATTATAGATGGAGCATTCAATTCAATTAATTTCTTTAAACGATTATTTCTGTTTATAACTCTTCTATATAAATCATTTAAATCAGACGTAGCAAATCTACCACCATCAATTTGAATCATTGGTCTAAGTTCTGGAGGTATAACAGGAAGAGCAGTTAAAATCATCCATTCTGGTTTATTTCCTGATTTTACAAATGCATCTAAAACCTCAAGTCTTTTAACTAATCTAACTCTTTTTTGACCTACTGCATTAGCAAGTTCTTTATTTAATGTTTCTAATTCCTTTTCTACATCTACTTCTTCTAATAATTTCCTTATAGCTTCAGCACCCATACCCACTTCAAAGCCATCACCATACTTTTCATAAAAAGCATGATACTCTTTATCAGATAATGTTTGTTTCTTTTGAAGTGGTGTAATTCCTGGGTCAATAACTACATAAGATACGAAGTATAATACTTCTTCTAAGTCTCTTGGAGACATATCAAGAACAAGTCCCATTCTTGATGGTGTACCTTTAAAGAACCAGATATGAGAGACAGGAGCAGCAAGCTCAATATGACCCATACGTTCACGACGAACTTTAGCCTTTGTAACTTCAACACCACATCTATCACATACTATATCTTTATATCTTAATCTTTTGTACTTACCACAAGAACATTCATAGTCTTTAGTAGGTCCAAAAATCTTTTCACAGAAAAGACCATCTCTCTCTGGCTTTAATGTACGATAATTTATTGTTTCTGGTTTTTTTACTTCACCATGAGACCATTCACGAATCTTTTCAGGAGAAGCAATAGATATTTTTAATCCTTCAAATCTACTAACATCCATTATTCTTCATCCTCCTCTTCTTCGTCATTTTCGAATTCTTCTTCCGAAGGTAATTCTTCATATTCTTCTTCATTATTTTCTTCAGTTTTTAATACATCTTCTAAGTTGTTTTTCTTTATATCTTTTATTTCTATTTCATCAATAGATAATGCTGTATTTTCATTATTTTCTTCTTTTTCAAGTTCTGTAATTCCAACTTCTTTACCATCTTCATCTATCATTGATACATCAAGACCTAATGCTTGAAGTTCTTTAACTAGAACTCTGAAACTTTCTGGAACTCCAGCAGCTTCTATTTTATTTCCTTTTACGATAGATTCGTAAGCTTTAACTCTTCCTACAACATCATCTGATTTAAATGTCATTATTTCTTGTAAGATAT
>ERZ827423.3763-NODE-3763-length-10073-cov-3.258335_pt1 | contig 10073 bp, 9 predicted proteins | sample MGYA00519775_ERZ827423 | MGnify/ENA primary metagenome ERZ827423 (study PRJEB31778, sample SAMEA3449296) | human gut metagenome | biome: human gut; feature: human-associated habitat; material: faeces | place: United Kingdom | collected 2010/2012 ...
ACAGTAAAACGCTCCCGCCGTTGCCGGAACAAAGTGGCGTTGAACTCAATATGCCGCCGATGAATGGTGCCGAGTGGCTGGCCCTGTTCCAGAAAGGCGCGGCGGAGAGTGTCGGTGGTGCAGCGAGTTTCCCACAACACATAACGTTACGTACGCCTATGTTGTCGCTGGGAAATCAGCAATGGAATAACCTGAGTATTGTTTCGCAACCGACGGCAAATGGCACCCTGGTTGAGGCGCAAGGGCGTGAAATCAACGCCACGCTGGCGATGCGTAATAACGCACCGTGGCTGGCGAATATCAAATATCTTTATTACAACCCAAGCGTGGCGAAAACTCGTGGTGATTCAACACAGTCATCACCTTTCCCGACAACGGAACGCATTAACTTCCGTGGCTGGCCAGACGCACAAATACGATGCGCAGAGTGCTGGTTCTGGGGGCAAAAATTCGGTCGCATTGACAGTGATATCACCATTTCTGGCGATACGTTAACGCTGACTAATGGACTGATTGATACTGGTTTTGCGCGGCTCACTGCCGATGGTGAATGGGTTAACAATCCGGGGAATGAACGAACCTCGCTGAAAGGAAAACTGCGCGGGCAGAAAATTGATGCCGCCGCAGAATTTTTTGGTGTCACGACGCCCATACGCCAGTCGTCATTTAATGTGGATTACGATTTACACTGGCGCAAAGCACCCTGGCAGCCAGATGAGGTGACGTTGAATGGCATCATTCATACTCAACTGGGTAAAGGCGAAATTACCGAAATCAATACCGGACATGCCGGGCAATTGCTGCGCTTATTGAGCGTAGATGCCCTGATGCGTAAGCTGCGTTTTGATTTCAGAGACACTTTTGGCGAAGGGTTCTATTTTGACTCCATTCGCAGCACCGCGTGGATTAAAGACGGCGTTATGCACACCGACGACACGCTGGTGGATGGCCTGGAAGCGGACATCGCTATGAAAGGGTCGGTAAATCTGGTACGTCGCGACCTGAATATGGAAGCGGTTGTCGCACCAGAGATTTCTGCGACGGTGGGCGTGGCTGCGGCCTTTGCGGTTAACCCCATTGTTGGCGCGGCAGTGTTTGCCGCCAGTAAAGTGCTGGGACCGCTGTGGAGCAAAGTCTCCATTTTGCGCTATCACATTTCGGGTCCGCTGGACGATCCGCAAATCAACGAAGTGTTGCGACAACCGCGCAAAGAAAAAGCGCAATGATTTGACGAGGGCGCGTAATTGCCCCAATCTCATATGATAATCGTTGCCAAAGGCCAACGAGCCAGAACATAACCGTAGGCCGGACAGGGCGTTCACGCCGCATCCGGCAGCCGTAAAAAATCCTCTACTGCAGTAACTAACGAGTAGCAAAAACGATGAGTCTGAACCTGGTAAGTGAACAATTGCTAGCGGCGAACGGCCTGAAACATCAGGACTTGTTCGCGATCCTCGGTCAACTGGCCGAACGTCGCCTTGATTATGGCGATCTCTATTTTCAGTCGAGCTATCACGAATCCTGGGTTTTAGAAGACCGTATTATTAAAGATGGTTCTTACAACATCGATCAGGGCGTTGGCGTGCGTGCAATCAGTGGTGAAAAAACCGGATTTGCTTATGCTGACCAAATCAGCCTGCTGGCGCTGGAACAGAGTGCACAAGCGGCGCGCACCATCGTCCGTGATAGTGGTGATGGCAAAGTACAGACGCTGGGCGCGGTAGAGCATAGCCCGTTATATACCTCGGTAGATCCGCTGCAAAGCATGAGCCGTGAAGAGAAGTTGGATATTCTGCGTCGCGTCGATAAGGTTGCCCGCGAAGCGGACAAGCGCGTACAGGAAGTGACTGCCAGCCTCAGTGGTGTCTATGAATTAATTCTGGTTGCGGCCACCGACGGCACACTAGCGGCGGATGTTCGTCCGCTGGTGCGTCTTTCCGTGAGCGTTTTGGTCGAAGAAGATGGCAAACGCGAACGCGGTGCCAGTGGTGGCGGCGGTCGTTTTGGTTATGAGTTCTTCCTTGCTGATCTCGACGGCGAAGTCCGTGCGGATGCGTGGGCAAAAGAAGCAGTGCGTATGGCGCTGGTCAATCTTTCTGCCGTTGCTGCACCAGCGGGCACCATGCCGGTAGTACTTGGCGCAGGTTGGCCGGGCGTGCTGTTGCATGAAGCGGTGGGTCACGGTCTGGAAGGCGACTTCAACCGCCGTGGCACTTCAGTATTTAGTGGACAGGTCGGGGAGTTGGTGGCTTCAGAACTGTGTACCGTGGTTGATGATGGCACGATGGTCGATCGCCGTGGTTCGGTGGCGATTGATGACGAAGGTACGCCAGGCCAGTACAACGTGCTGATTGAGAACGGCATTCTGAAAGGCTACATGCAGGATAAACTCAACGCGCGTTTGATGGGGATGACGCCGACTGGCAACGGTCGCCGTGAATCCTACGCTCATCTGCCCATGCCGCGTATGACCAACACCTATATGCTGCCGGGTAAATCGACCCCGCAGGAAATTATTGAATCCGTTGAGTACGGTATCTATGCACCGAACTTTGGTGGCGGCCAGGTGGATATCACCTCCGGCAAATTCGTTTTCTCCACCTCAGAAGCGTATCTTATTGAAAACGGTAAAGTAACTAAGCCGGTGAAAGGCGCAACGTTGATTGGTTCCGGTATCGAAACCATGCAGCAGATTTCGATGGTTGGCAACGACCTGAAACTGGATAACGGCGTGGGTGTCTGCGGTAAAGAAGGGCAAAGTTTGCCGGTTGGCGTGGGCCAGCCAACGCTGAAAGTTGATAACCTGACTGTTGGCGGTACTGCGTAATAATTTCAGTATTTTCAGAAGGATAATTAATCCTTCTCCGTGTACGAACGGTCCCCTCGCCCCTCTGGGGTTAGGGTGAGGGGAACCCGTTGGCACAGGTTTGTACAACGTAACAGTACAATATTAATTACTTCTCTTTCCCGCGCCCGTGCATCTCCTGAAACAATTTACCGACCTCAACAAAATAATCCGTTAGCGAGTTGATCACGACTTGTACCTTCAGCGGCAGCTTATCTTTTTCGGTATATAACGCATAAACCGGGCGTGGGTCTGACTGGTAACGTGGCAGCAGGATCTCCAGTTCCCCGCGATTGATCTCGTTGATCACCCACATCAACGGCACGTAGGCGATCCCAGCGCCTGCAGTCAGCCAGCGCACCAGCGTCATCGGATCATTAGTCACAAATCTCCCTTGCGGGATCAGGCGAGTCGAGATCCCTTCCGGTGCGATCAGTTCAAATTCATTGTCGGGTCGCACGCTGTATTCAAGCCATGAATGACTACTTAAATCGGCGGGGTTTTCTGGTATGCCGTATTGTGTGAGATAGCTTTTTGCGGCGCACACCACCATTGGCATCGCGCCCAGACGGCGGGAAAACAGGCTGGAATCTTGCAACGCGCCGACGCGGATCACCACATCCAGACCGTCGGCAATCAGGTCGGGGGCAGGAATTCCGGTAACCAGATTGACACTCAAACCTGGGTATTCTTTCAGCATTTTTGCCGTCAGCCCGGCGAGAACATTTTGTGCCATAGTTGAAGAACAGCCAATGCGCAGCGTCCCGATGGGGGTGTTATTGAAGGCATACAGTTGCTCATGAACATCCTGCACTTCATGGAGCATCCGACGGCAGCCCTGGTAGTAAATTCTGCCGGCTTCAGTCAGGCCAATGCTGCGTGTACTACGGTTTAACAGCTTTACCTGTAACTCATCTTCCAGTTTTGACACCGTCTGACTGATGGACGAAACGCTCATCTGTAGCTGTCTGGCGGCGGCGGTAAAAGAGCCAAATTCAACTACTTTGGCAAACACCGACATGCGTTTTAGTCGTTCCATTATTCACTCTGACTTAAAAGTGATTTAGATCACATAATATAGATAACAGCATAACAGTTACGTTAATATATTAAATATCAATCTACAGCAATGTTGCTCTCGCCCGGCTTTCCATGCCCTTCTCTGCGGCGACAGATGCTGAAAATAATAACGCCTGCTCTCTCTATACAACCAAGGTCAACATGAGTCTGTTTCCCGTTATCGTGGTGTTTGGGCTGTCCTTCCCACCGATATTTTTCGAATTGCTTTTATCACTGGCGATTTTCTGGCTGGTGCGCCGGGTACTTGTGCCAACAGGTATTTACGACTTTGTCTGGCATCCGGCGTTGTTCAACACCGCGCTCTATTGCTGCTTGTTTTATTTGATATCGCGACTGTTCGTTTGAGGTTGAAGTGAAAACACTAATAAGAAAATTCTCCCGTACGGCCATCACGGTCGTATTAGTCATTCTGGCCTTCATCGCAATTTTTAATGCCTGGGTCTATTACACCGAATCCCCGTGGACGCGTGACGCGCGCTTTAGCGCTGACGTCGTTGCGATCGCGCCGGACGTTTCTGGACTCATTACCCAGGTGAATGTTCATGATAACCAGCTGGTGAAAAAAGGACAGGTACTGTTCACCATCGACCAGCCGCGTTATCAAAAGGCGCTTGAGGAAGCGCAAGCCGATGTTGCTTATTATCAGGTACTGGCGCAGGAGAAACGCCAGGAGGCCGGACGTCGTAACCGTCTCGGTGTGCAGGCGATGTCTCGCGAAGAGATCGACCAGGCCAACAACGTACTACAAACAGTTCTGCATCAGTTAGCGAAAGCGCAGGCGACCCGCGATCTGGCAAAACTGGATCTTGAACGTACAGTCATCCGCGCGCCAGCAGATGGCTGGGTGACCAACCTCAACGTCTATACCGGTGAGTTTATTACTCGAGGATCAACGGCGGTTGCGCTGGTGAAACAGAACTCCTTCTATGTACTGGCCTATATGGAAGAAACTAAGCTGGAAGGGGTGCGCCCTGGGTATCGTGCGGAGATCACGCCGCTTGGCAGTAACAAAGTGCTGAAAGGGACTGTTGATAGTGTTGCCGCAGGGGTCACCAATGCCAGCAGCACGCGTGACGACAAAGGGATGGCGACCATCGACTCTAACCTTGAATGGGTACGTTTGGCGCAACGTGTTCCGGTACGTATTCGTCTCGACAACCAGCAAGAGAACATCTGGCCTGCGGGCACCACTGCTACGGTGGTAGTCACTGGCAAACAAGATCGCGACGAAAGTCAGGATTCGTTCTTCCGTAAAATGGCTCATCGCCTGCGTGAGTTTGGTTAATCACGATGGGTATTTTCTCCATTGCTAATCAACATATTCGCTTTGCGGTAAAACTGGCGACCGCCATTGTACTGGCGCTGTTTGTTGGCTTTCACTTCCAGCTGGAAACGCCACGCTGGGCGGTACTGACAGCGGCGATTGTTGCCGCCGGTCCGGCCTTTGCTGCGGGAGGTGAACCGTATTCTGGCGCTATTCGCTATCGTGGCTTTTTGCGCATCATCGGCACATTTATTGGCTGTATTGCCGGACTGGTAATCATCATTGCGATGATCCGAGCACCATTATTGATGATTCTGGTGTGCTGTATCTGGGCCGGTTTTTGTACCTGGATATCCTCGCTGGTACGAATAGAAAACTCGTATGCGTGGGGGCTGGCCGGTTATACCGCGCTGATCATTGTGATCACCATTCAGCCGGAACCATTGCTTACGCCGCAGTTTGCCGTCGAACGTTGTAGCGAGATCGTTATCGGTATTGTGTGTGCAATTATGGCGGATTTGCTCTTTTCTCCGCGATCGATCAAACAAGAAGTGGATCGAGAGCTGGAAAGTTTGCTGGTCGCGCAATATCAATTAATGCAACTCTGTATCAAGCATGGCGATGGTGAAGTTGTCGATAAAGCCTGGGGCGATCTGGTGCGACGTACTACGGCGTTACAAGGTATGCGCAGCAACCTGAATATGGAATCTTCCCGCTGGGCGCGGGCCAATCGACGTTTAAAAGCGATCAATACGCTATCGCTGACGCTGATTACCCAATCCTGCGAAACTTATCTTATTCAGAATACGCGCCCGGAATTGATCACTGATACTTTTCGCGAATTTTTTGACACACCGGTAGAAACTGCGCAGGACGTCCACAAGCAGCTCAAACGCCTGCGGAGAGTTATCGCCTGGACCGGGGAACGGGAAACGCCTGTCACCATTTATAGCTGGGTCGCGGCGGCAACGCGTTATCAGCTTCTCAAGCGCGGCGTTATCAGTAACACAAAAATCAACGCCACCGAAGAAGAGATCCTGCAAGGCGAACCGGAAGTAAAAGTAGAGTCAGCCGAACGTCATCATGCAATGGTTAACTTCTGGCGAACCACACTTTCTTGCATTCTGGGCACGCTTTTCTGGCTGTGGACGGGCTGGACTTCCGGCAGTGGTGCAATGGTGATGATTGCGGTAGTGACGTCACTGGCAATGCGTTTGCCGAATCCACGCATGGTGGCGATCGACTTTATCTACGGGACGCTGGCAGCGCTACCGTTAGGGCTGCTCTACTTTTTGGTGATTATCCCTAATACCCAACAGAGCATGTTGCTGCTGTGTATTAGCCTGGCAGTGCTGGGATTCTTCCTCGGTATAGAAGTACAGAAACGGAGATTGGGCTCGATGGGGGCGTTGGCCAGCACCATAAACATTATCGTGCTGGATAACCCGATGACTTTCCATTTCAGTCAGTTTCTCGACAGCGCATTAGGGCAAATCGTCGGCTGTGTGCTCGCGTTCACCGTTATTTTGCTGGTGCGGGATAAATCGCGCGACAGGACTGGACGTGTACTGCTTAATCAGTTTGTTTCTGCCGCTGTTTCCGCGATGACTACCAATGTGGCACGTCGTAAAGAGAATCACCTCCCGGCACTTTATCAGCAGCTGTTTTTGCTGATGAATAAGTTCCCAGGGGATTTGCCGAAATTTCGCCTGGCGCTGACGATGATTATCGCGCACCAGCGCCTGCGTGATGCGCCGATTCCGGTTAACGAGGATTTATCGGCGTTTCACCGACAAATGCGCCGCACAGCAGACCATGTGATATCTGCCCGTAGCGATGATAAACGTCGTCGGTACTTTGGCCAGTTGCTGGAAGAACTGGAAATCGACCAGGAAAAGCTACGCATCTGGCAAGCGCCACCGCAGGTGACGGAACCAGTACATCGGCTTACGGGTATGCTCCATAAGTATCAACATGCGTTGACCGATAGTTAAGTCAAAACCGACGCCTGAAGCGTCGGTTTTTTCATGGCTATACTTAGCGATGAACGGCAGAACTCGCCGCGAAACGTGACGGTGGCAACAGATGAATATTTATACCTTTGATTTTGATGAGATTGAGAGTCAGGAGGATTTTTATCGTGACTTTAGCCAAACCTTTGGTCTGGCGAAAGATAAGGTACGCGATCTCGACTCACTATGGGATGTGTTAATGAACGATGTCCTGCCGCTACCACTTGAGATTGAATTTGTTCATCTGGGAGAGAAAACGCGTCGCCGTTTTGGCGCGTTAATATTGCTGTTTGATGAGGCAGAGGAAGAACTGGAAGGGCATTTGCGTTTTAATGTTCGTCATTAGCGCAAAAAAAGCCCCCGAACCGGGGGCAATATCGTCGGACAAGACGATGAGGGTTTATTTGTACAGTTCAGCCGTAGCGTGCCAGGTGTCACCACTACGAGCTTCAGTAATCTGGTAGGCCGTTGCGCCTTTCTCTTCCGCTTTTTTGTTCAGCATTTCACGCATATCCATTGGCGAAGACGCCACACCACTTACGGATACGGTCCCGATTGCTTCACGATTTTGTGCTTGTGCAGCATCAATGGAGTCGGCAGCGAATGCACCGAAAGAGAGAACAGAAAGCACACTTAATGCAGCAACAGTGGTTTTGATTTTCATGATTTTTACCTCGACATAATCTTTTAGCTGGGCCTTTGTTTCGTGACCCATATCACAAAATCAAGTATACACTAATTATTGAACTAATTAATACCACGCTAACTGTTTCAGTTGATACTAAGTGTTAAAAATGTGAATTTTAATAACAAAAAAGAATTAAAAACACGATCATTTATTGTTAATTATAGTATTTTCAATTAGATAATGAATTTTGCATAATGTGCTTTTTTACTATATGTATTCATTGTGTGAATGATATGTCGCAGTAAAACGCACTATTCGTTAAATGAATCGCAGGGGAAAGCAGGGGGTTGATAGGCAAAAGCAACATTTTCCCCGCCGCCAGAAGCGACGGGGCAGAGATTAAAGCTCCTGGTCGAACAGCTCTAAAATCGCTTCGTACAGCTCTTTGACGGTGAAACCGTTAGCAGGGGTAGTAAAGATGGTGTCATCGCCAGCGATGGTGCCCAGAATACCTTCTGCTTTGCCCAGTGAGTCCAGCAGGCGAGCAATTAACTGCGCCGCACCAGGGCTGGTATGAATCACGACAACTGCATCGTTGTAGTCGATATCCAGTACCAGATTCTTCAATGGACTGGAGGTGGTTGGTACACCCAGTTCAGCTGGCAGGCAGTAAACCATTTCCATTTTGGCATTGCGTGTACGTACAGCACCAAACTTGGTCAACATCCGCGAGACTTTAGACTGATTAATATTGTCAAAGCCTTGCTCCTGCAACGCGGCGACGATTTCGCCCTGGGAGCTAAATTTCTCTTCTTTAAGTAATGCTTTAAATGCTTTAACTAGTTCTTCTTGCTTAGCCGAGCTTCGCATAAGTCACCCGATATGGTGGTTGATACAACATTATTGTGCATACAGATGAATTTTTATGCAAACAGTCAGCCCTGAAGAAGGCTGAAATAATGTTATGAAAGAGCGGGATTTTATCAAATTTCGTTATTGAGAAACATGCCTGCGTCACGGCCTGCAAATTCTGCTTAAAAGTAAATTAATTGTTATCAAATTGATATTGTTTTGGCTGAGCGGTAGGGTATATTGTCACCACCTGTTGGAATGTTGCGCTAATGCATAAGTGACTGTTAATTACGTAAGTTAGGTTCCTGATTACGGCAATTAAATGCATAAACGCTAAACTTGCGTGACTACACATTCTTGATATGTGGTCATTGTAAACGGCAATTTTGTGGATTAAGGTCGCGGCAGCGGAGCAACATATCTTAGTTTATCAATATAATAAGGAGTTTAGGATGAAAGTCGCAGTCCTCGGCGCTGCTGGCGGTATTGGCCAGGCGCTTGCACTACTGTTAAAAACCCAACTGCCTTCAGGTTCAGAACTCTCTCTGTATGATATCGCTCCAGTGACTCCCGGTGTGGCTGTCGATCTGAGCCATATCCCTACTGCTGTGAAAATCAAAGGTTTTTCAGGTGAAGATGCGACTCCGGCGCTGGAAGGTGCAGATGTCGTTCTTATCTCTGCAGGCGTAGCGCGTAAACCGGGTATGGATCGTTCCGACCTGTTTAACGTTAACGCCGGCATCGTGAAAAACCTGGTACAGCAAGTTGCGAAAACCTGCCCGAAAGCGTGCATTGGTATTATCACTAACCCGGTTAACACTACAGTTGCGATTGCTGCTGAAGTGCTGAAAAAAGCCGGTGTTTATGACAAAAACAAACTGTTCGGCGTTACCACGCTGGATATCATTCGTTCCAACACCTTTGTTGCGGAACTGAAAGGCAAACAGCCAGGCGAAGTTGAAGTGCCGGTTATTGGTGGTCACTCTGGTGTTACCATTCTGCCGCTGCTGTCACAGGTTCCTGGCGTTAGTTTTACCGAGCAGGAAGTGGCTGATCTGGCTGCTTCTGCGCAAGAGGCGATCTGCGATGTGCTTTCCGCCAAGGCGGTGGCTGCGGCAAAGCGGGAAGGATTGCCGCTGATCGCGCTGGTCGGCGGCGTGGCAGCCAACCGCCGCCTGCGTGAACTGCTGGCAGAGCGCGCGGCTGTCGCAGGCATCCGCGTTTGCTGGCCATCGCCGGTCTATTGTACGGATAATGCCGCCATGATCGGCATCGCTGCACTGCCTAAATTTGCGGCCGGCGAATTTGCTGCGCTTGATCTGAATGCGGAGCCGCGCCTGCCGCTCTGATTTCGCTTTTTCTTTTTTTGTCAGCCGGGCGGCGCGTGCCGCG
>ERZ827423.3773-NODE-3773-length-10054-cov-3.059406_pt1 | contig 10054 bp, 7 predicted proteins | sample MGYA00519775_ERZ827423 | MGnify/ENA primary metagenome ERZ827423 (study PRJEB31778, sample SAMEA3449296) | human gut metagenome | biome: human gut; feature: human-associated habitat; material: faeces | place: United Kingdom | collected 2010/2012 ...
CAAAGCGCCCCGCCTGGAAAACGGCCATAGGGCCTCCTTTCACACAGCAGGCAGAATGCCGGGCTGCCCCGGCATTCCTTGGGTTTTCTTCTTACAGGGAAGCTTCTATCAGCTGGTTCAGCCGCTCCCGGGCGGCCAGCAGGGCCGCCTCGTTAAGCAGGTTCTCTATGTCCGCAGGTGTAAAGCCCGGTGTTCTTCTTGCAAGCACGCCTGCATCAACGCTGTTGTCAAGCGGTTTGTTCTTGGAGTGAACCTTGAAGATTTCCTCTCTGCCCTTGACATCAGGTATGCCTATAACAACCTGTCTGTCAAATCTGCCCGGTCTGAGCAGCGCAGGGTCTAATACGTCAGGTCTGTTGGTTGCCGCAAGAATTATTATTCCCGAATTTTCGGCAAAGCCGTCCATCTCAACCAGCAGCTGGTTTAAAGTCTGCTCTCTTTCGTCGTTGCCGCCGCCAAGGCCTGCGCCTCTCTTACGGCCCACTGCGTCTATTTCGTCTATGAATACTATGCAAGGCGCGTTTTTCTTGGCCTGATCGAATAAATCTCTTACTCTTGAGGCACCCACGCCGACAAACATTTCAACGAAGTCCGAACCGCTTATTGTAAAGAACGGAACTCCCGCCTCTCCTGCAGCAGCCTTTGAAAGATATGTCTTACCTGTACCCGGAGGTCCTACAAGCAGTATCCCCTTTGGAATTCTTGCTCCCAGAGTTTTGTATTTGCCCGGATTTCTGAGGAAGTCAACAACCTCTGAAAGCTCTTCTTTCTCTTCGTCAAGACCTGCAACGTCCTTGAATGTGACTTTTTTGAGATCTGAGCTCTTTTGTAATCTGGCGCGGCTTTTGCCAAACTGCATTGCCTTGCCGCCGCCACCGCCCTGATTCATCATGAACATGAACAGGAATATGAGAGCCGCTATCATTATGAGGGTTGGCAGCAGTGAAGCCACAATTGATTCTTTTTTAGGCTGACTGCTGTATTTAATCGCGCCCTCCTTGGAAAGAGGTCCCACGTAATTCTCCACAAGGTAGCTGATTTCGGCCGAGGAGTCAAAGGTTGTAAAAACCTTGCTTCCGTCTGCAAGTGTTGCTGTGATTTCAGTACCCACTATGTTAATCTCGTTAATTTTGTCTGTGCCGTTTGTCTCTGCTTCGAGGTATTCTATCATCTTTGAAAGCGGTATGTTCTTTACCTCGTCTTTGCCGTCAAAGTTGAGAAAATATGCGAAACCCAAGATTAATGCGAATATAAGTATATATACTCCTATGTTTTTAGCAAATTTGTTCAAATCAGATTTCCTCCCGTTTTGTTATTATAAACAAATCATATCTATACATTTTATCACGCCATAACAAATATTTCAACCGTTTGGGCGTTTTTTGTGTCTTTGGTCACTTTGTATCTGCTGCTGTATCTGTAGCCTGCCACCCACAGAACCTCTGATTCCACCGCCGCAAGCTGTATATCGTCTCTTCTGTCCTTTGGAATTTTAAGGTCTACAAATAAATCCTGTATTTTTTTGCTGCCCGTTCCTATATGAATATAATCTCCGGGCCGCCTCGTCCTTATTACAATCTCACCGCCCGGATGAACTTTTTTTATCTCGTCAGTATCAAATACCGCCGTAAGCTTTCTTGCTTCCGTATTGTGTTCCCGGGTCTGGTCTGCGCTGTTTGTTATCCTTAAAGCGCCGTACTCAAAAACCGCTTCAAAGCCTGCCGGAAGGCTTACTCTGCCCGACGGGCTGTTTTTGCACACAAGCTCATCTATTGCCCTGATATGTGTCATCGCAATATCTTCTGTAAGACCTGCCGCCTCTGCCAGTTTCATTATGACTCTGGTTCTGATGCTTCTGTGAAATCCCGCAAGAGCATTTACATCTGTTATGCCGTCCCTGCATACCTGCCTCATTGCCGCCGAGGTCTGCTGCCACATATAATCTCTGTCATCGTTAAGTACCGATGAGAGTCTTGAAAGCGAGCTTTTGAAGCCGCTGTTGAAGTTTTTCTCTATATACGGTATCAGCTCAAGTCTTATGCGGTTTCTGGTGTATTTAGTCTGCTCGTTGGTATAGTCAACTCTCGGTGAAAGCCCCTCTGCCCTGCAGTATTCAAGTATATCGGCCTTTTCCACGTCAAGCAGGGGTCTGATTATACTAAAGCCTCCGTCGCTTTTTCTCTCGTACTGAATTGCCGCAAGTCCGTCCGGTCCGGTACCTCTCATAAGTCTGAAAAGCATCGTTTCGTACTGGTCGTCTGCATTCTGCGCGACTGCGATTTTTACAGGTCCGCCGCGCCTGCCTGCAACCTCGTCAAAGGCCTCGTATCTTGCAATCCTGCCCGCCTCCTCAACGGTAAGTCCCTCGTCTGCCGCCTTTTGTATGCAGTCTGTTTCGTACTGGCGGCATATTATCCCTGCCTCATCGCATATGCTCTGCACATATTCGGCATCAAGCTCTGCCGCGCCCGGTCTGAATTTATGATTTATGTGAACTGCCTCAAGAGTTATGTCAAGTTCCTCCGAAAGCTTCCTCAGAACAGAAAAAAGGCATACTGAATCGGGGCCTCCCGAAGCCCCAGTACAATATGGTCGCCTTTTTGTATAAGTTCGTTCTGTCTGATTGTCTGTTTTACTGTTTTTAATACGTCTGTTTTCATAACAACAGTATTGTATCACGATTTTGCGTAAAAATGTAGTTTCTTTTGGCTATATTTCACATATAACCGATATTATCGTCATATCGTCCTTTTCATGTATGCCGTATTTCTGTGTGGCTCTGGATATCATAAGATCTGATACTGTCTGAGGATCCTTTGATTTTATCTCAAGCGCAGCCCGCCTTATCCAGTTCATTTCAATATCGCCTCTGTCGGCGCAGGCAATGCCGTCTGACATTATCATAAGCTGATCTCCGTCTTTCAGTCTGATGCCGCTGTACTCTATGGCAATCCCTGAGGATATGCCAAGGGGAAGCGCCGACATATGAACGGCATAGGCCTTGCCCCCGCGCTTTATAACTGTTGAGGCAGCTCCCATTTTGTATATCCTTGCAACACCTTTTTTCTCAAGCAGGCATAAATCCACGGTGGGAAATCTGTCCTTTCGCTGCGATATTATGCTGTTCATCATTTTTATGGCGGTTTCGGGACTGAAGCCTGTTTCGATGAGATTTGCAATGCTGCCTGCGGTCATACTGCTTTCCTCTGCCGCAAGCCTGCCCTTGCCCATTCCGTCGCTTAATACTATAAGGAGTCTGCCGTCGCTGAGATATTTTATGCGGTTTGAGTCACCGCAGCTTCCCCCTGCCGCAGAGTAAACCGCGGTGCCTGTCCTGTATTTAAAGCTTCTGCCCATATCAAGACTCTTTGGCATGTCGCATCTTATTTCTGCGGCCATTTTGTCCATAACCTCTGCCACACCCTGAAATCCGTATGCCAGAGTGCTTTTTTTGTCTATGTTTATGTGACGGAATCTGTCTGCTGTTTTCTGAAGCATAGCGCAGGCGTTACGACTTTCGCTTTTGCCCGCAGCGCTTCTCCTGCCGTACAGTATGTCAAGTTTTCTTCCTATAGCAGTCATCGCTTTCTTTGGAACAAGCGCAAATATGACAGATGCTGCCGCAGGCGAGTATACTGCCACATAGGGAAAGTCATATCCTGCCGCCATACTGAACAGGTATATCGAAGCGGGCAGTACTGCCGGAATTATAAGGCGGGTTTTATCCTCTGCAAGCCCCGAAACTGCTCCTGCAAACACATACAGAGCTATTGCCGAAAGCCCGGCAAAGCCGCCGAGCACAGTAACCGCTCCGCATATTCCTCCCGCTGTAATTCCCTCTTTTATGCCTCCTGTATACCCGCAGTATATGATTATGAGGTAGCAGCCTGCAAATGCTGCCGTTTCCCACTGGCTGCCCGCAAACATTACGGCTGCCGCGCATATCAGGCAGGCTCTCAGTATGTCCTCGGAGATTTTTCTGCCTCTGCCTGCATCATATATGGTCTTAAATGAAATGCACAGCGCGCACAGAGCCAGAACGTCTGCTCCGATGTGATATACATTTATTCTGTAAAAGATATTAAACAGCAAATAATACGCAAGGCTGCATGTAACACTTACGGCAGATATAATAATCATTTTCTGAAAAAGTGTTAACCTTATTCCCGACATTATCATAAATATCATGCTGCATATAAGGCAGGCCGCCGCATCGGGCCATATATCAATTCCCGCCATGTACATTGTGGCAAAGGAAAACGCCACTGCCGGAAGCAGATAGAAATTTATTCTGTTTTCGCTTATAGCGATACTCATAAGTGCCGCTGCTGCAGGCATAAATCCCCCGATTACAGTATACCTGCATATAAGGAACACTATTACTGCCGTCGCGGCTATCCTGAGAATGTATGTACCCTTTTTATTCTCTGCGGCAGTATATTCCGATTTAACATATTCCATAAAAAAATACCCCTTTTTTATGATTATACAGCCTGTCCCTGTTGTATTTTGTCATAAAATGAAAGGGTATTATATATTTTTAACATCAATTTTCGACTTAAAAACAGAAGCTATATCTGTCTTAGTCTTTCTATTCCGTTAAGGATAAACTCTTTAAGGAACTCCCTGTCAAATTCATACTCCGAGCCTCTGCCTGCCTCTGCGATGATATCCTCCAAGGCTTTAGCCTCAATATCCGGCACTGTAACCGGTATATTGTTTTTTGCCGCAAACTCCGTAAAGTACCTCATCACACCGCTGTTTCTGTTTATATCAAGTCCTCTGTTTGCAAGCAGGCTGTTGTTATTGTCATAGTTGGGAGCAAGAGATATTATCTCACCTGTCCTGCGGTCTGTAAGCAGTCCGTAGTTTTTTGTATGTCTGTCGAAGTTTTCGCACAGAGCATCACATATACATATATTAATATAGTCTGCCGCAATATCCTCCGAAAGCTCCGTAAGTTTTCTGTAGTTATACAGATAGTCATCATCAGGAATTTCGACACCGTTTTCGTAATGGTCTGTCATAATGCAGTCTATATGCTGCAGGTTGTATCTGCCTGCGGTAAAGTCCCTGGTTTTTATCAGACTGCCGCCCGCCTCAAGATAATACTCTGCCATATCAAAGCCGAGCGCCATGCCTATCCGCGATGTAATATACTCCGACAGGTTTTCATTCGGCTTCTGGTTTTTGTACAGCCACCAGCCGTCCGCTGCCGGCTTCCAGCCTTTTTCCTCCGAGCCGATATTGCTCAGCTCCGGCGTGCGGGAGGGAATTTCCGGCAGATCTGATATATCTCTCATAAGTGCAAGACGCCAGTATTCATTTTTGCGAAAAACCACATCTTCATAGGCGAGGCTGTCACAGTCGCTGACCCAGAAGTTATCTGTAATCACAGCAGCGTTTACTTTCATAGCCGTCTGATAATCACCTGCGGTCTTTGATATTCTCTGATATCCCTTGACTGCCCTTGTATTTGCTCTGGCTCCGTCTGCCGCTCTTTCTTCAATCCATCTCCTGATGTTTCCTCTGTTAAGTATATATAGAGGTGCAAGCTTTTCATTTAATATCTCATATTCAAACTCTGAATTAAATTCAACAGTTCGGATATCACCACACATTATATACATATTATATGGAACTCCCTTCATATGAATTGCCTCCATTATATCATAACGTGGTCATCTTTAACAGGTGCTGTATTTCATTTCACATTTTTTACTACCACAGGAAGCCTTGCTCCCATGCGGGCAAGCAGCTCATTGCTGATACTGCCGTAGCTTTCTGCAATATCAGGCGCAGAAATGAAACTGTCTGCACTGCTTCCTATGAGCACTGCCGTATCGCCTGCCCTTACCCCTTCAATACCTGTTATATCAACCATAAGCTGATCCATACATATCCGCCCGATAACAGGCGCAATCCTACCGCCTATGAGAACACCTGCATTGCCGCAGGAGAGAGTTCTCGGAAAGCCGTCTGCATAGCCTATTGGAAGCACTGCTATTTTACTGTCACACACAGCTCTAAAGGCTCTGCCGTAGCCTACATATTCTCCCTCTGCCACCTCTCTTGTCATCGCGATTTTTGCCTTGAGCGACATTACCGGCCGCAGCTCAGGCTGTAAGGCGGTTTTATCCCAAGGTGTACTTAAGACTCCGTACAAAGCTATGCCGACTCTCACATAATCGCATTTCAGCCCGGAATAATTCAACAGCCCGTAGCTGCTCTGAATATGCAGCTCAGGCACTGAAATACCGCAGTCCTCCAGCAGGTTTATTGCATGATAAAATCTCTGTATCTGTCTTTGGGTAAAATCAATATCATCTCTTTTAAGACTGTCACAGCTGCTCAGATGTGTAAACGCCCCTTCGATTTTGAGATATTTCATTTTGAAGGCATTCTTAATACTATTAATATCATCACAGGCAAAGCCCAGCCTGTGCATACCGCTGTCTATCTTTATATGAGCTTTTATGCAAACTCCCTGCCTGTTGAGCTTCCCTGCATATTCATAATCTATCAGAGTCTGGGTCAGCCTGTATTTTTTAAGTTCTCCGGCTCTATGCACATCGGTATAACCAAGTATCAGAATATCCCCGCTTATGCCGTATTTTCTCAGCCTGATACCCTCGTCAATTGTTGCGACAGCAAAGCTCTTTATATTATTTTTTTCAAGACAGACAGCAATCTCATAGGCACTGTGACCATAGGCCTCCGCCTTTACTACAGCCATAAGCGAGCAGTCCTTTGGCATTGCTTTTTTTAATGTCCGGGCATTGTATATGAGATTGCCCAGGTTTATCTCAATATATGCGCGCTCCGTTTTTATATTATGCTTCTGTTTTCTGCCGTTTCTCTCCCATAATACCGCAAGCATGCAGGCTGCCGCTGCAGATATGGTACAGACTACAACATAATTCACCAGACTGTTATGAACTAAAAAATCCTGCATATGAAGCAGCCCGGCAACACCCCTTACAGCTATTATCACCATAGGGTGTATGATATAGACAATCAGCGGCACACTGCGAAGGGCTTTTTTCTGCCTGCCTCTGAAATGCAACGTCGCACTGAACAGAAAGTACATACACGGCAGCAGAAATATATACATACTGTCGTGCCTCTGCAGACCGTTTTGGTGAAGTACCATAGCCTCCCCGACAAGGCTCAGAATCATACCTGTGCAGGCTTTCGGAAATGAAACCCTGCCTCTCATATCGGAAATAAATCCGCCCATTATCATAAACACAGGCGCCATAAAGATGCCGTTTCGTGTATAGTCGGACACCTGAAAGATAAGATTGTAGAAGCCTTCGACAGCCGGTATTTTTTCGGCAATGCCATAGTAGCTGTCACCGAACAGTCCTATCGTGTACAAAACTGCTGCTGCCGCAAAGCCCCTGCCATATCCCAGCTTTCGTATAAGCAGATCTGCAATCACTATGCCTGCCATAGATGCAGGCAGATACCACAGATGATAAAGTGCGCCGTCAAAGATAATATCTTTTATAATATTTGGCAGAAGTTCAGACTGTGAAAAAGCCCCGCTGTATATATTGACCGGCAGATACAAAATAACTGCCGCCGCATAAACAATCCCTGTTTTTTTAAGGAATTTATACAGCCTGCTGCCGTCATAGCGGTATTTTGAAAGCACGAAAAAGCCCGATGTCATAAAGAAAAACGGTACCGCAACACGCCCAAAGATACGCGTCAGAATGAAATTTCCCGTTTCACTAAAGGAATCAAGCGGAGATGTATGTATGGCTATAACCAGAAGCGCCGCCGCAAAGCGCATTTTATCTATCCCTGTATAATATCTGTTTTCAGTCATAGCTCTACCTCCGCACAGTTACAATAAATCCGTCTTTGTTATTTCCTGAAATCTGATATGCTTTATCCTCCGGCAGATTTATCTCTGTAAGCCCTTCCGAAGCAGGCACATAATAAATGCAGGTGTTCTGAAATTCAAGTGGGTATTCACTGCTGCAATTCTTTATGAAGTCAATGTATTCCTCCAAAGCAAGCTCCCTCTGCTTTATAACCTCGGAGTGCGGAAGTCCTGTATATCTGAAATGCCACGGCTCACAGGAAATACCAGTAATCTTCTCCTTGCCTTTTTCGTATCTTTGTATAAATCCGAACTTGGCTGCCTTTTCTCTGAAACGCTGACATATCCCGCTGTGTGGAAAGTCGGGACAGATAAAATCAACGCTGTCTGCATTTAACCCTAAATCAATGGCAAGACCGCTCTGGTGCTCGCTTCTGCCCGGCAGGGCAACAAACTTTCGTGTAAACACATCGCCGTTTTCTCTCAGCGAGTCCTCATATATTTCCGTCTGCTCTGCCAGAGAACGGTATCCGCTTACGCAAACTATAGACTCCCCTGCCGATATTTCATTCAGCAGGATTTTCAGAGCCTCTGCAGCCTTTGCTTCAAGCAGGATATCATGCCGCTTCTCATCAGCAGGCACAAGCTGTATATCTGCTGCTTTTCTTATAGGATTTTTCTCATTTACCAAAATAAGATTTCCTTCATATATTTTTTCTCTGTCAAGAGTTACAGTTTTCATAATCATCTGTACAGCCCCAGCAGTCTGTCCAGCATCTGCGAAAACGACAGTCCTGCTCCTTTCATCATATTCGGAAAACGGCTGTGAGAGGTAAATCCCGGAATAGTATTTACTTCATTAAACACTATTTCACCCGCAGGAGTCAGAAACATATCGACTCTTGCAAAGCCTGAACAGCCCAGCGCCTTATATATAGTCACCGCAGCCTGCTGAATTCTTTTTTCTGTTTCCGCGTCTATCCTTGCAGGCATATGAATTTTTGAAGTTACCAACTGATATTTTTCGGTATAGTCAAAGAAGCCTCCCGAAAGCTCAATTTCATCCACCCTGCCTGTCATCAGCTTGTCGATGCCCATAACTGCGCAGCCTGTTTCAAAGCCCTCTACAGCTTCCTCCGCTATGACTTCACAGTCATACTGAAATGCTTTGAACACCGCCTCTTCAAGCTCATCACTGCACACTACCCTTGTGATGCCAAAGGAGGACCCTGCGCGAACAGGCTTGACAAAAACGGGATAGGAAAGCTCTCTGTTAATTTTCTCAAGCGCTGCTTCCATATCCGCTCTTTTGAAGGTAATCGATTCGGGCACTGAAATTCCCGCAAGGCTTACAAGCTTATGCGCCCTGTCCTTATCCATACACAGCGCGGAGGAAAGAGTATCACAGCCCACAAGCTGCACTCCGGCAAGTTCTAAAAGCCCCTGTACTGTGCCGTCCTCACCGTTTTTTCCGTGAAGCACGGGAAATGCCATATCAATTTTTACAGTAGTATAACTGCCGTCTGCAAACTCTATAAAGCCGCCTGTTTCGGTGCTTTGTGAAAAGCATATTTCATACATATTCCCGGCATCCAAGGACCACGAGTTATCGGCTATGTTTTCCGCACTTCCCGTATAGTGATACCATTCACCGTTTTGGGTAATTCCAAGCATTATAACATCAAATTTTTCTGCATCAATATTTGATATAACCGAGTATGCCGACTGCAGAGACACCTCGTATTCTGCAGAGCGCCCTCCGAAAATTACCGCAAGCTTTTTCTTTTTCATTATTTAATCCCTTCCTTCTCTTTCTGCTGCATCATGTGCGCAGGCTGATTTTCCTTAGGAGCTTTATAAATATAAAAACTCCTGTTTAAGTACTGCTATTGTACTAAAAACAGGAGTTTAATTTATCTGTTTGTGCCTACACATTTCTTATGTTTTTCTGTTTAAATTCTTACGATTTTCTTACGAAAGCGGGAGACTGACTGTAAAATCTATTGTTTCGTTTTCGCTTGCCGCGCTTATGGTGCCATGGTGAAGCTCTGTTATCTGTCTTGCAACAGCAAGTCTCAGTCCCGCGCCGCCGCGGCTGCTTCTTGAGGCATCAATGCGATAAAACTGCTCGAATATCCGAGCCAGCTTTTCCTTTGGAATGGTGTTGCCGCGGTTTCTGAAATGTATCACAGCGTTTTTTTCTGCGACTTCCGCTTCAAT
>ERZ827423.3774-NODE-3774-length-10052-cov-47.058918_pt1 | contig 10052 bp, 9 predicted proteins | sample MGYA00519775_ERZ827423 | MGnify/ENA primary metagenome ERZ827423 (study PRJEB31778, sample SAMEA3449296) | human gut metagenome | biome: human gut; feature: human-associated habitat; material: faeces | place: United Kingdom | collected 2010/2012 ...
TGTTCAGCGGCAGCAACGACAGCAAGTCCGCCGAGGAGCTGCTGCGCAGCGACTTCAAGGAGTTCCACATCGCCGAGCAGATCCTGGGCGTGGGGCAGATCACCTGCATCGACTCCCAGAAGCTGATGGAGCGCAAGGACGAGCTGCTGGCCGCCATGCGCGCGGCACAGAAGGCCAACAGCTACGACATGGTCATCCTGATGCTCACCGACGTTTTGCAGGAGGGCACGCAGCTGCTGTATATCGGCAGCGACGAGACGATCCGCAACGCCTTCGCCGTGGATCCCAAGGACAACACGGTGTTTCTGCCCGGCGTCATGTCCCGGAAGAAGCAGGTCGTTCCCATGCTGACCACCCTGTGGGGCTAAAAAGCCAAACTGCAAAAACGACTTCGAGCCGTTGGCTCGAAGTCGTTTTTTATCCCGTCGCGCGCAGCATTACTTGTGCTTCCTCTGCTCCCACGTCTCCTGCGCTTCCCGCAGGTGCTCCAACAGCTCGCTGCGGGAACGGTAGGCGAACAGGAAGCTGTACTTCTCGCGCCGCTCCTCCTGCCGCTGGCGGATGTGCGCCTTGAGGTTCTCCACCTTGATGACCACCTCGTGCTCAGCAGCGAATTTGCGGATGCGGGACAGCAGCTTGGCGGAGTACACAAGGTCGATGGTGAACACGCCGAAGAAATAGCCGATCACGAAGGAAAAAGCCAGGTTCCGGGACAGCCAGTCCAGCGCGTCCAAGATGTAGGGGTGAACGCAGAAGTAGTACACGGCGCTGACCGCCGCCCACAGCGCGGAGAACGCCGGGCAGATCAGCCCCTGAATGTTGCCCCATTGCTTGCTGTAGTCCCACAGCCGGATCTTCATGAACTTCAGGGACACGATACCGGCGATGTACTCGATGACCGTCATGCTCAGTGCCATGCCCGCGAACAGCAGCAGCTTCTCCCCCACCGTGTCCACGCCGTTCCGCTCGCCCAGCGAGGCCAGCAGATACAAAATGCACAGGCCGAAGCCGTACAGGGGCACATAGGGTCCCACGCAGAAGCCGGGGTTGATCCATTTGCGCTCCGGGTTGGCACCGGAGAGAAAGCGGCGGTACAACAGCTCCGCCACCCAGCCCAGCGTGGAGCCGATGAAAAACAGATATGCCAACGTCAGAAACATATTCATGGGGGAGGTTATCCTTTCTTGCGTAAATAACAGTACCACGCGGTGCCGCCCACCAGCAGGCCGCCCACGATGTTGCCCAGCGTCACAGGCAGCATATTTCCCAGGAAATACCGCCCCCACGTCAGGGCGGAGGCGTCCGCCGCATACGCATCCCTTGCAAACAGCGCCAGCGCGCAGTAGGTCATGTCCGCGATGGAGTGGCTGAAGCCCGCCACCACGAAGAACATCACCGGAACCCACGCGCCCAGAATGCGTCCCGCCGCGTCCTTGGCGGATAGACTCACCAGCACGGCGACCGTCACGAGGATGTTGCACAGCACGCCCATGAAGAAGGCGTTTTCAAAGGGCATGGACATCTTGCTCTGCGCCAGATGCAGCGTGTAGGCCGCCAGCGCGCCGTCTCCGGCATTCAGCCAGCCGAACCGGGCGCAGACCCAGCTGAGAGCCAGCGCGCCCAAAAAGTTGCCCATATATACGACGCCCCAGTTCCGCAGCATGGCGGCCACGGATGTCCGCCTGTCCAGCACGCTGATGACAATGAGCGTGTTTCCGGTGAACAGCTCCGCGCCGGTGAGGATCACAACGCCCAGTCCGAAGGCGAACAGCACGCCCGCGATGATCCGCACCGCGCTGGCGTTGGTGATGGTATAGGTGGCCATATTGGTCACACAGACAGGAAATCCGATCAGCATGCCGGCGGCCACGCCCAGAAGCAGCAGCTTCCCGAAGGTCTGCTGCGTCTTGACAGCGCCGGCGGCGGCATAATTGGCCACCGTCTCAGCCGGGGTAAACAGCTTCACAGGCGTCCCTCCCCTGTCAGCAGCTCCGCGGCCCGTACCGTGTGCGCCATCAGCACCGAGGACGTCACGGCGCCCACGCCGCCGGGCACAGGGGTGATGGCGTCCACCACCGGCTCCACCGCCGCAAAGTCGGCGTCGCCGCACAGGGCGGAGCCGTCCCCGTTTACGGACACGTCTACCACCGTCTGTCCGGGGCGCACATGTGCCGCCGTCAGGCTGCTGCGCACACCGGCGGCGGTAATGATGATATCCGCCTGCCGGGTCAGCGCCGCCGTGTCCGGCGTTCGGGAGTGGCATACCGTGACGGCGGCATCCTCCCGCAGCAGCAGCATGGCCGCAGGCCGTCCCACCACCGCCGAGCGCCCGATGACCGCAGCGTGCTTCCCGGCCATCTCCACCCCGTAGTACCGCAGCAGCTCCACGCACGCCTGCGCCGTGCAGGGCGCGAAGCCCTGTCCATGTCCGGTATACACGCCGGCGGCGCTGGCCGGCGTCATGCCGTCCACGTCCTTGCGCGGGTCAAGGCAGGCGCAGATGCCGTCCTCCTCCGCCCGCAGATGGGGCGGCAGCGGCCGCAGCAGCAGGCAGCCGTGTACGCTGCCGTCGCCGTTGATCTCCCGGATCGCCTCCCTGACATCGGCAGCGGTGGCATCCGCAGGCAGCGCCCACAGCTCCACCTCCACGCCGCACAGCGCGCCCCGCTTTACTGCGCCCCGTATGTACGCGCCGTCGGCTTCGTTTTCGCCGCAGCGCAGGATCACCAGCCTGGGCGAAACGCACCGCTGCCGCAGCGCCCCGGCGCGGCGGGCGGTATCGGCGGACAGTGCGTCCGCCACGGGCTTGCCAGTCAGTATAACAGCCATGGCGCGTCCCTCCTCTTATCAGGTCAGTTGTTCACGGACGGCGCGGAAAATCCGATCGCCCTCCGCGCCCCGCTCCAGCAGGGCAAAACACCGCTCGTTCAGCCGCTGTGCCGCCGCCCGGTCGGCCATGGTCTTTGTGTTCACCAGCACGTTCAGCGACGCCGCCTCCAGCGCTCCCTTCAGGATGGCCGCCGCGCACCCCGCATCGGACACCGCCAGCCGGGAGCCGATATCCGCCAGCCGCCCTGCGGCGTCCAGCGCGTCCGCGCACAGCTCCATGATCCGCAGCGGCGCGGCACAGGCCGCCTCCGCCGCACGCTGCATGACGCTCTCCCGCGCGGGATCGTCCTTGGGTATGCCATAGGCGCGGCGCAGCGGCAGGAAGCCCTCCGCGTCCGCCGCCGCCTGCTCCAGCAGTTCGTCCTGTAAAGCGTTTGTCCTTTTCAGCAGCTGCTGTATCTCGGTTTCCACAGCTTCATATCTCTTTCTTCCCATGGTCAGCGATGCCACCATGCCGCACAGTGCCGCGCCCACCGCGCCGCACAGCGCGGCGGCTCCGCCGCCGCCGGGGGTCGGCTCTCCGGAGGCCAGCACCGCCGTGAAATCGCGGCAGCTTCGGTTCATATCATCCATACTCTCACCTCAGAACAGTCCCCGCACCTCGCCGGTGGCGGTGTCCACATCAATGCGCCGGTACGCCGGGTCGGAGCCGGTACCGGGCATCATGGAGATGCTGCCCGCCACGGGGCACAGGAACCGGGCGCCGCTGTATTCCAGCACGTCCCGCACCGGCAGCCGCCATCCCGTAGGCACGCCCTTCTTCGCCGGGTCGTGGGACAGGGACAGGTGCGTTTTCACCATCATGGTGCAGTAATCGGCGTATTTCGGGTCGGATTCGAACCGCTGCGCCTTCTCCAGCGCCAGCGGCGACCAGTCCACGCCCTCCGCGCCGTAGACCTCCTTGGCGATGCGCTCCACACGCTCCCGCAGGGGCATGTCGTCCGGATACAGGAACCGCAGCTGCGACGGCTCCTCACAGGCGGCCATCACCTCCCGCGCCAGCTCCCCCGCGCCCGCGCCGCCATAGCGCCAGTGGTCGGACACGGCGCAGCGCAGGCCGTGCTCATGGCAGATGCGCCGCACCAGCGCCAGCTCCGCATCGGTATCGGTATAGAACCTGTTGATGCACACCACCGGCGTAATGCCGGACTTTCGGATCGTCTCCGCATGGTGCAGCAGATTGGCACAGCCCGCCTCCAGCAGCGCCAGATCCTCTTGGGTATACGCCTCCGGCAGCGGGCGTCCGGGCACCACCTCCGGCCCTCCGCCGTGCATTTTCAGCGCACGGACGGTGGCCACCAGCACCGACACATCGGGCTTCAGCCCCGACAGGCGGCACTTCACATTCCAGAACTTTTCAAAGCCGATGTCGGCGGCGAAGCCCGACTCGGTCACATGGTAGTCAAACAGCTTCAGCCCCAGCCGGTCGCCGATGACGGAGGACTGCCCGATGGCGATGTTGGCGAAGGGCCCCGCGTGTACCAGCACCGGCTGGTGCTCCACCGTATAGCACAGCGTGGGATTGATGGTGTTCCGCATCCATGCGGTCATGGCGCCCGCCACCTCCAGATCCTCGGTGGTCACAGGCCGCCCCTGCTTATCGTAGGCCAGCACGATCCGCCCGATGCGCTCCCGCAGATCCTTCAGATCCCGCGCCACGGACAGAATGGCCATCAGCTCCGAGCTGACGGCGATGTTGGCGCAGGTGTCCATGGGATAGCCGTCCATCTTCCCCTCGCCCAGGCCGATGCGCATCCTCCGCAGCGCCTGACAGCAGAAATCCAGCACGAAGCTCCACTGCACCCGCGCCGGGTCGATATCCAGCCGCCGCAGCCCGCGCCTGGCCAACGTCTCGTCGTCATAGTTGCGCTCATGCTGCATCCGGGCGTTCAGCGCGGTCATGGCCAGATTGTGGGCGTTCATGATGTCGTTGATATCCCCCGTCAGTCCCAGCGAGAACTCGGTCATGGGGATCAGCAGCGCGTTGCCGCCGCCGGCGGCGGTGCCCTTCACGTTCATGGTGGGGCCGCCGGAGGGCTGCCGCAGGCAGCCGCCCACGTTGGCGCCCAGCCGTCCCAGACCCTCGATCAGTCCCAGCGACGTGGTGGATTTCCCCTCGCCCAGCGGCGTGGGCGTGATGGCTGTCACCTCGATATATTTTCCGTCCGGCCTATCCTTCAGCCGCTCCATAATGCGCAGGAAGTCCAGCTTGGGCGTCTTGCCGTAGGGCAGCAGCTCGCCGGGCAGCAGTCCCAGCTTTTCCCGGAAGTGCTCCACACCGGGCAGGGCACGCTCCGCCGCCGCGCCGATCTGCCAGTCCTGATAGACGGTGGGGTCGAGCATCGTCCTGCCTGTGCCGTCCGTATAAGCGCCGTTTTCAAATGCAAATGCCATGCCGCGCCCTCCTTGCTGTGTTTCCATATATCTTGGTGCTTATTAGTTATAATTATACATCATGCTGTGGTTGGTAGTCAACAGCACTCCGGCATATCCGTACAATAATTTTCCTTGCAATTTCGCCCGTCCGGCTGTATACTGTCCTCAGCCGTGTAGGGATGGTGCGTTAAGTGCCGGACGGATGGGAGGCTGCCGCCGGACGAAGGAGCGCTGCTCCGCGATACCATTCCAGCTTCCACGGCGCATTTCTGTCTGTCTATCATGGTGACACCTCCCATCCCTGTGATAAGGAGGTATTTTTTATGCGCAAAAATGAACTTGTATGCTCCCGATCGCCTGTTTTCGACGTCTACGCCCTGTCCGTCTGCGCCCTGCTGACGGCGCTGAGCGTGGTGCTGGCGCGGCTCCTGACGGTGATCCCCAGCGAGGTCAGCCGCTTTTCGCTGGAAGCGGTGCCCATCATCCTGTCGGGTCTGCTGTTCGGAGCAGTTCCCGGCGCGCTGGTGGGCTTTGCCGCCGACCTGATCGGCTGCCTGTTCTCCCCCTTCGGCTACAACCCCATCTTCTGCCTGCCGCCCATCCTGTACGGGCTGTGGGCGGGTTTGCTGCGCCGGTATGTGTGGCGCAGACCCACCGTATGGCGGGTGGCGCTGGCGGTGTTCCCCGCCGCCGCGCTGGGCTCCGTCCTGTGGCAGAGCATGGCGCTGGCGCTGGTATACGGCGGCGCGGCCAGATGGCCGTATTTCCTGACCCGATTGGCGGCGCGCAGCGTGCAGTTCGCCGTCACCGGCTGCATCGACACGGTGCTGGTGTGGCTGTTGGCGCGGCGGAACGCCCTGTCTCCGGTGTTGCGCCGCATAAAAACGAAAGGAAGTGAGCACCGTGACGCTTGAGGACGCCCTCTCCTATATTCACAAGGTTGACTGGCGGGGCAGCGTACCGGGTCTGAGCCGCGTCGACACGCTGCTGGGCATGCTGGGTCATCCCGAACGATCTGTAAAGTATATTCACATTACAGGCACCAACGGAAAAGGCAGCACCTGTGCGATGCTGGCCGCCATCCTGCGGCAGGCCGGGTACAAGACCGGTCTGTACACCTCCCCCTACATCTTCCGCTTCAACGAGCGGATGCAGATCAACGGCACGCCCATTTCTGACGATGCGCTGTGCGCGCTGGTGGAGGAATTACAGCCGCTGGCGGACAGCATGGCCGACCATCCAACGGAATTTGAGCTGGTAACGGCCATGGCACTCACATGGTTCGCGCGGGAAAGGTGCGACATCGTGGTGTGCGAGGTGGGCATGGGCGGCGAATTCGACGCCACCAACGTGATCCCCTCCCCGGAGGCGGCGGTGCTCACCAACATCGGTCTGGATCACACAGCGGTGCTGGGCGATACGGTAGAGCAGATCGCCGCCACCAAATCCGGCATCATCAAGCCCGGCTGCCATGCCATTCTGTACCCCTGCGCCCCGTCTGTACAGGACGTGGCGGCGGCACGCTGCCGCGCCGCAGGCGCACCGCTGACCGTGGTGGATTTCGGTGCCATCCAGTCCGTCAGCGATTCGCTGGACGGGCAGGTGTTCCATTTCGGCGCATACCGGTCACTGCACCTCCCCCTGCTGGGCGCGCACCAGCTGCGCAACGCAGCGGTGGCTCTCACCGCCGTGGAGGTTCTGCGGCGGCGGGGCTGGCACATCGGCGAGGACGCTGTGCGGCGGGGCTTGGCCTCTGTCACATGGCCGGGTCGGTTCCAGGTGGTGCGCCGCCGCCCTACGGTGATCCTGGACGGCGGGCACAATCCCCAGTGCATGGAGTCGCTGGCCGCCGCCATCCGGGAGTACCTGCCGGGTCAGCCGGTGACGGTGCTCACCGGCGTGCTGGCGGACAAGGACTATGGAAAAATGTACGACCAGCTGGCTCCGCTGGCCGCCCGCTTCATCACCGTAACGCCCCCTAACCCCCGGGCGCTGGATGCCGGCAAGCTGGCCGCCTTCCTGCGGCGATACGGCAAGCCGGTGACGGCCTGCGACACCATCCGAGAGGGTGTGTCCCGAATGCTGGCGGACACGCTGCCTGACGGCGCAGCCGTCTGCTGCGGCTCCCTGTATCTGCTGGGTGATGTGGCACAGGCACTGGAAAAGCTATAAAAAAAGAGACGGCTGCGCCGTCTCTTTTTTTGCTTGTCAGCCCTCGGACTTCTCCACGTGGAAGCCGTAGGTAGTACCCGCCTCCGGCGCCGTGTAGTCCACGCCAGTCATGGCGTATTCCCCGTTCACATAGAACGCCCAGTACGCGCCGTCCTTCTCATAGTCCGCCGTCTCGCCGTTCACGGTCTTGACGTACAGGCCGTAGTCGGAGTCCTCGCCGGCGATCACGCCCAGCTTCAGCAGCGCCGCGCCCACCGTTTCCTCATCGGTGTTGACGGTGAAGGTCACACTCTTGCCGTCGGCACCCTGCACCTCCACGGTGATGGCCGTAGCGCCTGTGCCGATAACGGCGCCATCCGCCACAGGCAGCTCCACCTTGCCATCGTCCTTTGCGTCCTTCTGACCGCAGGCGGCCAGCGCCAGCAGCATGATGACTGCCACCAGCAGCGCCATCAGTCTTTTCATGGTATTCTTCATTTTCCGTCACTCCTTATCACAAATTCCTATCAGCAAGCAGCCCCGCCGCACCGCGACGCGCACCGCCTTACCTGTAAAATGATTGCTGACGCCCAGCGGGAAATCCGCCGTCAGCGCCGCGTCCGCCAGCGGATACTGCGCTCCCTGAATGGTCACGCCCTCCGCGTCCGCTCCCAGGCAGAACACTGACAGAATGCCGCTCTTTTTCGCCGGAAGCATGATCTCGCCGCCGTCGCAGATGGCGGTGAACCGCTCGCCGCTGCCGTACAGCCAGCCGCGCCCGCCGTGGCGGGCGATGTAGGCCAGCGTCTGCATGTTAGCCAGCGTGTGATCGGTGCGCCGCCCGCCCATGCCGCCCAGCAGGTGAAACTCCGTCTCGCCCCGGGCAAAGCCCTCCTTGACAGCGCGGATCATGTCGGTGTCATCCTTTTCCACCGGCAGCCGGAGAATGTGACCAAACTCCGGCACCGTGTCCAGCGAGTCGAAATCCGCCACCAGCAGCGACGGCGTAAGGGACAGCTCCCGGCAGACCCGCCAGCCGCCATCGGCGGCGATGACCGTATCCGTATCCCTGACAGGCACCGGCAGCCCATAAAAGCTGCCTGCGCCGATAATAAAGCAGGCCATGATGGTTCCTTTCTGTTCTGCAAATTCAACCGATATATCGCCGCAGCCGGAGCGGAAATGTGCCCGGCAGCCCGTCGAAGCAGATTTTCGTCCCGGCGATGGCGAAGCCGTGCCGCCATACTCTGTGTATGGCAAGCGGATTCGACGCAGCTGGGGCGGAAATATACCCATGCCCGTCGGCGGAGATTTTCGTCCCAGCGATGGCGAAGCCGTGCCGCCATACTCTGTGTATGGCAAGCGGATTCGACGCAGCTGGGGCGGAAATATACCCGACGGGGGTTACATCCACATGGCGAAGAGCCTTAATACCGTCCCCATCACCCTTCTCCACACAGGCCGCTGCGCCATGCGCTCCGGCGTCATCAGTGCAGAGCGGGACATGGTGTTGTCCATGTCCTCCAGCAGCGCTTCGATGGCGGGCACGCCGTAGAACACCTCGCCGCATTCGAAGTGCAGCTGGAAGCTGCGGTAGTCCATGTTCACCGATCCGGCGAAGCCCACCTCCCGGTCAGCCAGCACGGTTTTTCCGTGTATCAAGCCAGGTGTAAAGGTATATATCTTCACATGGTGCTCCATCAGCTCGGAGAAGTAGCTCTCCGCCACCAGATAGGCAAACTTGTGGTCGGGGATGCCGGGCATGATGAGGCGCACGTCCACGCCGCTGTCGGCGGCCAGGCAGAGCGCCTTGAGCATAGGCTCGTCGATGGCCAGATAGGGCGTGGTGATATACACGGTATGCCGCGCCCGGCTGATGAGCTGCAAAAACAGATCCTCCGCCGCGTTGTTGGGATTGTCGTCGGGGCCGTCCACCACCGTCTGGCAGAAGCCCTGCGCCGCGGGATGGTGCAGCGGGCGGTAGTAGTCGTACTCGTGCTGCGCCTCGCCGCCCATACGCCCCCACATCTGTAAAAACTCCCGGGTCAGGCCCCAGGCGCCCTCGCCCTCCAGCCGCACACCGCAATCCTTCCAGTAGCCGAAGCGCTCGATGAGATTGGCGTATTCGTCGGCGATATTGGCGCCGCCGGTATAGGCCACATCGCCGTCCACACAGGTGATCTTCCGGTGGTCGCGGTAGTTGAAGTACAGGCGGTTGACATAGTGGTGAACGGGGTTGAATACCTTCACCTCCACGCCGGCGTCCTGCAGTTCCTCCACCTTCTCGTTGGGCATACGCATCATGCTGCCGAAGTCGTCGAAAATGAGCTTAACCTCCACCCCCTGCCGGCTCTTGCGGCAGAGGATCTCCGACAGGCGATCCCATATCTGCCCCTCGGCCATGATGAAGTACTCTATGAAAATGAAGCGCTGGGCGGTGTCCAGCACCGTCAGCATATCGTCGAGGTATGCCTCACCGGTGGGCAGATAGTGCAGCTGCGTGTTCCGGTAGAGCGGGAATCCCTTTCTGTCTAGATAGGCGGCCACAGGGTACCACTGAGGCGCGGTCTGCCGCAGCTTCTCCAGATTGGTGCGGGCGAGCTCCTGCTGCGCCAGCGGCTCCTCGATGGGCACCG
>ERZ827423.3775-NODE-3775-length-10050-cov-69.640720_pt1 | contig 10050 bp, 10 predicted proteins | sample MGYA00519775_ERZ827423 | MGnify/ENA primary metagenome ERZ827423 (study PRJEB31778, sample SAMEA3449296) | human gut metagenome | biome: human gut; feature: human-associated habitat; material: faeces | place: United Kingdom | collected 2010/2012 ...
ACCTGACCAGCGTCTCCGTCGTCACACGGGGTGGCTTCGGCGGGCAGGGCACCCGCGCCGACGCCTACTCCACCGCCCTGTACGTTATGGGCGAGCAGGCCGCCGTGGACTTCTGGCGCGGGCAGGACATGTCCTTCGACATGGTGCTGGTCACGGCCGACGGCCGCGTGGTCTACACCCCCGGCCTTGCGGACTGCTTCAACGAGAGAGAGGGCAGCGCCTATGTCTACCAACCCCTTGCGTCCTGAGCTGAAATGGAACCGGTTTGACACGCTGGTGGCGCTGACCGTGGCGCTGCTGGCCATCGTCTCCGCGCTGCTGTTCTATCTGCCCCGCAGTCAGTCCGGCGTGCTGACCGTGGTGATCACCGTCTCCGGTCAGGAGATACAGCGCACGCCCCTGTCCGAATTCACCGCCGCCGACGTGGAGCATAACGGCTACACCCTGCACATCGCCGCCGCGAACGGCGGCGTGGCGGTGACATCCAGCGACTGCCCCACCCAGGACTGCGTCCACACCGGACGCATCTCCCGCGCCGGGCAGTCCATCGTCTGCCTGCCGGCGCAGGTGGCCGTCCAGCTGGTGGGCGCGGCCACCCCGGACGCGCCGGACGTGATCGTGGGGTGACGGCATGAAGTGGACTACAAGAAACATCGCCCTGTGCGCCGTGTTAGCGGCGCTGGCGCTGGGGCTGAGCACGCTGGAGGGGCTGTTCCCCCTGTCCCTGATCGTCCCCCTGCCCGGCGTCAAGCTGGGGCTTGCCAACATCGTCACCGTGTTCGCCCTGTACCAGCTGGGCGCAGGCGCGGCGCTGGCCATCCTGCTGACCCGCTGTCTGCTGGGCGGTCTGTTCGCCGGCAACGTGTCGGCCATGCTGTTCTCCCTGCTGGGCGGCGTCACCGCCATGCTGGTGATGATCGCCCTGCGGCGCTGCCGCCGTCTCAGCGTCTACGGCGTATCCGTGGGCGGCGCGGCGGCGCACAACATCGGCCAGATGGCCGCCGCCTGCATCACGCTGGGCAGCACCATGGTGCTGGGCTACCTGCCCTTCCTGCTGGCCGTCTCCCTTGTGACCGGTACCCTGACCGGCTTTGTCACCGCCCTGCTGATGCGGGCAACACAGCACATTCAATTTCGCTGAGAGGTGGAACTATGGATAAGAAAGACCAGATCATTTTGCAGCAGCTGGACGTGATCCGCTCCATGACGGAGAACAACGTCCGCCGCATGGGCAGCGACTTCTGGGGCACGCCCTTTGAAAGCGTGGGCAAAACGCCCGCCGCGCCCGCCGGCAAGGACGCAGAGAAGGACACCCCGCCCACCGCCGACGCCAAGCCCGGTGACAGCGTCCCCGACAAGGACGAGGAGCTGCCGCCTCCGGAGAAGATCGAGGATCTGCTGGCGGAGTTGGACAGCTACATCGGCCTGAAGGTGGTCAAGGACGAGGTACACGACCTGATCAACATGGTGCAGGTCTACAAGCTCCGGGAGCAGCACGGCCTGCCCACCACCGACATGTCCCTGCACATGGTATTCACCGGCAACCCCGGCACCGGCAAGACCATGATGGCGCGCATGATGGCGCGCATCTACCGCAGCCTGGGCATCCTGTCCAAGGGACAGCTGGTGGAGGTGGATCGCAGCGGCCTTGTGGCCGGCTATGTAGGGCAGACCGCCCTCAAGACCCAGAAGGTCATCGAAAAGGCCATGGGCGGCGTGCTGTTCATCGACGAGGCTTACGCCCTCAACGGCCGCAGCGAGAACGACTTCGGTCAGGAGGCTATCGACACCATCCTCAAGGCCATGGAGGATCACCGGGACGATCTGGTGGTGATCGTGGCGGGCTACACCGACCTGATGGATAAGTTCATCCACTCCAACCCCGGTCTGGAGAGTCGCTTCAACCGCTTCCTGCTGTTCGAGGACTACACCGTGGACGAGATGATGGGCATCTTCAAAATGCGCTGCGGCAAGGGCTACGTCCTCGCCCCCGATGCGGAGCCGCTGGTGCGGGACTATATCGCCGAGGAGAGCGCCGACGGCAGCTTCGGCAACGGCCGCGGCGTCCGCAACATCTTCGAGCACATTCTGGTGGCGCAGAACAACCGCCTTGCCAAAATGGACTCCGTCACCCGTGACGACCTCATGACCCTCACCGCCGACGACGTGCTCCACGCCCGCGGCAAGCTGGACGACTGAAAAAAGAACCGCCGGAGGCGGTTCTTTTTTTCGCTTTCCTCTTGCAATGACCACAATATGGTGTATAATGTCACTTATATTTACACAAAATGCAGGAAAGAGGGTCATTGCATGTCATCCAGAGTATTCGACTACATCGCGCAGGAGGAGCAGCGCCAGCAGACCACCGTGGAGCTGATCGCCAGCGAAAACTTCGTCAGCGCCGATGTGCTCCGCGCCGTGGGCAGCTGCCTCACCAACAAGTATTCCGAGGGCTATCCTGCCCGGCGCGCGCTGGGCAATCAGGGGCGGTACTACGGCGGCTGCGCCGTGGTGGATCAGCTGGAGGAATACTGCATCGCCAGGTGGAAGGAGGTCTTTCACACCGACTACCATGTGAACGTCCAGCCCCACAGCGGCTCCTCCGCCAACCTTGCGGCGTATTTCGCCCTGCTGCAGCCCGGCGACAGCATCCTGTCCATGAGCCTGTCCAACGGCGCGCACCTGACCCACGGCTCCCCGGTGAATTTCTCCGGCAAGCTGTACGACATGCACTTTTACGATGTGGACGAGAACGGCTTCATCGACTACGACGCCATGGCGCGCATGGCGCGGACGCTCCGCCCCAAGCTGATCCTGGCCGGTGCATCGGCCTACAGCCGCATCATCGACTACCGGCGCTTCGCGGACGCCGCACGGGAAACGGGCGCGCTGTTTATGGTGGACATGGCGCACGTGGCCGGTCTGGTGGCGGCGGGCGAGCATCCCAGCCCCTTCGGTCTGGCGGATGTGATCACCACCACCACTCACAAGACCCTGCGCGGCCCCCGGGGCGGCCTGATCTTCTGCCGCCCGGAGCTGGCGAAGAGAATCGACAGCGCCGTGTTCCCCGGCACTCAGGGCGGCCCCCTGCAGCACGTCATCGCCGGAAAAGCGGTGGCGGCGGAGGAGGCGCTCACGCCCGCGTTCCGGACGTACATCCACGCGGTGGTAGTCAATAGCCGCGCCATGGCCGACGAGTTCACCGCCATGGGCTACAAGGTCGTCACCGGCGGCACGGATAACCACATGTTCCTGCTGGATCTCACGGACACCGGTCTGACCGGTAAGCAGGTGCAGGAAGCGCTGGACGGCGCGGGCATTACCCTGAACAAGAACTGCGTGCCCGGCGACAGGCGCTCCCCCTTCCAGACCAGCGGCGTGCGCATCGGCACTGCCGCCATGACCACCCGCGGCTACACCGCGGAGGACTTCCGCCGCGTGGCGCACCGTATCGACGCCGTGCTGCGCACCCTGTCTCCTGCGGAGAACGCCGCCGATAAACGGGCGTAGGGGACGGCGTCCTGCGTTAAAATCCGTAGGGGACGGCATCCTGCCGTGGAGCGCAGCGGAACAAATGCCCTTGGGGTACGACGTCCCGTCAGCGCAGCGGTGCTATCCTGTAGGGCGGGTGCGGTAAGGCACCCGTAGGGGCGGACGACTCTGTCCGCCCCGTAACCGCCCTCTCACGAACCGCCCGCGGGCGGTTCTTTTTTACTGCATCTCCGGCACCTCCGCCGGTGTAAACGCCCCTGCCAGCTCCGGGAACCATGCCGCCGCCCGCTCCGGCTCCGCGATCAGCGCCAGCTTTTCCCCGTGGGTCAGTTTCGCTTTGATGGCGTACTCCAGCCGCGCCGCCGCGCTCTTATCCCCGCAGCGCCACAGCGCCGCCACCGCCTCCGGCGGGTGGGCGCGGGTATATTTGGCGCCCCGTCCGCTGACGTGGAGCGCCCACCGGTGGGGCAGGTCGTTGGTCAGCCCCGTGTACAGGCTCCCGTCCCGGCACCGCAGAATATACACATAATACGTTCCCTTTTCCACGCCGCGCGCTCCCTTCCCCACCTTTTTTCCCATCATACCCGATATTTCTTGCATTGGCAAGCGCTGTATGATACAATTCCAGTTTGGAAAGTGAGGGAGTGTAATGACCCTTTTTGACTACTATGCGCGATATATGACCGAGCTCTGGGAGGGCAAGCGCCCCGCCCCGGAGGGCATCACCTTGCCGGAGGACGGCGACGAAAAAGCCCGCATCCAGTCTCTGGCGCAGCAGCTGCAGGCCATGGGCATGGCGGAATTCGTCCGCGCCTGCGCCGCGCAGGACGGCACGGTGCTGCCGGAGGAGCTGTTCAGTGAGCATATCGACCCCAACGGTCTTGAGTTCTTTCTTCGGGATCCGGACGCGCCGGAGCCCGCACCGGAAAAGCCCGCAACTCCCGATCCCGATGCCAACAAGCACGCCTTCGAGGTGTTTCTGGACTGCATCGCCATGGACGACGGTCTGGTGCAGTACCTCATCGACGTGCTCAAGCGCATGGATCGCAAGGAATTCTTCAAGCTGAGCCAGATCACCACCAAGCTGGATCTGGACCCGGAGGAATTCCTCTACTGGCTGGGTCGCCGGGAGCTGTACGCCGGTGAGGAGGAGCAGGCCTGCGCCGCCATGATGGATCACGCCCTGCTGCGTCTGGCGGAGGAGGGACGGCTGGACGTGGTGGCCGCCCTGCTCAGCGGCGACCAGAAGACCTTCGAGACGTTCCGCTGCGAAGCGCCGGAGCTGGTGCACGTCCCCGCCGCCACTTTCGACTGGTACGCGAAAAATTATCTGGATCGGGACTACCCCATCCGTCTCATCATGCGTCTCAACGGCGTGAAATTTCCCAACTGAGGTGAACTATGAACGAACAGTATAAGCAGCTGGGCGTCAGTGACGCGGTGCTGGCCTACGGCGAGACCATTCTGGCCTCCCTGCGGGAGCGCTTCGACGCCATCGACGCCATCGCCGAGGCCAACCAGCTGAAGGTCATCAACGCCATGCAGAAAAACCGCGTGGCCGCCAACCATTTCAACCTCTCCACCGGCTACGGCTACGACGATGAAGGCCGCGACACGCTGGAGCGGGTCTACGCCGACTGCTTCGGCGCGGAGGCGGCGCTGGTGCGCCCGCAGATCACCTGCGGCACCCACGCGCTGGCGCTGGCGCTGGGCGCGAACCTGCTGCCCGGCGACGAGCTTCTCAGCCCTGTGGGTGCGCCCTACGACACGCTGGAGGAGGTCATCGGCATCCGGGAATCCGTCGGTTCCCTGAAGGAGTACGGCGTCAGCTACCGGCAGGTAGACCTGCTGCCGGACGGCTCCTTCGACCTTGACGGCATCCGCGCGGCCATCAACGAAAAGACAAAGCTGGTGACCATACAGCGCTCCAAGGGCTACGCCACCCGCCCCAGCTTCTCCGTGGAGCAGATCGGCCAGCTGATCGCCTTCTGCAAGCGGTGCAAGCCCGACGTGATCTGCATGGTGGACAACTGCTACGGCGAATTCACCGAGCTGACCGAGCCGGTGAACGTGGGCGCGGACATGATGGTGGGCAGCCTTATCAAGAATCCCGGCGGCGGGCTGGCTCCCACCGGCGGCTATATCTGCGGCCGCGCCGACCTGATCGAGCGGTGCGCCCGGCGGCTCACCGCCCCCGGTCTTGGCCGGGAGGTGGGCGCCAATCTGGGGCTGCTGACCTCGTTTTATCAGGGCTTTTTCCTGGCGCCCACGGTGGTGGCCTCCGCTGTGAAGGGCGCGGTGTTCGCCGCCGCCTGCTATGAGCGGCTGGGCTTCCGTGTCGTTCCCTCCGCCGCCGAAACGCGCCACGACATCATTCAGGCGGTGGAGCTGGGCAGCCGCGAGGGGATGATCGCCTTCTGCAAGGGCATCCAGTCCGCCGCACCGGTGGACAGCTATGTGACCCCGGAGCCGTCCCCCATGCCGGGCTACGACAGCGACGTGATCATGGCCGCCGGCGCCTTTGTGCAGGGCAGCTCCATCGAGCTGTCTGCCGACGGTCCCACCCGTCCCCCCTACGCCGTGTACTTTCAGGGCGGCCTGACGTGGTACCACGCCAAGCTGGGCATCCTGATGAGCCTGCAGAAAATGCAGGAGGCCGGCCTGATTTCCTTGTAATTATGTAAACTACGGAGGGAGCCTATGGTTCTTCCCAATCACCCCTTTCGACGCCGGCCGCCTCCTTTAACTTCTCTGATTGATTTCAACTTGTATATCACTTGAATTTATAAAGAAAAGTTAAAGGAGTTACTATGTGGTTTTGGTTTTCTCTTATCGCTCTGGTTTGCTGGAGCGGCAGTGACCTGTTCAGCAAGATCGGCTGCCAGGACGCGGACGACAAATACAGCCATCTGAAGATGGTCATGGCGGTGGGTCTGGTAATGGGCCTGCACGCCGCTTACGAAATTTTTATCGGCGGCACAGAGATCAACGGCAGCATCATCCTGACCTATCTGCCGGTGTCGCTGCTGTACATCAGCTCCATGACTATCGGCTATATCGGCCTGCGGTACATCGAGCTGTCCATCTCCTCTCCGATATGCAATTCCTCCGGCGCTCTGGTGGCGGTGCTGGCGCTGGCCACCGGCGGGCTGGGCGAGCTGGTGCCGGCGCAGCTGATAGCCACGGCGCTGGTGTGCGTGGGCGTGATCGGTCTGGGCATCGTGGAGGCGCGGGAGGACGACGACCTGCGCGCCGCCCGGCAGCAGGCCAGCAATCACCGCTACGCCAAGTCCGCGCTGGCGCTGATCCTGCCCATCATCTACTGCCTGCTGGACGCGCTGGGCACCTTTGCCGACAGCCGGGTGCTGGAGACGCTGGACGAGGACAGCGCCAACTGCGCCTATGAGCTGACATTCCTGCTGGCGGCCATCGTGTGCTTTGTGTATGTGGTGCTCATTAAAAAGAGCAAGCTGCTGCCCAAGCGAGAGGCGCCCAAGTACGCGGGCGCGCTGTGCGAGACGGCGGGTCAGTTCGCGTACATCTATGCGCTGGCGGACACGGAGCACGTGGCGCTGGCCGCGCCCATCATCTCCGCCTACTGCGTGGCCTCGGTGCTGTGGAGCCGCATTTTCCTGAAGGAAAAGCTCAGCTGGAAGCACTACGGCATGATCGCGCTGGTGGTGGCGGGCATTGTGATACTGGGCATTTACGACGCATGACGATAGCACCCCCCTGCGAAATCGCAAGGGGCGTGTAATGGGGCGGACAGAGTCGTCCGCCCCTACGAATGGCAGCGCTGACGTGCTGACGGGGCGGCGGGACACACGGGTCCCGCCCTACAGGGTGCGGCGCTTTCACGGGGCAGGCAGAGTCGTCCGCCCCTACAAACGTCTATCGGGGATTTCCATGTGGGACGTCGTACCCCAAGGGCATTTGTTCCGCTGCGCTCCACTGCAGGACGCCGTCCCCTACAATGCTCTACCGAAGACAACGACCCCCGGCCTTAGGCCGCCTGGCATAAGAAAACATACGCCGCAAAAGGCGCGTTTGGCGCAGCCCCATCGTTGCGCCGCCTTGACAGACATCCAGTATGCCTGCGGCGACGCGCCTCGGCTCTGCACAAAACGCGCTCTTTTTCGGTGCGAAGCAGTTTTGCCAAAGTAAATTCGAGCTGAAATTGGCTGCAAAAACGCCCGCATGCTGACGCATGCGGGCGTTTTTTCGGTCGATTTCAGCCGGATAGACACAGGCAAAACCGTGTGTTTTCTTGTGTCAGGCGGCCTTTGGCCGGGGGTCGGTTTTTTTGTTCTGTCAGGTGCGCTCGCTCTCGTAGGCGTCCTTAGACGCGTAGAGGGAGATGCTGAAGGTCATACGCCAATCCTGCACGTCCGTGGAGGCGAAGCCGCTCTCCGTGGTGCCGGCGGCCACCGTGTACCAGACCCGCGCATAGGCCGCGGGAAGCTCCGCTTCCCAGCTGATGGCGCCCTGCCCGGTGGCGGAAGGCGCTCCCGTGGCGGGATCCTCCGGCTCCGGTATGTCCAGCGCGGACAGGGTCTGGTACAGCTCGCCCTCGGAGAAGCCGCCGTACAGCGTCTCCGCCAGCGTGACAGCCTTCTTCCAGTCCTCCCAGGTAAACACCGGCTTGGCCGGAAGCCCGGCGGCGGTGCAGTTTTCCGTCAGGGTTCGCTTTCCCTCCACCACGGCGCAGGAGAGCGCCACGTCCATCTGGCTGTTGGTTTTCAGGGTGTAGAGGATCTGATCCTCTGCCCAGACCTGCGTTTCCTCCGGCAGCAGCGTCCAGTCCAGCTTTTCCGCAGCGGCGCGCACCGTCTCCTCCTCAGGTGGGAACGGAGACGCGGAGCCGCTGCCGCAGCCGGGCAGCAGCCACAGCAGCGAGATGGTCAGCAGCAGGCAGGCCAGGCGGGAGAGGGTGTTGGTTTTCTTTTTACGCATGGGGATCACTATAGTACAAAGACCATGTATCTTTCCACTCATGGATACCTCCTATATGATTCCGTGTCTTATAATTTGTCGCAATGTAGCTCGCGTTAGTAAAAGAACAATCAATGTAATATTTACTTTCAGTGAATGTCTCTGTCCCCTTATAACCACATGTGTTGCAATATCGATACGCATAGACCAGCATCACATAAAAGACATCTGGTGCAGTAGGAAAGTCTGGGCACTGGACAGTCATCCCTTGGCTGGAAGGATGACACAAGTCATATTTTTCCTCAGTCTTTCCGACCAATGTGTTATATCCACAATTTGAGCAAAGTGCTCTGGTCATTACAGGATAATCGGGATAGACAAACCTATATGCCACATGGGGGTCAAACTCATCAGAAAAAACAAACTCCAGAATATCCTGCTCATTAGTCACTTCTACTTCTATCTCCGTTGCCTCCGAAGCAAAGGCGGAAGTGCAAAGTGTAAAACTCATGCAAAGGGCAAAAAGCAAACTCAGGAATCTTTTTCTCGCCATTATAACCTCCTATTCATTACACCATTTTGTTAATACATCTTTCTGTAAAAAGGCTCTTATGCTGAAATGCACATTGGACTCACCTCCTATCTAAATACATAGTCGTTTAATTGTCAAATTCTTCTCTGACACATGGCTTTCATACAAGTATATTACTATATATATCATAATAAGTAAAGCATTGTTTTTGAATTAAAAATATTTTTGTAAAAACACTATCGATACAGGGGCGGACAGAGTCGTCCGCCCCTACGGGCGGGGCACCGCAGCCATACACATGTACAAAGAAAAAGAGCTGCCCGAGGGCAGCTCTTTTTGATTTGGTTATATCAGGCGTTCGGCTTAGAAGCAGCCCTGCTCCATCATAGCCTCGGCGACCTTCTTGAAGCCGGCGATGTTGGCGCCAGCCACCAGATCGTAACCCAGACCGTACTCGGCAGCGGCCTCGGCGGACACCTTGTGGATGTTCTCCATCATCTTGTGCAGCTGATGGTCGACTTCCTCGGCAGTCCAGACCAGACGCTCGGAGTTCTGCGCCATCTCCAGAGCGGAGACGCCCACGCCGCCGGCGTTAACAGCCTTGGAGGGAGCCACGATGATGCCCTTCTGCGCACGCAGAAAGTTCAGAGCATCGTTGGTGGTGGGCATATTGGCGACCTCGATGTAGTACTTCACGCCGGAAGCAGCGATCTTCTCAGCGGACTCCATCTTGACGTCGTTCTGCATAGCGGCGGGCATGTACACGTCAACATCCTTGACGCCCCAGCACTTCTCGCCGGGAACGAACTCGCAGCCGAACTTGTCGGCATAGGGCTTGCAGTGCATAGGATCCTTAGCGCGCATCTCCAGGATGAAGTTCAGCTTCTCGTCGGTGATAACGCCATCGGGATCGTGGACGTAACCGTCGGGGCCGGCGAAGTAGGTGACCTTGGCGCCCAGCTGAGCGGCCTTCTTCATGATGCCCCAGCCCACGTTGCCGTAGCCGGAGATAGCGATGCGCTTGCCCTCGATGGTGTCGTTCTCGTGCTTCAGCACTTCCTGCAGGTAGTACATAGCGCCGTAGCCGGTGGCCT